>Ga0307502_10000485_pt1 | contig 10320 bp, 9 predicted proteins | sample 16_S_MG_FD_201364 | JGI IMG/M metagenome (GOLD analysis project Ga0307502, IMG submission 201364) | Soil microbial communities from Populus trichocarpa stands in riparian zone in the Pacific Northwest, United States - 16_S | ecosystem: Environmental > Terrestrial > Soil > Riparian zone > Trees... | reverse complement strand
TGGAGACGCTGCGTGAGCTGCGTTATGTGGACACGGCCCAGATCGACTCGCTGGCCGCCATGCTTCGGTCCGAACTGGACAGTGCCGCGCAGCGCGCGGTCGAGTTCCTGCAGGGCGAGGACGCGTTCACCGGCTACTACGAGAAGGTCGAGGCGCTGGTCGCCGACGCGGCGGCCATCAGGACGGTGGCCGAGGCGGCGCCGGTCGTCGAGCGGCTGGCCGAGCAGGCCGCCGGGCTGGAGATCGTCACCGAGGTCGTCGGCTCGCTGGACATCGGCGACGCGACCGTGCGCACGAAGATCCTCGAGCGGATCGGCGAGGTGATCGGCGGCGTCAACCGCGCTCGGGCCACTGTGGACGGACGCAGGCGCGAGCTCCTCGCCACGGAAGGGCGGGCGGCGTTCGCCGCCGAGTTCGCCCTGCTGGGCCAGTCGATCACGGGTGCGCTCGCGGTGGCCGACACGCCACGCAAGTGCGACGAGCAGCTGGGCAGGCTGCTGCTGCAGCTGGAGAACCTGGAGTCCCGGTTCAGCGAGTTCGACGACTTCCTCGCCGAGCTGACCGCCAAGCGCACGGACGTCTACGAGGCGTTCTCGTCCCGCAAGCAGGCGCTGGTCGACGAGCAGGCCAGGAAGGCGGACCGGCTGGTCGAGTCCGCGGAGCGGATCCTGACCAGCATCAACCGCCGCGTCGCCGCACTGTCCTCCGTGGACGAGATCAACACGTACTTCGCGTCCGACCCGATGGTCGCGAAGGTGCGGTCGGTCGGGGACGACCTGCGCGCGCTCGACGACTCGGTTCGGGCCGAGGAGCTGGACGGCAGGCTGAAGGCGGCCAAGCAGGAGGCGGCTCGCTCGCTGCGGGACCGCGCGGACCTGTTCGGCGACGGCGGCGAGACGGTTCGCCTCGGCCGGCACCGGTTCGCGGTGAACACGCAGGCCATCGACCTGACGCTGGTGCCGAAGGACGGCGAGATGGCGCTGGCCGTCACCGGCACCGACTTCCGCACGGTCGTGCGGGACGCGGAGTTCGCCGTTACCAAGCCGTTCTGGGACCAGCTGCTGGTGTCCGAGACGAAGGACGTCTACCGCGCGGAGTACCTGGCCGCCTCGGTCCTGGCCGACGGCGTGGCGGATGACGCGGACGTGCTCGACGTCGTGCGTCGCGCGGCCGGGTCCCGCTACGACGAGGGCTACGAGCGCGGCGTGCACGACCACGACGCGGCCGCGATCCTCGAGGTGCTCCTGCGGCTGCGGGCGGGTGCCGGCCTGTTGCGTTACCCGCCGGCCGAACGCGCGCTGGCGCAGCTGTTCTGGGCGCACGGCGTGTCCGAGGAGACCCGCCGCGTCTGGTCGACACGCGCGGGTTCCCTGGCGCGGGCACGGGAAGCGTTCGGCGCGGTGCCGGCGATCGCGGCACTGTGCGGCGAGCTGGCCGCCGCCATCGAGGAGTTCCCGCTGGTGACGGGTGACTCGGGCCTGGCAGCCGAATACCTGTTCGAGGAGCTGGGCTCGACGCCGCTCGGCTTCGTGACCAGTGCCGGCGCGCGGACGCTGGTCGACAGGTTCCGCCGCACACTGGGTGGGCGTCGCGAGTTCGACGACGACCTCCGCGCGCTCGACGATCTCGCGGCCAGGCACCAGCTCGCGTCCGCCTGGCTGTCCGCCTTCGTGTCCACACAGGACGAACTGCCGGCCGACGAGCTGCCTGAGGCGGTGGCGCTGCTGCTGTGCGAGCTGCCGAGGCACGACTCGTCGGCGGCCGTCTCGGCGACGGTCGAGGGCCTGCTCGGCGCGCACCCACGCGTCGCGGACCGCCGCATGACCGTCCGGCTCGACGAGATCCTGACCAGGACGAGGAAGTTCCGGCTGGACCGGGTGCCAGCGTTCCGTTCGTACCAGAAGAAGCGCAACGAGCTGCTGACCCGCGAGCGTGCCCGGCTGCGGCTGGAGGAGTTCGCGCCGAAGGTCATGAGCGCGTTCGTGCGCAACCGCCTGCTCGACGAGGCGTACCTGCCGCTGATCGGCGACAACCTCGCCAAGCAGCTCGGCGCGGCCGGCGACGCGAAGCGGACCGACCAGATGGGCCTGCTGCTGCTCATCTCCCCGCCCGGCTACGGCAAGACGACGCTGATGGAGTACGTCGCGAACCGCCTCGGGCTGGTGTTCGTGAAGGTCAACGGGCCGGCGCTGGGCCACGAGGTGACGTCGCTGGACCCCGCCGACGCACCCAACGCCACCGCGCGTCAGGAGGTCGAGAAGATCTCCTTCGCGCTGGAGCTGGGCAACAACGTGTTGCTGTACCTGGACGACATCCAGCACACGTCACCAGAACTTCTGCAGAAGTTCATCTCCCTGTGTGACGCGCAAAGACGCATGGAAGGCGTGTGGGACGGCCGCACGCGCACCTACGACCTGCGTGGCAAGCGGTTCGCGGTGTGCATGGCCGGCAACCCGTACACCGAGGCCGGCAAGCGCTTCCGCATCCCGGACATGCTGGCCAACCGCGCCGACGTGTGGAACCTCGGCGACGTGCTGTCCGGCCGCGAGGACGAGTTCGCCCTGAGCTACCTGGAGAACTCGCTGACGTCCAACCAGGTGCTGGCGCCACTGTCCACACGGGAGCGGACGGACCTGGAGCTGTTGATCCGCCTGGCCCGTGGGGAGGAGGTCCGTTCGGACCAGCTGTCACACCCGTACTCCGCGGTAGAGCTGGACCAGATCACCTCGGTGCTGCGCAAGCTGTTGCGGGTCCAGGAGGTCGTGCTGGCCAACAACCAGGCGTACATCGCCTCGGCGGCGCAGGCCGACTCGTCGCGCACCGAGCCGCCGTTCCTGCTGCAGGGGTCGTACCGCAACATGAACAAGCTGGCCGAACGCATCGTCCCGGCGATGAACGAGCGGGAACTGGAAGCCGCGATCGACGACCACTACCTCGGCGAGGCGCAGACGCTGACGACCGGTGCGGAGGCGAACCTGCTGAAGCTGGCCGAGCTGCGCGGCAACCTCACGCCCGAGCAGACGGAACGTTGGACGGTCGTCAAGGCCGCGTATCTCCGCGACAAGGCGCTTGGCGGCAGCGAGGACGACCCGATGGTCCGCGCAGTGGGCGCGGTCGGCCTCCTGGCGGACCGCGTGGCGGCGGTGGAGGCGGCGATCACCAGGGCAAGCCAGCGATAATTGGTTCAGACCCCTTGGTCGGTTGTCAACACAACTAGTATGACGGCGACAAGGCAGGGGGCCGAGTCGTTATCCGAGGTGAGTCATGCTGGGGGCGGGATTCGCGGACATCGGTCGACCGGTGGGCGCGGTGCTCGTCAGCGTGTTGGTACTCGCTCTGGTCGTCGCCGCGGTGGCGTTTCCCGCGCGGCTGGAGCGTGTTCTCCAACGCTTGACGTGGTGGCGCGGGAAAACCGAACCAGACGCCGCGAAGGCGGCCGCGGGAGTGCTGTGGGTCGACGACCGGCCGGAGCACAATGCCCGGCTGCTCAACGGTTTGCGGGAGCAGGGCGTGCCGGTCGATGTGGCCGGCACCACAGCCGAGGCGGTCGAACGGCTTGGCGAACGGGTGTACACGATCATCGTCGCCGACATGAGCCGCGCGGACCACCCCGACGACGACCTGCGACCGCTCGAGCAGGCCAGCGGCGCGACGCCGGTGGTGGTCTTCAGCCGGTACGCCTCGACCTCCGAGGCCTACCGCGAACGCGACGTGGCCGTGGTCTCGTCCGAGGCGGAGATCAGGGACTGGCTGCGCTCGGTGGACCTGCTGCCGTAACTCTGCCTTTCGGCAGATGGTGCCGCGGCGACGGCGCCACCAGCCTTGGGGCCATGCGAAAAACACTGACCTTGCTCGCGGTCGTCGCGGGTACCGTCGTCGTGCCGCCGGCACGCGCCGAGGGTCTGGCCTGGGGGCCCTGCCCGTTCGACGGACCCGTCGAGTGCGCGACCGTCGAGGTGCCCGTGGACTACCGCGACCCCGGCGGCAAGCAGCTCGACATCCACATCTCCCGTGTCCGCAGCCAGCGTCCCGACCTGCGGCGCGGCACGCTGATCATGAACCAGGGCGGCCCCGGCCCGCACCTCGCCGACACCGCGTCCGTGCACGAGCTGGTGCCGCGGAGCCTCCTCGACGCGTACGACATCGTGAGCTTCGACCAGCGTGGGTTCGGCGCCAGCTCGCCGGTCCATTGTGGACTCGAGAAGGACGAGCAGTTCACGTTCCCCTGGCCGTTGCCCGGTGGTGAGCCGGCGGTGCGGCAGCGAGCCCGGCGGATCGCGGACAAGTGCGCAGGCCAGGAGCTGATGCCGTTCATGGGCACCGCCAACGTGGCCCGTGACATGGACCGCATCCGCGGCGCGCTCGGCGAGAACAAGGTCACCTACCTCGGTGTCTCGTACGGCACCTACCTCGGCGAGGCCTACGACTCGCTGTTCCCGCAGCGGGTCGACCGGATGTTGCTGGACAGCAACGTGGATCCGGCCGCGGCGTGGCGGAACACCTTCCGCGACAGCATGACCACCGGCGTCGACGTGCGTTTCGGCGACCTCGCCAGGTATCTGGGCCGTGACCGGACCGAGGTGCGGCGCGAGTTCCTCGACCTCGTGGCCGGCCTGGACCGCGACCCGCTGGCCACACCGAGCGGCCTGCTGACCGGCACGCACCTCCGCATCGCGTTGTTCGGCGGCATGTACAACGACAAGGCGTTCCCGCTGGTCGCCAGCATGCTGACCGCCGCACGCGACCGGGACGCCGCGACGGCCGCGGAGATCGGCGACCAGCTGTCGATCTGGTACGACGACGACAACGACGCGTCCGGCGAGCTGGGCGTGTTCTGCGCGGACGGCACGTGGCCACGCGACCCGAAGGTCTATGCGGCACAGGCGAAAGCCGACGCCCAGCGGTACCCTCTGACCGGTGGCGCCGGTGCCGCGATCTGGCCGTGTGCCTACTGGGCAAGCGATCCACTCGACCCGCCGGTCGTGGCCAACCCGCACGGCCGCTCGAACATCCTGCTCACCAACAACCTGCGCGACCCGGCGACCACCATCGGCGCGGCCGGCTCGCTGCGCCGCGAGTACGGCGACCGCGCCCGGCTCGTGGGCGTCGACCAGGGCGGGCACGGTGCGTACATGTTCAGCCCCAACGCCTGCGTGCAGCGGATCGGCACGGACTTCCTGGTGAGCGGCGCCCGGCCGGCGGACATGACCTGTCCCGCCGAGCACGCCGGCCTGGCCGGCGCGATCCAGCACCTGACCACGGTCGACGGAGCACCCGGCGCGGCGGCGGAGTTCCACGACGCGAGCGGCGTCACCCGGTTCCAGAGCGGCGTGGCCGACGTCTCGACCGGGCGTCCCATGTCGGCCACCGACCGGGTCCGGGTCTTCAGCAACACCAAGGCATTCGTGGCGACGGTCGTGCTGCGGCTGGTGGCGGAACACCGGGTCGAGCTTGACACGCCGGTCTCGCGTTACGTACCTGGTCTGATCCCCGATGGCATCACCGTCCGGCAGATCCTGCAGCACACGAGCGGCCTGCCCGACTTCGACTCGGCCGTGTTCGAACCGGGCGGGTATCCGGCGCACCGGTTCGACCACCACACACCGGAGTCGCTGGTGGCCGACGCGCTCACCAAGCCGCTGCTGCCACGCGGCGAGTTCAGCTACTCGACGACCAACTACGTGGTCGCCGGCATGCTCGTCGAGAAGGTGACCGGCCGGCCGTACGCCGACGAGGTCCGGGACCGCGTCCTGCGGCCGCTGCACCTGCGGAACACCGTGCTGCCGGGCGACAGTCCGGTCGTCGGGGGTGCCAGAGGCTATGCCCACCTGGACGGTGACCAGATCAGCGACACCGGACGGCAGGTCGACGTGACGGCGCTGAACCCGTCACTCGTGTGGGCCGGCGGCGAGGCAGTGTCCACAGTGGGCGATCTGAACACGTTCTTCGCCGCGTTGCTGGATGGCCGGTTGCTGCCACCGGCGCAGCTCGCCGAGATGCGGCAGACCGTGCCGGCGGACCTGGTTCCCGGGTCCTCGTACGGCCTTGGGCTGATGCGGATGCCGCTGTCGTGCGGCGGCGAGTACTGGACACACGGCGGCAGTGGCCTCGGCTACCAGACCCGTGAGGGCGCCACGACCGACGGCAGGCAGGTGAGCATCGTGATCACGACCGCGCCGGCCACGGCAGGGCAGTCCCAGTCGATGCTGGACGCCGTCGACACGGCGTTGTGTGAGTAGGCTCGAAGCTGTGATAGTCGTGGGGGCGGTCGCGTTCGTGGTGTCCATTGTGGTCACCGCGGTGTACCCGGGTCCCGGGAACAACACGACCGCCGCCTGGCTGCTGGTGGAGACGGCGGTGGCGCTGTTCCTGCTGGCACTCGTGACCCGAGGGCGGCCGGTGCTGGCACCACTGGGCGTGCTGGCGATCGGTGTGTCACCACTGCGGATCGGCCTGCACCTGGACCCGCCGTCACCGGCGATCGAGGTGGTCGGCGTCTGTGCCGTGTGGACACTCCTGGCGGCCGGCGCGGTCGGAGTGGGTGCGTACCTGCGGTCACTGGACCGCGCCCGCGCGAGGGCGGTAGAGCTGGCGCGGCGCGAACAGCGCCTGCACCTGGCCGGCGACCTGCACGACTGGCTGGCCCACGAGATGACGGGCATCGTGCTGGCGGCGCAGGCGGGACAGCTGGGCGGCGACGCGACCCGGACGTTCCGCGAGATAGAGGAGGCAGGAGTCCGCGGCCTCGACGCGATGGACCGGGCGCTACGCCTGCTACGCACGGCAGACGACCGTTCGGTGACGTTGCCGACGCTGGGAGAGGTCCGGGCCGTGGTCGAGAGGTTCGCGTCGAGCACCAAGGCGTCCGTCACCTGCGACATCGACCTACCCGAGCCGCGTAAGGAGATCACGGCGACCGTGCACCGGGTGGTGGTCGAGTCACTGACGAACATCCGCCGCCACGCGAGAACCGCGACAGAGGTCCAGGTGCGGGTGACCCGGGAGGACACGGAGGTGGTGGTCGAGGTGACGAACGACGGCCGCCGCACCCCGTCGACCCGCCGTGGCGGCACGGGCCTGGCCGGCCTGACGGAGTGGGTGACGGCACTGGACGGCACGCTGGCCGCCGGACCGCGCCAACCCTCGGGCTGGCGGGTACGAGCGGTGGTGCCGGCATGATTCGCGTGCTCGTCGCCGATGACCAGGAGATGGTGCGGCAGAACCTGCGGCGCATCCTCGAGTCCGAGCCCGACCTGCGCGTGGTCGGCGAGGCGGCCGACGGCGTCGCGGCCGTCGAGCAGGCGCGGCTGCTCCGCCCGGACGTCGTGCTCGCCGACATCCGGATGCCGCGCAAGGACGGTCTCGCCGTGGCGCGCGAACTCGACCTCCCGGTCGTCGTGATCACGACGTTCGAGCTGGACGAGTACGTGTACGCCGCCCTCCGCAACGGCGCCTGCGGGTTCCTGCTCAAGCGGTCCGGCCCCACGCTCCTCATCGAGGGCGTACGGGCCGCGGCGGCGGGCGAGATGCTGATCAGTCCACAGTTGACAGTGCGGCTGCTCAGCCACCTCACCCGCCCACGCCCCGCCGACGCCGGCCTCACCGACCGCGAGCTGGACGTCGCCCGGCTCGTCGCCCAGGCCCGCACCAACGCCGAGATCGCCGCCGAGCTGTTCATCACCCCGGGCACGGTCAAGACCCACCTCGCCAACATCCAGCGCAAGACCGGCTCGCGCAACCGGGTCGCGATCGCCGCCTGGGCCTGGGAAACCGGCGCCTAAAGGGCCGCCGCGATCGCGTTGATCACCTCTTGCCAGTGCTTGCGCTGCTGCTCCCGCTCGGTCCCATCAGCCAACCGTTCCTGGTGGACCCGCAGCATCGCCCGTCCACCAGGCGCGGACCGCACCGCCAGCTGCAGCGTCGTCTCGTGCGTCCAGTCCGGTGGCTGCCAGGTCAGCCGGACCCGGTCCAGCTCGCGGAAGCCACGGGTCTCGCCCCGCACGCCGTCCGTCGTCTCGTATCCCTCGCCGCGCGGCGGCAACACCGTGACACCCTCGCCAAGCCAGATCGCGATGCCCGCCGGTGACGTGATGAAGCTCCACACGTCCGCCACGGAATGGTCGACCGTCTTCGACACCCCGATCTCCCACCCCGCGTCGCGCGTGTGCCCGACCTCGCGGCTCACGCCGTCACCGCGGCCACCGCGCTCACCTCCAGCAGCGCGCCCGGCACACCCAGCCCGGCGACCCGCGCGGCCACGACCGGCGGCGTCGCACCCGCCAGCTCGGCGGCCGCGACCGGGTAGGCCGCGTTGAGGTCCGCGCCGTCGACCAGCAGGATGTTCACCATCACCAGGTCCTGGACGGTCGCGCCCCCCGCGGCCAGCGCGATCTTCAGGTTCGTCATCACCTGCTTGGTCTGCGCGGCGACGTCGTCACCGCCGATCAGCGTGCCGGTGCCGTCGACGGCGTTCTGGCCGCCGATGTAGATGGTCGTCGCCCCCGGCGGCACGATCGCGACGTGGGTGAACGCTGGTGACTGGACGAGCCCGTCCGGGCGGAGCAGTTGAGTCATGCGGTACAGCATGCCGGCAAATGCGGACAACTACTGTCAGGGTTATGCGCACGACAAGCCGGCGTCTCGAGACGCTCTCGCTGCTGCAGGCGCACCCGGGCATCTCCGCCGCCCAGCTCGCGGCCCGGCTCGGCGTCACCGAACGCACCGCGCGCCGCGACGTCGCCCAGCTGCGGGAGGTCGGCTACCGCATCGACGCCGAGCCAGGCAGGACCGGCGGCTACCGGCTCGCGGGCGGCGCCACGATGCCCCCGCTCCTGCTCGACGCGGACGAGGTCGCCGCGGTCGCCGTCGGTCTGCGCACCGCCGTCGCCGTCGAGGGCCTCGAGACCGCCGCGGTCACGGCGCTGGCCAAGCTCACCCAGGTCGTGCCGGCCCGCTGGCAGTCCCGGCTGACCGCGCTCGCGGACGTGCAGGCGCAGGGAGAGTCCCACCGCCTCGCGGACCGTGACGTGCTGGTCCCCGCCGCCCTCGCCTGCCGCGCGGGGGAGGCCATCCGCATCCGGCACACCGACGGATCCCGCGACGTGCAGCCCCACCGGCTGGTCACGCTGCGTCGCCGTTGGTACCTGGTCGCGTGCCCGCGTGGCACCACCGAGTGGCGCGCCTACGCCCTGGACCGCGTCGAGCACGTCCAGCCGCTCGGCACCCGGTTCGCCGCGCCAGAGCCGCCACCCGACGCGGCGGCTTTCGTCGCCGACACGCTGGCGCACGGACCGTGGCGGCACCACGTCCGCGTGCGGGTCCACACGTCGGCGGACCTGGTCCGCGAGCTGGTCGACTCGACCGTGGCCACCGTGGTCGAGACCGGCGACGAGTGCGAGCTCCACCTCGGCACGGACGACCTCGACTGGGCGGCCCGCTGGCTCGCGTACCTCAACCTCGACCTGGACGTGCTGGAGCCGCCTCTGCTCGCCGACCGGCTGCGGGGGCTGGGTCGGTGGCTGCTCGACCGGTACCGAATTTGACAGGCAGGCAGCTACTTGCATAACGTTCCGTGTGTGGGTGACGTCTTCAAGGCCTTGGCCGATCCCACGCGCCGCACGATCCTCGACGAGCTGACCGACCGCAACGGCCAGACGCTCTTCGAGATCTGCGCGCGCCTGGCGACCAAGCACGGCCTCGGCTCGTCGCGGCAGGCGATCTCGCAGCACCTCGACGTGCTGGAGGACGCCGGTCTGGTCGAGATCCGCCGCGAGGGCCGGTACAAGTTCCACTACATCAACACGGCGCCGCTCGAACCGATCGTCGAGCGGTGGCTCAGGAAGGGTTCGGCATGAGGGTCAACCTGGCCAGTGTGATGGTCGACGACGAGGTGAAGGCGCTGCGGTTCTACACCGAGGTGCTGGGGTTCAAGGAGAAGACCAACGTGCCGCTCGGCGAGCACCGGTGGATCACCGTGGTGTCCCCGGAGAGCCCGGACGGCACCGAGCTACTCCTCGAACCCGACGAGCACCCGGCGGCCAGGCCGTTCAAGCAGGCACTGGTCGACGATGGCATCCCGTTCACGTCCTTCGCCGTCGACGACGTGCGCGCCGAGTGCGAACGGTTGCGCGGGCTCGGGGTGCGATTCACCCAGGAGCCCACCGACATGGGGAACGTGACGACCGCGGTACTCGACGACACGTGCGGCAATCTCGTCCAGATCGCGCAGATGATCGCCTAGCCACGGGAGCATGATGGACCCCGTGGATTCGACCCGTGTTGATCGGTGGTTGTGGGCGGTCCGGCTGTCCAAGACGCGAC
>Ga0307502_10000484_pt1 | contig 10323 bp, 10 predicted proteins | sample 16_S_MG_FD_201364 | JGI IMG/M metagenome (GOLD analysis project Ga0307502, IMG submission 201364) | Soil microbial communities from Populus trichocarpa stands in riparian zone in the Pacific Northwest, United States - 16_S | ecosystem: Environmental > Terrestrial > Soil > Riparian zone > Trees... | reverse complement strand
GACAGGTGTCGAGCGGCGTGGGCCAGGTGCCGAGCGGAACGCGGTGAAACGTCGACATGTCCACGCGACGAGTCTGCCGCTGCGTGGTTCGCGCCGCCACCCGCGCTATCCTCACCATTGTTCGGATCATTTCCAATTCGGAGGACCCTGTGGCGCAGCGAACGATTCTCGAACTGGTCGACGACCTGGACGGTGGGAAGGCCGACGAGACCGTGACTTTCGCGCTCGACGGGGTCGAGTTCGAAATCGACCTGTCCGCCGACAACGCGGCCCGCCTACGCGACGCGTTCGCCGAGTTCGTCGGGCACGCCCGCCGCACCGGTGGCCGCAAGCAACGCGGCGCCGCCGTGGTCGTCAAGTCGACCAACGGCAACGGCAAGCCGGACACCCAGGCCGTACGCGAATGGGCCCGCAGCCAGGGCGAGACCGTGGCCGAACGCGGCCGCGTCCCGCAGGCACTGGTGATCCGGTTCCAGGAAGCCCACAACTAGGCGGCTTTCGGCAGTTTCCTCGCCGACGGCATGGCCCACTTTCCCAGGCGTTGCACCGCGAGTACCGGATGTGGCACCAGTGGGCCGAGCCGCGGTTCACGGACAACCGTCCGCACCGTTTTCTGTACCGCTCGTAGTGTTTCCGCGAGGGTGCGCATCGTGGCGGTGCTGACCGGCGTCGGGTAGGCGCGCCGTCCGTACAACCGGACGGCCCAGCCCGGCAGTAGCGAGTACGCCAGGTGCCCCACCATCGACTCGTAGAGGGGCAGTCCCAGCGCCAGCTTGCCGCTGACCGGCGGGCGATGCAGGAAGTCGTAGATCAGGTCCGCGTCCTCGGTACGCCGCAACGTCGGCCGCATGTGCTGCAGGTACCGCCGCATCGCCGCCACCGAACCGGGCACCTCCGACGGGTCCAGCCCCACCAGCGCCGCCGACGCCCGCTGTTCGTCCAGGTACCGGTCCGCGTGTGCGGCGGTGAGCGGGAACCCGGCCCGCCGCACCACGGTCAGGAACGACGACACCTCCGCGCAGTGCACCCACAGCAGCAGCTCCGGCTCGTCGACGCGGAACGTCCGGCCCTCGTACGTCCCCCGCAGCGACCGGTGCACCGCCCGGACCTGGGCCGCGAGCCGCTCGACCTCGTCACGCGGGCAGTACGTCGCGGCGCCGACGAAGTTGGCCGTGCGTACCAGCCGCCCGAGCGGGTCGCCGCGGAAGTCCGAGTTCTGCACGATTCCGGCGACCGCGCGTGGGTGGAGTGCCTGCAGGTACAGGCTCCGGATCCCCGCGAGCCACATGGCCGGCTCGGCGTGCAGCTGCCAGCTCACCGAGGACGGGCCGAACAGGCCGGCATCGCTCATGGCTCCATTGAACCCCCGATCGCTTTGATATGGTCAGCCTCCCCGGCGAGCGTGGAGGTAGCCGCGTGACCGTGCAGTACATCGGGCCTGTTCAGCTCGGCGAGGCACTCGGCGTCAGCCGGTTCGCCGTGCCCCGATGGCAGGAGCGCTTCCCCGCCGGCTCCAGCCACCCGTTCCCGGAGCCGGACATCGTGGTGGACGGCACCCCGGGGTGGCGGCCGACCCGGATCTCCGAGGTCAGCGACTGGCGCAACCGCCTGCGTACCGGTGCCGGCGGGCGGCCGAGGGCCACGCGGCAGGAGTTCCTCATGGTCGCCGCCAGGCGCGGCTTCGACCAGGACGAGGCTCACCGCACGCTGGACACGTTCATCGAGGAGTTCCCCGAGATGACCGAGCAAGAGGTCTGTGCCTGGGCCATCACGAAGTTCACCACCTAAAGAGCCTTCAGCTCCTCGGTGATCTCCGACACGGACGACTTCGCGTCGCCGAACAGCATGGACGTCTTCGGGTTGTAGTACAGCTCGTTGTCCACGCCCGCGAAGCCCGGCCGCATCGAGCGTTTCAGCACGATGACCGACTTGCTCTCGTCCACGTCCAGGATCGGCATGCCGTAGATCGGCGACGCTGGGTCGGTGCGGGCGGCCGGGTTCGTCACGTCGTTGGCGCCGATCACGAGCGTCACGTCGGTGCGGCCGAACTCGCCGTTGATCAGCTCCATCTCCTTCAGCCGGTCGTACGGCACGTCCGCCTCGGCCAGCAGGACGTTCATGTGCCCCGGCATCCGGCCGGCGACCGGGTGGATGGCGTAGTAGACGGACACGCCCTTGTCCTCCAGCAGGCTGGACAGCTGCCGGACCTGGTGCTGTGCCTGGGCGACCGCGAGCCCGTACCCCGGCACGATGATCACCTGGCGGGCGAACGCCATCTGGATCGCCGCGTCGCCCGCAGAGGTCTGCCGGACCGACCGGTCACCCGCATCGACCGCGCCGCCGGTCGAGGTGCCGCCGAAGCCGCCGGCCACGATCGCCGGAATCGACCGGTTCATGGCCTTGGCCATCAGGTTCGTCAGGATCGAGCCGGACGCGCCGACGATCATGCCGGCCACGATCAGTGCCGTGTTGGACAGCGCCAGCCCCATCGCCGCCGCGGACAGGCCGGTCGCCGCGTTGAGCAGGGAGATCACCACCGGCATGTCGGCGCCGCCGATGGGCAGCACCACCAGGAGCCCCAGCACGGACGACGTCACCAGCAGGCCGCCCATCAGCCACTCGGACGTCGCGCCTGCCACGACGGCCACGCCGAACGCCACCGCACCCAGGAGGACCAGCAGGTTCAGCGGCTGCTGCAGCCGGCCGAGCGTGATGGGCCGGCCCGGCAGGATCTCCTGCAGCTTCCCGAACGCGACGTTGGAGCCCCAGAACGACAGCGACCCGATGATCGCCGCGAACAGCGACGCCACCGCGACGTACCGGGGCTCGTCGTGGAACCCGGAGCTGCTGCGGAACTCCACCCACGCGATCAACGCGATCGCGCCGCCGCCGACGCCGTTGAACAGCGCCACCATCTGCGGCATCGCGGTCATCTTGACCCGCCGCGCGGCCGGCACGCCGACAGCCGCGCCGATGGCGACGCCGAGCAGGATCAGCCACCAGTTGCCGAGCCCGGGCGTCAGCAGCGTGGCGATCACCGCGATCGCCATGCCGACGGCCGCGATGATGTTGCCGCGCACCGCGGTCCTCGGCCCGGTGAGCCCCATGAGCCCGTAGATGAACAACGCGAACGCGACGATGTACAGGCACTGGATGAACGTGTTGCTCACTTCTTGTCCCGGTCCTTGAACATACCGAGCATGCGGTCGGTGACCAGGAACCCGCCGACCACGTTGATCGTGCCGAACGTGATCGCCACGACCAGCAGGATCTTGTTCAGCACTCCTTCGGCGCCCAGCCCGAGCACGATGAACCCGCCGAGCACGACGATGCCGTGGATCGCGTTGGTCCCGGACATCAGTGGCGTGTGCAGCGTGTTCGGCACCTTGGAGATCACCGCGAAGCCGACGAACCCGGCAAGCACCAGGATCGCGAGGTTCTGTACCAGCATGCCTACTCCCTTGTAGGACCGTGTCTAGGACCGTGTCTAGAGCAGTGGCGGCACCATTGCCTCGATCAGGTGCGGGCCGGGCTCGGCCAGCGCCTTGGCGAACTGGTCCGCCAGCTCCTCGGCCGTCGTGGCGCGGGACGCCGGGACGCCCATGCCCTGGGACATCGACACGAAGTCCATGTCCGGCCCGGCCAGGTCGAGCAGCTGCTGCGCCTTCGGGCCCGCCGCCTCTGCGCCCACCCGGGACAGCTCCATGCGCAGGATCGCGTACGCCCGGTTGTTCAGCAGCACGGTCGTCACGTCGAGGCTCTCGCGCGCCATGGTCCACAGCGCCGACGCCGTGTACATGGCGCTGCCGTCCGCCTGCAGGCACACGACCGGCCGGTCCGGGGCGGCGACCGCGGCGCCGACGGCCACCGGCAGCCCCTGGCCGATCGCGCCGCCGGTCAGCGTCAGCACGTCGTGCCGGGGCGCGCCGGCCGTGGTCATCGGGATCATGAGGCCGGACGTGTTGGCCTCGTCGGACACGATCGCGCCCTCCGGCAACAGCGCGCCGATGACCTCCGTCCAGTTCTGCGGGGACAGCGCGCCCGACGGCACCGCAGGCCGCACGGCCTCCTGCAGCACCGGCGCCGCGTCCTTCGCGACCAGGTCCGCGAGGTGCTCGAGCGCCCCCGTGCCGTCCTCGCCGAGCACCGACAGGACGTGCACGTGGCAGCCGTCCGGCACCAGCTCGGACGCCTTGCCCGGGTACGCGAAGAAGGACACGGGTGACTTGGCGCCCACCAGGACCAGGTGCTTGACGTCCGTGAGCTGCCACTGCACCTGCTCGGCCAGGTAACCGAGCCGCTCGACGTTCGGCAGGCCCGCGCCGCGCTCGATCCGCGCCGGGAACGTCTCCGCGAACAGCTTCACACCCGTCGCGGCGGCGATCCGGCTCGCGGCGAGCAGGCCGCGCTCGCGGGTGACGCCGTGGCCGAGCAGCAGCACGACCGGCTCGTCACCCCGGACCACCCCGGCGATCTCCGCGACCCGGTCGTCCTCGACGGGCTGCGCCGCCACCGGCTCGACCGGCTCGCCGACCACCCCGCCGTCGGACCACGACACGTCGGCCGGCAGCACGAGGTTCGCGGTCTGGCCGGGCGGCTGCATGGCCGCCGCGACCGCCGCGGCGGCGTCCGCGCCGATCTCCTCCGACGCCTTGGTCGTGCGCGACCAGCCGCCGAGCCAGCCGGTGAGCGCGTCGATGTCCGACTCCAGCGGCGCGTCGAAGCCCTTGTGGTAGCGGGCGTGGTCGCCGATCACGTTGACGATCGGGGTGTGCGCGCGGCGGGCGTTGTGCAGGTTGGCGAGGCCGTTGGCCATGCCGGGACCCAGGTGCAGCAGCGTGGCCGCCGGCCGGTCGGCCATGCGGCCGTAGCCGTCGGCGGCACCCGTGACGACGCCCTCGAACAGGGACAGCACGGCCCGCATCTCCGGCACGGCGTCGAGCGCGGCGACGAAGTGCATCTCGGACGTACCTGGGTTCGCGAAGCAGACGTCAACGCCACCATCGACGAGGGTACGCAGAAGTGCCTGGGCGCCGTTCATGCCGCCCCCTCGCCCGCCCCGCCCGACGTTCCTTTCCTGGCAACGAGCGGACCGTCCATTTTGCTCCCTGGGCCCGCACGAAAGTCCCATTCGTGCGCCCAAGCCCTGCTCACGGCTCCGCAAGCTCTGCTCATGTGTCTTTGTCTCCCTAGTCGAAGAGGACGCCGGGGTTGAGGATGCCCTGTGGGTCGAACGCGAGCTTGATCCGCCGCATCAGCTCGATCTTGTCGGGGTCCTCCAGCTCCAGGAAGTGCTGCTTCTTCGCGCGGCCGATGCCGTGCTCGCCGGCGATCGCGCCGCCGAGGGTCATGCCGGTCGCGAACAGCTCGTGCAGGACCCGGTGCCGCACCTCGGCGTCCTTCTGGAAGACGGCCAGGTGCACGTTGCCGTCGCCCGCGTGGCCGCAGCCGACGATCAGGGTCCCGTTGGCCTGCGCGATCTCCAGGACCTTCGTGAAGAACTCGGGCAGTGAGGCCCTCGGCAGGACGGTGTCGATGATCTCGTCGGCGCCGGCGCCCTTGGCCGTGAAGAACGCCTTCTCGCGGGCCTCGATGAGCTTGCGGGCCGCGCCGCCGGGGAGTGAGTACACGTCCAGCGCGCCAAGCTCGCTGAGCAGCTCGCCGGCCTGCTCGATGTCCTCGTCCAGGCGCGTGGCGGCGTTGTTCTCCAGCATCACCACGAGGTAGGCCTGCGACTTCTCCTTGATGTCGTCGGGAATCCCGAGCTGCAGGTCGTGCGAGTAGGTGATGGCGCCCATGGTGAACGCGTCGATGTACTCGAGGATCAGCGGGCCGATGCCGGAGCCGACGACCGTCGGGACCGCGGTCATCACGGACGCGAGGTCGGGGAACGGCGCGAGGATCGTGGCCTGGTGGTCCAGCCGCGGCTGGAGCTTGAGGACGGCCTCGGTGACCAGTGCGAGGGTGCCCTCGGAGCCGACGATGAGCTGGGTGAGGTCGTAGCCGGTGGAGGCCTTGACGAACTTGCCGCCGGTGCGGATGACCTCGCCGGTCGGGAGTGCGGCTTGTAGGCCGAGGACGTGGTTGCGGGTGACGCCGTACTTGATGGCACGCATGCCGCCCGCGTTGGTGTTGACGTTGCCGCCGAGGCTCGCGGACAGCTCGCCGGGGTAGACGGGGTAGACGAACCCGACGGCGGCGGTGGCCTCGTCCAGCTCGGTGAGCGTGACCCCGGGCTGGACGACGGCGACGTGGTTGACCGTGTCGATCTCGACGATCTTGTTCATCCGCTCGAAGGACACGAGGATCCCGTCCGGGCGCGGGATGGCGGAGCCGGACAGGCCGGTGCCGCTGCCGCGGGCGGTCACGGGTGTGCCGGTCTCGGCCGCGAGCCGCAGGATCGCGGCCACCTCGTCGGCGCTGCCCGGCCGCACGACGTGCGCGGGTGTGACCGGCTCGGTGCTGAGCGTCTCGTCGTGGGTGTAGTCGTCGCCGATCTTCTCGCCGCTCAGTACGTGTCCGGCACCGACGATGTCCTCAAGGCGTGCCGCCGTGTCCGCCATTGGACTCCCTCCAGCTACTGGTCGGTAGTCACCTTAGCCGTGCTTCTACCGGGGCGACATGATCGGCGACGGGGGTGTCCGGCCGAGGACGATGTCGGCACCCGTTCGGGCCAACGCCGGCGCCATCTGTATGCCGTAGCCGCCCTGCCCGGCGAAGAACACGAAACCCGGGTGGTCGGGCCAGGAGCCGACGACCGGCTCGCGGTCGGCCACGAACGAGCGCAGGCCAGCCCAGGCGGTGTGCACGGACCGTAGGTTCAGGGTGGTGGCGGCGTTCACCCGTTCGAGGGCGATGGCCACGTCCTGGTCGTCCGGCTTGGCGTCGCACGGCTCGCTGGGGGTCTCGTCGGCCGGCGAGATCAGCAGGTGACCACTCTCCGGGCGGAAGTAGAAGGTGTCGGCGACGTCGGCGACGAGCGGCCAGGTGGGGTCGGCGTCCGCGCGGGCGAGCGCGATGGTGCGGCGCATGGGCTGGAGGCCGACGGTGGGGACGCCGGCCAGCTCGGCGACCTCGTCGGCCCAGGCGCCCGCGGCGTTGACGACCGTGTCGGTCCTGATGCCGTTGACGACCCAGCCGTCACCGTCACGGCGCATTTCGGTGACGCGGGTGTTCTTGTGGGTGACACCCCCGCGTTCCCTGAGGCCCTGGACGTAGTGGGCGTGCAGGGCCATGACGTCGATGTCCATGGCCGAGGTGTCGAGGGCCGCGGCGAGGGGCGGTTTCACAACCGGGCACAGCTCGACGGCGCGTCGCGGCGTGATCGGGTCGGCGGGGATGTCCCGCAGGTGGTCGACGCCGTCGTCGTCGAGGGCGAGCCACAGGCTGTGGTGCGAGGTGAGGATGCCGTCGCCGAAGAGGGGTCCGCTGGCGGTGGTGAGTTCGCGGACGGTCGGGGGGCCGTAGCTGGGGGCGTAGATGGCGGCCGAGCGGCCGGTGGTGTGCCGGGCGAGTTCGGGCTCGGCTTCCAGGAGGGTGACGCTCGCGTGGGCGGCGAGCTCGAAGGCGATGGAGACGCCGGCAATGCCGCCGCCGATGACCAGGACGTCGACCATGGCTGGTGAGCATAATTCGGTTGCCCGTGTGGTTACCGTGATCGGTATGAGTGCGTCGATGTCGATAAGGCTGCGCCGTCGCTGACAGCGGCGGTTCCCTTCGTACGGCGCGTATCGCCGCTGTCTCCAAGCATCTCTGTTCGCTTCTTTGGCTTGGAGCCGGTCACTCATGCGTTCTCACACGCGGCGGTCTTCTTCTGGTGTGCACCTTCTGTCCGACAACCGAGTGATCGCCCGGTTGGTGTCTACGGCCGACCTCGGCCCCGACGACCTGGTGATCGACTTCGGCGCGGGCCCTGGAACGATCACGGCGCCCTTGGCCCGCACGGGTTCACGCGTGCTGGCGGTGGAGCGGGATGCTCGGTTCGTGGCGACCCTGCGGCGGCGTTTCGCTGACTGGTCTGCTGTACGCGTGGTGCAGGAGGACGTGCGCACGGTCCGGTTGCCGAGGCGAGCTTTCGCTGTGGTGGCAAGCATTCCGTTCGCCGTGTCGACGCCACTGCTGCGACGGCTGCTGACACCGGCGGCGAGTGGGTTCTCGCGTGCGGAGCTGGTGGTGGAGTGGGGCTTGGCAAAACGGTTGACGGCCTTGAATGCCCGGGACCTGGAGTCAGCATGGTGGTCGTGCCGTTTCGCACTGACGGTGCGACGACGCATCCCGGCGTGGAGCTTCTCGCCGGAGCCGAAGGTCGATGCGGCGCATTTGGGTGTACGGCGGCGAGGTGTGGACCGCCGAACGGCGACAATCCTGTGGGCTGTGTTGTCGGCGGCGTATGACCGACCGCGGGCCCCAGCCCGATCCGCACTGACCGGCCTGGCACCACGACGCGTCACCCACCGCCTACTGGGCGACGATCCAGCGGCGGATATCCACACAGGACAGTGGTTGACACTGGCAAGAACCCTTGCCGCGGACCGAAACGTGGTCCCACCACCGCTCCCCGCACGAAAGTCCCATTGACACGCCCCCGGGGAACCGCCGGTTTCAACACCACCCGAAGGCACCGACAAAACCCGCCCCGGCAAGCACCTTCGTCGGCAAGGCCACCCACAAAACCCGAACGAAAGGGACTTTCGCATGCCGGGGGGTCCCCCGGTTTCAACGCTACCGGCGGGCACCGACATGCGCCTTCGGATGCCCTCAGGCGCGATCAGTTCTGCGAACGGCACGTTCACCGCGCAGCCGGTGTGCGGAAAGGCGCGTTGAGTGGGCCCAACTGGCCTAAACGTGGCCAGAGCGGCGAACCACGGGCACCGACAAACCGCGAGCCTTGGTCATAGACGCCAGGCTGGCATGACCTCGAACGGCTTTGCTGTCTTGACCGGTGAGCGTTCCACCAGGTCGCCGTGTTCGGGGTCGGTCAGCGCGCTGTCCATGGCCGTCAGGATGTCGTCCGTCAGGTCCAGTTCCGGTATGGGGAGGTTCTCCGCCAGCTGCTCTGGTCGTGAGACGCCGATGATCGCGCTGGAGACGGCCGGGTTGTGCAGTACCCACGCCAATGCGAGTCGCGGGAGGCTCGTGTCCAGGTCCGCCGCGATCGTCGCCAGTCGTTGTACTGCCTCCAGGACTGGGCGGCCCATGTAGCGGCCGACGAACCGTGCACCGCGTTCGTCGACCGCGCGGCTGCCCTTCGGCGGTGGTGTGTCGGGTAGGTACTTCCCTGCCAGTACGCCCTGTGCCAGCGGCGACCACACCAGCTGCCCCATACCCAGCGACACCGCCGCCGGCACGACCTCCGCCTCGATCACCCGCCACAGCAACGAATACTGCGGCTGGTTGGAGATCAACGGCACGTGCAGCTCTTTCGCCAGCGCCGCCCCCGCTTGAAGCTGCTCGGCCGTCCATTCGGAAACTCCGACATACAACACTTTTCCGGCGCGTACGAGATCAGCGAAAGCCAACATCGTTTCCTCGAGCGGCGTTTCTTCGTCAAAACGATGTGCCTGGTAGAGGTCCAGATAGTCGGTTTGTAACCGCCGCAGTGAGGCCGTGCAGCTCTCCATGACGTGCTTTCGGGACAATCCCCTGTCGTTCGGGCCGGGGCCGGACGGCAGGCAGACCTTGGTCAGTATCTGGACCGACTCACGTCTGGCGCCGGATAACGTGGCGCCGAGGATCTCTTCCGCCGCACCGTAGTTGGGCGCGCCGTAGATGTCGGCGGTGTCGAACGTCGTGATGCCGGCGTCCAACGCCGCCTGCACGCACGCCTTCGATTCGCCGATGCGATCCGGTTCGTGTGTCAGCCAATTGCCGCAGGTGATCTCACTGACCTTGAGTCCGCTGCGTCCCAGAGGGCGAAATCGCATGAGATGAAATGTACCTGTGATTGCGGCCGACAACCATGGCAATCAATTTCACAGCACTGTCGACGAGATATGGCAAGAATCGCCGCGCTACAGTCCGGTCGCCGGCGGCGACCGTAACGGCCGTGTGGCGGCCTCGGCCTTGCGCAGACGGACCAATGTGAGGTCCGATCGTGTGATGCCACAAGGCAACCCGGGCACAAGCGTAACGCCGAGCCCCGCCACGGCGAGTCCCTGTTTGGTAGTCCTGTGGCAGGACAACGAACATCGGGTCGTCGAGGAGGTGCCTCGCACCGTAGGCAGCGGTGCCCAGAACAACGACATCCAGTTCCCCGGCGCATAGCCGGCCCACAAGCCTGGCTGACAAACCGTCCGAAAAGGACAAAAGGACAATTCGACATTC
>Ga0307502_10000483_pt1 | contig 10327 bp, 9 predicted proteins | sample 16_S_MG_FD_201364 | JGI IMG/M metagenome (GOLD analysis project Ga0307502, IMG submission 201364) | Soil microbial communities from Populus trichocarpa stands in riparian zone in the Pacific Northwest, United States - 16_S | ecosystem: Environmental > Terrestrial > Soil > Riparian zone > Trees... | reverse complement strand
GTTCGCGACCCACGGCTTGCATGCTGACCGCGCTGTGACTGGCGTGCCGGAAGGTCATCGCTGGCCGCCGCCTCAGCCCGCCAGAACCGGCAGCAACGCTCCGAGCTTCACCTCGGTCTCCGCGAGCTCGGCTGCCGGGTCGGAGTCACGCACGACCCCGACGCCCGCGTAACAGCGCGCCAGCCGACCGCTGAGCAGCGCGCAGCGCAGCGCGACGCAGAACTCGCCGTCCTCGTTGATGTCCGTCCAGCCGACCGGCCCGGCGTACCAACCGCGGTCCAGGCCTTCCAGCGCGGGAATCAGCGCCTCGGCGACCCCGAACGGCTCGCCGCCGACGGCTGGCGTCGGATGCAGCAGCCCCGCGAGGCGGATCGCGCTGATCGGCCTGGCGAGCTGGGCGCGGATCGGGCTCGCGAGATGCTGGATGTTCGCCATCTTCACGATCACCGGCTCTTCGGCGGTGGCGACCCAGACGCTGTGCGGCCGCAGCGTCTGCTCGATCCGGCGCGCGACGATCGCCTGCTCGACGCGGTCCTTGTCGGACCGCAACAGCTGCTCGCCAAGATGATCGTCGACCGACGGATCGGCACTACGGCGAGTCGAGCCGGCGAGCGCGAGCGTGCTCGCGCGCATCCCCTCGCGACGGATGAGCAGCTCGGGACTGGCGGCGATGAACGCGTCCTCGCCACGGCCGGCGCAGAAGACGAAGCATGACCCAAACCCTTCGCGCAGGACCCCGTAGACCGCCGCGGCGTCGTGCGCCGCGGGCGCGTGGACCTGCACCTCGCGGGCGAGCACGATCTTCTGCAGGACGCCGGCGCGGATGCGCTCGACCGCGCGCGCGACCGCGGCCTCGTAATGCTCGGGCGGCGTGCTCGCCGCGACCTGGTAGCGCCCGACCGGGTCGGGATCGAGCAGTGGCAGCGCGCCGCGGCCCAGCTCCTCGCAGCGGCGCCCGATGCGCTCGAGCAGGCCGTCGGCTGTGTCGTCGGCGGTCGCCAGCGCCGCGACGGTCAGCCGCACCTCGTCGCCGCGCCGCGCCAGCGACACCTCCGGTACGTGCATCGACGCGGGAGCGAACGATGCCCAGTGCGGGCTGGCGCCGCCGTTGGGCGCGAACGCGAAGCCACCGACCGCGATCAGGCCCGCGCCGCGAGCATCGGCGGGATCGCACATCGCCTCGGCTGCGAGCGCGCGCCAGCGCGACGCGACCTCGTCGAAGCGACGCGGCCCGCGTGCCTCGAGCGCCACGACACAGCCGAGCGCGGCGACCGCCGCCCGTTCGCGATCCGGCTGCTCGATGCAGAACCACGGCTCTCTTGGCCGCCGCGACGACAACACGACGCCGCTGGGGTCGACGGCGCGATCCACATCGACGGTCATCGCGGCAAGGACGGTGGACGACCCGCCGCGCCGGCGCGCTCGCTTGACCGCCTGCTCGAGGCGCTTGCGCAGCCGCGTGCGCTGCGCCGCACTCAGGGCGAACGGCGTCTCGCCACGCGTGCTCGTGCCGCTGAGCGCCATCGCCGCGAGTGTAGTGGTGGCCCTGCGGCCAACCGTCACTTGACCGCGCTCTCCGAGGCGGCGCAGGAGAGCGAGCGCCCGCTCGCCGCAGCGGCTCGGCCCGCCCGAGGAGTTCGCCGCTGACCTGCGCGCCGCCACCGGACTAAAGGCGACGGCGCCGGCAGCCGGCTCGGACTACGTCTCCCCGCGCCCCCGCGAGATCGCGATCTCCCCCGTGCGCATCATCTCGATCAGCCCGAACGGCCGAACCATGCGCGCGAACGCCTCGATCTTGTCCGTCGTCCCGGTGATCTCGACGATGACCGACCGCCGCGTGACATCGACGACCTTTCCTCGGAAGATCTCCGAGATCTGCATGACCTCAGCACGCTGCGGTCCCTCGACCGCGACCTTGAACAGCGCGAGCTCGCGCGAGACCGTGTCGGCCGGCTCCAGGTCGCGGATCTTCAGGACGTTGACGAGCTTGTGCAGCTGCTTGGTGACCTGTTCGATCGGGTGCATCGCCCCGTCGAGGGTCAGCGTGATGCGCGAGTAGCGCTCGTCCTCGGTCGGACCGACGGTCAGCGTGTCGATGTTGAAGCCGCGTCGCGCGAACAGCCCGGCGATCCTGGTCAGGACACCGAACTTGTTCTCGACGAGGATCGACAGGATGTGCTTGCGCCCGCTGTGTAGGTTGCCGGCGGCCTCGAGGTCGTCGAGGCTCAGTAGCTCTTTGGTTGCTGGTTCGCCCATGACAGCCATCCCCTAACCGACCATGTCGCGCGCGGGCTGGCCCGGCGCGATCATCGGGTACGTGTTCTCCTCGCGCGTGACGCGCACGTCGACGAGCACCGGCCCCTCGGTTTCCAGGGCGGTCTTCATGTCGTCCACGAGCGTCGACTTGTCGGTGAAGCGCATCCCGGTCGCCCCATAGGCGTCCGCGAGCTTGACGAAGTCCGGATACGAGCCCATGTCGACGTGCGAGTAGCGCTTGTCCCAGAACAGCTCCTGCCACTGACGGACCATGCCGAGGTAGCCGTTGTTCATGATGAACACCTTCACCGGGATCTTGTCCTCGGAGCAGGTCGCGAGCTCCTGGATGTTCATCTGGATCGAGCCGTCCCCGGCGATGCAGACGACCGTCTTGTCCGGGCAGCCGACGGCCGCGCCGAGCGCCGCCGGCAGGCCGAAGCCCATCGTCCCCAGCCCGCCGGAGTTGATCCACCGGCGCGGCTGGCTGAAGTGGTAGTACTGCGCTGCCCACATCTGATGCTGGCCGACGTCTGAGGTGACGATCGCGTCGCCCCCGGTCGCCTCGTAGAGCGCCTGCACCATGTACTGCGGCTTGATCTCGGAGTCCGTCGAGTCCTCGTAGCGCAGCGGCCATTTCTCCTGCCAGCCGGCGATCTTCGACCACCAGTCATCCAGCCGCGCGGAATCGACGTTGTCCAGCGTGCGGTACTCCTTGACGAGCTTCGTCAGCACGTTCTTGCAGTCACCGACGATCGGGATGTGCGCCGGGATGTTCTTGGAGATCTCGGCCGGGTCGATGTCGATGTGGATGAACTTCGCGTTGGGGGCAAACTCCGACAGCTTGCCGGTGATGCGATCGTCGAAGCGCGCGCCGACGCAGCAGATGAGATCCGCCTCGTCCATCGCGTAGTTCGCCGTCCGGGTGCCGTGCATGCCGAGCATCCCGAGCCACTGCGGATGCGGTGCGGGGAAGCCTCCGAGACCCATGAGCGTGCACGTGACCGGGAAGCGGCCGGACGTGGCGAACTCGAAGAGCTCCTTGGAGGCGTTGGCATTCACGATGCCGCCGCCCGCGTAGATCACCGGCCGGCGCGCGGAGGCCATCGCCTTCGCCGCCTGGCGGATCTGCTTCGTGTTGCCGTCCGTCGTCGGCTGGTAGCCGGGCAGGTGCACGTCCGTCACGGGCTCGTAGGGAATCTCGGCGCGGCTGAGGTCGACCGGAATGTCCACCACGACCGGGCCCGGCCTGCCGGATCGCGCGAGGTGGAACGCCTCGTGGATCGCGCGCGGGATCTCCAGCGGCGAGCGGATCTGGTAGGAGTGCTTGACGACCGGCATCGTGATGCCGAGCGTGTCGGTCTCCTGAAAGCCGTCGGTTCCGATCAGGTCGGTCCGCACCTGACCGGTGATGAAGACCGTCGGCACCGAGTCCATCATCGCGTCGACGATCGGGGTGACGACGTTCGTCGCCCCCGGTCCCGAGGTCGCGAACGCGACGCCGACCTTGCCGGTCGCCTTCGCGTAGCCCTCGGCGGCGTGGCCGCCGCCGGCCTCGTGGCGCACGAGCACGTGGCGGATGCCGGCATCGACGAACGCGTCGTAGGTGGGAAGGTTGGCGCCGCCGGGGAGGCCGAATACGACTTCGACACCCTCCGCCTTCAAGCACTCCATGATGGCTTCGACCGCACGCATGTCACGACCTCCTCTCAGCAAAAGAAACGGGCCGGCCCGTCTGGCCGGCGATCAACCGAGTCTACCGGGCGCCCTGCACCGCGGACTCCGCTGCGATAGCCGACTCGGGGAACTCCAGCTCGCACCCGCAGCGCACGCAGATCGCGTCGTGGAGCTTGCAGATGCGCCCGCACTGCGGGCACTCGCGTCGCAGCTCGTCGCGCTCGGAGCGGTAGGCAATCGCGGTCAGCAGCCCGATCACCGGTATCAGGCCCGAGACGATGAACCAGATGAAGAAGGAGCTGCCCTTGAGGCGGCCGACGATGCCGCCGGCGAGCGCGAAGCTCAGCGCGATGACGATATAGGCGCCGCCGGCCACGGTAGGCGGGGCCTCGTCAGAGGACGCGGATCGCCCAGATCACCGCGATGATCGCGACGATGGCGAGAAGGACTGTGCCGACGACCGCGAGGAAACCTAGGACGACCTTGAACAGGACATAGGCAGCCACGACCAGGACGAGCGCTGCGATCACCCTCTTGCCGAGGGAGGCGCCTGAAGAAGTGGAGGTGGACATCCTTCAAGCGTACTCCCCCGGCAGGCGGGCTAACGCATCGAGAGAGGAGAGTCAGTCGTAGCTTCGGCGCAGGTGCCCGAAGCGGTCCAGCGATGGGTCTGGTCGGGTGTACATGGATACGCGAGTGAGCCTGTAACGGCCCACGCGTTGAGTCTTCGGTGAGGAAGACGGCGGTCCGGCGATCGGAACGAGGACACGACGGGTGAGATCCAGGGCGGGAGCCATGTCAAGCATGGTGGCGGGCGCCGCCACGCCTCGCATTGGACCGCTGTCGGAACTTCAGGACGGCGCCCTCGACGCGCTGTCCAACCCGCGAAGCGCCGCATCCACGGCGAGTCTCGTCACTGCGGGCATCCGCCTGCGCAACCGCCAGCGCGCGCCGGCGAACGTGAGGTTCGCGACGGTCGCGAACCCCTGCTCGTCTGCGCGCAGCGCGAGCAGCAGGTGCGCGATGCGATCGCCGCTCGGCAGGGGCTGCGCGCTGCCCGTCGCAGCCAGGGCGCGCCCGTCGACCTTGATGCAGTAACAGAAGGCCCGGCGGCGGCGGCGCCCGTACAGCAGCACGGCACCGGCCTCGCCGACCAGCCAAGGTCCGAGCCGGCCGGGCTCGAGCACGAGCCCGGTGCGGGCGTGCAGCTCGCGAGCATCGTGCCCGACGAGGTCGCCCAGCAGACCGACCGAGCGACGCTCGGGCTCGTCCGCGGCCTTGGCACGCGGGCGCAGCACGTTCGCGCCGCGCTGGGCGTAGAGCTCGGGGATGACCCACGCGTGCGCGATGCAGGCGATCGCCACCGGCAGCGCAAGTGGCTGGAGAACCATGAGCAGCGTCGCGGCGCCCAGAAACGGCACGACGTGGGCCACGGTCGTCAGCGTCCACAGACTCCCGACGCGGCGCAGGCGCGCCGCGTCCACGCGCGGGCGCCAGTGGACCCCCTCGGTCTCCGGCAGGACGTCCAGCGGCTGGGCCTGCGCGCCCACGGCGGGACGGCTAGCCGCCGGAGATCGGCAGGCGCAGGATCACGAGGTCTGCGTCCACGGGCAGCTCGCGAACCTGCTCGGCGTGCCCTGGCCCGGTGCTGACCATCGCGAGGTAGCCACGTTCGAGTTCGGCGCGGAAGGACTGCACCGCGGCCTCGACCGCCGCGGGGTCCTCGGAGGTCCACTCGGCGACCGTCGAGTGTCCGGTGTGGTCCATGCGGATGAGCTTCGACATCGCGTGCCTCCTTCGACGGGCCGGCGGGACTCGTCAGATGCTACGCCCCCGGCGGCGCGCCGATGCGCCTTTCACCCTGTCGGCGCTCAGCGCCGTCGCGGCGCGGCGCGGGCGCTGACCCCCGTAGAACACGACCCGTGCAGTCCCCCGCGCGCGGATCGTGGCGCCTTCGCGCCAGCTGAAGGGCAAGCGGTAGGTGCCGGCGGGAATGCCGTTGTCGCGTACGTCAAAGCGCGCCGAGTCGCCGTCCCGGGCCAGCATGAACGCGAAGCTCACGACGCGCGCAGCACGACTCGCCTTGGCGCGACCGCTCGACCCGCGGCCATGCACCGGAAGCTTCGCGTAGGGAACGCCGCTGACCGGCGAACGCTGTATCCACAGCCGCGGCAGGGTCAGCGCGAGCCTGCCGTCCTTGACGGCGCGGTCAAGGCGCACCGAGAACGTGATCTTCGCGCTGCTGCTTGCGGGCACCTCGGAGTCAGACAGCCGCAGCGCGCCGGCAGGCAACGCAAAGCGGGTCGGGGGCGAGCCGGCAGCGGGCGCCTGCCCGCTCCACGCTGCCGCCGCAGCGCAGCCTGCGCAGGCGATGAGAAATCGCGGGCGCACGCTCAGCGGCGGACCTTGATGGTCAGCTTCTTCGTCGCCTTGTTGCCGGCCGCGTCGACCGCCGTCGCCGTCATCAGCGCCTTGACGTTGCTGCGGGTGCGCTTGCTGCGCAGCGCGCGCATGATCTGGCTGCGCAGCTTCTTCGAGACCGTGAACCTGCGCTTCGCCAGCCTGCCCCTGGCCAGAACGACCTTTGCGCTCCGCAGGCTGATCTTCTTGGCCTTGCCTCGCCGCGCGCGTGCCGGCACGGTCACGGTCCCCTTCACGGTCGCACGGCAGCTCTCCTGCGGGCACGACAGCGTCACGACGATCCCCGCGCGCTTGCGCAGCGGCCGTTGCGGGCTGGCTCCTTTGAGCCGGAACACGATCGACGAGTCCACCGGCGGCGGCATCGGCGGCGCAGGCGGCGGGGTGGGGGGATCGCAGCCGGTCGGGATGCTGACCGGCACGAGCGCCGGTTCGGTTGCGGTCGTGACCCGCAGGCTCATCGTCACCGGCGAACCGCAGGGGGCGTCGGCGGCCATCGAGCCCGTGAACGCGGTGGTGTTGCCTTGTGCTGCGCCAACGGCGACATCGGGATAGGACGAGCTTGCCTGTGTGAGCGTCAGGCCGGCCGTCGCCGGCGCCGTCAGCGTCGAGGTCACGCCCGTCGCCGCCGCCGTACCGCTGTTGCGCAGCAGCTTGGTCAGGCGGAAGGGCTCGGTGCGTTCCAGCACGCCGTCGCCGTCCCCGCCGACGGCACGCGAGTCGTCGAGCATCTGGGCGTCGGGGGCGAGGAACGGACTCAGGACGGTATCGACGAAGGCCTCCCCGGGGATCCCGGCGCGCTTGTCAGACCAGACCGGAAGCGCCACGCCCTGCGTCGCATCGATGCTGGCGTAGTCGCCGTAGTCGTTGCCGAACCCGCAGCACGCGAAGGCACTGTAGTTCGACGGCGCGCTGGAGACCCTGCGCAGCGCGCCGAGCAGGTGACCGCCTGGCCCCGGGGTCACGCTGCGCACATAGAACTGCGTCGTCTTGCGCTCGGCGTCCTCGCGCGTCGAGTAGAAGTCAGCCCACGCCTGCCCGTTGGTCTGGTCGACTGCCAGCCAGGCGAACCAGTCGTCGGAGTTCGCCTGCCCGCCGGCCTCACCGTCGGTCAACAGCCGGGTGGCGACGGAAGGCGACGGATTGGCACTGCCCGGAAGCCCGCCGCTCGCCGAGGCGACGAAGGTGTCCCAGGTCAGGTGCGTGGCGGCGGGCGGCTGAGCGGGGTTGCTCGGCGGGTTGTTGCATTTCGTCGTGCCGCTGCCCGCGCGCAGGTCACCCCAGGTGACGTAGACGCGGCCGTTGTTCGACCCGCCCGAGCGGTCGACGTCGACCTGCGGCGACGGCGAGGCCCTGCCGCCGGGCTGCGCGAGGATCGGGCACGCGAACGAGATCGGCGTCCCGCTCGTGGCGTCGAGCGTGGCGATCGTCTGTGGCGTTCCCCAGCCGGCCGCGGAGGCGCAGTTCTGGCTGGCGGGCTCGCACGCGTCTCCACGAATCGCGTTCGTCGCCGAGTAGTCCCACCACACGACGTAGACCTTGCCGTCTGGCCCGACCGCGACGTCGGCGTAGATGTAGCTCCCAGTGCCGGGCGTGACGTCGATCGGCGCGGTCCAGTTGTCGGCGTTGTCGCAGTTGGCGGCGTTGAGGACGCCACCCGGCCGGGTGTCGCACTGGGACATGACGATGTCGATCCCACCCAGCACCTCGTCCCAGACGACGTACAGCCGGCCGAACGCCGGACTGGAGGGCGAGTTGTCGATCGTCATCATCGGCTTGTCTTGTGTCCCCGTCCCCGTCCGCTCGCGCAGGCCGACCGTCGTTCCGAACGCTACGCCTGCCGGCGCTGCCAGTCGGGTGACGACGATGCGACTCGGATTGCCGGCGCCGTTGGCTTTGGACACGCCGCCGTACCACAGGTTGCCCGCGGCGTCGGCTGCTGACATCGGATCGCAGCACAAGTTCCCGGCCTCGGGACCCGACTCGGCCGGCGCGTCGAGGGAAGGCGACACCGGAGCCTTCGTGAACGACGTGCCGCCGTTGTTGGTGATCCACGCGTTGTAACCACCGCCGGCGTTGTTGTTGTTGACACCCACGATGAAGCGCTGGCGGTTACCGGGCACCGCCGTCAGGAATGTCTCCGACTCGGTCACGCTGTCGTTGGTGACGTTCGTGTCACGCAGCAGGTAACGCCAATCCCGAGCGCCCGCGCCCTCGGCTTGCTCGCGCACCGGCGCGTAGAAGATCGCCGTCGCCTTGCCCTCCGTCGAGCCGGCGGCGCTCCCGGCCTCGCTCCAGCGGTAGGGCAGCTCGTAGCGCCCCGCCGGGATGCCTTCGTCGGCGACGTTCAGGCTCCCCGAGGCACCCTTGACGGCGCCGCTGAAGGCGAAGCGCACGACCCGTCCGCTACGGCCGGCCTCCACGCCCGCGCCCGATGCACGGCCCGTCTCGGCCACGCGCCCATAGCGCAGCTCGCTGACGCCGGAGCGGCCGACCCACCTGGACGGCAGGGTCAGCTCGAGCACGCCATCGGCGACATCGCGGTCGAGCGTGACCGAGACGTCCAGATCCTGCTGGTTCGCCGCCAGGAGCTCGCTGGGCGTCAGGCGCAGGACGCCGAAGGGCAGGTCGTAGCGCGAGCGCGGGGCATCCTGGATGCCCGATTCCTCGCGCGCCTGCTCGAGCGGGGTCGGATTGCCCGCTGCCTGCTCGCGGTCGGGATCGTCCGGCACGGCCGCGGCCGGAGCCGCGGCTGCCAGCGCCAGCGCCAGCGTTCCGATCGCCGCCAGCGGTCGCGCCAACTCCATCGACCGACAATAGCCGCGTCGGATCGCATCCCTGAGCCGTACGTCCACTGCGGGGAACGCGCTCGAGGTGGGGGGCCGCGCGGTCAGATCGCCCTTCCGTCAGCGGCGAATTCGCACGGGCACCCGCTTCGTCTGCCGGTTGCCGGTGGCCACGACGGCGGTCGCCGTGATCGTGGCGCGGACCAGCCCGCGCGTGCGCCGGCTGCGCAGCGCACGCGAGATCTGCGCGCGTAGCAACGGTGAGAACCGCAGTGTGACGGTCACGCGCTCGCCCTCGCGCAGGGTCCTCTTCGCGGCCCGCGTGCGGACGCGCTTCGAGCTTGCGCCGCGCCGGCTCGACGGGACGGTCACCACCCCCTGCGCCGAGACGGTGCAGGGTCCGTGAGCGCAGGAGACGATCGCCTTGAGCCCGCCCTGGCGCAGTGGCCGCTGCGATGTCTGGGCGATCAGACTGAGCACGACCGAGCGGGCAGATGCCGGCGGCGCAACAGGTGGCGCTGCAGCTGGAGCTGGTGGCCCCGGACGAGGCGACGTCGGCGAACCGGAAGCCGGCGGCGCTGCTTGTGGACCCGGCGCAGGCGCAGCGGGAGCGGGAGCGGGAGCCGGTGGCGGCGGCGTGCAGGTGGCCCCCCTGGCAGTCAGCCGCCAGGAGTTCAGCGTGCCGGTGTCGGCAGGCGCGGCGTCGACGACAATCAGCGTCCAGGTGCCGTTCGCGTTCCTGCCGTCGAAGGTCGACAGCGGCGCCTCGGGCCGGAACGACCCCGTGAACGGCGCGCTCCCCGCCGCGATCTCACTCGCGGCCTCGTCGTCGAGGTCGGTGTCGACGAGGTTGTCGCCGGTGCCGCCCCGGCGCAGGACGAGCGGGATCGTCGTACCGTCGGGGGCTCGCAGCCTGATCTCGACATCCGCGTCGAAGGTGTGCGTGACGTTCACGCGCACGTCGAGATCCTTGAGCACGCCGACGCCGCTCAGCGTGAGGTTCGAGCTCGCGCCGGTCGGGTTGTTGTCCGGGATCCCGGCGCCCGGTGTCGCGGTGAATGTCTGTACGGGGCCCAGCGAGCCTGTCGGGACGCTGACCGGGACTGTGAACGGACCCTGGGCCGTGTTCACCTGCAGGCTCATCGCCAGCGGCTGGCCGCACGTGGCCTGCACCGCCAGCGCTCCCGCGTACG
>Ga0307502_10000482_pt1 | contig 10367 bp, 10 predicted proteins | sample 16_S_MG_FD_201364 | JGI IMG/M metagenome (GOLD analysis project Ga0307502, IMG submission 201364) | Soil microbial communities from Populus trichocarpa stands in riparian zone in the Pacific Northwest, United States - 16_S | ecosystem: Environmental > Terrestrial > Soil > Riparian zone > Trees... | reverse complement strand
GATGAAGATCGTGTGCGGCACCGACACGCTCGGCGTCGGCATCAACGTGCCGATCCGCACGGTCGTGTTCACCGCGCTGTCCAAGTACGACGGTCAGAAGGTGCGGCTGCTCAAGGCGCGCGAGTTCCACCAGATCGCCGGCCGCGCGGGTCGGGCGGGCTTCGACACGGTCGGCAACGTGATCGTGCAGGCGCCGGAGCACGTCATCGACAACGAGAAGGCTCTGGCCAAGGCCGGTGACGACCCGAAGAAGCGTCGCAAGGTCGTGAAGAAGAGGCCGCCGGAGGGCTCGGTCGGCTGGGGCGAGCCGACGTTCCAACGGTTGGTCGAGGCCGATCCCGAGGCGCTCACGTCGAGCTTCGTGGTCTCGCATTCCATGCTGCTCAACGTGATCGGCCGGCCGGGCGACGCGTTCACGGCCATGCGCAGGCTGTTGGAGGACAACCACGAGGAGCGGCCCGCGCAGCGCCGGCACATCCGCCGCGCCATCGCGATCTACCGGGCGCTGCTGTCGGCCGGGGTGGTCGAGCGGCTGTCGGAGCCGGACGAGGAGGGCCGGTCGATCCGGCTGACCGTGGACCTGCAGCTGGACTTCGCGTTGAACCAGCCGCTGTCGCCGTTCGCGCTGGCCGTGATCGAGCTGCTGGACCGGGAGTCCCCCTCCTACGCGCTGGACGTGCTGTCGGTCATCGAGTCCACTTTGGAGGATCCGCGCCAGATCCTGTCCGCGCAGGAGCACAAGGCGCGGGGCGAGGCCGTCCAGGCGATGAAGGCCGACGGCATCGAGTACGAGGAGCGGATGACGCTGCTCGAGCACGTCACCTACCCGAAGCCGCTGGCCGAGGAGCTGCTGAACGGGGCGTACGAGACCTACCGGCTGGGGCACCCCTGGGTCGGGGACTACCACGTGCGGCCCAAGTCCGTGGCGCGCGACATGTTCGAGCGGTCCATGACGTTCACCGAGTACGTCGGCTTCTACCAGCTCGCCCGCAGCGAGGGCATCGTGCTGCGGTACCTGGCCGACGCGTACAAGGCGTTGCGGCAGACGGTGCCGGACGATGCGAAGACCGAGGAGCTGGCGGACCTCACCGAGTGGCTCGGCGAGCTGGTCCGCCAGGTCGACTCGAGCCTGCTCGACGAGTGGGAGAAGCTGACCAACCCGAATGACGATCTCGTGTCGGCGGACGCGGATGAGCGGGCGCCCGCGGTGACGCGGAACGTGCGGGCGTTCCGGGTGCTGGTGCGCAACGCGTTGTTCCACCGGGTGCAGCTGGCGGCCGCGCGGCGGTGGGCCGACCTTGGCGAGCTCGACCGCGAGGCCGGCTGGGACGCCGCCGCCTGGGCCGACGCGCTGGAGCCGTACTTCGACGAGCACGACCAGATCCGGACGGGCCCGGACGCCCGAGGGCCACGGTTCCTGATGATCACCGAACACGAGGACCGCTGGGAGGCCAGGCAGATCTTCGACGACCCGGCCGGCGACGGCGACTGGGGCTTCACCGCGGAAATCGACCTGACGTCCTCCGACGAGATCGGCGCCGCGGCCGTCCGGGTCCTCAACGCGGGGCAGCTCTAGCTGTGATGTCCAGGGACGTTGTTCAGGTCGGCGGTGATGGTTGGGCCTGTCGTGGAGACAGGTGAAGGCCTCTGGTTGTGAAGTGGAGCTATTGAGGAACCGCTTCACGAACCGGAGGCCTTCGTGTCCCACCCTAACGCCGCACTGACGCCGCGTGCCCGATTGCGTCTAGCCCGGTTGATCGTCGATCAGGGCTGGTCGCCGGCAGTGGCGGCGAAGATGTTCATGGTGGCTGAGAAGACCGCCCGTAAATGGGCGGACCGCTACCGCGACGAGGGCGAGGCTGGGATGGCTGATCGCAGCTCCCGACCGCACCACAGCCCAGCCAGGACTCCCGACCAGGTGGTCCGCAGGATCGTGACGTTGCGGTGGCGACAGCGGCTGGGACCGGTCCAGATCGCCGGCCGGCTCGGCATGCCCACCTCCACCGTGCACGCCGTCCTGACCCGCTGCCGAATCAACCGGCTCACCCAAATCGACCGGGTCACCGGCGAACCGCTGCGCCGCTACGAACACGACCATCCCGGCTCGCTGATCCACGTCGACGTGACCAAGTTCGGCAACATCCCCGACGGCGGCGGCCACCGGTTCGTCGGACGCCAACAAGGCGACAAGAACAAACGCGCCACCCCCGACCTGCCCACAGGACACGACCGCAAGCCACGGACCGGCAAAGCGTTCCTGCATACCGTCATCGACGACCACACCCGTATCGCCTACATCGAAATCCACGCCGACGAAACCGCAGCCACCGCGATCGGTGTCCTGCACCGCGCGGTCACCTGGTTCGCTGACCACGGTGTCACCGCCGAACGAGTGCTCTCCGACAACGGCGCCTGCTACCGATCCCACGCCTGGCGCGACACCTGCACCGAACTCGGCATCCGCCACAAACGAACCCGGCCCTACCGACCACAAACCAACGGCAAGATCGAACGCTTCCACCGCACACTCGCCGAGGACTGGGCCTACGCCCGCTTCTACGCCTCAGAAACCGAACGCCGACAAGCCCTACCAGGCTGGCTCCACTTCTACAATCACCACCGACCCCACTCAGCCATCGGAGGCAAACCACCCATCACCCGGCTGACCAACCTCCCTGGACATCACAACTAGCTAGCGGCGGCCGTGCTCCGCCAAGTGCCACCTGACCGCGGCCGCGCCGACCGGGTCGAAGGAGATGGCCGGATCGTTCGACTGGACCAGGCACAGCATGCGGTGGCCGACCATCATCGCGACACGGGCCGTTTGCGCGATGATGTCCAGGATCACCTGCGCCACGCGGGGTTCGCGGGCCGCGAAGGCATCGTAGGCGGTGAACACCAGGACCGTGCCGGTCGCGTCCTTGGCCGCGCCGTAGTCGTACGTCGCGACCTCGCTCATGCAGTCGTTGAGCGCGTCGAGGTTGTTGCCGTAGTAGTCCGGGAAGTCGAGGGCGGACTTGATGGCGCGGTGGAAGTCGGCCTGCGTCTGCCAGTCGCCCGCGTGGAGGCGGACGATCTGGTAGCCGTGCTCGGACAGCCATGCGGTCGTCTCGCCGAGTGTTTGCCGGAAGAGGGTCACCGGGCCGGTACGGGCGAGCTGATACGCCCGGTCCTCGGCGAGGTTCGTGTCGAGATCGAACGAAGGCACGCGATCAAGCCTAGTTAGTTCAGCAGTTCCCGCACTTCCTTGTTCGACACCTGGGTGAAGTCGTCGTACCACTGGCCGACCGCGGAGAAGTCGGGTGGCGCCGCCGGGCAGACGATCTCGTCCGCGAGGGGCGCCAGCGCACGCAGCGAGTCCGGCGGCGCGACCGGCACGGCCAGGACGATGCGCGACGTGCCGAGGTGCCGCAGGATCCGCAGCGCGGCGATCACGGTGGCGCCGGTGGCGATCCCGTCGTCGACCAGGATCACCGTGCGGCCGGCGAGGTCCGGGCGCGGGCCGCGCCGCAGGGTCGCGGCCCGGCGCCGGATCTCCGCGCGCTCGTGCGCGACCTGCGCGGCGACGTCGCCCCAGGTCAGGCCGAGGTCGTGCAGGAGGGCCTCGTTCCGGACGGTCACGCCGTCCTCGCCGACCGCCCCGACGGCCAGCTCCTCCCGGTGCGGCGCACCGATCTTGCGCACGAGCACGACGTCCAGCTCGGCGTCCAGCGCATGCGCGATCTCGGCGGCCACCGGGACCCCGCCGCGCGGCAACCCCACGACCACCGGCTTGGCTTCACGCAGGTGTTCCAGGCGCGTGGCCAGCACCTGTCCCGCCTCGGCACGATCTCGGAAGCGCATCGACGTCACCTCCACCCACCAGTGTTACCCGCGCAGCACCCTGATAGTATCGAACACGTGATCGATACTTGTCCGAGCTGCGTCGAAGTGAGCGTGCACGACCATGTCCAGGAACCGCCACCGCCGGGGCGGGCCGCCAACCTGTCCACATGCGACCGGCGCGTGCACGCCCGCCGCGCGAGGGAGCGTGCTGCCTAGTCGGTGAAGTAGTGCCCTTTCTCGAGGTCCGCGATCAGGTCCGGCTGCACGGGTTGCCAGCCGAACCGCTCGCGCGTCCACGCGCTCGACACCCACACGTCGCGGTGGAGGAACTGCCCGACGAAGCCGAAGTGGGCGACCGACTCCCCGCTGGGGATGGACTTCACCGGCACGTTCAGGTGCCGGCCGATGACCTCCGCGATCTCCCGTACCGGCACGCCCTCCTCGGCGGCCGCGTGCAGGGTCGTCCCGGCGGGCGCGGACTCCAGCGCCAGCCGGAACAGGTTCGCGGCGTCGAAGCGGTGGACGGCGGGCCAGCGGTTGACGCCGTCGCCCGGGTAGGCCGACACGCCCTTGTCCCGCGCGGTGTCGATCATCATCGGGACGAAGCCGTGGTCGCCCTCGCCGTGCACGGTCGGGGCCAGCCGCAGCACGGCCACGCGGACGCCGCGCTCGACGAACGAGAACGCCGTCTGCTCCGACACGATCCGCGGCCACGAGGGGTCGGACGGGTCCTCCTCGGTGGCGGGCCGGCCCGGCTCCGCGACCGCGGCGGTCCCTGAGGACACGACCAGCGGACGGTCGGAACCCGCGAGCTCCTCGCCGAGCGCGGTGACGACCCGCCGCTCGGTCTCGACGGCGCGGCCGTAGTTGGCCCAGTCGTGGACGAACGCGGTGTGGACCACGCCGTCCGAGTCCGCCGCGCCGCGGCGCAGGCTGTCGAGGTCCTCCAGTGAGCCACGCAGCACCTCGGCGCCGGCCGCGGCGACCGAGGCGGCGCCCTCGTCCGAGCGGGCGAGACCGAGCACCTCGTGGCCGGCGCCGAGCAGTTCACGAACGACGGCCGAGCCGATGAAGCCGCTCGCGCCGGTGACGAACACACGCATCGTGTGCACTCCTTGTTTGTTCAGACGTTGGTGACTCCACCGTGCTCGCGAAGAGTCACCAAAATCCAAGACCTGTTCCGAACCACGCAATACGTTTGAGGCATCACCGCAGCTAGACTGGCGGCATGCCCGACCTCGACCTGCGGCTGGTGCGGTACTTCACCGTCGTCGCCGAGCACCGGCACTTCGGCCGTGCCGCCGAGGAGCTGCGTGTCGCCCAGCCGTCGCTGAGCCGCCAGATCCGCGGCCTCGAACAGCGGCTCGGCGCCCGCCTGCTCGACCGCACACCCCAGGGCACCCGGCTGACCGAGGCCGGCGAGGTCTTCCTCCCGCTCGCCAGGTCACTGCTGCGCGCGGCCGACGAGGCCGAGGCACGCACGAAGGCCGCCGCCCAGCCCACCCGGGTCACCATCGGCTACATGGGGAACATCTTCGTCACCTCGGCCGTGCGCGAGCTGCGCCACCGGCACCCGGACGCGGACGTGCGCGTCCAGCACCTGGACTGGAACGAGCCGCGTGAGGCGCTGCTGGAGCACCGGGTGGACGCCGCGGTGACCAGGATGCCGGTCGCCACCGACAAGTTGGACGTGACGGTCCTCTACGACGAGCCGAGGGCGCTGCTCGTGCCGCTCGACCACCGGCTCGCCGGCAAGGAGTACGTCACCCTCGACGACATCGCCGACGAGCCCCTACCGAGGGTGCCCGACCCGGCCTGGAACGCCTTCTGGCGTGTCGACCCGCGACCGGACGGCCGTCCGGCGCCCGACGGCCCGCTGGTCAAGGACCTGCAGGACAAGCTGGAGTACATCGCGGCCGGGCAGGCCGTGGCGATCGTGTCTGCCGGGCTGCAGGCCACCGCCATCCGGCCGGAGCTCACCACCGTCCCGCTGGAGGGCGTCGAGCCGGCACACGTCGTGCTGGCGACGCGGGCCGGCGACAAGAACCGGCTGGTCGCGGACTTCCGCAAGATCGCCAAGGCCCATCTCACCGAGCCGCCTTCCGCGCCTCGATGAGAAACCGCGAGCTGTGCGCGACGAACGGTCCTTCCGCGGTGATCCTGTCGTGCAGCTCGCGGAGCTTCGGCCGGTACTCGGCCACGGTGAAGCCGGGCACCATCCAGATCACCTTGCGCAGGAAGTAGACGACGGCGCCGATGTCCCGGAACTCCATGCGTAGCCGGGCGGTCCGCAGGTCGACCACCTCGAGTCCGGCGGACTCGGCCAGCTCGCGTGCCTTCGCGGGGTCGCGCCCTTCCCTCGGCAGCGGCCCGAGGAAGAACTCGATCAGCTCGAACACGCTGGCCGGCCCGACCTCCTGTGACAGGTAGGTGCCGCCGGGGGCGAGCACCCGCGCGATCTCGGACCACCAGGCCCGCACCGGATGCCGGCTGACGACAAGGTCGAAGGCGTTGTCGCGGAAGGGAAACGACGGCTCGTTCCGATCGGCGACCACGGTAACGCCGCGTGGCCCGAGGTTGTGACGCGCACGGGCGATGTTGGGCGGCCACGACTCGGTGGCCACGGTCGTCGGCGCGAGCTCCGGCACGCCGGCCAGCACCTCACCACCGCCGGTCTGGAGATCGACCGCGACGGTCGCGACGGCCATTCGCTCCCCCATGAGCCGCTGGTACCCCCACGGCGGCCGCTCCTCGCTCGCGCGCCCGTCGAGCCACGAGAAGTCCCAGCCGTCAACGGAAACGGCATCGGCCTCGGCGACCAGTTCCTCGAACATGCTCTGATCGTGGCCGGGAAGATCGCCGGCCGCACTTCAATTACCCCTCGCGCAGCCAGGTCTCGACCAGGTAGGACTCGATCGAGTCGTGGCGGGTGCTGCCCTGGGCTCGGACCTCGTCGCGGGTGAACCAGTGGGCTTCGGCCAGTTCGTCGTGGTCGACGGTGACGTCCTCGGTGACGGCCTGGGCGCGGAAGCCGACCATCAGTCCGGACGGGAACGGCCAGGCCTGTGACGCCTGGTAGCTGACGTCACTCACGCGTACACCGGCCTCCTCGTGTAGCTCACGCCGCACGGCGTCCTCCAGGCTCTCGCCGATCTCGACGAACCCGGCCAGCGTCGAGTACGCGCTCGCGCCCCGATGCTTGGCCAGCAGGCATTTCCGCCGGTCAGGGGACTCAACGAGCATGATCACGGCCGGCTCGATGCGGGGGAAGTGCAGCTTCCCGCAGTCCTCGCAGCGCCGCATGTGCCCGGCCTGCTCGGCGCCGGTCCGGCCACCGCACGCACCGCAGAACCGCTGGTTACGCGTCCAGTGCAGCATGCCGCGGGCATAGGCCAGGGCCGCGGCCTCCTGCCGGTCAAGATCGGGAAAGAGCGCGCGGATGTCCACGGCGGCGTCCGCGCCTGCCTCGTTCAGCGCGGCTTCGGCGTCCACATCGGACAGGTCGGCGGCGAACACACCCGATTCGTCCGCACCGAGGAAGACCACCTCGCGGTCGGCCTTGGGGAGACTCACCGGCAGCCCGCCGGTAACGAGGCACTTGTCCTGCCAGAAGGCGAGCACTCGGCCTTTCGCGAGGGCCTCGGCGAGCCAGTCCGCGTCCGACCGCCGCCCGCGATCCAAGGTGAGCCCGTTGTACGGCAGAGTAATGACGTTCTCCCGAGCGGAGCTTGCGGAGCGAGCGTTATTTGAGCACACGTGCCACCCTAGAACTCATGACGACCGATGACCCGACCTGTGCGGTAGCACACGGTGAGGCTCCAGGCGAGATCGAGACCCGGACCCTGGTGGCGGTCTTCGCGTCCCCGGTGGCGGACCTGTTGCTGCGGTACGGACGCGACCTCGGCTACCACACGGTGCTGGTGGAACCCGAGCGCGGCCGCGTCACCAACGAGGAGTCCGGCGCGACCACGGTGCTCACCCACGTCCCCGACCTCGACGAACACGCGGACGTGGTGGTCACCGACCACCACCGGGTCGAGCTGGGGCACATGCTGGCCGAGGCGTTGAAGCAGCCGGCGCGGTGGATCGGGTTGATGGGCAACGCGCGACACGAGGGCCCACACGTGGCGGCGCTGCGTGAGCTGGGCGTCGCGGACAGCGAGATCGCGCGGGTGCACCGGCCCATCGGCCTCAACATCGGCTCCCGCACCCCACCGGAGATCGCGATCGCGACGCTCGCCGGTCTGCTCGCCGACCGCAACGGCAAGCCGGGCGGCTTCACGTTCTGAGCTAGGCCACGTGCGTGCCGCTCTTCCTGGCCAGCACCCACACGTAGTGCCATTCCTGCTCGCGGAGGACCCGCGTGCTGGTCTCCGCGGCCGCGTTCACGATGCCCCACAGACCTCCGCCGGCACCGAGAGCGGCGACCGCGGCCGCCAGAGCCGGTCCGTACACGGCCACCAGAACCGCACCGACCGACCCGACGACCGCACCGGTCACCGCGACGGATTTCTTCCGGCGGACCCGTTCCATCTCCGCCCGTGCCGAACGGACCTCGTCCTTGATCCGCAGGCCCAGCTTGACGATTTCGTTGTCCGACTGGACCGCGTTCAGCGACTCGTCCATCTCCAGGAAGCTGAGTCGCAAGAAGTCGCGAAAAGCCGAGTACGACGCGAACTCCTCGATGGTTATCTTGCTGAAGTCGCGAATGCTCACGCCGTCCATGAACGGTAGGTCGATCTGCAGCAGCGGCCGCACGAGCCGGCTCTTGACCGGCCGCACATCCGAGGTGTCCACGGCCCGGCCGTCCTGGATCAGGAAATCGACCGCCTTGGCCCGCTCCGCCTCGCCGAAGCTCTCGATGTAGGGCTTGTCATCGTCCCCGCCGAGGTGAGTCACCACCGAGTAGCTGGGCAGGTACCAGGCCAGCCCGGCTTCGAGCAGGTCACGCGCGCCGAGCAGCCACCGCCCCAGCTCGGTGAGATCCGGGCAGTGCATGCCGTAGACCCGCGCGCTCTCGACCTGCCGGGCGGCCTGTTCGCGTTTGCGCTCGGCCAGCCATTCCGCGACCGCGTAGTCCGAGTCGGCCGGCGTGTACGCGCCGGCGTGGTATTCCCACCCTTTTCTGCGGCTTTCGCCGATACCGTGGTAGTCGCCCTTCCAGTCGTGGCACAGCAGCAGCGTGTCCGACACGAGCGCGGCCCTTTTGGTGAGCTGGTCGAAATCCGCCCCACCGGCCGACAAACCGATGTGAAACCGGGCCCTGGACAGCTCGCGCGCGTTGTCCAGGTTCTCGGTCGACCGGTCCCACAGGAATGCGCCATAGCTCTTCGCGACGCCGTCCGGTCGGGTCTCCCGCAGCGAGCGGAAGAACTCTCTCATCTGACGCGCGACGAGCTCGTTCTGGACGACCGGCCGGCGGCGGAACATAGTCACCAGGGTAGGCCGGGTCGCCACCGACCGTGTCCGAACCGCGCACGCCGTCATCGGCCCGTCACATCTCCTGTTGCCCGTGCCGCACGCGCGAGGTAGCTTACTAAGCGCTTGCTTAGCTCGTCGAACCGAAGGAGAACCTGTGGCCCCGTCCCGTGTCGCGATCGTCACCGGCGCTGCTCGTGGCATCGGCGCCGCCGTCGCCAAGCGTCTTGCCCAGGACGGCTTCGCGGTCGGTGTGCTCGATCTTGTCGAGGACAACTGCAAGGACACCGTCGCCGCCATCCAGGCCGCCGGCGGGAAGGCGCTCGCACTCGGGGCCGACGTCTCGAACGCCGAGCAGGTGACCGCGGCCGTGTCGAAGGTGGCCGACGAGCTGGGCCCGCCCACCGTCCTGGTCAACAACGCCGGCATCCTGCGCGACAACCTGATCTTCAAGATGTCCGAGGACGACTGGGACCTGGTGCTCGGCGTGCACCTGCGTGGCGCGTTCCTGATGAGCCGCGAGGTGCAGAAGTACCAGACGGAGCAGGGCTGGGGCCGCATCATCAACCTCTCCAGCACCTCCGCGCTCGGCAACCGCGGCCAGGTCAACTACTCCGCGGCCAAGGCCGGCATGCAGGGGTTCACCAAGACACTGGCCATCGAGCTCGGCAAGTTCGGCGTCACGGCCAACGCGATCGCGCCCGGGTTCATCGAGACCGACATGACGGCGGCGACCGCGGCCCGTGTCGGCGTCGACTTCGAGCAGTTCAAACAGGGCGCGGCCGCCGCGATCCCGGTGCAGCGGATCGGGCAGCCGGAGGACATCGCGGCGATGGCGTCGTTCTTCGCCAGCGACGAGGCCGGGTTCGTGTCCGGCCAGGTGATCTACGTGGCCGGCGGGCCACAGGACTGAGGGTTCAGCCATGCGAGTCTTCGCGAATCTCGACGAGCTCGCCGCCGCGAAGGGCGAGCAGCTCGGCCACGGCGAGTGGCACACGGTCACCCAGGAGCAGGTCGACCAGTTCGCCGACGCGACCGGTGACCACCAGTGGATCCACGTCGACGCCGAGAAGGCGGCGCAGGGACCGTTCGGCGCCACCATCGCCCACGGGTACCTGACGCTG
>Ga0307502_10000481_pt1 | contig 10367 bp, 9 predicted proteins | sample 16_S_MG_FD_201364 | JGI IMG/M metagenome (GOLD analysis project Ga0307502, IMG submission 201364) | Soil microbial communities from Populus trichocarpa stands in riparian zone in the Pacific Northwest, United States - 16_S | ecosystem: Environmental > Terrestrial > Soil > Riparian zone > Trees... | reverse complement strand
CCAGAGCGCGGCGGCGCTGATCGGCCGCAGCGACCAAGCGGTCAACGAGGCGATCCCGCGTCTCGTCGACGCCGGCGTACTGACGCAGACGACGATCGGTCGGCGCAACCGCGCCTTCGAGGCCCTCGATCTCATCAACGCCTTCACGGACCTCGAGCGCCAGCTCGCGAGTCCCGACGGGGACACGCTCCACTCGCCGCCGAAGCGCCGCGTGCCGCAGCGCCCGCAGTGACCGCACCGAAGACCTACTCGTGTATCTCGGCTGGCGCCGGCGCCCTCCACCAGAGAGGATCTGTCTTCCATCGCGTGGTGGCGCAAGAAACGGAGTGGACATGGCCACAGATACGCAGGCCGGAAGCTTCAGCGATCTCGACCCTGCGATCCAGAAGCTCGAGTTCAAGGTCACCGTCCTGCCGGCGGAGGAGCCGAAGGTGCAGGCCGAGCTGCGAAGGACGGGCGTTGGCCCCGCGCGGCGCAAGGTGTACTTCTACGACACCCCGAAGCTGGCGCTGTTCGCCACGGATCTCGTGCTCCGGGCCCGGGTGACCGACGGCGACGACGACGACTCGACGGTCAAGCTGCGGCCGCTGGCGCTGCCCAACATCCCTGCGAGCTGGAGGGCGCCCGACGAAGTCAGGATCGAGCTCGACGTGGTGGGCGCGAGGCAGGTCCCCTCCGCCAAGCTCGACGGGGAGCCCGATCGCGGCGAGATCGAGCAGGTCGAGCGCGGAGCGCTGGAGTTGAGCAAGCTGTTCACCAAGGCGCAGGAGGCTCTCGTCGCGGAGGCGCTGCCGAGCGGGACCTCGTTGAACGACCTCGCGGTGCTCGGCCCGGTCGACGCGCGCAAGTGGGACCTCCCGCCCGAGACCTTCCCGCACAAGCTCTCGGTCGAGGAGTGGTCGCTACCGGACGGGACCCACTTCGTCGAGCTCTCCTTCAAGGTGACGCCCGACCAAGCGGTGGCTGCGGAAAGCGCGTTCCATGCGCTGCTCGACCGCCTGGAGATCGGCCACAACGGCGATCCGAACCCCAAGACTCCCAGGGTGCTCGAGATCCTCGTCAAGCGGCTGTCCTAGCTAAGATCGCGACGGGCTTGCGGGCGAGACCTCTGGACGAAACCACCTGGCCGGACTTCGCCCGGCTGGTCGAGCGTCACAACGGTGTGTGGGGCGGCTGCTGGTGCATGGGCTTTCACGCCGAGGGTGTGGGACGCACGAAGACCGTGGCGCAGAACCGAGCCGAGAAGGAGCGTCGAGTCCGGGAAGGCCGGGCTCACGCCGCCCTCGTGTACGACGGCCCGACGTGTGTGGGCTGGTGCCGGCGCCGAGGGGTCGCGTCCACCGCGCTCGAAGGTGCTCTGGACGAGATCACACGGCTCGGGGGAGGGACGGTGGAGAGCTATCCCGAACACATCGACGGCCGGTCGGTCTCCTCGTCGTTCCTCAACAACGGCACGGTGTCGATGTTCGAGAGCCATGGGTTCGAGCGAACCCGCCGCCTCGGCAAGCATCACTGGGTGGTCACCAAGGTCGTGCGCTGAGCGGGCTCGCGTATCGTGCGCGCCATGTCCGACATCCATGTCACCGGCGTCGACTTCGTCGCGCTCCAGACCCAAGACCACGCGAGCGCGGCCAAGTTCTACGGCGAGACGCTCGGCCTGCCGTTCGTCAAGACCTGGGGCACGATGCCCGCGTCGGAGTTCCAGGCGGGCAACCTGACGCTCGCCGTCATGCAGTCCGACGCGTTCGGGCTCGAGTTCGCCCCAAGCAGCACGATGGTCGCACTAGCCGTCGAGGACGTCGACGCCGCCCGGAGCGAGCTCGAGGCCAAGGGGATCGAGTTCCGCGGCGGCATCCTGGACTCCGGCGTGTGCCACCAGGCGTTCTTCGCCGACCCCGACGGCAACCCGCTCGCGTTGCACCACCGCTACGCGCCCAAGGATGCGAAGCCCCCCAGCAGCGGCTGAGGAGTCCTCGCCGTCGTAGGTGGCCGCGGACTCGCCCGCGTCAGTCCGCGAGGCCCAGTCCCCAGCCGCCGTCGATCACGATCTCCTGCCCGGTGATGTACTCCGACGCCGGCGAGGCAAGAAAGAGGGCAAGGGCCTTGATGTCGTCTGGCTGGCCGACGCGATGCATCGGGATGTCCTTCGAGAGCGCCGCCTGCATCTGCGGGTTGTGAGCGTGACCGCCGCCGATGTTCGTGACGAAGAACCCGGGTGCGATCGCGTTGGCCGTGATGCCGTCCGATGCGAGCTCGAGCGCGAGGCAGTGCATGAGGTGCCGGGCGCCGGCCTTCGCCGTCATGTAGGCCGAGCCGATCGCAGGCTCGACCTTGGTCGCCGCGAGCGACGTCGTCACGATGATCCGGCCGAACCCGCGGGAACGCATGTGGCGGGCTGCGGCACGCGCGGTCGCGAAGACCCCGTTGAGGTTGATGTCGATGACGCGGTTCCAACGCTCGTCCGCGTAGCGCTCGAGCGCGCCGTCCTGCACTCGCGGCCGCTCGCCGCCGGCCCAGGCGCCGACGAAGCCGACACCTGGGTCGATGCCGGCGTTGGCGAACGCGACGTCGAGCCGGCCATAGGCCTGCGCCGCCTCGTCGATCGCGTGATCCAGGGCGGTGTGATCGGTCACGTCGGCGACGGCGCCGCGGACGTCGAGCCCCTCATCCGTCAGCCGCGAGACCTGCGCGGCAAGCGCATCGGCGTCGAGGTCGATCAGCGTCACGCGCGCGCCGTGCGCCGCGAGCACCTCGCCGTAGGCGAGCCCCAGTCCGCTGGCACCGCCGGTGACGATCACGCCGAACCCGGCCACGTCGAACCGCGACGAAACGTCCACGCCCACCCGCCTCCCTTGATCTCGTGAGCGCCGAGCCTATCCGCGGGCCCGCGTCGTGCGGGCCATCGGTCCGTCCTCGCCGGCCGATGTCTGATTCCCTGGTGCGGTGCGCTGCGCACCAGTGATCAGTCGATCGGGCACGCCGGTGACATCGGCCTTGCGTGATCCTTAGCCGACCGTGCCGGTCGACGGAACGACACCCACGCAGATCCGCGCCGAGAACTTCCCCGATCTCGGGGACGAGGTCATGTATCCCCGCATGTCGGCGCAGAAGCTCGAGCGGCTGGCGGAGCTGGGCACGCGCCGTTCGTTCGCGGCCGGGGAGACGCTGTACGAGCAGGGGCAGCGCGACGCCCCCTTCCTCGTCGTCGAGCGCGGCAAGGTCCGGGTGCTCGACCGCAAGCCCGGCAAGGATGTCTGGATCGCCGAGGCGGATGCCGGGACGTTCCTCGGCGATATCGCCACCTTCACCGGCGAGCCGGCGATCGCCGAGTGCGTCGCCGACGAGCCGACCGACGTGATCGCCTTCGAGCGCTCGGCGCTGCGGGCGATGCTCGCGTCGTGGCCGGAGCTCGCCGAGCTCGTCCTGCGCACGATGATGGCGCGCAGGGAATGGCACGAGCAGCACGGGCACGGGGTGCTGCGGCTCATCGCGCCACGCGGTTCGCGGCGGGCCTTCGAGGTGCGTGACCTGCTCGAGCGCAACCTGATCCCGGTGCGGTGGTACGACGTCGACACCGACGACGAGAGCGCGGCGATGCTCGAATGGCTGCAGATCCCACGCGAGGAGACGCCGCTCCTCGTGCGCAACACCGCGGTGCTGCGCAACCCCTCGGCCGCCCAGGTCGCTCGCGAGCTCGGCCTGCGTGCGGAGATCGACGGCGAGCGGTTCGACGTCGTCGTGCTTGGCGGCGGCCCCGCGGGGCTCGCGGCGGCTGTGTCCAGCGGGTCCGAGGGCCTGCGGACACTCGTGGCCGAGGCATGGGCGCCCGGCGGCCAGGCCGGCACCAGCACGCGGATCGAGAACTACCTCGGCTTCCCAACCGGCATATCCGGCACCGAGCTGACGCGCAAGGCGACGCTGCAGGCGCGCCGCTTCGACGCGGTGCTGTCGAGCTTTCACCGCGCGATCGAACTCGCGCGCGGCGCCGAGGGGCTCGTCCGCATCGACCTCGACGACGGGCAGCACGCGCTCGCCCGCACGGTCGTCGTCGCCACCGGCGCGCGTTGGCGCACCCTCGCAGCCGACAACGTCGAGCGGTTCACGGGCGCGGGCGTGTACCACGCCGTCATGCCGACCGACGCCGAGCGCTGCCGCGGCGAGGACGTGATCGTGGTCGGCGGTGGCAACTCGGCCGGCCAGGCAGCGCTCAACCTGTCGCGTGCCGCGCGTAGCGTCCGCGTCGTCATCCGGGGGGAGGGCCTCGCCGCGACGATGTCGCGCTACCTGGTCGAGCGCATCGAATCGCGTCCGAACATCGAGCTCGTCACCGAGACCGAGGTCGCCGCGGTCCAAGGCGATGGCCGGCTCGAGCACGCGGACCTGCGCAGCAGCGACGACGGCAACGTCGAGCGCGTCGCGGTGTCGGCCGTGTTCGTGATGATCGGCGCCGACCCGTGCACCGAGGCGGTGGACACGATGCTCGACCTCGACGAGGCCGGGTACATCAGGTGCGGCGACGGCGCGGCGGATTGCGAGGGACCGAACCGTTGGCGCTCGACCGAGCGCCGGCCGCACCTGCTCGAGACGGTTTGGCCTGGCGTGTTCGCCGCTGGCGACGTCCGCGCCGGCGCGACGAAGCGCGTCGCCGGCGCTGTCGGCGACGGCGCTCTCGCCGTCCGCTTCGCCCACCAGGTGCTGCAGGCGTGAGCCGGCGACCTGGCCACGTTCGAGGTCTATCCCGTCATCGACTCGACCGCGGCCGCCGCCCGCGTGGGCGCGCCGGCCCCGTCCGACCAGCGGTGATCAACAGCGAGAACGAGACTCCATCAGCCGCGTGGCTCGATCAGGTAGCCGGATCCGAACGCCGGGCCTCGGGCCGCAGTGCATTCACGCGCGAGGCGGACGAAGGCCAGCGCCTGCTTGACATCGCTCGCGCTGGCGGGGTTGTCCTTGCACCAGGTCAGGCGGCCGCCGGGGAAGTCGATGGTGCCCACGAAGGGCACGCCCAGGGTGGAGGTGATCCCGGCGTTGCTGGCCGTCTCGACTGCCGCCTCGCACGAGTAGCGCCCGAGCGCCTTGCGCAGGTCGAGCTCGTCGCTGCGCGCGCCGTTGCCGAGCGCGTGGCAGCGCGTGGAGAGGATCGCGCGCGCCCTGAGCTCGTGGCGCGCGACGCGCCCGCGCGCGTCGTCGGTGATCGAGCGCTCGAGGCGCTCGACGAGCGCGCGGCGCGTGCGCAGGCGGCTGGCCGGCGCAGCGTCGGGCGCGTCGTCGCGCAGAGCGCCGGCCAGCGCGTGGTGCGGGTGCTGTTCGCGGGCCAGGCGCGTGCGCTCGGCGGACGCCGCTGCGGCTCGGCGTGCGCGCGCGCTGACGTCGTTGTCGTGCGCCTGGTGACTGAGCACGACGACGATCAGGGCCAGCAAGATCGCGGCCGCCAGTGCGCTGACCGCCTGCAGGATGCGGCGCGTGCGCACGGAGAAGCGATCCGGCTTGACGAAGTAGGAGCGTCCGCACGCGGGGCAGTGCTCGCCGCGACTGCGCGCCTGCTCGCCGCAGTGCGGGCAGGTGCGCTCCGGCACCTCGGGGACGCGGGCGAAGATCTCGCGCACGTTCTCCCGAGCGCGGGCGCGGATTGCCTCCCGGGGATCCTGCTCCGACATCCGACCCAAGCTTAGGACGGTTCGGGTCACTGAACGAATACGCGCCCGGCGGCCATGGGCCGCCGGGCGCGTGTGATGACCCGTTTCAGGCGTCGCTGGTCAGCGCGGGAACTTCAGGGTGAGGTTGGCCGTCTTGGTGGTGACCGTGCCCGCCGCGTCCTTGGCGATGGCCTGGGCCTTGACCTTCAGGCTGCGGTTCTTGGCCAGGCGCTTGGCGACCGACGGCAGCTTCACCGTGACGTTGCGCGTGGTGCCGGGCTTGAGGCTGTAGCCGGCGCTGGTCAGGAGGGCCTGGACCCGGACGCCGCCGATCTTGACCGTCTTGGCGGTCAGCAGCGACAGCGTGCCCTTGCAGCCCTCCAGGGCGGAGGCGTCGCAGGTCAGCACGAGCTTGGCGCTGTACCTGCCCTTCTTGCTGCGGGTGACCTTGGCGTTGTGGCGCAGAGCCAGGGCGTTGACGCCCGACTTCGCCCGATCGACCTTCTCGACGTCGGCGCCCACGGCGTCGATCGCGTCGACGGTCGCGGTGTCGGTGCCGGCGCCGCCACGGGCGAGGTCGGCCGCGCCGTCGCGGATCAGCAGCGTGTCGTCGCCGTCCTGGCCGTCGACCGCGTCGCTACCGGCGCCCGGAGCGAGCGTGTCGTTGCCGAGGCCGCCGAAGAACGTGTCGGCCTCGTCGCCGCCGGTGAGGCGGTCGTCGCCCGAGCCCGCGTCGGCCTGGATCGCGATGAGCGCGCCCACGCCGGGGGCCACGTCGAGAGTGTCGTTGCCGCCGAACGTGTTGAGCTCGAACACTTCGCTCGTCGCGACGTCCAGCGTGAACGGCGCGTTGACGCGGGCGTAGTGCACCTTGCCGTTGACCACCGAGAGCTGCGAGACGTCGTCGGCCGCGCCGAGGTTGTCCTCGATGCGGTCGAGGCCGGCGTCGCCGTTCATCTCGTCGTTGCCGTCGCCGTTCTTCCAGGTGAGCGTGTCGTCGCCGTCGCCGCCGTTCATCACGTCGTTGCCGGGGTCGCCGGCGATCCGGTCGCCCCCGCCGCCGCCGTTGAGGACGTCGGCGTCGTCGCCGCCCTGCACGAGGTCGGCGCCCGCGCCGGTGGTGATGTTGTCGAGGCCGGGACCGGCGTCGACGGAGAGCGGGAGCGTCACGTCGGCCGCGGTGACGAGCTTGTCGTCACCCGCGAGCGGCGTGAGGGAGAGCTTCTCGACGGCCATGTCGACGGTGAAGGCGCCGGGGGCCGCGCGGCTGAAGAGCACGCGGCCGGCGCCGTTGTTGGCGACGGTCATGTCGTCGGTCGTGTTGCGGCCGGTGATGAGGGTCTCGTCCACGCCGGCGTCGCCGTCGTTGGTGTCGCGGCCGTCGCCGTTGTTCCAGATCATCACGTCGTTGCCGTTGCCACCGTCGACGTCGTCGTCGCCGGTGAAGCCGGTGAGGCGATCGTTGCCGTCGCCGCCGATCAGGTGGTCGACGTTGGGACCGGCGTTGACGACGTCGTCGCCTGCGCCGCCGTCGATCGTGAGCGTGCCGGCGGCCGCGGTCAGGGTCTGCGGGCCGGGCACCGTCGAGTCGAAGTCCGTCGCGTCGGCGAAGCCGGTCGCGGTGCCGAGGTTGTGCTGCAGCAGGCCGTTGTTGACGCTGATGACGATGGTGTCCGCCGCGGCATCGCCCGTGAGCGTCGCCGTGTCGCCGGTCACGGCGCCGGTCACCGCCGCGCTGGCCGCGGCCGGCACGGCGAGTGCTGCAGCGGCCATGACGGCGGCCAGTACGGCGGTGCGCCGTGGACTGCAATTGCCCTTGTTCATGCTTCCTCCCGAGGACGGTGTTGGGTTCACTGGGAGGACGCCGTCGCGCCTCCGCCGTTCCCGGGTGTGCGGAGTCACACAGAACGTAGGGGAAGCGTTTCGCCGCGCCCGCGTCGCGCCGGCATGTGACCGCTCTGTAAAAGTGCGCGTTGACTGCGTGCCCAGCGGGCAATGCGCCTCGCCATGGGACAGCGCATCGATCGCCGGACCTTCGTCCGTTCGGCCCTGACCGCCGGCGCCGGCATGCTGCTGGCGCCGACCGCCGGATGGAGCGCCGCCCAGCGAGCGCGCCTGGCCACCGAGGGCGCCTTCGCCCAGGGGGTCGCCTCCGGCGAGCCGGCGACCAGCGCGATCACGTTGTGGACCCGGCTGGCGGGCGTGACCGCGTCGGCCAACGTCGGCTACGAGGTCGCGCGCGATCCTGGCTTCGCGCAGGTCGTCTCGAGCGGCACGGCGGTGGCCGACGCCGCCGCCGACTTCACGGTCCACCAGCGCGTGAGCGGCGTCCTCGCACCGGGCGAGGAGTACTTCTACCGCTTCAGCACGGCGTCGGCCTCGTCGCCGGTGGGGCGCTTCCGCACCGCTCGCCCGGCCGGCTCGAGCGAGACCGTGCGCATCGCCTTCTTCTCCTGCCAGGAGTTCATCGCCGGCTTCTACGCCGCCCACCGCGACCTCGCCGCGCAGGACGTCGACCTCGTCGTCTGCCTCGGCGACTACATCTACGAGCAGGCCTTCGCGTCGACGGGATCGCCCAACGCGCCGGTGCGCGAGGACGACTCGGCGGCCGACGGCGAGGCGCAGACGCTGGCCGAGTACCGGCGCAAGTACTCGCTCTACCACACCGATGCGAACCTGCTCGAGGTCCGCCGCCAGTTCGCCCTGGTCGGCGAGTGGGACGACCACGAGGTCGAGGACAACTACGCGGGCGAGCTGCCGGGCGGCGCGGCCAACAGCCGCCGCGTGCCCTTCGCCGAGCGCCGCTCCAACGGCTACCGCGCGTGGTTCGAGCACATGCCGCGCCAGCTCGCGGGCCAGCCGAAGATTTACGGCTCGCTGCCGCTGGGCAACGCCGAGCTGTTCCTGCTCGACACGCGCCAGTACCGCGACGACCAGCCCTGCAACCCAACGGACGCCGCCCTCTCGGCGCCGTGCCCGCCCCCGACGACCGACGATCCGTCGCGCACGCTGCTGGGCGCCGAGCAGAAGGCGTGGCTGAAGGGCGCCCTGAGCGCCTCGCGCGCGCGCTGGAAGGTGATCGCCAACCAGGTGATGATCTGCTCGCTCGACGCGCCGCCGCACAACCCGCTGAACACGGACTCGTGGGACGGCTATGGCGCCGAGCGCCAGGAGCTCGTGGACCACATCGCCTCCGAGGCGATCGACGACGTCACCTTCGTGACCGGCGACATCCACACGTTCTTCGCCGGCGACGTCACGCGCACCGGCCGCCAGTCCGTCCGCGGCGAGGACGACACCGACCCGCTCAACGGGCCGTCGCGGGCCACGGAGTTCGTCGGCGGCGCCGTCACCTCGCCGGGCATCGTCGATCGCGCCGCGTCCAACGAGGCGCAGCGGGTCGCCGCCGCCGCGCCCGCCGACGCCGCGGTGCTGGCCAACAACCCCCAGCTCACCTACTCCAACCAGGCCTACAAGGGCTACTGCATCCTCGAGGCGGCCGCCGGCAAGCTCGGCGTCCGCTACCAGGCCGTCCACGAGCATCGGGCGCCGGACTCCGGGGTCTTCACGCTGCGGCGCTTTCGCGTCGACGCCGGCCGGCCGGTCGTCGTCGACGAGGGCGGGCCCGCGCCGATCTGAGCTCAGCTCGGCTCGGCGACGGCCAGTCGGTCCGCCCAGCGTTCGAGCGCCTCGACGTGAGCGGCGGTCAGGCCCGCCGCTGGATCGGTGGTGACGAGCAGCGTCCGCGCCGCGCGCGAGGACGCCCACGCCCGGCACGAGTCGTCGTGGGCGTCGTCGATCCAGGCGAGCGGTCGGTCGCCCGCGTGGTCCTCGATGGCGTCGAGCTTCCAGTGCTTCGTCGGGGCCGATTGCGTGGGGAAGGTGAGGAACGGCAGCGCATTGGGCAGTACAAGCACACCGAGAAGGTGATCGTTGGCTTTCTCCTCCCATCCGCTGCACCAGACCAGGTCGAACGCCACGGCCAGGCGCTGAAGGTGCTGCGAAGCCGTGCCCGAAATCAGATGGACGATGCCCTCCACGTTGAGCCAATCGCCGGCTGGACGGCTGTCGGACTGAAACCCGAAAAGTGAGAGAACGCCGTCGATGTCGACAAAGAGCAGGGGTTTTTCGCTGTTGCGCATCGTTCGGGGACGTTCGCTAGCCTGTCGCGCTCGCTGGTCGGTCAAGAAGGGATCCGGCGGTGCCGATGAAACGGTCATCGGACGGTACTGCCACGTTGATCGAACCGGCCCGATGAACCCTGAATGACTCTTCAACTCGGCATCCTGCTGGCGCTTCTGTGCGCCGTCGCTTCCAACCTGAGCTTCTTCTTCAAGCACCGCGGTGCTTGCGAGGCTCCGGCCGTCGACGTGCGCCATCCGCTGCGGTCCGCCAAGGCGCTGTACTCCTCGCGCTGGTTCACCATCGGCATGATCGTCGGCGGCGGCGCCTGGGCGCTGCATGTGGCCGCCATCTCGCTCGTGCCGCTGTCGGTCGTGCAGGTCGTGCTCTCCGGCGGCGTCGTGCTCATCGCCGTGATGGCCGATCGCCTCTTCGGCTTCGAGGTCGGCAGGCGGCAGTGGTGGGGGCTGGCCTTCACCGCCATCGGCCTCGTCCTGCTGGGCCTCACGATGCCCCACCCGCACGGCTCCAACTCGGCCTTCTCGCTGGCCGCGATGGTCGGCTTCGAGGGCGCGCTGCTCGGCATGGGCGGCCTGCTCATCCTGGGCC
>Ga0307502_10000480_pt1 | contig 10369 bp, 6 predicted proteins | sample 16_S_MG_FD_201364 | JGI IMG/M metagenome (GOLD analysis project Ga0307502, IMG submission 201364) | Soil microbial communities from Populus trichocarpa stands in riparian zone in the Pacific Northwest, United States - 16_S | ecosystem: Environmental > Terrestrial > Soil > Riparian zone > Trees... | reverse complement strand
GGCTGTGGCCCATCCTGAACGGCGACTCGATCACCGAGACCCGCTGGCAACAGGAACTGTGGCTCCCCTCCTGGCGCTAACCCCGAACCGCGCGAGTCTCGCGTTCAGCACCCGCGAGTCTCGCGTTCAGCACCCGCGAGTCGCGCGTTGAGCACTCGCGAGTTGCGTTTTCGCGTGTGCCTCGATGTGCTCGAAAACGCAACTCATAGGTGCTGAACGCGAGACTCGCGGGTGCCCAGAGCGCGACTCGCGCGTGGTCGGGGTTAGCGGGGGTTGATGTGGGCTCGGGAGACGATCTGTGTGACCGGGCCCGCGGTTTCCTGGCCGGCGCGTGCGATCCACGCCGTCATCTCGCGTTGGACCGCGGCCAGGGTCGGGCGGCGGGCCGGGTCCTTGTCGAGTGACGCCACCAGCAGCCGCAGGTGGCTGCTGCGGCCCGGCAGGTGGGACAGGGGCTCCGCCTTCGCCGCCGCCATCAGGGCCGCCATCGCGTTCTCGCGGACGCCGCGTGGTGGGTGGCCGGCCAGCGCGAAGCTGACCGTCGCGGCCAGCTGCCAGGCGTCGGACGCCGGGGTGGCCCCGACGCCGGTCGCCGTCTCCGGCGCGAGGAAGTCCGGCGTGCCGACCATCATCCCCGCGGCCGTCAGGGTCTGGTCGCCCTTGGACCTGGCGATGCCGAAGTCGATCAGGTGCGGCATGCCCTCCGGGTCGATGATCACGTTCGCCGGCTTGACGTCGCGGTGCAGCACGCCCTTCGCGTGCGCCGCGGTCAGCGCGCCGGCCATCGTCAGCCACAGCCGCGCGGCCTGCAGGTCCGACAGGGTGCCCTGCCCGTGCACGGCCTCCGCCAGCTGCTCGCCCTCGATGTACTCCATGATCAACCCGAGGCCGTCGCCGTCGGACACGATGTCGTACACGCGCACGCAGTTCGGGTGGTGCACGGCCGCCAGCGCCCGCGCCTCCCGCAGCATGCGCTCCTCGGTCTCCGCGTCCGGCGCATGCGCCATCTTGATCGCGACGGTGCGGTTGAGCTGCGTGTCCTTCGCGAGCCACACGGTGCCGAACCCGCCGGTGCCGAGCTGGCGCAGCTTCTGGAACCGGTTCCCGGCCGCCCGGATGATCGACGTCGGCTTCTCCGACGGGAACGGCAGCGGCCCCGGGTCGGCCGCCAGCGCGGCGAGCGCCTGCCGGTCCGGCTCGGGCTCCGGCATCCGCGGCGCCACCCTGGTCGGCGGGGGCATCCGCGCCGGCTGGGGCTGGGGCTGCGGCTGGTAGGGCGGGGGCTGCTGCGGCGGCAGGTACGGCGGGGGCCGCTGCTGCGAGGGCTGCTGCGCCAGCGCGTCCTGCTTGTACCGCTTCTCGATCACCGACCAGCTCGGCGGACCCACGATGAGCAGCGGCAACAGCCCCAGCACGCTCGCGAGCAGCAAGCCGATCCACATGTACGTGGCCACGTTCACGGCCACCGCCGCGCTCAGCAGCAGCGCCGCCACGAACGGCAGCCAGAGCAGCCGGCCCGGCCACTTCGGCCCGCGTCGGAACGCCATCCGCGCCTGCAGCCACACGAACAGCACCGCGATGCCGGGCAGCACGAGCAGCATCGCGTACCGCAGTGCCAGCATCGGGCCGGTCTCGAACGGGTGGAACAGCACGTCGTAGACGGTGGCGCGGCCACCGAGGTAGGCGGACTGGGTATCGCCGCAGAACGTCTGCGTGATCGAGTCGGCCTCCTGGATGGTCAGACCGGTGTTCGTGTTGAACGGCTCGACCCTGGGCTCCGCGACGGTGTTGTGGAAAACCGTCCGGAACGTCTCCGACGCGCCCATCGTGTACAGCCACGGCAGGATGAACGCGAACGTGCCCCCGACCAGCCCGAACACCGTCAGCGTGACCGGGTTGTAGGTGTTGCCCGTGCCCTTGCGGACCAGCGCGACCAGCACCGCGCCGAGCGGCGGCAGCAGTCCGACCAGGAAACCGGCCATGATCGTCGCCCACACCCAGTCGCCGGGGCAGAAGGCCGGCTGGAAGATGGTGTGCGCGAGAGAGAGCAGGGAACTACCCATCTCGACGAGCAGGTTCACCGACCCTCCCTCCCTATCCGTACATCAGACCAGACGTCCACGTCGAAGGTTCCCCCCTATGTCGACCTGTTATGTCGACGTTGAGGACGGTGACCAGGTTGCCGCGACGGGCTAGGTTCAGTACCCATGGGTAGCTACCAGGGCGCGTACCAACGAAGCCTCGCGGACCCGGAAGCCTTCTGGCTGGCGGCCGCCGACTCGATCGACTGGGAAACCCCGCCGACCAGAGCCCTCGACGACAAGACGGCTCCCCTGTACCGATGGTTTCCCGACGGCGTGCTGAACACGTGCCACAACGCACTCGACCGGCACGTGGACGACGGCCGGGGCGAGGTGCCCGCGCTCATCTACGACTCGCCCATGACGGGTAGCAAGACGTCGTTCACCTACCGTGAGCTGCGGGACGAGGTCGCGACGTTCGCGGGCGCGTTGCGCTCGCTCGGCGTCGGCAAGGGCGACCGGGTGATCATCTACATGCCCATGGTGCCACGGGCGGTCGTCGCGATGCTCGCCTGCGCCCGCCTCGGCGCGGTGCACTCCGTGGTATTCGGCGGGTTCGCCCCCAAGGAGCTGGCCAGCCGCGTCGAGGACGCCACGCCGAAGGTCATCGTCGCGGCGTCGTGCGGCATCGAGCCCACGCGGGTCGTCGAGTACAAGCCGATCATCGACGAGGCGCTGGCCGGCACGAAGCACCAGCCGGACAAGGTGGTCGTCCTGCAGCGGGACGCGGCCCGCGCGACGCTCGGTGACCGGGACGTGGACTGGGACGAGCTGGTCGCCGACGCGTCGCCCGGCGAGTGCGTGCCGGTCAAGGCCACCGACCCGCTCTACATCCTGTACACGTCCGGCACGACCGGGAAGCCGAAAGGCGTGGTCAGGGACAACGGCGGGCACGCGGTGGCGCTGGCCTGGTCGCTGCCGAACATCTACGACATCCATCCGGGCGACGTGTGGTGGACCGCGTCGGACGTCGGCTGGGTCGTAGGTCACTCCTACATCGTGTACGCCCCGTTGCTGGTCGGCGCAACGTCAGTGCTGTACGAGGGCAAGCCGGTCGGCACGCCCGACGCGGGCGCGTTCTGGCGGGTGATCTCCGAGCACAAGGCGAAGGCCCTGTTCACCGCGCCGACCGCGTTCCGGGCGATCAAGCGGGTTGATCCATCCGCGGCCGAGGTGAAGAAGTACGACCTGTCCGGTTTCCGGACACTTTTCCTCGCCGGCGAACGGCTGGACCCGGAGACCTACCACTGGGCGAGCGAGAAGCTGGGCGTGCCGGTGGTCGACCACTGGTGGCAGACGGAGACGGGCTGGGCGATCTGCGCGAACCCGCGTGGCCTCGACGACCTGCCGATCAAGGCGGGCTCGCCGTCGGTGCCGGTGCCCGGCTACGACGTGCGGATCCTGGACGGCGACGGGAACGAGATGCCGCGTGGCGGCGAGGGCGCGATCGCCATCAGGCTGCCGTTGCCGCCGGGCACGCTGCCGACGCTGTGGGGTGACGACGACCGCTACGTCGAGTCGTACCTGTCCCGGTACCCGGGTTACTACCTGACCGGCGACGGCGGCTACGTCGACGAGGACGGCTACGTGTTCGTCATGGGCCGCACCGACGACGTGATCAACGTGGCCGGGCACCGGCTGTCGACGGGCTCGATGGAGGCGGCGCTGGCGTCGCACCCGGCGGTGGCGGAGTGCGCGGTGATCGGTGTCGCGGACGCGGTCAAGGGGCAGCTGCCGCGCGGGTTCGTGGTGCTCAAGGCGGGCGTGGAGATCGACGAGGCCACGCTGCGCGAGGAGCTGGTGGCCGCGGTGCGCCGGGACATCGGTCCGGTGGCGGCGTTCCGGGACGTGTCCGTCGTGGAGGGGCTGCCGAAGACGCGGTCGGGCAAGATCCTGCGCAAGACCATGCGGGGCATCGCCAACGGCCGTGACGAGCCGGTCCCGTCGACGATCGAGGACCCCGCGGTGCTCGACGCGCTGCGCCCGATCCTCCTAGGTGTCGACCGCGCCTCCACCTAACTGGGGACGACGGATCGCGGCGGTCTCCCTAGGTTCCATTGTGGAACCTTTGAGTCGAGGGAGGAAACCGTTGCGATACAAGGGGGTCGCGGCGTTGCTGGCGCTCGCGGGCGGGTTCGTGTTCGTACCCGCCGCGAGCGCCACGACCGCCGCGCTGAGCGGGGACACCGTCGCGCTGCCGAACCTGGACGACGACAGCCGCCGCTGCCAGGTCACGGACGCGCAGCTGGACGCGCCGGGGTCATCGGTCGACGCGTCACTGGCCGCGTGCAACGACGCGGCGGACGAGGTGGTCGACGGCCGCGCGGACGCCGAGGACCTGGCCCGGTTGACGGCTCGCGCGCCGGGTGCGGGTGAGGTGACGGTCTCGGGCCGGGCGCACGTGTTCGTCCGGCGTGGCGACACGTGGTCGCTCGCCTCGCGGCTGTCCGCGGCGGAGCTGCGACGGGGCGTCGAGCTGGGGGTCGAGGCCACGGACGTGCGCCGGCCAGACTGGGACGGCCGGATCACGGTCACGCTCACCTCCGATGGGCGGACGGTCGGCCACCACCTTCGGGTGGCGCCGCTGATGCTGCAGAACGACCTGCAACGGGCGACGACGGTGTTCGCCGCCCGTCCGGGTGAGGGGCTGGGTCGCCCGGACGGCTGGACATGGATCGACGGCTCGTGGGAGCCGCACGACTGGGCGCCGTTCGCGGCCGGTCTGCGGGACGCCGGCGCGCCGATGCGGTTCATGACCGGCACGAACACGTGGTGGCAGGACAACTGGTGGCAGGACCTGTTCGAGCCGGCGTACGCGCGAGCCGGCCGCCGGGTCATGCGGTTCGCCATCCGCTCGGCGAACATCTGGGAGGTCGACGGCGTCCGCACGCCCCGGCCCGCGGGCCGGGCGGTGTTCCGTGACCTGCGTGGCCCGGACGTCGCCGTTGTTCAGGCACTCGCCGACGACGGCCGCGACGCGCTGAAGGACCTGCGCAACGCGACCGGCAACATCGAGTCGCTGCCGCCGTACCGGGGCTACCCGAACGGCCGGCTCGTGTACGGCTCGGACCCGAGCGGCTCTCTGACGCCCGACCCGGCGTTCCTGGGCCTGCTGACCGCGCAGGGCCAGCAGCCACCGGTGGTGGTCGACACATCGTGGCTGGTGGTGGGCCACGCCGACGAGACGACGCATGTGGTCCGCGCCGGCAACGCACGCGGCTGGACGCTGATGGTCGCCGACCCGCGGCTGGCGGTGTCGACGCTGCGGTCGGCGCAGGCGTCCGGATCTGGCGCGGCTCGCTTCACCGGCCGCCTCGACGGCTCCATCGACTCGGTCCTGGCCGACACCCGGTTCATGGCCGACAACGAGGAGGCCGCGCGGCACATCGACGACCAGCTGGCGGTCCTGCTGGCCGAGACCGGCCTGCGGCCCGACGAGCTGGTCCGGGTCCCGGCCCTGTTCACGAAGCCGCCGTCGATGGACCTGTTCGTGGCGGCGACACCGGGTATCCCGAACGGCCTGTCGGTGGACGCGCAAACGTTTGCCGCCCCCGATCCGCACGCCCCGGTGGTGGGCGGCCGGGACATCTTCCAGTCGGTGACCGAACGTGCGCTTCGGGGTGTGCACGTCCACTGGGTGGAGGACATGGGCTGGGCCCACCGGGGCGGCGGCGAGGTCCACTGCACGACCAACGCCTGGCGTGCCATCCCCTGACCTCGCGAGTCCCGCGTTCAAACACACCGAGTCGCGGTTTCGTGCAGGTCTGATGTGCACGAAACCGCGACTCGGTATGCGCGAACGCGGGACTCGCGGGGGTCAGAGGTTGATCATGTGGCCGGCGAGGCCGTGGATCGCTTCCTTGACCGCCTCGCCCAGGGTCGGGTGGGCGTGGATGTTGCGGGCCATCTCGTGGACCGTGAGGTCCCACTGCTGGCCCAGGGTCAGCTCGGGCAGCAGCTCGGTGACGTCCGGCCCGATGAGGTGGCCGCCGAGCAGCTCGCCGTACCTCTTGTCCGACAGCAGCTTGACGAACCCTCGCGCGTCGCCGAGGCCGTGCGACTTGCCGTTGGCGGTGAAGGGGAACTTGGCGACCTGGACGTCGAAGCCGGCCTCGCGGGCCTGCTCCTCGGTGTAGCCGAAGCTCGCGATCTGCGGCTGGCAGTAGGTCGCGCGGGGCACCATCCGGTAGTCGATCGGCATGGTCTCGGCGCCGGCGATGCTCTCGGCGGCGACGATGCCCATGGCCTCCGCGTTGTGGGCGAGCATGAGCTTCGCCGTGACGTCGCCGATCGCGAAGATGTGCTCGACGTTGGTGCGGCAGTACTCGTCGATGTCGATCGCGCCGCGCTCGGTGGTCGCCACGCCGGCCGCGTCGAGCCCGTAGCCCTCGATGTTCGGCGCGAACCCGATGGCCTGCAGGACCTTGTCGGCCTTGAGGGTCTTCTTCTCGCCGTTCGCGGAGACCTCGACGGTGACCTGGTCGCCCGAGTCGTCGATGGACTCGACGCGGGTGGAGGTCAGGACGGTGACGCCGAGCTTGCGGTAGTGCCGCGCCAGCTCCTTGGAGACCTCGACGTCCTCCAGCGGCACGAGCCGGTCGAGGAACTCGACGATCGTGACGTCGACGCCGTAGTTGGCGAGCACGTAGGCGAACTCGACGCCGATCGCGCCTGCGCCCGCGATGATGATGCTGCCCGGCAGCTCGGCGGTGAGGATCTGCTCCTCGAAGGTGACGACCCGCTCGGAGAGCGAGGTCCCCGGCAGCAGCTTGGCCGACGCCCCGGCGGCGATGATGCAGTTGTCGAAGGTGACGGTCTCGCCGTTGACCTCGATGCTGTTCGGACCGGTGAAGGTGCCCCGCCCGTCGAACTCGGTGATCGAGTTCTTCTTCATCAGGTAGTGCACGCCCTTGACCCGCCCGTCGGCGACGGTGCGGCTGCGCGCGTGCGCGGCCCCGAAGTCGAACCGGACGGTCCCGTCGACCTCGATGCCGAAGGTCTTCGCCTCGTTGTTGAAGATGTGCGCCAGCTCGGCGTTGCGCAGGAGCGCCTTGGACGGGATGCAGCCCACGTTGAGGCAGACCCCGCCCCAGTACTTCTCCTCGATGACCGCGGTCGAGAGCCCGAGCTGCGTCGCCCGCACCGCGGCCACGTACCCACCCGGCCCTGCGCCGAGAACCACGACATTGAAATGTGTACTCACGACGCAACCCTAGGCGAACCGGGCGGGTGCACGCCGCCCGCGTCGGACCGGCCCCACACATTCCGTACCTGCCGCCCGGTTGATTGAACAACTTTCACATTTTAACGTTCACAACACCGCACGAGATGCGTTGACAACGATGTCCGTGGACAGTTCTCGCACCAATCTTGCATCTCGTTGCCCGCCAACGAAAACAGACGGGCAACAGCTTGTCGGATTGTCTTGACAGGGCGAGGTCGCGGTACCAGAGTTCTCCCATTGGTCTAAACCACTAGGTCTATACCAGTAGGTCTGAACCACTGAGTGGACGCGCGGCCAGCGCAACGGAAGGACAAGATCGTGAAGCGCTTGACGAAGCTGATGGCCGGCGCGGCGGCCATCGCGTTAGCCACGGCCGGTTGTGCCGGCTCGGGCGGGGGCAGCAGCAGTGACAGCGGCGGCGGTGACAAGACGCTGACTGTCTGGCTGATGAACGGCTCGGCTCCCGAGACCCTCACCGACGCCCTGAACAAGGAGTTCGAGCAGGCCCACGACGGCGTCACCGTCAAGTACGAGGTCCAGGAGTGGAACGGCATCCAGGACAAGCTGACCACCGCCCTCGCCAGCCAGGACCCGCCGGACGTCATCGAGCTCGGCAACACCCAGGCGCCGTCCTTCGCGGCTGACAAGGTCCTGACCGACCTGTCCGGGGACGTCGACAGCCTCAACGGCGGCCAGTGGCTGTCCTCGCTGAAGGACTCCGGCGAGTGGGACGGCAAGCAGTTCGCCGCGCCGTTCTACGCCGCCAACCGCGTGGTCCTGTACCGCACCGACATGTTCCAGCAGGCCGGCATCACCGCCGCGCCGACGTCGCGCCAGGAGTGGCTCGACGCGATCACCAAGCTCAAGGCCAAGTTCGGCAGCGACCCGCAGTTCCAGCCGCTCTACCTGCCCGGCCAGAACTGGTACACCCTCCTCTCGTTCATCTACGACGAGGGCGGCGACATCGCGAAGAAGAGCGGCACCGACTTCAAGGCGACCGTCAACTCCCCCGAGGCCAAGGCGGGCCTGGAGTTCTACAAGCAGCTCGTCGACGCGTCCGGCACGACCGCGCCCAAGGACAACGACGAGCAGAACCCCGAGCAGGCCGGCATCTACGGCCAGGGCAAGGTCGCGATGATGATCGCGTTGCCGTGGGAGCTCGGGACGGCCGCGAAGGACAACCCGGACATCGAGAAGAACTCCTCGGCGTTCGCGATCCCGTCGAAGACCGCGGGCAAGTCCGCGCCGGTCTTCCAGGGTGGCAGCAACCTCGCGATCCCGATCAACAGCAAGAACCCGGACCTCGCGAAGGACTACCTGAAGCTGCTGCTGAGTGACAAGTACCAGAAGCAGCTCGCCGAGGCCGGCGTGGTGCCGGGCGCCTCGTCCGACCTGTCGGCGCTCGACGCGAAGCCGGTCAGCAAGGCGATGGCCGACGCGTCCAAGAGCGGCGGCAAGGCGGCCCCGGCCACCCCGAAGTGGGCGAGCGTGGAGGCGGGCCAGAACCCGCTGAAGGACATGCTGACCGCCTACCTCACCGGCGCCAAGGACCTCGACACCGCGACGAACGACGCGAACACCGCGCTGGACGCCGCCTTCAAGGGATGACAGCGACAGTGAACACGGCGGTGCCGGCGGGGACCACCCCGCCGGCACCGCCGCGCGCGCGTCGCCGCCGCACGGTCAACCTCGGCGAGAAGGCGGTCCCGTACCTGCTCCTCGCGCCGGCCGTGGTCGTCATGCTGGTGCTGCTCGGCTGGCCGGCGGTGCAGGTCATCGGCATCAGCTTCCGCCAGCTCGACCTCGGCGAGCTGGTCCGCGGCGAGGTCGTCTGGGTCGGGCTGGACAACTACACGGCGGTCCTGTCCGACCCGGAGTTCTGGACGATCACCCTGCGGACCGTGCTGTTCACGGCCGCGATCGTGGCCGGCACGGTCCTGCTCGGCCTGCTGATCGCGTTGCTCATGCGGCATCTGTCCGCAGCGGTTCGGGTGATACTCCAGGTGACGCTGGTGCTCGCGTGGGCGACACCCATTCTGGCGGCCACCACGGTGTACCAGTGGATCTTCGATCAGCAGTACGGGATCCTCAACAAGACGCTCGTGAAACTCGGCTTCGACTCGTTCCAGGGCTACTCGTGGTTCTCGAGCGGCACGAGCACGCTCACCGTGATCGGCATCCTGGTCGTCTGGCAGGCCGTGCCGTTCGTCTGCTTCACGATCTACGCGGGCCTGCTGCAGGCGCCGAAGGAGCTGTACGAGGCGGCGGCGATGGACGGCGTGACCCCGTGGCAGGCGTTCACGACCGTGTCCTGGCCCGCGGTCCGGCCGCTGGTCACGCTCGCCGCGTTCCTGTCGGTGATCTGGGACTTCAAGGTGTTCGCGCAGGTCTGGGCGATCCGCCAGGGCGGCCCGGACGGCGAGAGCACGACCCTGCCGCTGCTGATGTACCTGCGGGGCATCGCGGGGCGGCACTTCGGCGTGGCGTCCGCGGTCGCGGTGCTGATGATCCTGGTGCTCGTCGTGCTCACCGCTCGTTACCTGCAGTTGCTGCTGCGCACCCGGGAGGGTGACATCTCGTGAACAAGACCAGGGGCCAGCGACTCGCGCTCAACACGGTCGGCGTGGTTGTCGCGATCCTGTTCGCCTTCCCCACGTACTGGCTGCTGACCAGCGCGTTCAAGCCGTCGACCGAAATACTCACGCCGGACTACGACCTGGTGCCGCTGCACTTCACGCTGAACAACTTCGTCAGCGCGTGGCAGAAGCCGGGCTTCCTCTCGCACCTGACGAACAGCCTCATCGTCACGGTCGGTGCCGTGCTGTGCTCGCTGATCGCCGGTGTGCTCGCGGCGTTCCCGTTGGCGCGGCTGCGTTTCCGCGGCCGCAAGGGGTTCCTGCTGCTGGTGCTGATCGCGCAGATGGCGCCGCTGGAGGCCCTGCTCATCCCGATGTTCCTGCTGATGCAGGACGCCGGGTTGCTGAACAAGCTGCCGTCGCTGCTGCTGGTGTACTTCGCGATCACGCTGCCGTTCACCGTGTGGACGCTGCGCGGGTTCGTGCAG
>Ga0307502_10000479_pt1 | contig 10374 bp, 7 predicted proteins | sample 16_S_MG_FD_201364 | JGI IMG/M metagenome (GOLD analysis project Ga0307502, IMG submission 201364) | Soil microbial communities from Populus trichocarpa stands in riparian zone in the Pacific Northwest, United States - 16_S | ecosystem: Environmental > Terrestrial > Soil > Riparian zone > Trees... | reverse complement strand
CGCCCGCAGCCGACGCAGCCCGACGTGCCGAACTGATCGATCCAGGTCGAGAGCTTGTGCGTCATCCACTGCCGGTAGCGCGAACGCCCAGCCTGGCGCACGCTGCCGCCGTGCACGTAGGAATGACCCAGCGTGAAGCACGAGTCCCACAGCCGCGTGTGCTCGGTTTGCGCGCCGGTGAGATCGGTGGTGTCCTCGACCGTGCTGCAGAAGCACGTCGGGCACACCATCGTGCAGTTGCCGCAGCTCAGGCAGCGATCGGCGACCTCGTCCCACCGCGGGTGCTCGGCGTTGGCCTGCAGCAGATCGCGGATGTCGGTGACGTCGAGCGTGCGGCCCATTGAGGCGGTCGCGCGCGCCGCGGCCTGGTCCGGGGCGGCGGCCTCGTCGGTGCCAGCGGCGCGGTGGTCGAGCGCGGCGAGGACCTCGGCGCCGCGGTCGCTGCCGACCTCGACGACGAAGCGGTGGCCCTCGCCGTCGAGCAGCTCGGTGAGCGCCAGGTCGAAGCCGGCGGTGACGCGCGGACCCGTGTCCATCGAGGAGCAGAAGCAGGTGCCGCCGGCGCGCCCGCAGTTGACCGCGACGAAGAACGCGTCGCGCCGGCGCGCCTCGTAGTCCGCGTCCACGTAGCGGTCGCCCATGAAGACGCGGTCCTGGATGGCCACGGCGTGCAGGTCGCACGAGCGCACGCCCACGAACGCGTAGCGCGGGGGCGGCTCGGGCTCGTCGACCTCGAGCGCCCCGTCGGCGCCGCGCCGCGCGCGCCAGATCGCCAGCTGCGGCGGGAAGAGGAAGCGCTTGAGCGAGTCGTGCCCGACGGTGTGGGCGAAGAGCGCCTCGTCCTCGGCGCGCTGCAAGCGGAACATGCCGCCCTCCTGCACGTCGACCCAGCCGGCCGGCAGATCCTCGGCGCTGCCCAGCTCGTCGTAGACCAGCGACTGCGAACGCACGGTCGGGCCGATCACCGTATAGCCACGGTCGCGCAGCGCGCAGAACAGGGTGTCGAGCTCGGCCCTGTCGACGATCGCTGGATCGGCGTCCATCGCGCGCACAACGCTATCGTCTGATGGGCGGATCCAGCGGGAAGATCTCTTGCGTTCCGCCAGCGGGGTGTCCGCACGAAAGGACGACTAGATCCATGGACATCGTCATCGCCGGCGGCGGGGTCGCCGGACTGGAAGGCCTTCTTGCACTGCACGCCATGGCAGGCGACAGCGTTCGCCTCACCCTGGTCGCCCCGGATCCCGAGTTCACCTACCGGCCATTGGCGGTGGCCGAGCCGTTCGCGTTGGGGCACGCGCACCGCGTCCCGCTATCGCGGTTCGCCGAGGAGACCGGCGCAGAGCTGGTCATCGACGCCGTCGTCGGGGTAGATGACGCGGGCCGGCAGGTCCGGCTGCGAGACGGTCGCGTGCTTGCCTTCGAGGCGCTGCTGCTCGCTCCCGGTGGCCGCGCGGCCGCGGGCCTGGAGGGCGCCACGACGTGGTGGCCCGGCGGCGATTCGGACGACTACGGCGGGCTGTTGCGCGACATCGAGGAGGGGTACACCAAGCGGCTGGCGATCGTCGTGCCGCTCGGGGCAGTGTGGCCGCTACCCGCCTACGAGCTGGCGCTCATGACCGCGGGCGAGGCCAGGTCGATGGGCCACGACGACGTCCAGGTGATCGTCGTGACGCCGGAGCCGGGGCCGTTGTCGCTGTTCGGCGAGGAGGCCGGCGCGGCAGTCACCGAGGAGCTTCGGGCGGGTGGCGTGGAGGTCAGGACCGGCGTCGTGGCGCGCGCTGACGGCGGCGGCTTGCTCCTGGAGCCGGGCGGCGAGCGACTCGACGTCCAGCGCGTCTTTGCGGTTCCTCGCGTCCTCGGCCCGGGCATCGAGGGCGTGCCGACGGACGACGAAGGGTTCATCCACGCCGGCGACGACGCTCGCGTCGAGGGATGCGAGTGGACGTGGGCAGCCGGCGACGGGGTCGTGTCGCCGGTGAAGTTCGGTGGTCTGGCCACGCACCAGGCCCGCCGCGCCGCCTCTGCGATCGCGCGCTTGGCCGGCGTGGAGGACGCTCCGGACCCGGGCGAGCCGGTCCTGCATGGCCGGCTCCTCGTCGGCGGTCGCAGCCGACGCCTTCGCGGGCGCGGCGATGCTGAGGGCGCGCCGCTGTGGTGGCCGCAGGGCAAGGTCGCCGGTGAGTACCTGCCCCAGTGGCTGGCCGAGCACGGCGTCGCTACGCCCGCCAGTCACGCTGCGCCCGAAGGCGGGGTCAGCGTTCGTCGGACGCTGAGCGCAATGCGCGGCGCGGAAGCGCAGTACCTGTTCGACCTCGCACGGAGGTTGGACAGCTCGGATCCCGCCATCGCCGCGCTGGGACGCCGCATGCACGACACACGCGACCGCTGATCGGCGAGCGCTAGTGGGTCTCCTCGGAGCGTTGTGCCTGAAAGGCGGGGATGCCGGCGCCGTCAGGCAAGGACGCAGGCCCGATGCAATCCCTTTGGGATTTCGAGGGTCGAGGACGCCGCATGGCGGTGATCGGCGCCCCGCATTTCGGGTGCAACGTTTCGAGGGGGCCCACTAGGCCTACGCCATCGAGATGTGAGGCGCTTGCGCCGGTGCTGGGCGCGGTCGCACGGCGATGAGCGTACCCTTCGCATCACCGCGCCCGCGACGTCCACCTCGCGCGAACACCGTCGGCCACGCGCCGACGGGGCCCACGGACGCCATCGTTCTCAGTGATGGTCGAGCCGTCCCTTTTAAGAGCGTCGGGCACCCAACGGGTGATCCGCACTCAGACGTGAGGACCTCATGAAAGCACTCGTGTATCACGGCCCCGGCGAGAAGTCATGGACCGATGTCCCTGATCCGCAGATCCAGAACCCGACGGACATCATCGTCAGGATCGACACGACGACGATCTGCGGCACCGACCTGCACATCCTGAAAGGCGACGTCCCCGCGGTCACTCCCGGCCGGATTCTTGGCCACGAGGGTGTCGGCGTCATCACCGAGGTCGGGAGCTCCGTGACCCAGCTCGCCGTCGGCGACAACGTGATCATCTCGTGCATCAAGTCGTGCGGCCAGTGCAGCTTCTGCCAGCAGGGCAACTTCGCGCACTGCCTGGGCGACGAGGGGGCGTCGGGGATCGGCTGGGTCTTCGGCCACCTGATCGACGGCACCCAGGCCGAGTACGTGCGAGTGCCCTATGCCGAGAACTCCGTCTACAAGGTCCCTGAGGGCGTCACGAACCAGCAGGGCGTGCTGCTCAGCGACATCCTCCCGACGGGATTCGAGATCGGGGTCCAGTACGGACAGGTGAAGCCCGGCGACGTGGTGGCGGTGATCGGTGCCGGTCCGGTCGGACTGGCCGTAATGGCGACCGCGGGCCTGTACGGGGCAGCGAGGATCATCGCGGTCGACCTGGACGCCAACAGGGTCGAGCAGGCGACGAAGTTCGGGGCCACGGACGGCGTCAACTCCGGCGACGCCGACTGGAAGGAGCAGATCATGGCGCTGACCGACGGCTGGGGCGTGGATGTCGCCGTCGAAGCGGTCGGCGTTCCGCAGACGTTCCAGATGTGCACCGAGATCGTCCGCCCGGGCGGGCGCGTGGCCAACGTCGGCGTGCACGGCACCTCGGTCGATCTGCAGCTACAGACCCTCTGGATTCAGAACATCGCGATCACGATGGGCCTGGTCAACAGCAACACCACGCCGCTGCTGCTCAAACTGGTGGCCAGCGGCAAGCTCAACGTCGACAACTTCGCAACCCACCACTTCAAGCTGCACGAGATGATGGACGCCTACGACACGTTCAGCCGGGCCGCGGAGACCAAGGCGCTGAAGGTCATCATCGACCGCTGAGCCGCGATCAACCGAGCGGGCGCTGTGGATCCGCTTTCAATCGTCGATGACGAAGACGTCGAGCGTGCGGGGGCCGTGGACGCCCTCGACGCGATCGAGTTCGATGTCCGAGGTGGCCGAAGGGCCCGAGACGAGGGTGATCGGCCGGCCCGCTGCGGCGACGGCCGCCAGCGCCGCCACGCCGTCGGCTACGGACGGGACGATGTCGCCCGATCGGACGACGCACAGGTGGTAGTCGGGCACGAGCGTGAGCGCGCGGCGCCCCGAGGCGCCCGCGCCGTCGAGGACGATCGTGCCCGTCTCGGCGATGGCGAGCGCGCAGCCCGACAGGACGCCGTCCAGCGCGTCGAGCTCGGCGTGCGACAGCGGTGGGTCGTCGCGCACCAACTCGACGCCGTTGACCGTCCACGGCGGCGCATCGGCGGGCACTGCTATCCGGCGGGCCTCACGCTGCGCGCAGGCAGCCATCAGCGCGCGCGGCAGCTCATCGCCGCGCACGCGCTGCACGTTCGCCCGGTAGTCCGCGACGCGCTCGCAGAAGCGTTCGATCGCGACGAAGTCCGCCGGTGCGCCCGCACCGCGATATGCGCGCGGAACCTCGGGGGTCGCGGGCGCCGGGCCGAGGGCGGCGCGCACGCGCGCCAGCACGTCTTCGCGCGCGACGCTCATGGCGCCGGGTCGCGCGGGACGGGCGGTGGCGTGCGCGAGCGCCACCACTCTCGGAAGGTCTCCGGGGGCACCTCCGGGAGGTCGCGCATGGCAGACCAACCCGGTAGCGCCGCGTTCGCGATGGGCCCACGCCCAAGCCGCGTGAGTTTCTGAGCGCGCTCGTAGCCCTTCTGGGAGCCGAATATGCGACTGATCGCCTCCATCGCCAGCGCCTCGGGTGAGACCCGGCTCTTGTGCTCCTTGACCACGCGCGCGCGCAGGTGGATGAGCACGGAGGGGATGTCGATCTTGACCGGGCAGACCTCGTAGCAGGCGCCGCACAGGCTCGAGGCCCACGGCAGCGTCGGCGCCTGGTCGAGCCCTTGCAGCTGCGGGGTGAGGATCGCGCCGATCGGGCCGGGATAGACGGACTCGTAGGCGTGGCCGCCGGTGCGCGTGTACACCGGGCAGATGTTCAGGCACGCCGAGCAGCGGATGCAGTGCAGCGCCTGGCGGCCGACCTCGTCGGCGAGCACGTCGGTGCGCCCGTTGTCGAGCAGCACGAGATGGAACTCGCGCGGGCCGTCGTCCTCGCGCACGCCGGTCCACAGCGACGTGTACGGGTTCATGCGCTCGGCGGTCGCGGAGCGCGGCAGGAGCTGCAGGAAGACCTCGAGGTCGCGCCACTCCGGCAGGATCTTCTCGATCCCCATCACGGTCACGAGCACCTCGGGCAGCGTCGTGCACATGCGCCCGTTGCCCTCGGACTCCACGACGCAGATCGTGCCGGTCTCCGCGATCGCGAAGTTCGCTCCGCTGGTCGCCATCGGCACGGTGAGGAACTTCTCTCGCAGGTGGCGTCGCGCGGCCTCCGCGATCGCGCTCGTCTCCCAGCCCAGGTGCTGCCCCTTGGCGATCGTGCGCTCGAACAGCGCCCGAACCTCGGCCCGGTTCTTGTGAATGGCCGGGACGAGGATGTGCGAGGAGGTGTCATGACCGAGCTGGTTGATCAGCTCCGCGAGGTCGGTCTCGATCGCTTCGATCCCCTGCTTGGCGAGTGCGTCGTTCAGGCCGATCTCGTCCGTGGCGAGCGACTTGACCTTGATCACCTGGCGCGCGCCGTGCTCATGGGCCACGCCAGCGACGATCCCGTTGGCCTCCTCGGCGTCGCGCGCCCAATGCACCATGCCGCCGGCGGCCGTGACCGCCGCCTCCAAGCGCTCGAGCTGCTCGGGCAGCGTCGCCATCGCGCGCGCCTTGATCGCGCTGCCCGCGTCGCGCAGCGCCTCCCAGTCGTCGACCTCGCTCACCGCCTGCTCGCGCTTGGCCCGGATCGTCGCGGTCGCGTGGCCGATGTTGCGGCGCAGCTGGGAGTCGGCGAGCGCCTCGCGCGCAGCCGCGGGGAAGCTCACTCGGTCGCCGCCAGGATCTCGGCGATGTGCACGGCGCGCACGCCGGTGCGCTGGCGCCTGAGCGCGCCGCCGATGTTCATCAGGCACGAGTTGTCGGCCGACGTGCAGACCTCCGCGCCCGTGTCGAGCACGTGGCGCAGCTTGTCGGAGAGCATTGCCATCGAGGTGTCCGCGTTCTTGACCGAGAAGACGCCGCCGAAGCCGCAGCACTCGTTCGCGCCCTCCAGCTCGACGAGGTCGATGCCCTGGACGGCGCGCAACAGCCGCAGTGGGCGATCGCCGATCTTCAACCAGCCGCAGCGAGTGGCAGGTCGAGTGGTAGACGACGCGATGCGGGTAGCTGGCGCCGACATCCTCGACGCCGAGGACGTCGACCAGGAACTCCGTCAGCTCCAGGACCCCCTCTACCCCGTGCCCGCGCAGATGCGCCACGCACGACGCCGACGGCGACACGACCGTCTCGCACTCGGCGAACACGCGCTTGAAGCGCGCCACCAGCGCATCGCCGTTATCGGCGTAGCCCGAATTGGTGTGCCACTGCCCGCAGCACGTCTGCGCCTCCGGGAACTCGACCTCGACCCCGAGGCGCTCGAGCAGCTCGACGACCGCGCGCCCCGTCCCGGGGTACAGCGTGTCGTTGAAGCAGGTGATGAAGAGCCCGACCCGCACGATCGCGCTCGGTTAGTGCACGACCATCCAACCCAACAGGGCGGTGGACTGCAGATACACGATCACGCACATTGCGAGCAGCAGGACAAGGCTCCACCCGAAGACGCGACGGAAGATCTCGCCCTCCTTGCCGGCGAGCCCGACGGCCGCGGCGCCGATCGCGAGGTTCTGGGGCGAGATCATCTTCCCCAGCACACCACCGGACGAGTTGGCGGCCGCCATCAAGACCGGCGACAGGCCGGAGTCCTTGGCCGCCGCCACCTGCAGCGCGCCGAACAGCGAATTCGACGATGTGTCCGAGCCGGTGACGGCGACGCCGAACCAGCCGATCATCGCGCTGATGAACGCGAAGAAGCCACCGGCCCCGGCGACCCAGAGTCCCAGCGTGATCGTCTGGCCCGACGCGTTCATCACGTACGCCAGCGCGAGCACCGTCGTGACGGTGACAATCGCCCATCTCAGCTGCTTCAGGGTCGTCACATAGGCCCGCGCCGCCCGCGCGAGGCTGAGGCGCAGGACCGGGACGGTGATCAGGCCCGCGATCAGCAGCAGCGTGCCGCCGGCGGCGACCCAGTTCAAGCGGAAGGTGTTCAAGCCCAGGGCCACACCGTCCGGGTTGGTGAGGTGCAGGCCGGGCCATTGAAACTCGCTGATGACCGACGCGAGCGCAGTCTTGACGGAACCTATCTGGGCGATCGAGAAGACAGCGATGACGAGGATGTACGGCATGTACGCGGCCACCACGTCGGCGCGCGTGTCATGCGTCGCCTCCTGGCGACGACGCACGGCCGCCTCGAACGCGGGGTCGTGCGTCGCGGCACCGGCGAGCGCCGGTCGGACCGGCGCGACCCGGCCGATCAAGGGCGCGGACGGCTGCCAGACGCGGACCAGGCCGACGATCGCCGCGGTCGCGACCAGCGCCGCCACGATGTCGGCGAGCTCGACAGACACGTAGTTCGAGCACACGAACTGGGCCAGCCCGAATGCGGACCCGCCGACAAGCGCCGCCGGCCAGACCTGGCGGATGCCGCGCCTGCCGTCGACGATGCCGACCAGGATCAGCGGAACGATCAGGGCGAGCAACGGGGTCTGGCGCCCGACCATCGCGCCCAGCTCTTCCTTCGGGAGGCCGGTGACCGCCGACAGCGTGACGATCGGGATGGCGATCGCGCCGAACGCGACCGGGGCAGTGTTGGCCACCAGCGCCACCGCCGCCGCCTTCATCGGCTTGAACCCCAGCGCGAGCAGCATGACCGACGTGATGGCGACCGGGGTCCCGAAGCCGGCGAGCGCCTCGAGCAGCGCCCCAAAACAGAACGCGATGATGATCGCCTGGATGCGCTGGTCGTCGGAGATCCGCGCGAACGAGCGGCGCAGCACGACGAAGTGGCCGCTGTCGACGGTCATGTTGTAGATCCAGATCGCGTTGACGACGATCCACATGATCGGCCACAGGCCGAACACGCCGCCCTCGAGCGCCGCGTCCGCCGCCTGGCCGATGGGCATCCCGTAGACCGCGATCGCCGCGACGAGCGCCACGGCGAGCGCAATCAGCGACGCCCAATGGGCCGCCATCTTGAAGCCGCCGAGCAGCACGAACATCGTCAGGAGCGGGAGCACGGCGAACAGCGACGACCAGCCGAGCGAGTCTGAAATGGGATCGAACACCTGCTGATACATGCGTGCTCCCTTTGGCTTCCAGACTCGGGAGTTTGTTACTCACAATTTCTGGGTAACGGCTACTTACCCGCAACCGTTCGCCGGCATGTGCAGCGCGTTCGTGGGCGGCAAGCTCGGCGCAGCGGCGGTCAGCCGCGCGCTGTCTCCCGCTGGGTCGCGTCGATGACCCCGCGGCGATGCTTGTGCCCGAGCTCGTAGGATCGGACCGCGGCGGCGACGTCCTCGCCGGCGTCGTCGAGCCGCTTGGCGATGACGGGCACCGTCTGCCGGTCGTACCCGGGCCAGGGAGCGGCGGGCTCCCCGTGCTGCCCCACCGCAGCGGCCTTGAGCTCCCGGAGAGCGGCGAGGAAGTCATCGGCAAGGTCCTCGAGGTCGTGCATCACTGCGAAGTCGCCCACGAGGCCGAAGTCCAGCGCCCCGTTGTAGGAGACGACGGCGATGCCCAGGTTGAGGTTGCCGCCGAGCGGCACGATCGGGAACAGGTCGGTCATCTCGCAGCCGGCGAGGTAGTACGGGAACTGCGGACCCGGCACGTTGGTCACGACGAGGTTGACGAAGCGCTGGTGGGTGATCAGCCGGTACGCCTCGTGGAGCAGCGTCGGCGGCGCGAAGCCGCTGAGCTCCGTCAACGCCTGCGCGCCGATGGCCTGCCCGGAGTGCTTGACCTCGCGCATCTGCGCCGAGATGGTCGCCAGGCATTGCGCCGGCTCCGCGCTGGAGACCGGCAGCGTGGTCACCACCCCGGAGACCTTGTTGCCGAGCGTTCCGCTTTGGTCCCCAGTGCGCACGCTCACCGGTACGAACGCCTTCAGCTCGAGCTCGTCGATGTCCTCGCCGCGCCGCGTCAGGTGCCTGCGCAGCGCGAGCGTGACCAAGGTCAGCACCACATCGTTGACCGTCCCGCCGAGCGTGTTCTTGATCGCCTTGATGTCGTCGAGCGAGGTGCGTGTCCAGGTGACGCGCCGGTCGGGGCCGACCTGGGAAGCGTTGTAGGGGGTCGGCGGCGCCGGTGGCAGGCCCGCCCAGGCGAGCGCGCCCGCGCCGACGAGGGTCTCCGCGATGCGGCCGACGGCCATCCGCGGGCGTCGCACGGCGGCGCGTAGCGGGTGCACGAGCTCGCCGGCGTTCGTCGCGCGCTCGAGAAGGGCCTCGGTCACCAGCCCGGCGGCGGAGGGCGCCGGCTCGGGCCGCCACGGCCCGGACTCCTCCTCCTCGTCGGGGGCGAAGAGCACGCTGAGGATGTCCATGCCCGAGACACCGTCGACGAGGGCGTGGTGGGTCTTGGACACGATGGCGAAGCGGCCGCGATCGAGCCCCTCCACGAGCCACATCTCCCACAGCGGCCGGTCGCGACGCATGTGGTGCGAGAAGATGCGGCCAGCCAGCACCTGCAGCTCGAGCTCGGTGCCCGGCGCCGGAAGCGCGGTGTTGCGCACGTGGTAACGCAGGTCGAAGTGCTCGTCGTCGACCCAACGCGGGCGGGCCTGGGCGAGCGGGACCTCGGCGACGCGCTGGCGGTAGCGCGGCACCAGGCCGAGGCGCGACTCGACGTGGGCCAGCAGCCACTCATAGGTGGGTGGCTTGCCGGCGAAGATCAGCGTTCCCGCCACCTGCATGTGCGAGGTCGCGTCCTCCAGCTGCAGGAACGATGCATCGAGCGGGCTGAGCCGGTCTTTGGTCATCTCTCTCCCTGTGGGCGCGCCTCGACCTGGATGCCGAGTGCGCCGATCGTCGATGCGAGGCCCTGGTAGTGCCCGACGAGCAGGCACAATTCGATCGCTTCGCGGCGGCCGAGACTCGCCTGCACGGCGCGCCATGTCGCGTCCGAGAGTGCGCGCTGGGCGAGCACCTCGTCGCTGACGGCCAGCAGCGTCCGCTGACGCTCCGTGAAATCGCGCGCCGGAGATCCGGCGACGCCCGCGACGTCCTCCGGCGTCAGTCCCACGCGCAGCGCGATCGGCACGTGCTGCTGCCACTCGTACGCCGAGCGACACTGCCACGCGACCCGCAGGATCACCAGCTCGGTGTCGCGCCGCGGCAGCTTGCCGAACGGCATCAGGTGCGCCGAGTAGCGCAGCCAGGCGCGGAACAGGCGCGGGTGCTGGCCGAGCG
>Ga0307502_10000478_pt1 | contig 10408 bp, 8 predicted proteins | sample 16_S_MG_FD_201364 | JGI IMG/M metagenome (GOLD analysis project Ga0307502, IMG submission 201364) | Soil microbial communities from Populus trichocarpa stands in riparian zone in the Pacific Northwest, United States - 16_S | ecosystem: Environmental > Terrestrial > Soil > Riparian zone > Trees... | reverse complement strand
ACGAGCTCGATGACCTTGCCCGGAGTGTGCCCCACGAGCTTGCCGGAGCCGTCGTTGCGGTACATGTACGGCCCGGTGAAGGCGACGTGCTGGTCATACGTCGACGGCGTCTTGGCGTCGAAGCGCCGCGCGTACTCCTCGGGCACCGGCGTCGTTATCGGCATCGCCAGCACCTGCGTCAGCAGCAGCGCGGACGGCTTGGCGAGCCTGAAGACGATCGTGTGGTCGTCGGGCGTCTCGATCCCCGGGATGTCGGCGATCGCGCCCGGCTTGGCGGGGGCGCCGACGATGTCGCCGAAGTAGAGGCTCGCGTAGGGCGACGCCACGTGCGCGCTGAATGCGCGCTCGATGCCGTACTTGATGTCCTTGGTGGCGACCTCGCGATCGACCGGCGGGGCGTAGCGGATGCCGGGCTTGATCCGCACGGTGACCGTCCTGGCGTCGCCCGACACGCGCGGCGCGCCGTCGGCGATGTCGGGGCGCGGCTTGGCCGCGTCGCCGGGACCGTAGGAGTAGAGCGTGCGGTTGACCGCATAGTGCACGGTGTAGCCGAAGGCGTAGTAGGTCTGTGCGGGATCGACGAAGTCGACGTCGTCGGCGGCCAGCACGGTCAGGTGGCCGCCCTTGCGGCCCTGGCCCGGCGGCGCGCCGCCGAAGGCCTGCTGGTGGCTGGCCGCGGCCGCCGCTCCGTCGCGGCGATCACCTGCGTCGCCACCGCACGCGGCGGCGACCAGCGCGAGCCCCGCGGCGAAGAGGACCGTGAGGACTCGTCGTACCGACATCGGTGGCTACCCCCTACTGGGTTTCGCGTGCGCGACGCGAAGGGTGACCGACACGCCGTAAATCCTGCGTGAGTAAGGAGCGCGTTACGGCGCTGGTGATACAACGGCCGCGACCGCAGCCGGGCGGCCGATCGGCTCGGGCCGCACGCCCTCGACCTCGCGCATCCCCGGCAGCAGGAGCGCCCCGAAGGTGACGACGGCGCCCAGCAGGCCGGCGGCGATCAGCGTGGTCTGCGCGCCGATCGCGCCGCTCACGGGGCCCGTGAGCGCGAAGGACAGCGGCAGCAGGCCGATCGAGATGAGCCAGTCGAGGCTCGAGACGCGGCCGAGCAGAGCGGCGGGAACGTGGCGCTGCTTGGCCGTCGCCCAGACGATGGTGCCCGCCGTCTCGAGCGCGTTGAAGGCCAGGCTGGCGAGCATGAGCTGCCACACGGAGCTGGCCAGTCCGTAGCCCGCCACGGCGAGCGTCGCCAACGTCCACGTCAGGTACATGAAGGTGATGTCGCGCCGCGGCAGCCCGCGCTGGCCGATGACGACGGCACAGCCGACCGAGCCGATGCCGCCGGCGGCGAAGACGATCCCCAGGTCGGCCGCGCTGCCGTGCAGATCGTTCTTGATGATGTAGGGCAGCAGCACCTCGGCAGGACCCATGAAGAGCAGATAGGCGACCGCGGCGCTGGCGAACGTCGCCCACAGCCACACGTGACTGCGGACGTAGCGCAGGCCCTCGCGCATGTCGCGCGTGACGCTGGCACCCGCCGCCCGGGCCGCGCGCCGCGGGGCAGGGGCCATGGCCAGCAGGGCCACGGCCGAGACGCCGAACGAGGCGGCGTCGAGCGCGAAGGCGCTGCCCACTCCGACCACGTCGATGAGCACGCCGCCCAGCGCCGGCCCGGCCAGGCGCAACGCGATCGGCCGCACGAACTGGTCGAGTGCGTTGGCCTGGGCGAGCTCGCCGGCGGGCAGCAGCTCGGGGACGAGCGCGTCGAAGGCCGGGCTGAAGAACGCCGTACCAGCGCCATAGACCGCCGCGAGCGCGGCGACGTGCCACAGCTCCAGGGCGCCGGTGAGCGAGAGCAGCGCCAGCAGCCCGACCGCGAGCCCGCGGACGAGGTCGGAGGCGAGCATGATCCGACGGCGGTCGAGGCGGTCGCTGACCACGCCGCCCAGGAGCAGGAAGGCGATGGTGGGGACCGTCATCGTGATCCCGACCACCGCGAGCGCCGTCGGCGCGTTGGACAGCGCGTAGACCTGCCACGCCATCGCCACGAGGAAGATGCCGTCGCCCAGCAGCGAGACGCACATGCCGCTCCACAGCAGCCGGAAGTCGCGGTGGCGCAGCGGGGTCAGCAGGCGGGCGCGGCCGAAGCCGCCGCCGTGGGTGCCACCCTCGTAGCTAAGGTGCATCGGTCGCGGCGGGGTGCTCGGCGCGCAGGAACTCGATCGTCGTATCGGCGTCCATGGGGCGGGCGAAGTAGAAGCCCTGCCCGAGTCCGCAGCCGAGGTCGCGCAGGGTCGCCCATTGCTCGGGGAACTCGATGCCCTCCGCCACGACGTCGAGGTTCAGCGTCTGGCCCAGGGCCACCACCGCCGTGGCCAGCCCGGACGCCTCGGGCGACGCGCCGGCGGCCAGGAACGAGCGGTCCATCTTGAGGATGTCGACCGGGAAGCGGCTCAGGTAGCTCAGCGACGAGTACCCGGTGCCGAAGTCGTCCATGGCCAGGCGCACGCCGAGGGCGCGCAGCTCCTGCAGGCGCTGCACCGCGAGGTCGGTGTCGGTCATCATCACCGTCTCGGTGATCTCCAGCGTGAGGGTCTCGGGCGCCAGGCCCGAATCCTCGAGCGCCTCGCGGACGTCGCCCACGATGTCGGAGTGCTGCAGCTGCTTGACCGACAGGTTGATGCTCATCGTCAGCGGCGCGTCGCGTGGCACCAGCTCCTGGATCGTCTTCGCCTGACGGCAGCCCTCGCGCAGCACCCAGCGCCCGATCGGCACGATCAGGCCCATCTCCTCGGCGAGCGGAACGAAGTCGTCGGGACCGACCAGCCCGCGCTCGGGATGGCGCCAGCGCAGCAGCGCCTCCAGGCCGGAGACGCTGCCGTCCTCCAGGCGGACCAGCGGCTGGTAGTGCAGCTCGAGCTGGTCGCTGACCATGGCGCGCTGCAGGTCGGCGCGCAGCTCCAGGCGCGCGAGGACCCCCTCGTGCATCGCCGGCTCGAACAGGCGGTAGCCGCCCTTGCCGTCGCGCTTGGCGATGTACATCGCGGCGTCGGCGTTGCGGATGAGCTCGTCGGCATCGGCGGGCGACCCGCCTTCGACCACGGAGATCCCCAGGCTGGAGCGCACGACGATCTCCTTGTGGGCCAGGCGCAGCGGCTCGAGCAGCGAGTCAAGGACCCGCTCGGCGGTGTCGGCCGCCTCCTGCGCGCTCACGACGTCCTCGAGCAGGATCGCGAACTCGTCGCCGCCGAAGCGTGCCGCGGTGTCGGTGGCGCGGATGCTCGTGGCCAGGCGCTCGGCCACCTCTCTGAGCACCTCGTCGCCGGCGGCGTGGCCGAGGCTGTCGTTGATCGTCTTGAAGTCGTCGAGGTCCAGGAAGATGACCGCGATGCCGTTGTGCTCGCGCCGGTTGCGCGCGACGGCGTGGCGCACGCGCTCGACGAACAGCGCGCGGTTGGCCAGGTTGGTGACCGGGTCGTGGAAGGCCTGGTGGGCCAGCTGCTCCTCGAAGGCCTTGCGCTCGCTGACGTCGCGGCTGTTGAGGACGATCCCGCGGACGGCGTCGTCCTCGAGCAGGTTGGTGTGCAGGACCTCGAACTGGCGCAGCGTCCCGTCGTGGTGGCGCAGGGAGCACTCCAGGACCTCGGTCTCGCTGCCGGCGTACGAGCCGCCGTCGGCCAGCAGGTGCAGCAGGCGGCTCTTCTCGTCGGGATCCAGGAGCTGATCGAAGCGCGTGCCGACGACGTCCTCAGGGGCGTAGCCGAGGACGCGCTCGATCGACGGGCTCTGGTAGACGATGGTGGCTTCGGCGTCGAGGACGGTGATGAGGTCGCTGGCGTGCTGGACGAGCGAGCCGAAGCGCGCTTCGCTCTCGCGGCGGTGGACCTCCTCGGTCAGCGCCGCGCTCTCGAGCGCGAGCGAGATCTGGGTGGCCAGCGCCCGCAGGGCGCTCTGCAGCACGCTGCGCAGGGCCCGCGAGGTCGCCGTCGCACCGGTGACGACCAGCAGCCCGCGGGCGTCGCCGCGCAGGGTGAGGCCCAGGACGTGGGCGTGGACGTGCTCGGGGCCGAGGCGCAGGTCCTCGCGCATCTCGCCCCTGAGCGCCACCCCGCCGGGCGGCTCGGTCAGCAGCTCGGCGGCGGTCGCCGCACCCAGCTGCCAGGTCCCACTGCGGGGCTCAACGGCACCCTCGGCCGCGACGACGATCAGCTCGCCGTCCTCGACCAGGCACAGCCGCGCCGCCGCGCCGTGGTCGAAGAGGGCGCGGACGGCCTTGAGGGCCGCGCGGTAGATCTCGGCACGGCCGGTGGCCGCCACGAGCGAAGCTCCCGCCGCGCTGAGCGTGCGCTCGCGCGCGACCGAGCGCTCCTGCTGGCGGACGAGGCCGGCCATGCGCACGACGACGAGGCCGAAGAGCACCACCGACGCCGCGATGATGACGAGCAGGTCGAGGTTGCCCCGGCGCAGCTCCTGCGTGGCCTCGACGACCGGCGCGATGAGCGACGCCACGGTCAGCAGGGTGAGCCGCAGCGGAGTCAGGCGGGCTATGCGGTCGGGCGCGGGCTGCTGGAGCTCGCGCATCGACGGGTGCAGGGCGGCCGCCCCCCAGAGCAGGTAGAAGCTGATCCAGCCGACGTCCAGGGCGACCTGGCCGTGGTAGGCGCCGTTCAGGGTCACGACGCCATAGGCGAAGTCGGTGACCAGCAGGGCCACGATCGCGGAGGTCAACAGGTAGAAGGCCGGCTGGCGCTTGCCCGTGTCCACGGCGAGCCGGATCACGGCGGCCAGCAGAAGGATGTCGCCCAGCGGATAGGCGATCGAGACCAGCTTGCCCGTCACCGTCATCGACTCGTCGTGCAGGTAGGGCGCGATGAGCGCCACCCACGACAGCAGCGCCAGGCCCAGCGTCATGATCAGCGAGTCGATGACCCCCGCGCGATCGCTCTCCGGGTTGCGCTGACGGATGAGCATCAAGAGGCCGGCCATGAGCGCCGGGTAGACCGCCACGTAGGCGCCGTCGCCGAGTGACGGGAACGGGACGTCGGCGCCGAACAGCCGCGGGTAGCTGTACGTGTAGAGGTCGCCGAGCCAGAAGAGCGTCATCCCGATCGCGAACCAGATCCACGGTCCGCGCGACGCCGGCTTGTAGCGGCGGATGCCGATGACGATGGCCACGACGGGCGAGAGCCCGAGGAGGTTGAAGACCGGCCCGCTGGCCGCGAACGGCGGCACCCACACGTAGAGCGCGCACAGGAGCGCGCCGGCGCCCAGGTAGAGCTGCCACAAGGCGACGCGCGCGAGTCCGAGCCGGCGGCGCATGACTAGGCCGCGGCCTCCAGCCACGTGGTACCGGACGCCCGGGCGGGCTGGAGCTCCCCGTTGTGGGCCAGCTCCTCGAGCGCGGCGATCAGCAGGTCGATCTCCGCGTCGGTGTTGACGGCTGTGAGCTGGACGCGGAAGCCGACCTCGTCCTTGGGGACCAGCGGATACGCGGCCAGCGTCACGTAGACGCCGCGGTCGAAGAGCATCTGGCCCACGGCGCCAATGCGGTTGTGGTCGCGCAGCGGGATCTCCACGATCGGGAAGCCCGAGCGGTTGGGCGTGTGGACGCGCAGGCGCGCGAGGCAGTCGAGCACGCGCGCGGTGCGCTCGCACAGCACGCGCCGCAGCTCGTCGCCGCGGGTCTCGTTGACGTCGAAGCCGGCCAGGACGGTGGCCAGCGAGGCCACCGGCGAGGGGCCGGAGTACAGATAGGGCGGCGCGGCGACCTTGAGCAGGTCCTTGACGTCGGTGGGGCAGGCGATGAAGGCCAGCAGCGAGGAATAGGCCTTCGAGAAGCCCCCGACGAGCACGATGTGGTCATAGCTCTCGTGGCAGTGACGCACGACGCTGTTCCCACGACTGCCGTAGACACAAGACTCGTCCGGTCCGCGCTCGCCGATGACGCCGAAGCCGTGGGCGTCGTCGACGTAGAGCAGCGCGCCGTGCTCGCGCGCGACGGCGGCGAAGGCACGAATGTCGGGCGCGTTGCCGGTCATGCTGTTGACCCCGTCCATGCAGACCAGGCGGGTGCGGTCGCGCTCGGCGCGCAGGAGCTCGTCGAGGTGGTCGGGATCCTCGAAGCGGAAGCGCTTGACCGCCGCGCCGCGCGCACGCGCCACCTGGCAGCCGTCGTAGATCGTCTTGTGCGCGCGCGAGTCGAGGAAGATGGTGCCCGAGGCGGCCAGCAGCGGGATCACCGACATGTGGATGTGGGTGATCGTCGGCAGCACGAGCGCGTCCTCGGCGCCCAGCAGCGACGTGAGGCGCTGCTCGATCTCCTCATACAGGACGGGGCTGCCGAGCAGGCGCGACCAGCTCGGATGGGTGCCCCACGCGTCGATATAGGCGGGGATCGCGTCGATGATCTCGCGATCGAGGTCGAAGCCGAGGTAGTTGCAGGACGCGAAGTCGGCCAGCCAGTGATCGCCGATGCGGATCATGCGCCCGTCGATCTCGTCGATGACCGCGTCCATCATCGGGTGCGAGGCCTTGAGCTCGGAGAGGTCGCGGCAGGTCTCGAGCCAGTGCTCGATCCAGGGCCTCGTCGAGACGCGCGTGGGCGCCGTGTCGCGCCCGCGGGCGGGCGTCGGCAGGCCTTGGGCTGCGGCAGCGCTCATGCTCAGTCCTAGTCGGCCGCGATGAGCGGCGGCTTGAGCGCGTCAGGCGGATGTGCGGGGCGGACCGGACTACTTGACGGTGAGCTTGCCCTGCATGCCCGCCGCGCGATGGCCGGGCACCGAGCAGTAGAACGTGTAGCTGCCCGCCGCGAAGTCGGCGCTGAACTGCGAAACGGCGCCGTTCTGGACGACCTCGCCCTTGCCCTTGCCGTCGATGACGATGTCGTGCGGCGTGCCCGACTTGTTGGCCATCTTGACCGTGATCTTGCCCGCCGTGCCCTGCGCCGCGTCGGTCACGAAGGCCAGCTGGCCGGTGGGGTCGGCGTCGATCTCGAGGTTGCCGTTGCTCTCCACGGCCGGCTTGCCGCCGCCCGCCTGCTTGACCGCTGTGGCCAGCAGGCCGGTGTCCTTGCCGCGGGCCGCGACCGACTGCGCCACGTAGGCCGCGACGTCGTAGGCCTTGTCGCCGGTGACGAGCTTGGCCGGCATGACGCCGTTGAGGTTGGGGTGCAGGATCTGGCCATGGATCGCGCCGGTGATCCCCGAGCGCTTCATGCCGTCCTTGAGCGCCTGTTGAAAGGCCTCGTCGAGGTTCGGTCCGGTGGTGCCCTTGGTCTGGGCGCGGGCGAGGACGTGGCAGGAGCCGCACTTCGCCACGAACAGCTGCTTGCCGGTGATGAGATTGGCGTTGTCGGCCTCGTTGTGCGCCGAGCAGGCGCTCAGGGCCAGCGCGGCGCCCGCCGCCGCGAGCCCCGCGAACGCGGCCCGCAGGCCGGGTCTGGAGAGCACTGGACCCATCGGCGCGGCACTCTATCTCAGGCCACGGGCGGCAGCTCTGCCAGCCGGCCCTGCGCCGCGGCGATGACGCCGCCGGCCACGCCCTCCCACGAGAAGCGCTCGCGCGCGGTGGCCACGAGCGCCGCCCGCGTCGACACGCGGAGGTCGGCAGGCGCCTCCAGCCACCCCCGCACGCGCTCGGCGATCGCCCGCACCGTGCCGTCGTCGATCGGGAACGAAAGCCAGTCGCGGGCCTCGCGCGGCACGGCCGCCGCCAGCATCGCGCTGACCTCCGCCGCGCCGGAGTGCCCGGCCGAGATCGGCAGCACGCCGCAGGCCGCCGCCTCGGCCGCCACCATCCCGTACGCCTCGGGGAAGGTGCTGGGGAAGACGAGCGCCTCGCAGCCGGCCAGCAGCGGCGCCAGCTCGTCGTGCTCCAGGCGCCCGGTGAGCACCACGCGCTCGCGCAGGTCGCGCGCCGCGGCCCAGTACGCGTCGTCGGCGCCGTCGAGGAAGGCCAGCAGGTGGCGCAGCGGCGCGCGCGGACCGCCCTCGAGCTCGCGCCCCGCCTGCGCGATGGCGCGGACCGCCTCGCGGTCGCCGCCGGCCAACGCGTCCAGGAGCGCCAGCAGGCCGTCGCGGAAGCCGCCGAACCCTACGATCACCAGCCGCGCCTCTCCGACCAGCGGCCACGCCGCCAGCAGCAGGTCGATCCCCTTGGAGACGATGAGCTTGCCGATGAAGCACACGTGGCGGTCGCCGCTGAGGTCCAGCTGGCGCAGGGCGACGGCGGCGGCCTCCGCGTCGCGGGCGAAGGCGCCCTCGCCGCTGTCGGCCTCGCTGTCCTGGAGCCGCTCGATCAGGGCCTGCACCCCGGCGGCCGCGTCGTCGCGCGGGCGGAACTCGTCGACGTCGACGCCGGGGGGCCCCAGCCGGGTGCGTCCGGGCAGGCCGGGATCCTGCATCGCGGCGAACAGCGACTCGCCGGTGTGGCGCGAGCCGACGAGGACCGAGCGCGCGCCCGCCAGGCCCTCGCGCGCCCAGGGCAGGAAGCGCTCCGGGTCGCGCTTGACGACGTACTCAAGGGCGCTGCCGTGCACCTTGACCGCGTAGGGGACGTCGCCGCCCAGCCCGCGGGCCAGGATCGCCGGTCCCATGACGAGGTGGTTGGCGAGCGCCACGTCGGGGCGGGCGCGCGCGCAGAGGTCGCGCACGGCAGCGACGTTGGCCGCCACGTAGGCGTCCACCTCGGCGTCGCTGCACTCCAGCAGGGTGCGCGCCTCGAACCCCTCGTAGCGATCGGCGACGTAGACCGGCAGCAGGCCGCCGATGTCCGGGCGCCACGCCGTCACCCGCACCGGCTCGCGCAGCGTCTCGACGCGGACCCCACCCGTCTCGCCGCCCTCCCACAGCCCGACGGCGTCGACGAAGTCGAGCTCCTCGGGCCGGGGCTCCTGGCAGAGCAGGTCCACGCTGTGGCCGGCCCGTGCCAGCGCCGCACACAGGCGCGCGTTGTAGACGTTGGAGCCCGTCCCGCGCAGGAGATAGCCGTGGAAGACGAGCACCCGCATCGGCCGGAGACCTTAGTAGGCTGCCGCGCATGGTCGGCCGCCCGCGGTATCGCCTCCGTGCCCCTTCCACGGGCCGCGAGATCATCCTCGAGGCCGAGCCCGGCAGGGTCTACACCGACCGCGAGACCGGCGAGGAGCTCGAGATCGTCGCCGTCGTGCTGCCCCTTCCGCCCTCGGAGTCGAACCTGCCGTGGGCCGTCGAGAACCTGCGCTTCTGCACCTGGTGCGACCAGCTCGCCCAGCGCGATCTCAACGACTGCCCCACCTGTGGCCGGCGCATGGCGCCGCTGGCGTCCTAGAACGCCTCTACCCTCTCTTCACATGCGTACGTACCTGGTTGCCCTTCTCGCCGTCGCGTGCCTGGGCCTGAGCGCCTGCGGCAGCGACGACGCCGCTCATGACGTCGTGCCCGCGGCGCTGCCCGAGCTCACTCCACCGCCGGGCTCCGACGCCCTCGCCCAGACCTCGACGGGCACGTCGAGCACGTCGACCGACGCCACGTCCACCGACCAGACCGGCACCACGACGGGCGACCAGACCCAGACGCAGGCCCCGTCGGGCACCACGACCGGCCAGACGACGACGCAGCCACCCGCGCAGAGCGGAACCGGCGGCACGGGGACCGGCACCACCGGTGGCACCGGCGGCACCGGGACCAGCACGAGCGGCGGCACGGGCGGCGTGGACCCCGGCGAGTTCAGCCAGTTCTGCAAGGACAACCCGGGCGCCTGTTAGTGGGCCTCGGGGGCGAACGCCGCGACTACGAGGGCCTGCACCTCGATCGCGCCGATCTGGCCTCCGACCCCATCGAGCAGTTCCGCGCCTGGCTCGCCGCCGCCCGCGAGGCCGGGCTCTACGAACCCGAGGCGATGACGGTGTCGACGGTCGACGCCGACGGGCGGCCGGGCGCACGCTACGTCCTGCTGCGCGGGCTCGACGAGCGCGGCTTCTGCTTCTACACCAACTACGACTCGGCCAAGGGGCGCGCGCTGGCCGCGCACCCCTATGCCGCCTTGACCTTCGGCTGGCTGGAGATCCACCGCTCGGTGCGCGTCGAGGGGCCCGTCGAGCGCCTGGCGGAGGCCGAGAGCGACGCCTACTTCGCGGCGCGCCCGCGCGCGGCCCGCATCAGCGCGTGGGCTTCGCCGCAGAGCGAGGTCATCGCCGCCCGCGACGAGCTCGAGCGGGCGGCCGCCGACGTCGACCGGCGCTTCGCCGACGCCGAGGTCCCCCGCCCGCCGCACTGGGGCGGCTTCCTCGTGCGCCCCGAGCGCGTCGAGCTCTGGCAGGGCCGCGCGGGCCGCCTGCACGATCGCCTGCGCTACGAGCGCGACGGCGACGGCTGGCGGATCGAGCGGCTGGCTCCGTAGGGACCTAGGTGGAATCAGCCATCTAGGC
>Ga0307502_10000477_pt1 | contig 10417 bp, 11 predicted proteins | sample 16_S_MG_FD_201364 | JGI IMG/M metagenome (GOLD analysis project Ga0307502, IMG submission 201364) | Soil microbial communities from Populus trichocarpa stands in riparian zone in the Pacific Northwest, United States - 16_S | ecosystem: Environmental > Terrestrial > Soil > Riparian zone > Trees... | reverse complement strand
TGCTCCAGTGCACCCGGCGTGCGTGGTCGAAGTCGGGTAGCGCTTCGCGTGCCTTGTCGCACAAGGTGATCACGTGGTCGAACCGGGTGTGGGCCACCGTGTCGAGGTGGCGGGGGCGCTGGCCGGCGATGTCGATGGCGAACGTCTCGCGCAGGACGCGTTCGGTGTTCGGGTGGAGCTGGGGTTTGGGGTGGGTACCGGCGCTGGTCACGTGCATGCGGCCGGCGGTGTGGTGGCGCAGGAGGGCTTCGGCGATGGGGGAGCGGGCACTGTTGCCGGTGCACACGAACAGCACCGCGATCCCCGGGGAGACCGGGGCGACCCGGGGGCGTAGGGCCGGGTGCAGGGCGGCGCCGGTCGCGGCGAGCGCGTCCGCGCAGCGGCCCAGGTCCAGGTGGTAGTAGGTGTCGCGGCCGTCGAACGTGCTGCGCGCCGTGCTGACGAGGCCACCCTCGCGCAGCAGCCGCAGGTGGTAGGAGACCAGGTTCTGCGGCTGGTCGACCAGTGCCACGAGTTCGCGCACCCGGTGGTCGCCGCTGGCGAGCGCGGTGAGCAGTTGCCAGCGCAGCGGATGAGCGGCCAGCCGTACGAAGGCCGGCGGCGCTTGACCCAATGCGGCCATGCACCGGAAGATACATCAAACCAGTTTGATGGACCAGTGTGGAGGTGACCGGTGGACACCCTTGCGCGGCGGTTGGGCACCGGCGACGCGGTGGTCATCGGGCTGGGGTCGATGATCGGCGCCGGTGTGTTCGCCGCGTTCGGCCCCGCGGCGCGGGCGGCCGGCACCGGTCTGCTGGTCGGCCTGGTCATCGCGGCGGTGATCGCCTACTGCAACGCGGTGGCCTCGGCCCAACTGGCGGCGGCGTATCCGACCTCGGGCGGCACCTACGTCTACGGCCGTGAACGCCTCGGCCACTGGTGGGGCTTCACCGCCGGCTGGGGGTTCGTGGTCGGCAAGACCGCCTCCTGCGCGGCGATGGCACTGACCTTCGCCGCCTACGCCGTGCCCGGCCCGTGGTGGGCGCAACGTGCCGTCGCGGTCGCCGCGGTGTTGGGGTTGGCGGCGCTCAACTACCGCGGTGTCACGCGTACCGCTGGGTTGACCCGGGTCCTGGTGGCCGCGAGCCTGGCCGCGCTCGCCGTGGTCGTCACCGGCATAGCCGTCGGCGGCGACGCCAGCACCGACAAACTGGACTTGTCGGTCACCGGCGGCGTCTACGGCATCCTCCAGGCCGCCGGCCTACTGTTCTTCGCCTTCGCCGGGTACGCGCGCATCGCGACCATGGGGGAGGAGGTCCGCGACCCGCGGCGCACCATCCCCCGCGCCATCCCTCTCGCCCTGCTGATCACCGTCGGCGTGTACCTGGTGGTGGCCGTGGCCGCGTTGGTGGCAGCCGGCCCCGAACGCCTCGCCGCCGCGAGGACCCCGCTGACCACCGCCGTGCAGGCCGCCGGCGCCGGCGGCCTCGCCCCAGTCGTCCGCATCGGTGCCGCACTCGCCGCGCTCGGCGCGTTGCTGGCGTTGATCGCGGGTATCGGCCGCACCAGCCTGGCCATGGCCCGCCACCGCGACCTACCCGGTTGGCTCGCCGCCGTCCACCCCCGCCACCGCGTCCCGCACCACGCCGAGATCGCCCTCGCCGTCGTGGTCAGCGTCCTGGTCCTGACCGTCGACCTCCGCGGCGTGATCGGCTTCTCCTCCTTCGGCGTCCTCGTCTACTACACGATCGCCAACGCGTCGGCCTTCACCCAGCCCGCGGCCGATCGCCGCTGGCCCCGCTGGCTCAACCTCCTCGGCGCCACGGGCTGCCTCGTCCTGGTCGCGACACTGCCCTGGCAGTCCGTGCTCACGGGCGTGGCCGTGTTCGCGACAGGAGTCGTCGGCCGCGTCATCGTCCTCAACCGCCGGCAAGGGCGCCGCTCGTCCTGACGACCGAACGTCGGGAGCTGAGCGGGGGCCTGGCGCAACCGTGTGAAATCTGCTGCCCCGGCTCATTCCTCACGCTCCCAGCGACGGATCCCGGCAAGGCCGAGGTCGGCGAAAGTGGCCTGGCGAGCCTCGGCCACGTCACCGACAACCACACCGAAGACGACCAGTGCCGCCTTCTGACCGAAGAGCAGCTCCCACACCCCCGGCTGCCGGTGCGGTGCCTGAGCGAGCAGGGCGAACAGTCCCGCGACGACCAGGTAGGCCGACCGACGCGAGGGCGAGCAGCCCTCGCCCGATCTTGTTGGAGGTGCCGTTGATGGTCTTCATGACAACCATGGGTCGCTTGTCGGCAGGCGGGACGAGATTTGGCGGATCGATGCGCTGACCAGCGCGGCACATGCCGGCGATGGCGGCGTCCCGCAGTCAGCTCCGAGACCAGCTCAACGAGCAGTAGTCCCGAGCACGCCGGCATCTCCGTCGGCTCGCCGGGTGATGATCGACGAGGCGCCGCGGAGATCATCCTGTTCACCGTCGAGACGAACACGCACGAGTCAGCGAATGAGGGCGAGGCGCCGTCGTTCGAGGACGACCGCGACCGTGTAGGCGCCGCCGCCTGCGATGGCGAGGATCCAGAACAGGCCGGGGGTGCCGACGATGAGGGCGGTGGTGGAGATCAGGGCCAGCCAGGTGCCGAGGGTGTAGTGCACGAGGTTGCGGCGTGCGACGCCTTCTGCGATGTAGAGGAGGCCGACGACGAGGCCGGAGCCGGTGGGCCAGAGGACGGTTGGCAGGTCGGCTGTCTCGGCGACGGCGGTGAGACCGGTGATGGCGAGGAAGAGGGCGGCGAAGCCGGTGATCCAGGACAGGCCGAGGAGTTTGCCGGCAAGCGCGTTGTGCTTGTCGGCGCCGCGTTGGGCTCGGGTGGCGGCGAGGGTGGAGAAGACGGTGCCGGCGGCGAGGCCGGCGCCGAGCAGTGCTGGGGGTAGCCAGCCGGGCAGTGCGATCAGCGGGTCGGCGCCCTGGGAGATGGCGGTGGTGCCGTGTCCCAGGATGTAGGCGAGTCCGAAACCGACGTAGGCGGCGCGGTTGTCGACATCGCCGATGCAGGTGGTGGCGGTGGCGGGGAGCGCGATGGTGGTCATGGCTGGTGCCTCCAGGCAGGGGTGAGACGGGCCAGTGGGATGGCCACTCGTTGGGTGATGTCGGTGGGCCAGGGAAACGAATTCGCGACGGCTCGTTGGTGGGCGAGCCCGTGCAACCCCAGCCACAGGGCGATCGCGTCGACCGCCGGGGCCTCGCTGGCGCAGTGTCCTGATGCGACACACGCGGTCAGGCTCTCGACCAGGACCGCCATTGCTTCCGCCCCAAGGGGATTGGCGGCGAACATGGCGCGGTAGCGGTGGGGGTGTCGCTGGGCGAACTCCAGGTAGGTCCGGCAGACGGCGTACAGGTGCCGCGGTGGGTCCTCGACGGCCGTGAGGCGGAGCTGGCGGGCCAGGTCCGCGAAGCCCTGCCGCACAACGGCACGCACGATCGCCTGCTGGTCGGGGAAGTGGGGATAGATGGAGGGCGGCGCGATCCCGATCCGACGGGCCACGGCGCGCAGGGTCACGGCCCGTTCGTCGCCGCCGGCGTCGAGCAGTTCGGTCGCGGCGGCCAGGATCTGCTCGCGGAGCCGGCCGCCCTCCCCTCGAGGGTTTCGCGACCGGCGCGGTGTGGTCATGGCCGGTGTCCTACGGGACGATGATGACTTTGCCGGCGACCGTGCGCGACTCGGCGAGGGCCAATGCCGCCCCGGCGTCGGCCAGGGGGTACTCCGCGGCGACCTGTGCGGTGAGGACGCCGTCGGCCAGCAGAGCCAGCACCTGGGTGAGGTCCTCGCGCAGCCGGTCGCGGAAGGTGTCCACGCGGAAACGCTTGCCGGCCCAGAAGTTGTAGAAGCGCGCACCCTTGCCGTTGGGCAGGTAGTTCCACAAAGCCAGGCGCGCGAACGACTTCAGCACCGGGAGCTGTGAGTTGCCGTCCTCGTCCTTGGTGGCCGCGGTGCCGTAGGACACCAGCGTCCCGCCACGGCGCAACAGCTTCCACGACTCCTTCAGGCCGGCGCCGCCGACGTGGTCGAACACCGCGTGCACGCCGTCCGGCGCGAGCTCGCGGATGCGCTGGTACATGTCCGGGTCGCGGTAGTCGACCGGGATCGCGCCCAGCTCACGCACGGTGTCGTGGTGGCGCGTCGACGCCGTGCCGATCACCGTGATCCCGGCGTGCCGGGCCAGTTGCACGAGCGTCGACCCGACGCCGCCGTTGGCGCCGAGCACCACGATCGTCGCGCCGACGGGTACTTTCGCGGTGCGGTGCAGCATCTGCCAGGCCGTGATCCCGTTGACCACAACGGTTTCCGCGGCGGAGGCTGACACGCTGTCCGGCACGGAAACCAGGTCCGCGGCGTCGAGCAGCAGGGCACTGGCCCAGCCACCGATCTTGGTGACCGCGGCGAACCGGCGTCCGACCATCGCGGCGTCCACGTCCGGGCCGACGGCGGTCACCGTGCCGACCACGTCGTAGCCGGGCACGAACGGGAAGGCCGGCTGGTCGTAGTACTTGCCACGGCGCATCTGCTGCTCGGCGAAGGACACGCCGGTCGCGTCCATCCGCAGGATCACCTGGCCGGCGGCGGGTGCGGGGAGGTCGCGGGTGCGGACCTGCAGGCCGCTCGCCTCGACCTTGCCCGGCAGGACGATCTCGGTGGCCTGGGTCGCAACGGTGCTGTTCATGACTGACTCCGTATCCGCTCGTTGTGCTTACGGACGTAAAGTTACAGTCGTAACTATTGTGGGCGCAAGAGCTAACGCACATAAGTTTTGCGGTGTAAGCTAACGCTTGTGTCAGAGACAACGGCCCGCACGCGCAACCGCCGTGGCGAGGGCGGCCGCCTCCGCGAGGAGATCGTGGCCGCGGCCGTCGCCCTGCTCGACGAGACTGGGGACGAAAGCGCCATCACGCTGCGGTCCGTCGCACGCCGCGCCGGGATCGCCGCGCCTTCGATCTACCGCCATTTCCCCGACCAGCCGGCGATCATGCTGGCCGTGGTCCGGCAGGCTTTCGCCGAGCTGGAGGCGCAGCTGCGTGCCGCCCTGGACGCCGCGGGCGACGACCCCGGAGAGCGGCTGTTCGCCTGCGGCCACGCCTACCTGCGGTTCGCCCAGGACCATCCCGAGCGGTACCGCTCCATGTTCGGCGGCGTCTGGATGCCCGCACTGCACGACACCTCCGTGACCAAGGACGACGTGGCCACCCTCGGCGACGCATGCATCCAGCTGATTACCGAAACACTGAGCGACTGCGTCACCAGCGGCCGGGCCACCACCACCGACCTGCACGCCGACGCCGTCGCGCTGTGGCTGGGCCTACACGGCCTCGCCCACCAACGCGCGGTGACGGTCGCCTTCCCGTGGCCACCGGACATCGCCAACCGGATCATCACCGCACTGGCACACCTCGACACCGAATGAGAGCCGTGATCCTGCTACGTTGAGAGCGTTGGAGACCCTTCCGCGCGTCGGACGTGGTTGAAGACGTGGGAATGGGTCTGCCGCTGGGGCCAGTGCTGATCGAGCTCCACCGCCGCGACAAAGCCGAGAACGGGACCACACCCCGTCCGTCCCGTTGGACTTGCTCCACCTCGGCCTCCGACTGAGATGCGCGCTCACAGGCTGGTGATCACTCGGTCGAGCCACTCGGCCAGGAGTTGCCGTTCGGCCTCGGTCAACGTCTTGAGACGGGGCGCGATGGCGCGGAATGCGACTACGGTCGCGATCGACCCGTTTGGCGTGCTGTCGGGTGGGTCGACGAGGATTTGTCGCAGAACGGCCTCGTACATGCTCTCGGCCAGGTCGGTGTCGCGGTGCTCGGGTGGTGTTGCCAGCAGTGTTTGGATGGTGCCGATCCCGGCAGCCTGGATGAGCTCGACGGCGCGTCGCTCGCTGACGCGGAGTCGTCCGGACTCGGCGACGCGGTGCACCCGTGACTCCAGGACGCGTCGGCCGGACTGTGCCGCGGGCGAATGCCGTACCCGGTCGGGGTCGCTGAAGAGGCGGAAGAGGGCCGGGTTCGCGACGCCGAAGTCGATCTGCGTCTGCCATCCCGAGTGCAGGTCGCTGAGCGGGTCGACCTCGTCCGCTGACGCAGACTCCACGATCGCCGCTTTCGCGGCGACGTAGGTCGCCATCACGTGCTCGGCGACGGCCTCCAGCAGACCGTCCTTGTCTCCGAAGAGGCGGTAGATCGCCGGGGCCTGCACGCCTGCCGCCTCGGCGACTCCGCGTGTGGTCACCGCTGCCGGGCCCTGCTCCTGCAGCAGGCGTGCGGCGACGTCGATGATCTTCGCTCGCGTGTCGGCACGGCGACTCGGCACCTCGGTCACGTTCCAACGATAACACCTTCTTGCTATCACTGTTGTATCAGCGTTAGCATCCTTTGCATATCGCCGATAACAAGGAGGCATCCCATGATCGTCGTCACCGGTGCGACGGGCGCGCTCAACGGCGCCACCGTCGACCACCTGCTCGAGCGCCTGCCGGCCGGCGAGATCGCGGTCGCGGTGCGTGACACCGCCAAAGCCCGGCGGTTCGCCGACCGCGGGGTCGAGGTACGCCACGGCGACTACGCCGATCCCGCGTCGCTGCCGGCCGCGTTCGCCGGGGCCGACCAACTGCTGCTCGTCTCCTCCAACGACCCAAGGGCCGACGCGGTGGCGTTACACCGCAACGCGATCGAGGCGGCCGCCGCTGCCGGGGTGGGACGCATCCTCTACACCAGCCACCAAGGCGCGGCCCTGGACACGCCGTTCGCCCCGGGCCGCGACCACGCGGCCACCGAGCAACTGCTCGCCGACTCCGGCGTCCCGTGGACCTCGCTGCGCAACGGTTTCTACGCGCACAGCCTCGCCTGGCTGCTGGGTCCCTGGCGGGAGAGCGGCCGTATCGTCGTGCCGGCCGACGGACCGGTGTCCTGGACCGCGCGCGCGGACGCAGCCGAGGCCGCCGCTGTCATCCTCGCCTCGAAGAGTGACCACGACGGGCCCGTCACCCTGACCGCGAAAGCCGCACCGACCTTCGCCGACATCGCGGCATTCGCGTCCGAACTGACCGGACACACGATCGCGACCGAGGTGATCCCCGCGGACGCGTGGGTCGCCAGCCGTGTCGCAGCCGGTCAGCCCTCGGACGCGGCCCAGTTCACCCTCGGCATGTACCAGGCCGCGTCCGAGGGCTTCTTCGCCGGAGTCGACCCTCTGCTCAGCACCCTGCTCGAACGCGAGCCACAGACCGTGCGCGACGTACTCAACGAACCACCCACTCACTGAACCGGCAGTACGCGGCTGACCGTGACCGCGAGTCCGCAACTGCTCGGTAGCGAGATCCGGGCGGTCTCAGCGGTCGACGTACTCGACGGCCAGGTGGTCAGGTTCGTCGACTACTGGGATGGCCGGCACTTCGGGCGGTCGAGGACTCAGGATCTTCGTGTCCCGGCCGAACAGTTCCCCCTGAGTTTCGGGGCGGAACTGCCAGTAGCCCGAGCCGATGGGCTCCTCGACGAGGTCGTCGGACGCCTGTCATCGGCTCTGGCGCGCGGTGATGCCGCCGGTGTCGCGCGGTTGTGCGCGACTGATGTCACCTTCGAAGATCTGACACTTCGTGTGCGCGTACATGGCAGCACCGCACTGACGGCACTGCTGGAGCGCTCCGCCACCCACCTGCCCTACGGGAGCCGTCATGTTCTCCTCGGGCACCACGTAGGTATTGCCCCAGCATCCGTACTCGTCCGGCTCTTGCATCACTCGCAGCTCGGGCGGACGGCTCAGCAACCCGGTGAACACTAATTTGAACCCAACGCTATCGGGTTGGTATGAGTCATCTGCGGATATTGTGACGTCGATCTTGCCCAAAAGATCTTCAGATGCTCGGACTTCCATCAGGGCTGACACGCCGGGTTCATCGAAGTAGACTTTGACCTCTCCTGGGTTCGGAGGTTGGGTGGGGTAGTCGGAGATTCGAGTGACATCGAAATAGAAGTAAACGAGGGCCCCGAGTGAGCCGAGCACTACAATAGCGTTTATGGCTAACACGGCCACATCGCGGAACCGCCACTTTTGTTGTTTCGGCGGCGACGGCTCTACGGACACGCTCATGGGTAGGTTGTCTCGTTGTGGCGGGAGCGTCCGTTTCGGGCTTCTCTTGCCTCTTGCTACGGCCAGTAGAACGACACCGACGGCCAGCAGTCAGCGTCTTGGAGTACTCGGCATGCCGCCAGTATTTCATTCGTCTAGCCGAGGCCTGTGACAATCAGCGGCGGATGACGCGTTCAAGAACCTTACGCAAGTCGCGGATCCTGAAATCCGCCGTGCATTCTCGAAATGTAAATTTCGGATGAGCGTACAGATATGTCACACCTCCGGCCACGTCTTGAAGTTGCATATCGCTCGGTGAATCACCGATTATGACGATCTCGTCGTATTGGTCGCGCGAGGGGTCGCTGGACAGGTAGTCCGCCAAGACGTCGTTCTTTGAACGGCGTGCGTTCTGTGAATGCCCGTCCACTGCCAGTGTCACGCTCAGACTCGGGAAGAACTTCTCGAGCTGCAAAGTCTTCAAAAAAAGTTCCAGGTTGCCACCGCAACGACCTCATCCCACTGATCTCGCTGCTCGACGCCGCCGTGCCAAGCCAGGGGCGGGGACATCAACCTCAGCGTGCCGGCTGGATGCAGAACTCGTTGCCCTCCGGGTCGGTGAGGGTGATCCAACCGTCGTACCTGGCCACCACCGACGCGCCCAGTGCCACCAGCCGGTCCGCCTCCACGTCCATGTCGGCGCACGTCAGGTCCAGGTGCACCCGGTTCTTCACGATCTTCGACTCCGGGACGAGCTGGAAGAACAACCGCGGGCGTACACCCCCTCCGGCTTCCACCAGCACCGTCGGGTCGTCCTCCGGGTCCTCGATGCCCTTGCCCCGCAGCCGCGCCAGCTCTTGCTCGTCGTACGGGGCCACCTCGTAGTCGTCCAACACGGCCGCCCAGAACCTGGCCACGGACGCCGGGTGAGCGCAGTCGAACACCACATCATGGATCTTCGCCACCCGTTCACGATCCCATGGCCCCTGCCGACGAACCAGCCGTTGTTCAACGGAAAGCCTGCCCCGCTGTGCGGGGGTGGGGCAGGATGTCCGAATGCTGACACGGGGGGTGTGGCGGGCCGCCGCACTGTTGAGCGTCGTGATGTTGGCGGGGTGCTCCACTCAGGAGCCGGCTCCGGCGCCGCCCACCACCAGGACCAGGATCTGGCCGACGGCCGACGCGGGGTTGCGGCCGGTGACCGTGACCTATCGCGACGGCCTGGCCTACGTGTTCGAGGAGACGTCCGCGCAGGCGCTGTGCGACGCGCTCACCCCGGGGGAGTGGCAGCAGCTCCTCGGCGAGGACGTGATCCGGGTCGTCGGCACCGCCGGTGACGAGGCCTGCCTGGCGGACGCGAACAATGGGTTGCTGACCGTGCGGGCCAGGATGAGCAGCGACTTCCCGGGCGACATGACCCGCGCCAGAACCGAGGACATCGACGGTCACCAGGCCTGGTTCATAGCCGGTGGGGCCGCCGCCGAGGTGGCCCCGCGGGGTGCTCCGTCGCCTGCGCGGCCCCTGCTCACCCTGACGGCGACGCTCCACTACCCCGAGGACCGGTGGGACGAGGTGAACGACAAGCTGAAACAGCTGCTCACCATGCTGCTGACCAGGCTCGCGCACGACGCCGGTCGACGGCTCGTTCAGCCCGACCCCTCCTGTGCCGGGCGTCCGCCTGTCCGACCTGCCGCGACCGGTCCAGGCGCAGGTCCTGTGCACGGCGATGGTCAACACCGGCGCCCCGAACGACATACGCACGAACCTCGACGGCCGCTGCTCCGCGGAAGGAGACGGTCGCACGGCGCAGGTGTCGGTGGATCGGGACTCCCACGACCTTGAGCAGTTCACCACCGGCGGGCGACCCGCGAGATTCGGCGAGGACGGCGTGCTGTGGATCGACCTGGCCAAGCTGTCCGACGGCACCGGATCGCGGTACGTCCAGCTGGCGCTCAGCTGGCCCGGCACGGACCAGCAGACCGTCCGGGAGTGGGCTGACCGGTTCGTGGGTCAGGTGGGGGAGCTGTAACGCGCGGGTCTTGCCTGTCAGGAGAGCTTGTCGAGCGCGGTTCTGGCGTCGCGCGGTGCGGTGCCCTTGCCCATCGCCGACCATGGATCTTCTTTGCGCGCCAGGCGTTTCGGCATGGTGCGGATGGTGTGCCCGGCTGGCGTGGCGCGGCCGAGTTCCGACCAGTCGAGGGGCGTGGCGGCGGAGGCTCGCGGCCGGGCACGCAGTGAGTACGGCGCGGCGAAGGTCTGGCCGTAGGCGTTGCGGTTGATGTCCAGGAAGACCCGGTCACCGCGCTTCTGCTTGC
>Ga0307502_10000476_pt1 | contig 10437 bp, 11 predicted proteins | sample 16_S_MG_FD_201364 | JGI IMG/M metagenome (GOLD analysis project Ga0307502, IMG submission 201364) | Soil microbial communities from Populus trichocarpa stands in riparian zone in the Pacific Northwest, United States - 16_S | ecosystem: Environmental > Terrestrial > Soil > Riparian zone > Trees... | reverse complement strand
TCAGTGGCGTTCCCTGTCGGCGAATCCCGGTGTGCTGGGGGCTCACTCTCGTACTGAGGGGCCTCGGCCGGCATCGGGAGATCACGCACTCCCCGCCACGGAACGGGGGTAAGGGCCCAGGGATCGCTGTGGTCAGAACGGTGCTCCGGGGTCAGGAGAGCACCTCTGCGGTCACTCAGGCGTCAGCCTCAGGCGTCGAGGCGGCCGTCCTTGACGGTGCCCATGAAGGCACTCCAGCCCGCGTTCGCGAACGAGACGTGGCCCTCTCCGGGGTTCTTCGAGTCACGAACCGCGGTTCCAGCGTCGCGCACGACGAGCTCCACGCAGTCGTTCTGGGCACCGCTGAAGCTGCTCTTGCGCCACCGTGCGTCGGAAAGGTCGATCACACCCTGCTCCCTTCGGTTTCTTCCTTCAGGACATCCGGTCGGCTGTCCTGTCGATCAGCTCGACGGTGTCGTCAGGCTTCAACGCCGCCGCACGCAGATGATCGAAGATCAACGAGTATCGGTGCACGTCCTCCGGCTGTTCCAAATAGACTCCCGACGTCGAGTACTCAACGTAAACCACATCGGGGTCGGCCTGCTCGGGGAAGCCGAGGATCAGGAACGGGCCTTCCATACCCGCGTGTGCGCCTGCCGAGAAGGGCACGACCTGCAGCGTGACGTTCGGCAGCGACGACAGCTCGATCAGCCGCTTGAGCTGCTCACGCATGATCTCCGGACTGCCGACGACCCGCTCCACCGCGGCCTGGTCGAGCACGGCCCAGTACTCCGCCGGGTTCGACTCCTCGGTGAGCAGCTTCTGCCGGGACGTCCTCGCTCGCACGCGAAGCTCCACATCGGCCTCGCCGATGTCGGGCCGGATCGCGCGGATCACCGCGCGGGTGTAGGCCTCGGTCTGCAGCAGACCGGGGACGAGGAGCTGGTGATGGGTGTGCAGGAACGAGGCGTCGGCCTCCAGGCCGACGAACGCTCCGGTGAACGCCTCGTTGAAGGCGTGCCACCAACCCTTCTTGCGGGCCTCTCTCGCCAGCTGCACGAGCGTCTCCCGCTCGTCGTCCTCGACGCCGTACACCTCGAGCATGTCCCGTACATCGCGCGGGGTGACCCCGACGTGTCCGGTCTCGATGCGACTGATCTTGGAGGCGGAGCACTCCAGCCTGTCGCCGACCTCGTCGATCGTCAGGTTCGCGTTCTCGCGCAGCTCACGCAGCCTGGCCGCTAGCCGTCGACGACGCACCGTCGGGCTGGGACCTCGCGACATGGATCACCTCTTCATTGGATGGTTTGCGGAGATGATGTTCTCACTTGGACACGATCACGAGGAAATCTCGCGAACGCGGCCCAAGCCTGCATGCTCACAGTAGGCGAACGCACGGTGCCATCTTGCTCTTCACCCGATCGTGTAGTGCAAGTTGCAATGTGCGTGTCGCCCGGCGCAAGCTCCTAGGCAAGCCGGCGGCATCTCCAATGGCCCGATCGATCCGGTACCGCCCGAGTAGCAATTTGACGCGTGGGTCAGGTTGTCGCAACTCGAACCGGTACAGGATAGGTCTGTCTGCGCTACACACCTAGGGGAGTCACGGTGAGTAGTAGTCCAGTTTTTGGACAGCTCGAAAGATCGCTGACCGACTACCTGACCGACATCACCCACCGCGCAAGGTACGGCGACGAGCACGCGGTGGCGACCGTCGCGCGGTTCGAGCTGCCGCGCCTGGTCGAGGCGTTGAAGGCGGTGCTCGACGAGCACTCACCTGACGAGTTCGGGCGGTGCGCGAGCTGCCGCACCAGCAGGTTCGGCCGCGCGCCGGCCCCATGCCGGGCCTACCTCACCGCCCACCTCTGCCTTGTGGTGACCGAAGAAGAAACGCCGGAGGAGACCACGCGGCCCATCCGCAAGCAGGTCGCCTTCGGCAGCTGAACCCCAGAATTTCCGCGCCGCGGCAGCGCTCCCAGGTGTTACCGCCGCGGCTCGGGTCGGACGGCACGTCTCCCCACATCTCCCCGTGCCGTCCGCTGTGTGGCGGGTTCGGGACCTTCCCCCGACCGGTCCCGGACCCGCCCTTCTTCTCCAGCGCCCGATCCCCGCGGACCCGACAGCGGGCGAGCCAGGACAAACCGTCAGAGGTCTGTCCACAAGCGAGTCCGGCCTAGCACGCCTTCAACCAGCTGCATTCCACATCGGACGTACTGCCCGTGAGATCCGGCACGTTGGTCGCCGTGCGTGCGGCGGCACTTCCTTCCTGTGCGAGACGTATCGCCACAGTGTCTTCCATGGCTTTCAAATTCACCCCGATGGCGTTATTCGTCACCAGCGAGAACACCCACAGTTGACCGTCCGCTGTCGTGACGTACCCGGACAGACTGCTCACCCCGGTCAGCGAACCGGTCTTCGCGTGTACCCGGCCCTCCGCGGCAGTGCCGTGCATGCGGCTGCGCAGCGTCCCGCCGACCAACCGGTCCGACTTGCCCGCGATGGGCAGCGCCTCGTACCACTCGGAGAACCAGGGCCTGTTGCGGGCCGCGCCGAGCAGGGAGGCCAGCTGGTCCGGTGAGATCTGGTCCATCCTGGACAGACCGGAACCGTCCAGCAGGGACAGTCGCGCCGGGTCGATGCCGTAGGCGGACAGGCGGCTCGCGACGGCGGCCTCGCCGGCACTCCAGGTTCCCTGGTTCTTCGTCGCGCGGCCCATGGCCTTGACGAGGATCTCCGCGTGCAGGTTGTTGGACAGCTTCAGGAACGGCACCAGCAGCTCGCGCAGCGGCATGGACTGCCTGGTGGCGACCGTCGCGTTGACGGCGGGGACCGCGCCCCTGGTCGTCGGGCCTGCGACGCCCACGCCGTACCTGGTGAGCGCGGCGCGGAAGAGCGCGGCCGCGTAGCCGGTCGGCTCCCAGACCGCCATGAACTCGTTCGTCGCCGCGCCCCCCGCCGGGATGGACCCGGTGACGGTGAACGTGTTCGCGCCGTGCACGCGGTCGACACTGATCGTGTTGGCCGACCCGGCCGGTCCGGTGACGGCGGTGTTCGCGATGGTCACGTAGTCGGTGGGCGGCTGGGTGGTGACCTTCGCCTTGCCGTTCGCGCCGGGCTCGACGCGGACGATGATCGAACCGGCGTCGTAGTCCGTGTCCGGGGCGGCGGTCAGGGCGGAGACCTGCGCGTTGTAGTAGTACGGCTCGTCGTCCCATGCCCAGGACGCGCCGAGGCGGACGCCGTCGAACCAGGTGTCGTCGGCGACGAGCTTGCCCGTGACGAACCTGACGCCCTGGTCCGCGACCTGCTTGGCGAGCGCGTCGTAGTCGGCGGCGAGCATGGTGGGGTCGCCGGTGCCGCGCAGGTAGAGGTCGCCGTTCTGGACGTGGCCGCGCCGCTCGCCGGTGGTGTGGACCGTCGTGGCGAACCGGTAGTCCGGCCCGAGGACGTCGAGCGCGGTGGCCGAGGTGACGAGCTTGGCGTTGGAGGCCGGCTGCTGGCGCCGGCCGGCGTCGCGGCTGTAGACGGTCTGACCGTCGGCGGTGCGCACGACGAGCCCGACGTCGGCGCCGGCGAGCGCGGGTGCGGACAGGATGTTGTCGAGATCGGCGGTGAGACCGGCTCGGTCCTGCGCGACGACGGGCGCGGCGCCACCGAAGACCAGGGCGATGAGGGCTAAGGAACCAACCAGGCGAGCACGCACGGGGGCGCCTCCAGGGTCGCAGGGGTGCTGGTGAGGAATCGTCCTACCCCTGGACCTTGCTGACAATCGCCCACAAGAGGGCTCACTCGGGCACGATTCGGAGCAGGCCCTCCTGGACCACCGTGGCGATCAGCGTGCCGTCCTGGGTGAAGAAGCGGCCCGTGGCCAGGCCGCGGGCGCCGGAGGCCGTCGGCGAGGCGCAGTCGTACAGGACCCACTCGTCGGCGCGGAACGGGCGGTGGAACCACAGCGCGTGGTCGAGGCTCGCGCCGATCACGTTGTCGAAGCCCCAGTACACGCCGTGCCGCACGAGGATCGAGTCCAGCAGCGTCATGTCCGACGCGTACGCGAGCACGCACACGTGCAGCAGGTCGTCGTCCGGCAGGGTCCCGTCGGCACGCATCCACACCTGGTTGCGTGCCTCGTTGCCCTGGCCGCGCAGCACCCACGGCGGGTCGGTGACGTACCGGATGTCGATGGGCCTCGGCATCCGCGCCATCGGGCCCAGCTTCTCCGCGTACTCCTTGATCGACTCCTGCCGCGTCGGCAGCTCGTCCGGCGGCGGCACGTCTGGCATCGCCTCGGCGTGGTCGATGCCGGGCTCCGGTGTCTGGAACGACGCGGACAGCGCGAAGATCGCCTTGCCGTGCTGGATCGCGATGACCCGACGCGTGGTGAACGAGCGACCGTCACGGATGCGGTCCACCTCGTACACGATCGGGACGCTCGGGTCACCGCCACGGATGAAGTACGCGTGCAGCGAGTGAACCTTGCGTTCGGCCGGGACCGTGCGGCCGGCGGCCACCAGCGCCTGCCCGGCCACCTGCCCGCCGAACACCCGGACGGTCGAGTGCGCCGGGCTGACCCCGCGGAAGAAGTTCTCCTCGATGCGCTCGAGGTCCAGGAGCGCGACCAGCCGGTCGAGCACGGGCTGGCCGCGCATCGCCTGGGTTCCGTCGAGGTCAGCGGCTGCCTGACGGGCCGCTTCGGTCATGAAGGACCACCTTCCCGAGCCGGACGAACGGCTCAGGCGTGATCTTCCTCCCCGAGCCGGTGAACCCGGATGAGGTTAGTCGAGCCGACCGTCCCCGGCGGCGAACCCGCCACGACGACCACGAGATCACCCGGCTGATACCGGCCGATGGACAGCATCGCGTTGTCGACCTGGCGGACCATGAGGTCGGTGGAGTCCACCTCGGGCACCATGAACGTCTCGACGCCCCAGGTCAGCGACAGCTGGCTGCGTACCGACGGCTCCGGGGTGAACGCCAGGAGCGGCAGGTGCGTGTGCAGCCGGGCGAGCCGCCGGACCGTGTCACCGGACTGGGTGAACGCGACCAGGGCCTTGGCGTTGAGGCGCTCGCCGATGTCGCGGGCCGCGTAGGAGATCACGCCGCGCTTGGTGCGCGGGACGTGTGCCAGCGGCGGCGCCACCGTCGACTCGCTCTCGACCGCCTCGATGATGCGGCCCATCGTCCTGACCGCCTCGATCGGGTACCGGCCCACGCTGCTCTCGCCGGACAGCATGACCGCGTCCGCGCCGTCGATCACCGCGTTGGCGACGTCCGAGACCTCGGCACGCGTCGGGCGCGAGTTCTGGATCATGGACTCCAGCATCTGGGTCGCCACGATCACCGGCTTGGCGTTTTCGCGCGCGATCTGGATCGTGCGCTTCTGCACCAGCGGCACCTGCTCCAGCGGCAGCTCGACGCCGAGGTCACCGCGGGCGACCATGACGGCGTCGAACGCCAGCACGATGGCCTCGAGGTTCGAGACGGCCTCTGGCTTCTCCAGCTTGGCGATGACCGGCAGCCGGCCGCGGCCGGCCCGGTCCATCACCTGGTGCACGAGGTCGATGTCGGCCGGGGAGCGCACGAAGGACAGCGCCACGAAGTCCACGCCGAGCTGGAGTGCGAACTCCAGGTCCTCGATGTCCTTCTCGGACATGGCCGGCACCGACACGTCCATGCCGGGCAGGGAGATGCCCTTGTTGTTGCTGACCTTGCCGCCCTCGGTGACCTCGCAGACCACGTCCGGACCGTCGACCTCGACCACGGTGAGGCCGATGTTGCCGTCGTCGACCAGCAGGCGGTCGCCCTTCTTCGCGTCCTTGGCCAGACCCTTGTAGGTCGTGGAAACGCGGTCGTGGGTGCCCTCGATGTCCTCGACGGTGATGCGCACGACGTCGCCGATGCGCCACTCGGCCTTGCCCCCGGCGAACGTGCCGAGGCGGATCTTGGGGCCCTGCAGGTCGGCCATGATGCCCACGGCCCGGCCGGACTCATCGGCAGCGGCGCGCACCAGGTCGTAGACCTGCTTGTGGTCGCTCTGGCTACCGTGGCTGAAGTTCATTCTCGCGACGTCCATGCCGGCCGCGACCAGGTCGCGCACCTTCTCCGGGGTGGCTGTCGCCGGTCCCAGAGTGCAGACAATCTTCGCTCGTCGACTCACGGGTCCGTAGCTTAACCCTCCCCGCTGGAACGATCCTGAAGTACTGGTCGGTAACAGGAGGATCGATCCAGAAAGTTATCCCGGCGTTGGCCTGACGGCCTCCTGAAACTCGCTGCAACCTCCCGCCCACCAGCGCCCCTATCAACGGCGAAGGGGCGCGGCACCGGCCAAGCCCTCGGACGAGGAGGACCCTTTGCCAGGAAGAGGGGCACGGATCGGGCTGGTCGCGGCGGGTTTCGTGATCGTGGCCGGAGCGGTGACGGGGACGGCCATCGCCGCGACGGGCGGCGACCCGGCGCCGGCGACCAACGGACCGGCGACGACGCCGCCGGGGACCAAGGTGCCCGACACCACGCCACCGGGGACCAAGGTGCCCGAGACGACGCCGACCGGGACCAAGGTGCCCGAGACGACGGCGGGAACCAAGCAGCCCGAGACCACGCCGACCGGCACCAAGCAGCCCGACACCACACCGCCGGGGACCAAGGTGCCAGAGACGACGCCGACCGGCACCAAGTACCCGGAGACCACACCGTCGCCGACGAAGACCACGGCTCGGTGACACTGGACGCCGTGAACGGAGATACCGGGCGAGGCTCGTCGTGGGACGACGAGTTCGCCCGGTATGTCGGTGCGCGGGCAAGATCGCTGCGGGCCACCGCGTACTCGATGTGCGGCGACTGGCACCACGCCGAGGACATCACGCAGGTCGCGCTGCTCACGCTGTACCGGGTCTGGCCGAGGATCAACGACGAGACCCGCGACGCCTACGCCCGCAAGGTGCTGCTGCGGGTGTACCTCGACGACCGCAGGCGGCCGTGGCGCAGCCGTGAGCACTTGACCGACGTGATACCCGAGAACGGCGCGGAACCCGAGGGCTTCGAGGACCGGACGCTCGTGCTGGGCGCGCTGTCCGGCATGGCGCCCAAGCAGCAGGAGGTGCTGGTGCTGCGGTACCTGCACGACCTGAGCGTCGAGGAGACGGCCGAGGAGCTCGGCGTGTCGACGGGGACCGTCAAGAGCCAGAGCGCACGCGGGCTCGCCACGCTCCGCAAGCGGCTCGGCCCGCACTTCCCGGTACTGGTCGCCACCACCGCGACCGTCGCGGCGATCATCGCGATCGTCCTGGGCATCGCGTTGACCAGCAAGCCGCCGGGACCCGTCGAACCGGCCGTGCCACCGTCGGAGACGACGACACCGCACACCCCGCCGGACACCTCGCCGACAATCACGAAGAGCGCGGAGAACACGAAGACCGAGGACGGCCCGAAGACGACGCGTTAACGGCGCGGGATCTCCGATACGCCTACGTGGTCGCGGGCCCATTCGTTGATGGGGCGCAGCGCGCGGAAGGCCTTCCTGACGCGGTCGAGGGTCTCGCGCTCGTGCAGTGCGTCGTCCGGCGGCCAGACGCGGGCCGCGTACAGGGACTTGTGCCGGAGCAGGTCGATCCTGGGGTGGTCGGCGTCGTAACCGCGCGGCTTGGTCTTGAGCTGCTCGCCCCTGATCTCCCAGCCGGCCCGCTCGAGCTTGGCGACGACGCCGTCGAGCGCGTTGCCGTGGATGTCCTCCGCGACGGCCGTGCGGAAGCGGGCCAGCTGGTCGGACTCGAGGTGGAAGCACCCGCCGCCGACCCGCAGCCCGGCCGGCCCGACCTCGACGTAGTACGCGCCGGCGCCGCGGCCCGGCTCGATCACGCCGCCGCAGTGCGTCTTGTACGGCGTCTTGTCCTTGGCGAACCGGACGTCCCGGTACGGGCGGAAGACGGTGACGCGGCTGGCGTCGTCGGCGAACTCGGGGGCCAGCTCGGCGAGCAGCGCCTCCATCGGGGCGCGGACGTCCGACGCGTAGAGGTGCTTGTTGTCCTCCCAGTACGACTTCGAGTTGTCGACCTCGAGGCCGTCGTAGAAGTCGATCGCGTGCTCGCCGAACCCTGTGAACGCCATGCCGGCTATGCAAGCAAACGAGGGGGCGGCCCCGCCCGGCCACCCCCTCGCCTCACGCCCGGCAGCCAGGCCGCCTGCGCCGCGTTGTAGAGGTTCTGCGCGTCCGTGCCGAAGTACGGACCGAACATCCACGTCGGGATGAAGTTAATTTTGTAGCTGTTGACCGAGTTCTGCACGCCGGCGCCGGTGGGTTCGTTGAACTGCAGGAACCACGGGCCCCGCTCGCGCCACCGGTCATCATCTTCGTGCCGTCGTACGGGGACTCCGCCGGCCAGCCGAACGCGTACATGTTCTGGCCGCGCGCCTGGTTGAACGCGATGCCCTGGCCGCCGACGACGTCGGTGAGGCTCTGCCGCCCAGCTGGTTCACGACCGCGGCGCCCACGTCGTAGTTGATGTCCTCCGAGGCCACCCACCACGCTCTTGTTACCGCTGGTCACCGCGTCGCCGGAGCACGAGGCCTGCCGGCCCCTGGTACGTGAAGAACCCGCGGCCCGCCGTGCTGACCACCTTGCCGCCGCCGGTCCACGCCGCGCCGCCGTTGGGGATGGACGCCGGCCGCACCTGTGGCACGCCCTTGCGCACGTCGTCCGTCAGCTTCGCCGGGTCGGCCGTCAGCAGGTCCATCGGGGCCGCGTCGCGCATCGCCTCGGGCGTCCACATCGCGGCGACGGCGGCGGCCTTCGCCGGCTGTACCAGTGCGACCGCGAGCCCGGCCGCCGCGAGCACGACCGTGGACCGCCAGAATCGCCTTTCCATGTGATCACCAGTGGTCACTGACCCGCCATTCGGGGTTCACATTCCCGATATGACTACTCTGCCCACATGTTCACAGTGGACGGTCGGACGCTCCGCCTCGAGGACGTGCGGCTCGTGGCGGAGGAGAACGTGCGGGTCACCGTCGACGAGGCGGCCATGCGGCGCGCGTCGGAGGCGTGGGAGCTGGTCACCGAACTGTCGGCGCGGCGGGAGATCTACGGCCGCACGACCGGCGTCGGCGCGAACCGCGATCTGACCATCGACGAGGACTCCAGCCCCGAACATGGGCGGCGGCTGTTGCGCAGCCATGCCGGCGGCGCGGGTCCGCTGCTGTCGGCGGCGCATGCGCGCGCGATGATGCTGATCCGGCTGAACCAGCTGGCGGCCGGCGGTTCCGGCGTGCATCCCCGGCTGCTGACGGCGCTCGCTCGGGTACTGACGTCCGGTGCGCTCCCCCGCGTGCACGCGTTCGGCGCGATCGGCACCGGCGACCTGACCATGCTGGCGGAGACCGGTCTGACGCTGGCGGGCGAGCGGCCGTGGGCGGTCGGGCACCTGGATCCCGTGCCGATGGACACGTCCGACGCGCTGGCGTTCATGAGCAGCAACGCCTCGACGCTGGCGGAGGCGGTGCTGGCATGCCTGTCGCTGGAACGGTTGCTGCGGGCGAGCCATGTGGTGACGGCGTTGTCGTACGTGGTGCTGGGCGGTTCTCCTGAGGCGTACGCGACGGCCGTGCATGCCGCGAAGCCGCACCCGGGTCAGGTGTGGTGCGCGGCGGAGATGCGGCGGTTGCTGGGGATGGTGACGCCACCGGCGGGACGGCGGATCCAGGACCCATATGGTCTGCGCGCGTTCCCACAGGTCCAGGGGCCGGCGGTGGATGCGTTGGCGTACCTGCGTTCGGTGCTGACGGTGGAGGTCAACGCGAGCGCGGAGAACCCGATGGTGTCCCTGGCGGCCGGGGATGTCTTCCACAACGCGCACTTCCACACCGCGTACCTGGCGACGGCGCTGGACCAGGCCAGGGCGACGGTCCACCACGTGGCCGAGCTGTCGGCGGCGCGGCTGGGTGACCTGGTGGAGCCGTCGTTCACGGACCTGCCGGCGTTCCTGGCGGACGGGCCGCCGGGGAGCTCCGGGGTGATGATCCTGGAGTACGTGGCGCACGACGCGCTGGCGACGCTGCGGCAGGCGGCGCTGCCCGTGACGCTCGGGACGGCGGTGGTGTCGCGCGGGGTGGAGGACCATGCGAGCTTCTCGACCCAGGCGGCCCGCCAGGCGATGGCGGCGGCGGAGGCGTACCGGCAGGTGCTGGCATGCGAACTGGTGGCGGCGGTGCGTGCCCTGCGCATGCGCCCGGCGGACCTGCTGGACCTCCCGGTCCGCGACGCCTTCACCCTGGCCGACGCGGCACTCGACCCGTCGACCGCGGACCGCCCGTTCTCCGAGGACCTGACCAAGGCAGCCGCCCTACTGGACACCCTGTCCGACATCTAACCCCGCGAGTCTCGCGTTCAGCACCGGCGAGTCGCGCGTTGGGCACCCGCGAGTCTCGCGTTCAAACACCGCGAGTCCCGCGTTCGCGCACACCGAGTTGCGG
>Ga0307502_10000475_pt1 | contig 10453 bp, 4 predicted proteins | sample 16_S_MG_FD_201364 | JGI IMG/M metagenome (GOLD analysis project Ga0307502, IMG submission 201364) | Soil microbial communities from Populus trichocarpa stands in riparian zone in the Pacific Northwest, United States - 16_S | ecosystem: Environmental > Terrestrial > Soil > Riparian zone > Trees... | reverse complement strand
ACAAGGCAAGCGACTGCCGATAGACCTCTTCCGACTCGTCGAACGCGGCAATGTCGCGCAGTGCGGCGGCGCGCAAGTTCAGCGCGCCACACGAAGCCTTGCGCCCCCAGGCCGCGGCCGCGGCATCCAAAGCGAGACTGGGACGCTCGCGCGTACGCGCTTGGTGACCGAGCCAGATGAGTTCGCCGGCCGAGAGTTGGCTCCACGCGCCGCCAGCGGGCTGACGGTTGGCGATGAGATCCTCGAGCACCACGCGCGCGCTCGGCGTCTCGCGCATCTCTGACGGCACGCTGCGTGCGCTCATCGGATCGACCGGCTGGCGGGGTCGGTAGAGCGCAGCGCTGCTCGCAGGGACCGTCTCGCGAAGCGTGCCCAGAAGCGCATCGACCGCCGACTGCGGGCCGAGGAGTGGCATGACCCGAAGGCCAAATCGAGCGAGAGCGAACGACGACGGCGTCTGATCAGTTTCGAGTCGGTGGGCATGAAAGAGGCCGACAGTCAGCTCGCCGGATGGCTCGATGCCGCCACCGAGGACCGCGAGCCTGCCGTACTGCTTTCGCAGGGTGGGAATGTCGCGTCCGGGCCACGCGGTGCGGACGTGGTGCTCGTAGCTGTCGCGCGCGGCTGTCCGGTCGTCAGACCAATCAAATGACGCCTCGGGTCCGACGCCGCTGAACACCACGTAGTTGGGACGATCCGACACGCTCATACAACGAATTGCAGCGCCACCAGCGGACGGAAGCACCGGACCCGGAGCCCAGAAGTCATCGCGTGTCGCGCCGCGATTGTCGGGGTGGGGGGCGCCTCGTGTTGGCCGTCGACGCCGTCGTGCGCGCTGCCAGCGACCACTCGACAGGTTCTCGACCGCCGAGCTGCACGTTGACGACGGGCGTGGCAAATGTGCCACGCGTGGCCGAAGACCGCCAGGCGCCACGGGCTGGAGCGTCGGGCGGCCGGGTTGGTGCGGGTGGAGGGCTCGCACCGCCCGCGTCGCGCGGCAAAGTCCCGTCGGCGTGGAGGCGGTTGTGGGCTAGGGGGCGGCACTGGGGAGACCGCCCCTGCCGCTTCGACGAGCTGGCTCAAGTCAGCTGGCACATGAGTGCGCCAGATTCAGGCAGCCAGGATGTCGAGCATGGGGCCCTGTCGTGGGTGGCACGCCGCCGCCGAGCGCTCGCCGTTCGCAGCTACGACACGCACCCGTGGCGGTAGCGACGGCAGCGCGTACGCAGCCATGTTCCCTTCGTGGGCGTCGCGTTCTGCAACGAAGAGCATTCGCTGTCGTCCCGGGTAGTCCCATTCGCTGGCGTACTCGCCGCCATAGGCATGGCCGGCGGTCACGACCGGATCGGCGGCGCGGCAGAACTCCTTGGCATTGGCTTGGTCGCGGCAGACGAAGATGACCAGGGGAGGGGCCGTGCAGTGCTTGGCGTAGCGGTCCTTGAGCGTGCACCACCCGCTGATCATGTGGTCGTAGCGCTCGAACTTGTCGACGTTCTTGGCCGGTTTGAAGGTGCGATCGAGCTCGGCGAAGAGGTCGGTGACCACGATCTGGTGGGCGTCGCGCATGCGTAGCTCGATGGTGAGGTCGGGCTCGACGGCCGCGAACTCCTCCACGACGACGCGCTGGCGGCTACGGTCGGTGTGCAGGAAGCCGTGCGGTGCGCGTCCGCCCGGAAGCCGCAGGTCGTCGGGGGCGATTGCGCGACGCTCGCCGCGGATGGTCCGCGTGGGAGGCGCTACATAGGAGTTGCGCGGGCCGCGGATGCGGCGCACGGAGTCGCCGAGCTGCGCCGCGAGCGCCAGTCCCCACGCGTTGACGTGCAGGTCGTGGCGGGCTCGGCGCATGGCGGGGTCGTCCGTGCTCGGCGCCGACCACTCGCGGCGCGGATCGAGGTAGGGGCCGTGGGGTCCGATCGCCTCGCGCACGGTCGCGATGCCCGCGTCGGTGACTGTGTAGGTCAGCGCCGAGCTCGCGCCGGTCTCGCGGAAGAACTGAAAGCGCTGCACCCAGCCCGCCTGGCTGAGCTTCTTCAGCCGGCGCTGGGTGGTGGAGTAGGACTTGCCGGCGCCGAAGCGTCGGTGGATCTGGGTGGCGAGGGCGAAGCGCAGCTCGGTGAGCCAGCCGAGCAGCTCGAGGTCGATCGCGTCGGGGTTGACCGTCCGCCGCTCCGTTTTGCGCGGCCAGGTCACACGGGTGGCCTCGTCGACGGCCACTAGTTCGGCGTAGCTTGCGGGCGCCTCACCGGGCGCTGGTTGCGCGGCGAGTGTTGCGGGAGCGTTGGCGGGAAGCCGATTCGGCTGGTCGGGTGTCTCGGGCGACGGCGAGGATGGGACGGTAGGTGTTCGCTGCGCGGCCTCCGAGCGAAGTAGGTCGCGCAGCTCGGCGAAGTCGTCGCGCTCGCGTTCGCCGGTCGGGTCGGAGCGGTGGGACGCGCGAGCAGGGTTGGGGGGCGTGTCGGCGCTGGCGCGGGCTGGGTCGGGCGCACTGGCGTGTGCGCTCGCCGTCTGGTCGTCCTCGCGGTCCCAGTGGGGTTGGCGGAAGGACTCGAGCTCGCGTCCTCCACGGTCGTGCTGGCGGCGGTGATGCCAGGCGATGCGCTCGGGGTCAACCGCGACCGGAGCGGTCTGCGCGATGAAGGTGGGCTGGCGGCCTTCGGGGGTGACCCAGCTGACCAGGGCGTAGTGCTTGGGCAGATGCAGGCGGACGTCAGGGCTGGCGAGCGTCGGCAGTTCGTGGTCGACGCTTCTCACCTGGTCGGAGTAGGCGGCCATCATGAGGTCGGTGCCCGCTCGGGCGTCCTGCGCGGAGGCGGTGGCGAAGTAGACGCGGTGGGCGAAGAGCGCGTCGAGCTGCGGGCGCACCTCGGGGTCGATCCATTGGTCGTCGGCCTGCCAGCAGGCCACAGTCTCGAGTCCGGCCGACCGTTTGAGCGCCATTGTCTGGGCGAAGCCGCGGTTGATGACCAGTGGCGCCTCGTCGATCTTGAGAGCCACGGCCGTGCGTTCCTCGGCGCTCACGCCATCCTGCTGGCGTGACAGCGCGGCGTCCAGCATCCCGATGAGCAGCTGCATGAGCACAGCGGTGTTGCCGGTCCCGACCGCGCCGAGGGCGCCTCTGACGACTAGGGTCTCGCCGCCGGCGATGATGCGGTCGAAGTCGACGGTCAGCGACGTGTTCTGCAGGACGCGCTTGATCGAGGGTGAGTTCAGTAGCCGCGCCGCCTTGTTGACCGGGGCGTCGAGCTTGGACGTGGTCATGCTCTTGGCGTCGCGCAGCTGGGCGCGGAGCTCCTCGGTGAAGAAGTCTCCGATCTCCTTGAACTCCGGTAGGCCGCGCAGGTGCTCACCGACGCGAGTCCGGTAGGCGTAGCCCTCCTCGGTAACGGACAGCAGCCGTATGGCGTCCCAGAGCGTCGCCCCGCGGTCGTACGCGAGCACGGCGATGATCGCGTTGCGCAGGTAGCGGTCCGAGCTGGCGCGGATGTCTCCCTCGTCGAAGAGGTTGCGCATCGCCCCGACGACGTAGTCGGCGATCGTGTCGGGGCCCGCATCGACCGCGAGGGGGTTGAAGCCGCAGGTGGGCTGCGCGAAGTCGAGGATCGTGCAGGTGCGTTCCTCGGGAACCGCGCTGATCGCCGCGTCCGCGGCATCGCCCTTCGGGTCAAACACGATTACCGCGCAGCGCTCACGCTGCAGGTCCTCGCGGATAGTGGCGACCAGATAAGAGGTCTTGCCCTGCTCAACGGTCCCGGGTACCGCGGTGTTCTGGCGACGCAGGTCGGCATGGATCGAGACCGCTCCGAGGGCGTCGCGGAGCAATCCGCTGCCGTGGCGGGACCGGGCGATGGCCGGTGACGCGGGTGCGATCGGGAGCGCGGTGCGTTGGAGCGGCACGGCCGAAAACCCGACGGACGGAAACTGCCACAGGACCGCAAGCTCGGTTGAGGCGTAGACGCAGCGCTGGAAGCCGGGAAGTGGGTTGCCCTCGCCCCGCGAGACTCGGCGGTCGTAGGGGCGAAGCAGGGCCTGGCGGATGGTGGTCCCGCGCTCGACGAGTTGGTTCTCCGCGCTGCTGCTGCGGAGCACGGAGGCGACGTCCTCGCACCCGGTCCTGGTCGCCGCGACGATGCGCAGGTCGGCGAAGAACAGTGGACGATGTTGAACGTCGAGCGCGCCGCGTAACTCGGCCACATCGACGTCGGACGGCCGGGTGCGCGTCGAGTCCTCTTCCTTCTTGCTCTTCGGCGAGGCGCGCTGCTCGCGACGCTTGAACTGCTGCTTGGCGCTGCGCTCGAACCAAGCTGGTGTAGGCGTAAGCGCCAGCTGAACCAAGCATGGGGCGCCAGTCGCCTGCATCGCGGCCAGCAGACGGTCCATCAGGGGCAGTGCGGGCTCGCGCGGGTCGGGCACCCGTAGGCGTGTGATGAACTCCGATCGTTTCTTCAGGCGAAGGACGCACGGGGGTGCGGCGAGCATGGCCGCGAACGGCTCGAGCTGGGTGTTGGGGTACGCGATGCGTAGCGCGGCGATCACGCCGTTGACCTTGTGCTCCGGGCAGCTGACGGCGAGCTCGGCGCCGATCGTGTCCCCTGACTCAGGCAGCAGATGCGCTTCAAGCGCCACCGATGGTTGACCGACCAAAAACCGACGCCACCAGCGCTGCAGCAGACGCTTGTGCAGTCCCTCGAAGAGTGCGACAACCGCCTGCTCCGTAGCGTTGTCGGTGCGGTATGGGGCGATGCGCAGGCGTACGTAGCGACGGCGCCGTCGCGCTCGTAACCGCAGCATGCCGAGGGCCACGAGAACGCCTCCGACAGGCAGCAGCGCCACCGGCACAATCGACGTATCCACGACTGCTGACTCCGACGGGCGGCCCTAGGGCGGGACGGCGGCGAGCTCTGGCTCGGCCTTCACATGCGAAGGCGGCATGGGCGCATGTCCGCTCTGCTCCGCAAGGTCAGCGAAGCAGGGTGGCGTGCGCCAGAAGCTCACACGCTCGGACCGATGCCGCAACGCCATGTCATTGCCGCTACGCCGTCGGTACGCTGAACTCGGCATCCACGATGCAGTCATGATCTGGGCTGTGCGTCACTCGCAGGTACGCGCTCCCACCACAACGGCGCAGCGCCTCTCCAGCGAGGAACGCTCCAAGTGACACCCGCTCGGGATGATCGATCGGCTCACGGAACACGCGTTGGGGGTTGAGGTGTTCGAACGTGCTCGGCGGGCAGGTCGACGAGACCGCGACGTAGAGATTGCGGCGCCCGCCCAACCGGGCCTCCCCGAAGCGGAACATCGCCGAGTACTCACGCTTGGCGAGCGCGTCCCCTGATCCTCCGTGCTTGCGCACGTTATGCAGGGCCTGGGCGATGGCAAAGGTCAGGGCCCGAGCGGCGTCCTCGTCGACCGGTGCCGCATAGACGGCCTCTACGGCGTCAGACCACTGCTGAACGCACAGGTCTCGGATCGGTGCGGAGCGCGTGGCCCACCGGACGGACTTCATGCCCGCCGCCAGGACATCGCTGATCCGCGCGCCGGGGATGACTCCGCCCACGTCGGGCACCCGTCGCATGAAGACGAGGCTGCGGACCTTCTCGAGCGCGACGACGTAGCGTTTCCTCAAGTTGTCAGGCAGCGCTTGTACCTTGCTCACATCGGCGACCAGGTCGCGAAGCTGCGCATCGAGCCGGTGCCGGTAGTCGAGGAAGCCCTCAACCTCCGTGACGGTCTCAACGCCGATCCTGCGGCGCGACTCCAGCAGGGCGATCCCGATGAGCTGTGCGTACTCGGCCACTGTCTCGGCCATCGCATCGAAAGCGTATGAGCGGTCCGCCTCGAGATTCACCGTGCCGACGAGTCGGCGCTCGGCGACGATCGGCACGCAGAGCTCGCACTGCACACCCTCGCGATATATGCGCACGCGGTCGAGCCCGACGTAGGACTCGAGATCGGGGGAGGTGTAGTAGCCGGGCTCGGCTGCCGGTATTAGCTTGCGCAGATACACCGGCTCGCCGGTCGCGGCGACCCAGGCGTTGACCGAGCTGGTCGTCTCGCCCAGGGCAATGCGACCCGGCGAGTCGAGCGCGCATTCGTCGCCTTCGCAGTGCAGTCGCACGAGGTAGCGCGACAAGCTCGGCCCGTCGGCGCCCGTGATCAGTCGGCAGGTGACGGACATTGCCCCGGAGAGATTCACGAGCCCGCGGACGATCTGGGAGACCGACGGCGCGATCAGACTGACGTCGCGGCGGGGCGGCAGGATCTCATCGCAGTTGATCAGACCGCCGGCCTGCGAGGAAGTCGGCAGGTCGCTGATGAAGCTCAGCTGACTCGTCACCAGGCGCACGGTGTCCGCCGAGTGTCGCTCGTCGTACCCGCGCGCCAGGTGTAGGGCGATCATGCGGCTCGCGGCGAACTCGTAGGGGCCGAGGCGGCGCTCATCGCCAGCCTGCCAAACCAGGCACAGGACGCCGATCGGGCGCCGGCGCACGTCATCGAAGCCGTAGGGCACACCGTAAGCGTCATGCTCGCCGGCGATGGTGGCCACCAGGCGCCGAGGCCTTGCCTTACTGGCGAAGCAGTGATCGACGAGCTCTCCGAGGCCGTCGAAGCGTGAGCCGTTGAGCTCGGGCGGTGCGGGGATGTCGAGGCCCTCAGTCAGCGCCACTTGCAGAGGCACCCACTCCGGAGGATCGCCGCCGGCGGCCAGAACGCAAGACTTGCGGTTGAGGTGCACGAAGCGGTGAGGGCTCTCCTGGTCAGCCTCGTAGGCGACGATGGCCGACGTCCCAAGCACAGTGGCGGCAAAGCCCAACAGCGCGGCGATCGCGTCCGTCCGGGCGGTGCTGGCCAGCGACGGCACCGTGGGTCGGGCGCGCACGGCGGCCTGGCGCAGCTCGCTGAGCACCGCCAGCTCAAGTGACGTGTCGAGCGTGAACGCCGCCGGTCGTGAGCCGAGCGCACACTCGGCCACCGCCTCGGCGCAGCGCCGTGCCGCAGCGTCGCCGAGCCCGGACCCGCCGACGATCACAGCGACCTTGCCTGGCCTGTCGAGATTCCCGCCGTAGGACAGCGTGGCGGGATTCGTGCATCCGAGCGTGGCGAGCGCCGCCTCCACCCGCTCGGTTACGAACGCGAACTTGTCCTCGGCGGTTGCCAGACCGGTGTATAGCTCGTCGCGCAGGCGGTCGACGATCTCCTCGTCACGGCGAGCGTCGTGCGACCGCGCGCGAGAGAGCGACCGGATTAGCCACCGCCCGGAGAAGACCGCGGCGACGACCGGAGCGCCGGTCAGCGCCTGCAATTCGTCGGCAGCGGCCAGTAGGTCGGCATCGGTGGCGAAGACCCCGTCGATGACGTAGTCGGTCGGCGACCAGGGCGACGTCATGCCGGCGTCGTGTTGATCATCGCTTGGGCGGCGAGCGCGATCGCGGGCAGCAGCGCGCGTTGCGCGTTGCGCTCGTCTGTCGTGACCGCTCGCGACCGGAACTCCGAGCAGCGGACCGCAGCTAGCCAAAGGAGGGACCCGTACTCCTCGTCGGTCGCGTCCTTGTGATTCTCGGCAGCAAGCTGTCGGCATCTGCGTGCCAGCTGCCAGGACGACCGCAGCCACTCCGCGACGCCACTGCCGTCCCCGTCGTCGCGCAGGCGTCCGGGCACGGCCTGGCGTGCCTCCAGGAAGCGCTCCGCTCGCGACGACCCGGGGGCCCGGGACAGCAGCCAGCAGGAGACTTCCAGGGTGGCGAAATCGACCAACCGCGGGCCTAGCCCGACCGTGCGGTAGTCGATGATCGCGAACCGGGAGTCGTTGATCTGGATCACGTTCTCCAGGGTGAGATCGCCGTGGACCAGGGTCGCCTGATGGCTGCTTGTCATCGACTCGAACGCCCCGGCGATCGCCTCACCGCGCAGCTGTGAGTCCTTCGGCAGCGAGGACAGGGAGTTCTGCAGGCTGGCGTTCAGCGACCGCAGCGCCGTGCTGAAGCGCTCGGCGGCGAAGTTCAGGCCCTTGAAGTGATCCAGTGGGGGGATCCCCTTGCCCGTGCCGCGCGAGCCGTACCACCGCTTCCGGCTGCCGCGGCCGAATAGGGCCTCCAGGCACTCCTCGATCTCTGCCGGTGCCAGCTGCGCCACCTCACGGATCGAGTTGTCGTCGGCGCCCCGGAAGGAGTAGATGATGCCGCCGACGCCGCCCACTAGCGCCGAGCCGATCTTGTCGGTGCGCACGTCGAGCGGGACGCCAACCTGCACGTAGTGGTCGTAGCGGCGGACCTCCTCGTCGAGTTCCGAGCGGGGGCCGAGCTTGAGGATCAGTGGGCTGACGCTCTCCGGTTCGATTCCCCGCAGCGTCGGGAGCAGGAGGAACACGACGCTCGAGGAGCGACCGCCGTCGACGACCCGCAAGCTGAACCTCTCGATGTAGACGTCCTCCTCGTCGTCGACGCGGAACCACTTCTCGACCAGTCGCTCGACGCACACGCGCACCTCGAGCTGCAGGCGCTCGCTGTGATCACCGAGTTTCGCGTCGCGCTTGATCATGCGTTCGGCAACCAGTGCCACCGCCTCGTCAAGCCCGTCGACGCGAGACAGGGTGTGGCGCCGGGCGGCCTGGATGCGCTTCGCGTGCTGGGCGATGATGCGGGCGTAGTCGGGCTTCCACAGGAACGCGCTGATGCGGCTCGGATAGGCGAAGATGCCGTCGAGTCGGTCCCACAGGTCTTCGGAGCCCTTCGTCCGCCGGCTGACGAGGAACAGCATCGAGTCAGCGGCGACCCGTGTCGCGGCTTGGATGAACTCGGTCGCTGGCACGTCGTCGACCAAGAGCAGGTCGATGACGACAATGTCGAAGTGCCCGGCGGTCAGCGCCTGCTGCGCCTCGTCCGGCCCGTCGGCGAGCGTCACGCGATGACCGGCGCGCTCGAGCTCTGCGCGGAACCTGACCCGCAGCGCTTCCTGGTCGTCGACGTAGAGGATCTCGGTGCGATGCTCGAACGCAGCAACGCGCTCGCCGAACTCGGTCCCCGCGTCGTCGCCCCCGGTCGCCGCGTTGCGAAAGGTGATCGTCTCCGCGGCCGTCCCGGTGGACACGAGCCACGGCTGCGGGATCTCGAGTGGCTCGGCCGAGGCGCGAAGGTGGCTGAAGATGGACCTCATCGACAGCCGTGGTCCGCGGTCCGGCAGCCCGCGCATGAGCACCTCCGCAAGGCTGCCGGTGAACGCGGTGAGAGAGTCTCCCGCAGGGGCCTTGGCGACGCTGAAGGGGTCGGTTGAGAACAGCACGCAAATGTCGTCGGGCAGATCCAGGTCCACGGCCCCTCGTGCCACCAGGGCGCTGGCCGCCTTGCCGGCGTAGCACGCATCGATGATCACGAGCCGGCGCCCGGAGCCGCTGCGGCTGAGGCGGTCGATGACCTCCGCGATGACGAACGCGCGCATCATGTCTTCGACGTCGCGCGTGTCACCGGTGGCGAGGCGGAAGAATTGGTTGGCGCCGCTGGGAACCAGGCCGTGGGAGGCGAAGTAGAGGATCACGTCGTCGCCGTCCGGCACCAGGAACTCGTCTAGCGCGGTCAGGCATGCAGGCCCCTCCGTGTCGTGCATGAGCACGGGCTCGTCGATCAGCGCGTCCAGTGTCGTCAGCGCAGTGGTCAGGGCGGTGGCGTTCGCCTGTGTCTGGGTGAGATCCTCGAGCCCGCTTTCGCCCGAGAACGAGCCCCACGTCGCGCAGAAGAGTCGATAGCGCGGGCTCTCCAGCGTCGTTGGTTCAGGCACCGGCGTTGCCGTCCTGGGACGTCATGAGGGCGACCAACTGATCGATGTCGGTGGTGCCTTGAACCTCGAAGCGTCCTCGCCCGTCGACCTCCACGGTGATGGAGGTTCGATGCGCCCGGATCCACTCGCGGGCAATTGCTACGAACGCCTTGAGAGCGGCGGTACCGGCCAGGGTGGACCCGATGACCTCCCCGGCGCCCATCGACCCTGGTGCGACAATGATGACGACCTCTTGCCCTTGTCGTCGCAGCCATGCCATCAGACTGGCGGCGTCGCTGGCGGTTGCGGCGGTCGCGGTGAGACGGAACGGGGACACAATGGCGATTCTCCTCAGCGCGGCAGTCGACTCGGAGCGGGACACGGACTGTGCACTACTACGCGTCCGGCCCTGTGGTGTCAATATCGCCGCCTTCGCGCGACGACATTAGGCGTCAGCGCAAGCGACAGCGATCGTGAGACAATCGGACCCGTCGAAGGGGCCTTGACAGGCGGCGCCGAGTGCGTCAGCGGCAAAGCCGAGAGCGTGCGACGTGGCCGCGAGCTGTTCGTCTTGGCGCGAGCGGCCACGGCGGCAGTGTCCCGCGGTTTTCTCGGCACCACCCGCGAAGGACTCTTGACCGGTAGAGCGCCATCCGCAAGAGTGGACCGTGTTCGCTGCACGCGGCGCCAATTGGCAGGAGGAGAA
>Ga0307502_10000474_pt1 | contig 10457 bp, 9 predicted proteins | sample 16_S_MG_FD_201364 | JGI IMG/M metagenome (GOLD analysis project Ga0307502, IMG submission 201364) | Soil microbial communities from Populus trichocarpa stands in riparian zone in the Pacific Northwest, United States - 16_S | ecosystem: Environmental > Terrestrial > Soil > Riparian zone > Trees... | reverse complement strand
CGTGAGTCGCGACTCGTTGACGACGTGCAGGATGCCGGGGTCGCTCGCGGTCTGCGCGTACGCGCGGTCCACCAGCGCGGGCGCCGGTCCGCCGCCCGTGACGGCGAGGACGGCTCCCACGGCGAGTGCCGTCGCCACCCCGCCGAGCGTCACGGCGACGCTGCGCCGGCGATGGCGCGCACGGTCTGCGGGCTGGCGCCGAGGCTCGGCGACGATCTGCTCGAGCAGCACGTCGGGTGGCGTCGCGTCGCAGTCCGCGGCGGGGTCGCGCTCGCGCAGGCGGTCCATCAGGTCGATGCTCATGAGGGATGCTCCTTGGGTCGGGTGAGGTCGGGGGTCGCGTCCGGCGCGTCGAGCGCCGCGCCGAGGCGGCGCCGCGCGCGCGACAACCGCATCGCCAGCGATGCGCGCGTCGTTCCGGCGACGCGCGCCGCGTCGCTGATTGACAGCCCGTCCCACGCCACGAGCGCCAGGACCTCGCGGTCACGGGCGCTGAGCTTCGCGATCGCACGCACGAGGGCGTCGCGCTCGACGATGCCGTCGGCATGGTCCGCGGCGGCTGGCACGAACGATGAGCGCGCGCGGCGCGACTTGTGCTGCGCGCGCTGCTCGCGGCGGCGCTCGTTGGCGATCACGTGGCGCGCGCAGACGAGCAGCCAGGGCAGCGCGTGGTTGGGCACGCGTTCGAGCTTCTGCCACGCCGTGGTGAACACCTCGGCGACGACCATCTCGGCGGTCTCGGCCGCCACGCGGCGGCGGGCATAGCGCAGGACGGCCGGATAGTGAGCGCGGTACAGACGCTCGAATCGGTCGCGATCAGACGTGGGCACACCTCGATACGTCGCGGGAAGCCAAGACGTAACGGCACATGTCCGCGCACGACTCGTCTTCGCCTGACGTCCGGATCCGAGCGTGCGCCTCTTGGCGCCGTGGCTGCCCTGCACGGCGCCGGTTACCACCCCTCCATCGGGACAAGCGCGTGGCCACCGCGTGCGCGGCACGCAGGCGCCCGCGCGTCGCGCGACGCGGCGGGCGCGGCAGGAATGTCTCGCTCGCCAGCATCGGTACATGCGGCGGTGCGCCCAGGCCGGGAAGTTGGGTCACGCGCTCGCGCACACGCATCAGTTACTCGTTAGCGCCGGCGACGCGGTGCGCCAACGCCAGCTGGTGATCAGAGACCGCCCTGACGCGGATGGTTCCCCACGAGGAACCGCGTACGAATGCGAACGCGCGCCCGCTCGTGTGTGCCTCGGCCGGCGCTGGAGGTCGGCCCAAGTGAGCCACGTCGGTCCTCGTCCGACGCGAACGGCGGGTCCGCGCGGCACCTCGCTGTGCCGAGGCTGACCCGAGACGATCGGCCCGCCAGAGGTCCCGGCCTGGTGGTTCTGCGTTTCCGCGCGAGCGCTCGGACTGCGCCTTACCCGGCCGGCGCCGTGGCCTTGGCCGCGAGCTGCGCCAGCGTCATGCCGGTGAGGGCCGACCCGAAGCCCCACGCGATGAGCACCAGAAAGTCGCGGACGTCCTGCGTCAGGAACATGGCGTCTGGCTTGAATACGGTCAGCAGTCCGACCAGGACGAGCCCAAGCCCTGTCGCAAGCCCGATCAGGACGGGCGCGTTCCGGGCCGCCCACCACGTCCACCGGCTCGCCGCAGGCGCAGCGGGCAGCGCCAGCGGCGTCTCGGCCACGTCATCGGCGACTGGGCCGGCGGAGGCCTTGTCCCACGCGGCCTGCGCGCCGGCGAAGTCGCCCTTGAGGTAGAGCGCCAGCGCGGCCTCAAACTCCGGTTCGGTGCGCGACTCGGCCGTCCGATAGTGCACCAGGAAGGCCGTGAAGCCAAACACTCCTACGGCGAGCGCAGTCCGGGCATCCTTCTTGTCGTCGGGGTTGGGGTACGCGTCGTCGGTCGCGCTGTCGAGCTGGTCCTGCTCCGTGCTCACCACGCGTTGCAGTCGGCCATCGGGATCCCCGGCCGATGAGGGCGCGGCGATCAGCTCGTGCTGGCGGACGAGCTCTGCACGTGCGCGAGCGAGGGCATCGAGGGCCGCTAGCAGCTTGGGAAGCCCAGGTTCGATTGCGGCAAGCTTGGCCTCGGCGCGCGCCGCGTCGTCTTGGGCGAGGAGCAGCTCCAGGGTCATCAGGTCGCGGCTGAGCCCGGCGGGCACGTGGTCCATGGACCCGAGCGAAGCTCGCAGCAGGTCACGGCGTCCCAGCAGATCTCGCAGCTTGGTGCCCTTGTCCGACAGCCAACGCAGCGCGCCGCCCGCGGACAGGCCGATGATCAGGGCGACGAGGGCGAGGGCCCAGCGCGCGCCGATGGGGGGCGTGTGGGAGTACTCGACCTGCGGTCGAAAATCGGCCGGTTTGATCTCGTTGGCCCGCACGTGCAGCGGGATGAGATAGGTGCCGTCGTCGATGCCGTCCTCGGGGTCGACGGTCACGGCGACCTTGATCTGCCTGCCCCCCGCCACGAGTTCGCTCGCCGCGCTGACGGTGCCCTTCAACGGCCGACCGTCGCCCTTGCGGCGGGCATCGCCGAGCGTCACGGCAGGCGCGCTCGGCAGCACCTTGTCAGCGTCGAGCGCCAGCGTGAAGGTGCGCGCCGCCCGATCCTCGCCGTAGTCCCGCGTGCCGCGATCACTGCTGGGTACGGTGATCGTGGCGGGGCTCGCGGCCGTGGCCGCGTCCTGTGCCGGCGCACCCGCGGGCGCCAGTGCGCCAAGGACGGCGATCGCGCCGGCGGCGATCAGCGCGTTCCGGCGAACGCTTCCCATCCGTAGTCCTCCCAGTAGGCGAACGGCAGGAGGGCGTGGCCGGGGGCCACCGGACTGCTGGGCGCGAAGCCCGCCCCCCACGAGTTGCGCAGGATGAAGTAGCCGCCGCCGGTGAACTGATCGTCGTAGTCGTAGCCCGCCGCGCACATCGCGTGGCCGCCGTCGAAGGCGCTGCCCGGAAGCGGCAGCGGGATGAACCCCGAGAGCTTGAGCATCGGGTTGCCCTTCCAGTTGGCGAACACCGGCACCGCCACAGCTACCGGTCGCTGTTCGTCAAGCGCACGGCGGATGGCGTCGGCATCACCCCGGCCGAGATCGTCGGAGTCGGCAAGGCGATGCTGAGCGGCGGCAGCGGCGGCGTCCGCGGGCGGCGGGCCCTCGGATTCGTTGCCTGCCTCGGGCTCGGGGTTGTAAGGCCACGCATCCTCGGGGCAGGTGCCGTCCTGGCACATGCGGGCCATCGCCACCGAGATGTGGGTGCCTTCGGACTGCGGCCGACCGTCATGCTCCTTGGCGTCCCAGTAGAGGTACTGCTCGGAGAGATCGACCACGCCTGCGTCGCGACCCTCCAGGCACTCGGCGAGCGCACACACCGCGTGCGCGACACAGGTCCCGCGATTTCCTTGGTTGCGCAGCGGCCCGAAGCAGTCAAGGAAGCGCGTGCCGCTGCCCGGCTCCCCGCCCGCTCGATGCAGGCCGTTGGCGGGCGCGTGGGCGAGGACATCGTCGAGGCTGACGTGCACCGGCTCGACGTCCGCCGGCTTCGACGCGCCCGTCCAGTAGATTTCCTGCGGCGCGCTGTCGAGGCTCGGGGTCGAGCTCGACGACGCGACAAAGCCGGCGTCGGCCTGCAGCGCGGCAAGATTGTCGATGTCGAGCAGCCGCTGCGTGCCAGGCCCGTCGGCCGCGATCAGGCCGAGGAGCTCTTCAGCGGTCGTGACGGACACCGCCGCCAGTCGGCGGCGCGCATCGGCAGCCAAGGTGTCGACGAGGTCCAAGGGGGTGCCAACGGATTGCTTGATCGACGAGGCCATGGTGTGCTCCGTTCAGTCTTCATCCGGCTCGAGCGCCCCGTAGGACTCTTCATAGGCCGGCGGGTTGTCGAATGCGTGTCGTGTCGCCGGGGGGAGCGCGTCCGTGGCCTGGGAGCGCAGGCGATCCAGCTGCGGCCCGTCGAGGCCGAGCAGGTCGGCCACTTCACGCGGTGCGGACGTCATCTGGCCGACGAGCTCCTCGACCGTGGTGATCCCCACCTCGCGCAGGCGGCGCCGAGCCCCCTCGTCGAGGAGCCCAGCGTCAGCAAGCGGCGTCAGGTCGCCCTTCGCGCTCATCTCATGACGAGCGTAGACGGTTGCGATTCCCCGCGGCAACTTGAGGCGACAGCGTAGTGAGATCTTGCGCCCGTGTGGGATTCCTTGACGCACGAACGTCGGGCGTCAAACTCTGCTCTGTGGTGGGCGCCAATCACACGGTGTCAGCCAATGAGGCTGCCTTGGGCGCTGACGCACACGCGGCCACCGCCCGTCACCGCGAGGCCTTGATCACCGCAGCGTCAATGGGATCGCAGTCCTTCGTCGCCAGTCGCTGACCTCGCGCTCGCGGCTCTCGGAAGAGCAGATGCGCGCGGCGAGCGCCAGCCGCCCGCGGGGTTGCGGATGGCGGCACGCTGCGGGAGTCTCTGGGCCGTGGATGAGGCCGGCATCACGGCAAGGCTCTCGCGCGCTGGCGTCGCCGCCTTCGCGACCAAGCGGCGTGTCGCGGCGCTGCGCGCCGTGAGCGCGATCTACGAGGACCAACATCTCCTAGGGGCGCGTTCCGCCCCGCCGCTGCACGAGCGCTGCCCTGACGCGGCGGCGTGCTGGTCGACCCTCCCCGCAGCGGCCAAGCCCACGGCCGGAGAGCCGTGGGGCTTTGCCCGCGATCGCCCCGGCTCGATCATTTGGCCGTGGATCGGCGAGCACTACCAGCCCGGTGGCGTGGCGCTGCTTGGCCTCAACTACCGCAACGGCGACACCGAGGCGACCGTGGCGCTCGAGTACCTCGCGGCCTACAACGACGCCCGGCAGCTCGCCCGCGGCCGCCGCAGGAGCGACTTCAACAGCGACTTCCCCTACCGGTCGATGGCGACGGCGGGCGCCCTCGTGGCGAGCCTCGATGGCCAGTGCGTCGTTGAGCTTCCTGACCCGGCCTCCTTGACGAGGACGATGGAGCGCGTCGCGCGCCTGCAGCTGGTCAAGTGCAGCCCGGTGGACAGCGTCGTCGATCGCGGCGCGCCATCCGATGAGATGTGCGAGCGCTGTCCCCCGCGCTTTCTTATGCACGAGGTCGACGTGTTGCGTCCCGGCGTGCTCGTCGCCTTCGGCAGCCCGGCCCACCGGGCGCTGAACCAGCGCGCCGACGTGACGTGGCGACAGCTTGCCTACCTGTGCCGCGGCTCGCTGCAACGCGGCAGGCAGACGATCGCGCTCTTCTGGCGTCCCCACCCCAGCCACCCGGACTGGTCACACGGACAGCGTTCGCTCGTCTTCAGCCTGAGGCGCAGGCCGCTGCTCCCGCGTGCGTCAGCGCTGCGGTGACACCACCTTACGTTCGCACCGGCCGCGGAATGACGGCGGGTCGCAGGCGTGGTCTCGCCCACCGCGACAGCCATCCCAAGGTTTGGCGTTGCTAGCTTTGGCCGATGCCTACATTGTTCGAGCATGCCGGCGGCGAAGCGGCGCTTCATCGCCTCGAGCAGATCTTCTATGACAGCGTGCTGCGTGACCCGCTGCTCCAGCCGTTGTTCGGCGACGGGCGCCCCGAGCACGTCGAGCACCTGACGATGTTCACCGCCGAGAGCTTCGGCGGACCTGAGCGCTTCACGCGCGAGCTCGGCTTCGCGCACCTCATCGCCGTCCATCGCGGCCTCGCCATCACTGAGGAGCAGCGCGAGCGCTTCGTAGCGCTGTACATGGCGGCGCTCGACCGGGCGGGCATGCCGACGGACGAGGCGTTTCGCGCGGCTGTGCGCGAGCACGTTGACTTCGGCAGTCGCGTGGCGATGCAGAATTCCCATGCCGCGACGGACGCCGAGCTGAACCCGCTGCGGGAGGTCCCACGCTGGACATGGGCGGGGGACGACTGACCGACGTCGCGGGCCTTTCGGCTCGCGTTCGTCTCGGGCCGCGGGGCACGTCACCGCCCGTCTGCAGCGGATTGAATGACGCCCAGCTGACGCCGCGTGGCTGATCCTCACGCCGCGATCGCTGATCACCTTGTTCACGATCCAGCATCGCTGCGACGCCAGCCTGCGCGGAAACTGTGGGCATGCAATCGGAGCCTTCAGCATCGACGGGAGCCTCGAGCCACGACCGTGGGGCAGCGCGCCGCATGCGTCGGCAGGCGAGGTCGACAACCACCGCGACCGTCGTCACCAGGCGCCGCCGCGTGATCGTCGCGGCCCCGCTCGGGGCGCTGCTCGTCGCCTTCATTGTGGCCGGACTCGCCGCTCGCACAGCCTCGGGCACGCCGGGGCCTCCGCAAAGCCAGATGCCCCCCAACGCCGCGCGGCTGGCCGCCGACGACCCACGAGCGCAGCCCGTCGTCAGCAGCCGGCCGCGCGGTCGCATGCACCTGCGCCTGACCAGCACGTCTGACGCCCCCGATGCCGCGCGCTACTGGTCAAGCACGGCGACGCACGCGGCCTTGACGATCGCCTGACTCATGGGAGCGGCGGAGACCCGCGTCAGCGGCCGTGGCGATGCGCCGTCGCGAGCCGACGCCACCACGACCTTCCTGCCCGGGTCATGGTGCCATCTGCCCGGACCGATGAGGTTTGGCCAGATCGTCTCCACGTCGAGGAACTCCCAGAGCGCGCCCCAGAAGCCCTCGAGGTCCTCGACCGACCAGCGCCACAGCTCGCCGTAATCGCCCTCGCGCCCCACGGCACGCGCAAAGCGTGCGATCGTGGCCCGCTCGGCACGCTCGGCAGGCGGGCGCCACATGACGCGTCGCGTCACGGCCGGCACACGACCGAACGACGCCTCTGCTCCCGCGACGTTGCCGCGCCAACCGCGCCGCGCGCCGCGCGCCGCGCGTAACTCCGCGCGGGATCGTCGTAAGGCCGCACGACGATCACCGCTCAGCGCTCGCGCAGCGATCGATGTCGCCGCTCGCGACGGCGTCGGCCCAGCGCAGGGCGGCCGAGGCGAGCACAAGCAGCGCTCGATGCAGTGCCTCGTGATCCTCGGCCGCGCGATGGCGCGCAACCTCCCGCAGCGCTTCGGCGACGGTGATGCTCCGATCGTCGCTGGCCATATGCTCAACCGCGACGAGACGACGCGTCAGCCCACGAAAGCCGGCAGCTTCGCCTGCGTGCAGACCCACCGGCCTGGGCGCGAGGCCGGCCGCCCGGACCGCGGCTCCGAGTGAGCCAAAGTGATAGAGCACGGTCCCGAGACTCGGCCAATCGCCGGCTCGATAGCGCACGACACGCCGGTCCTGCTTCAGGCGTCGGGCGCGAGCGGGGTCCCAGTCGGCCATCGTCGGCGGTTCCCCGTGGCGAGCCGCCCATTCGCGGATCGCCACCAGAATCTGCTCGGTCCCCGAGAGCCTGGGCTTGATGCGCGACGGCGCGCGACGGGACGTCACACCGGCCTGCTCGATCGCGGCGTTGAAGCGCCCGAAATGAGCGATGACCATGCGCACCGACGGCCAAGTGCCGCGCTCGAAGCGCTCCGCCCGCCAGGGCTGCCCGAGGCGACGAGCGCGGCAAGGTTCCCAGTCGCTCACCGACGGGGGAGCACCATGCACTGCGACCCATTCCCTGATCTTGGCGAGGATCTCCTCCCGCGTGAACTTCGGTGGGCGCCCCATCTTGCTCGGGCGGTTGGCGGGTTGGCGTCTGGGAGACCGAGCAGCACGGCGTGACACGGCGAATGGCTCCAACGCGCGGGAGTCGCCAGAGCCGACGATCCGTTCCGGGCCACCCGACACACTCGATGTCGGCGAGGCACCCATCAGTTCCACGCCATCGCGACGAGCGACATGACAACCGCCTCGCAGCCCGTCGGGGCGCCGTCGTGCGCCGCATCCCGGACGCGATACCGGCGAGGCGATCTTGTTCGCTCGGCGGTGAAGCGGTCCGGATCGCAACGCTTGACGCGCGCATCACGGCGTGAGCGTCGCGCATGGGACGCCCAGCAACGGGACGGCTCCCTCACGCGTCAGCCACCTGAATGCTGTTCGCCGCGCGCACGGCCGCCTGTGCGGCGGCGACGCGGGCGACGGGCACGCGGTAGGGGCTGCAGGAGACGTAGTCGATCCCCGAGTGGTGCAGGAAGTCGATCGAGTCGGGGTCGCCGCCGTGCTCGCCGCAGACGCCGAGTTTGATGTCGGGCTTGGTCTTGCGGCCCAGCCAGGCGCCCATGCGCAGCATCTGCCCCACGCCGGGTGCGTCGATGGTCTCGAACGGCGAGCGGTCGAAGATCTTCAGGTCGATGTAGCGGGCGAGGATCTTGCCCTCGATGTCGTCGCGGCTGAAGCCCAGGGCAGTCTGGGTGAGGTCGTTGGTGCCGAAGGAGAAGAAGTCAGCGCGCTCCGCGATCCGGTCGGCTTGAAAGCAGGTGCGCGGCAACTCGATGGTCGCGCCGATGGTGAAGTCCTCGGGGTAGCGCAGATCGCATGCTGTCGCCGTCGTGAGAACCAGGTCGCGGGCGATCTCGAGCTCACGCTCGTAACCCACGAGCGGGACCATGATCTCCAGGCAAGGTCGCTCCCCCCATGTCTCGCAGACGGCGTGAAAGGCGCGCGCGATCGCCTGGACCTGCATCTCGTAGATCTCGGGATGGAGCAGACCGAGACGGACGCCGCGCGTGCCGAGCATCGGGTTGACCTCCGTGAGCTGACGCACGCGCTCGAGTACGCGCTGGGATTCGGCGTCGTCGCGGCCGAGCAGCTCGGCCTCGCGGGGAAGGAACTCGTGTAGCGGCGGGTCGAGCAGGCGGATGGTGACCGGCAGGCCGCGCATCGCTTCAAACAGGCCCTCGAAGTCCGCCTGCTGGTGGGCGGCCAGCCTCGCCAGGAGCGCGCGGCGCTCCTGCAGCCCGGTGGCCATGATCATCGCCCGCATGAGCGGCTGGCGGTGGGCGCCCATGAACATGTGCTCGGTGCGGCAGAGCCCGATGCCCTCCGCGCCGAACTCGCGCGCCTTGCGTGCGTCCTGGGGCGTGTCGGCGTTGGTCCTGACGCGCAGCGTGCGCAGCTCGTCGGCCCAGCGCAGGACGGTGTGGAACGCCTCGCTGACCTCGGGCTCGACCAAGGGGACGTCGTCGGTGGTGATGGCGCCGGTGGTGCCGTCGATGGCGAGCCGGTCGCCGGCGTGCAGCGTCGTGGCGTCGACGCGCACCTCGCCGGCCGCCGGATCGATCTCCAGCGCGCTGGCGCCGGTCACCGCGGGGACGCCCATGCCGCGCGCCACGAGCGCTGCGTGCGAGGCCTTGCCGCCCTCCGACGTCACGATCCCCTTGGCCGCGTGGAAGCCCGCGACGTCGTCGGCCTCGGTGAACGGGCGCGCGAGGATCACGTCGCGGCCGTCGGCCGCCGCGGCGACCGCGTCGGCCGCGGTGAAGACGATCTCGCCGATCGCCGCGCCCGGCGAGGCGGCCACGCCGGACGCGAGCACCTCGTACTGCGCCTGCGGGTCAAACGTCGGGTGCAGCAGCGCGTCCAGCGACTCCGGGTCGATCGTCACCAGCGCCTGCGCCTCGTCGAGCAGGCCCTCGCTCACCGCGTCGACCGCGAAGCGCACCGCCGCCTGCGCCGGGCGCTTGGCGCTGCGCGTCTGCAGCATGTACAGCTGGCCTTCCTCGACCGTGAACTCGGTGTCCTGCATGTCGCCGTAGTGGCGCTCGAGCTCGCGCAGGATCTCCATGAGCTGGGTGTTCACGTCGGGCATGACGCGCTCGAGCTCTGAGATGTCCAGCGTGTTGCGCACGCCCGAGACCACGTCCTCGCCCTGGGCGTTGATGAGGAAGTCGCCGCTGGGCTCCGGCGCGCCCGTGACCTCATCGCGGCTGAAGGCGACGCCCGATCCGCTGCTGTCGCCCTTGTTGCCGAACACCATCTGCTGCACGTTGACCGCGGTGCCCCAGTCGTCGGGGATCCGGTTGATGCGCCGGTAGGTCGCCGCGCGCTCGCCGTTCCAGGAGTCGAAGACGGCGCGAATCGCGTGCTCGAGCTGCTCGCGCGGGTCGGTGGGGAACTCGTAGAGCTCCTGGAAGCTGCGCGTGAGCTCCTGCAGGGCCTCGACGTCGAGCTCGGTGTCCTCCTTGACGCCCCGGTCGGCCTTGACGCGCTTGATCTCGTCCTCGAACGCCTTGCCCTCGATGCCGCGCACGACGTTGCCGAACATCTGCACGAAGCGCCGGTAGGAGTCCCACGCGAAGCGCTCGTTCTCGGTCTTGCGGGCCAGCCCCGCGACCGATTCGTCGTTGAGGCCGAGGTTCAGGACGGTGTCGAGCATCCCCGGCATCGACTCGCGCGCTCCCGAGCGCACCGAGACCAGCAGCGGGTCGTCGGCGTCGCCGAGCTGCTTCTCCGCACGCTCCTCGAGTGCCGCCAGCGCCTCGTCGACCTGCGCGTCCAGGCCATCGGGGAACGCCTGCTCGCGCATGTAGGCCACGCACGCCTCGGTCGTGATCGTGAA
>Ga0307502_10000473_pt1 | contig 10465 bp, 10 predicted proteins | sample 16_S_MG_FD_201364 | JGI IMG/M metagenome (GOLD analysis project Ga0307502, IMG submission 201364) | Soil microbial communities from Populus trichocarpa stands in riparian zone in the Pacific Northwest, United States - 16_S | ecosystem: Environmental > Terrestrial > Soil > Riparian zone > Trees... | reverse complement strand
AAACAGGCCGGCCCCCGTGCAGAAAGACGTCAGCCGCTCTTGCGGCGGAAGGTGCGTTTGGCTGCGACCGGGCCGTGGGCGTGGTCGACCTTGGATCGGGCGTCCGCGTGTTCCTGGCCCTGGCGGTTCTGCGCCTGCTTGCGCTCCAGTGCCGCGCGGAACGCGGCCTTCACATCCTCCTCCGGGGGAGTCTCAGGCTCGGTCTCGGCGGATGCGGGTTCCGGTGTGTCAGGCATGGCCTCAGGGTCGCACGGAGCGTGCTCCCCAGTCGAGCCGGATAGGGTCGCTGGATGGGGTCAACGGCTCGTACTCCAGCGCCTGTTCCGGCCGCCACCACACCGGGTCGGGCGTGCGCCAGCGCTGCGTCGACAGCGTCCGCTTCAGCACCTTGAACGTCGCGGTTCTCGGGAGGCGAGCCGTTACCCGGATGAAGCGCGGGACCTGCTTCGGGCCAAGGTCGGACTGCGCCTTCAGGAACGACGCGAACGCCGCCGGGTCGAAGTCGCCTCGGTACACCAGCGACGCCATCACCTGGTCGCCCGTGACCGCATCGGGTACCGCGTACACCGCCGCCTCCGCCACCGACGGGTGCCGCAGCAGGATCCGCTCGATCGGCGCCGTCCCCAGGTTCTCCCCGTCGACCCGCAGCCACTCGCTCGTCCGCCCCACGAACCACAGGTAGTCCTGCTCGTCGCGGTACACCAGGTCGCCGCTCCAGAACTTGCCGTCGCGCAGGCGTTCGGTGTCCGGCTCGTTGTAGTAGCCCGCGAACATGCCGGCGCCGTCGGTGTTCACCAGCTCACCCACCGCGTCCGGCGGGCACTCCGCGCCGGTGTCGGGGTCCAGCACCGCCAGGTGCTCGTCAAGGCGGCCCAGCGAGCCGGCCGGCGTCTCGGGCGGCCGGGCCACCGTGATCCCACCCTCCGTCGACCCGTACGCGTCGACCACCACGCAGCCGAACCGCTGCGAGAACGCCTCGACGTCGCGCGGGTTCGCCTCGTTGCCGAACATCACCTTCAGCGGGTTGACCGCGTCGTCCGACTCCGGCGGTGTGCTGAGGACGTAGGACAGCGGTTTCCCCACGTAGTTCGCGTACGTCACCCCGAAGGCGCGCACGTCGGGCAGGAAACAGCTTGCCGAGAACCGCCTGCGCAGCGCCAGCTGTGCACCGGCCGCCAGGCCCACGGCCCACCCGGCCATGATCGCGTTCGAGTGGAACATCGGCATCGCCACGTAACACGTGTCGGCGGCGCCCAGCCCGTAGCGCGACGCCAGCAGCACCCCCGGCTGGGTGACCTTGCGGTGTGTGACCCGCACCGCCTTCGGGTCGCCGCTCGTGCCGGACGTGAAGATCAGCATGAACAGGTCGTCCGCCGTCGCCGGCGCGACCTCGAGCGGCGAGTACTGGTGCCGGTAGGCCATCACGTGCCAGGCCGGCGAGTCGATGTCCAGCACGCGGGCGCCGATGTCCAGGCCTTGCAACAGTTCCACGTACCGGCTCTCGGTGATCACGACCTGGCAGTCGGCCAGCCGGACGTCGCGCACCAGCGCCTCCCCGCGGCGCGAGGTGTTGAGCCCGACGAGCACCGCGCCGGCCAGCGCGGCGCCGCCGAGGAGGAACGAGAACTCCGGCACGTTGTCGAGCAGCACGCCCACGTGGAACGGGCCGGGCCGGCGCAGCGACCGCAGCAGCGCGGCCCGGTCGGCGCACTCGCGGACCTGGTCCTTCCAGGACCACCGCTGGTCCTCGAACGCGAGACCGGGGTTCGCATCGTCCGCGCGCGCGAGCAGCAGCTCGCTGACGGTGGGGACCGGATCCCCCGGCGCGGTCATGCGAACCTCCTTCAGGCCGGCTCCGCGGCCAGTGTCGCGCCGATGCGGCGCAACTGTGTGGTGGCACCGCCGAGGCTGAACTCAATGCGTTTCGAGGCAACAAAATATCGATGCAGCGGGTAGTCCACGTCAATACCCACACCGCCGTGAACATGCACCGCCGCATGGGCTATCCGGTGCCCGCCGTCCGCCGCCCAGAACTTCGCCGTCGCGACCTCATTGTGGGCAGCGAGATTTTTGGACAGTCGCCAAGCAGCCTGCCATAGTGTCAACCGGATCGCCTCGGCGTCGACGTAGCAGTCCGCGAGCCGCTGGCCCACTGCCTGAAATGTCGCTATTGGACGATCAAATTGCACTCTGCCAGTTGCATACTTGGCTGTCATCTGCAGACTCTCGGTACAGACCCCGGCCTGGAGGGCGCACAGGCCGACCGTGCCGCGGGCGGCGAGCCAGTCGACGACGGCCACGCCGTCCGAGCCGAGCACGCGGTCGTCGCCCAGTGAGACGTCGTCGAGTTCCAGCACCGCCTCGGCGTCGCCGTCGACGATCTGCTGGCGGCGCACGGTCACCCCGGAGTCTTCCGGCGTGACGAGAAACACAGCCAGGCCGCCGGAAGTTTCGGCCGGGACAAGAAAAAGATCCGCGACCGGCCCAGCGGGAACCGCCGTTTTCGTGCCGTGCAAACGCCATGGCGCAGATGCACTTGCACGAGAAGCGACCGTCGCCGGCCGGGCCGGGTCGTCACCGACCTCTTCGGACAGTGCGGCCGTCAGCAATACGGATCCTTCCCCAGCGGGTGCCGCCCACGCGGCCCGCTGCGCGTCGGTGCCGAACTCGGCGATCGCCGACGCGGCCTGGACGATCGAGCAGAGATACGGCACGGGAGCGACCATTCGGCCCAGCTCGACGAGCACGGCGCACTGTTCGAGCAGCCCGAGCCCGCTCCCGCCTACCGAGTCCGGCAGCGCCGCGGACAGCACCCCGGCCTTCGCCAGGTCCGTCCACAGTGCACGGTCGAACCGGTCGCCGGTCGCCTCGACCTCCGTCAGTCGCGCCGGCGTCACGTGGTCGGCGAGGATCGTGCGGGTCAGCTCCGCCAGGTCGGTGACGTTGTCGTCGAATGAGAAGTCCATGGCCGTCTACCTCTTCGTCGGGGGCATGCCGAGACCGACGGCCGCCACGATGTCGCGTTGCACCTCGTTCGTCCCGCCGCCGAACGTGAGGATGAGCGAGGCCCGGTGCATGCGCTCGATCCGCCCGCGCAGCACCGCGCCGGGCGAGCCGGTCCGCACGTACGCCTGCGGCCCGAGCACCTCCATCAGCAGCCGGTACGCCTCGGTCGCGAACTCCGTGCCGAACACCTTCGTCGCCGACGCGTCGGCCGGGTTCAGGCCCTTGTCCACGCCCCACGCGATCTTCCAGTTGATGAGCTTCAGGAACTCCGCCTTCGCGTACACGCGGGCCAGGTGGATCTGCACCCATTCCTGGTCGATCACCCGCCGCCCGTCCGGCAGCTTCGTCTGCTGCGCCCACTCGCGCACGGCCCGCAGCGCCTCGCGGACCGGCGCCGACGACGTCAGCGCGACGCGCTCGTGGTTGAGCTGGTTGGTGATCAGCGGCCAGCCACGGTTCAGCTCGCCGACGAGGTTCTCGACGGGCACCCGGACATCCGAGTAGTAGGTCGCGCTCGTCGTCGGGCCGGACATCGTGTGCACCGGCGTCCACGAGAAGCCCGGCGCGTCGGTCGGCACGATGATCATCGACAGGCCCTTGTGCTTGGGCGCGTCCGGGTCCGTGCGGCAGGCCAGCCAGACGTAGTCCGCGTACTGGATCAGCGACGTCCACATCTTCTGGCCGTTGATCACCCATTCGTCCCCGCCCGCCTCCCCATCCCTCTTCACTCGCACGGCGCGGGTCCGCAGCGACGCGAGGTCCGTGCCGGCCTCCGGCTCGGAGTAGCCGATCGAGAAGTGGAGGTCCCCGGCGGCGATGCGCGGCAGGTAGAACCGCTTCTGGTTTTCCGTCCCGAATTTCATGATCGTCGGGCCGACCGTGTTGATGGTCAGGAACGGCACCGGCGCACCGGCGACCGCCGCCTCGTCGGTGAAGATGAGCTGGTCGAGCATCGGCCGGGCCTGCCCGCCGTACTCCGCCGGCCAGCCGAGCGCGAGCCAGCCGTCGGCGCCCATCTGGCGCACGACCTCCTTGTACACGTCGCCGTCGCCGTAGTCACCGCCGCTGGCGAGTGCGTCGCGCCGCTCCGGCGTCATCAGCTCGGCGAAGTACGCCCGCAGCTCACGCCGCAGTGCCTCCTGCTCGGGCGTGTAGGCGATGTGCATCCACCCTCCCGTGTTGGTCCCGCTCGCCGCGCTCACTACTAGAACACGTTCTAGGAATGTACTAGAGTCCGAGCCAAACGAGGAGGTCCGGCGATGAAGGCGGCTGTTCTCAACCAGATCGGGGACACCAAGCTCGAGCTGCGCGACGACGTGACGACCGCCGACGTCGGCCCACGCGAGGTCAGGATCCGGGTGCGGGCCACCGGCGTCTGCCACAGCGACGTCTCCGCCATGGACGGCACCCTCCCCGCACTGGCGCCCGGCATCATCGGCCACGAGGGCGCCGGTGAGATCGTCGAGGTCGGCACGCAGGTCACCGAGTTCCAGACCGGCGACCACGCGGTCCTCACGTTCGTCCCGCCCTGTGGCAGCTGCGTCAACTGCGTCGGCGGGCGGCCGCACCTCTGCGCGATCCACGCGGTCGCCGCGTTCATGAACCCGCGCTTCAGGATCGGCGACACGCCCGTTTTCGGGTACGCCGGCACCGGCACGTTCGCCGAGGAGCTGGTCGTGCCGGTCGAGGGTGCGGTCAAGATCGCCGACGACGTGCCGTTCGAGATCGCCGCGCTCGTCGCGTGCGGTGTGATGACCGGCGTCGGCGCGGTGGTCAACACGGCGAAGGTGGAGGTCGGCTCGACCGTCCTCGTGTTCGGCTGCGGTGGCGTCGGCGTCTCGGTCATCCAGGGCGCACGGCTGTCCGGCGCGTCCCAGATCGTCGCGGTCGACCCGCTCACCGAGAAGCACGAGGCCGCCAGGCACTTCGGCGCCACGCACACCGTCACGCCGGACGACCTGCCGGGCCTGCACGCCTCGCTGACCGAGAGCCAGGGCTGGGACTACGCGTTCGACGTCGTCGGCGCCCCGGCGACGATCCGCGCCGCGTGGGACAACGCCCGCCGCGGCGGCACGGCCGTCGTGGTCGGCGCCGGCCGTGGCGACGCGATGGTGCGGTTCAGCGCGCAGGAGCTGTTCCTGCACGACAAGCGGCTGCTCGGCTCGTTCTACGGCGGCGCGGACGTGCGCCGCGACTACCCACGCCTGCTGGCCCTGTGGCGAGCCGGCCGGCTCGACCTCGAAAGCATGATCAGCAAACGGATCACGCTCGACGAGATCAACGAAGGCCTGCAGGCACTCAAGGACGGCGCCAACGTGATCCGACAGATTGTCACCTTCTGACATGCTGAGCCTCGAAGGGAAAGTAGCGGTAGTCACCGGTGCCGGGTCCGGGCTCGGCCGTGCCGAGGCGCTGGCGCTCGCCAGGGCCGGTGCCGACCTCGTGGTCAACGACGTGGCCGACACCGGCGTGGTCGACGAGATCGAGGCGCTGGGCGCCAAGGCGGTCCTGGTCCGCGGTGACGTGTCCTCTTCGGACACCGCACGCGAGATCACCGGCGCCGCGGTCGAACGCTTCGGCGGACTGCACATCCTCGTCAACAACGCCGGCGTGCTGCGGGACCGGATGCTGTTCAACATGACGGACGACGAGTGGGACCTCGTCGTCAGAGTCCACCTGCGCGGCCACTTCCTGCTGTCCCGCAACGCGGCCGCGTACTGGCGCGGCCTGGCCAAGGCGAACGGCGGCACGACCTACGGGCGCGTCGTCAACACCACGTCCGAGGCCTTCCTGTTCGGCTCCGAAGGTCAGCCCAACTATGCCGCGGCCAAGGCCGGCATCACCGCGCTCACCGTCGCGACCGCGCGCGGCCTCGGCCGCTACGGCGTGACCGCTAACGCCATCTGCCCACGCGCGCGGACGGCCATGACCGCCAAAGTCTTCGGCGACGCGCCGGAGGAGGGCGTGGATCCCCTGTCCCCGGACCACGTCGCGCCCCTCGTCGCCTACCTCGCCGCGCCGGCCGCCGAGAAGATCAGCGGCCAGGTCTTCGTCGTGTACGGCGGGATGGTGGCGCTGCTCGCGCCGCCGACTGTCGAGGCCCGGTTCGACGATCCCCAGTGGACGCCACAGTCGCTCGACGCGACCCTCGGCGCGTACTTCGACGACCGCGACCCCCGCAGGACCTTCTCCGCCACCGAGCTGATGTCTCTGAAGGAGGAGTCTTGACACTGAGTCTCAGCACCCGCCGGGACGAGATCGGTCTCAGGGACGGGGCACTCCTGATCGACGGCAAGTGGCGGCCGGCCGGTGACGGCGCAACGTGGACGCACCGTCACCCGGCCACCGGTGAGGCCATCGGCACCATCCCGGTCGCCGGTGAGTCCGATGTGGATGAGGCGGTGCGTGCCGCCCGGCACGCCTTCGACGAGGGCGACTGGCCGAACTCCCGCGCCCGCACCAGGATCCAGGTGCTGCTGAGGTACGCATCCCTACTGCGTGAGCACGCCGAGGAGCTGCGCGGGCTGCAGGCACTGGACAACGGCGTGCCGCTCATGTTCAGCACCAACATCTACGCGGGCTCGGTCGAGGTCGCGGCGGACGTGTTCGAGCATCACGCCGGCTGGGTCGACAAGATCGGCGGCCAGACACTGCCGCCGTACCAGGGCGGCGACCACCTCGCGATGACCTTCCGCGACCCGGTCGGTGTGGTGGCGGCGATCCTGCCGTGGAACGCGCCGTTCCTGCTGTTCGCGCAGAAGCTCGGGCCCGCGCTCGCGGCCGGCTGCACAGTGGTGCTGAAGCCGTCGGAGTTCGCGTCCTTCGCGGTGCTGCGGATGGTGGAGCTGCTCGGCGAGGCCGGCCTGCCGGACGGCGTGGTCAACGTCGTCACCGGGCCGGGCAACCCGACCGGCGAGGCGCTGGTCACCCACCCGCTCGTCGACAAGGTCAGCTTCACCGGCAGCCGGGCGGTCGGCAAGCACATCGTCGAGGCCTCCGCCGGAACGCTCAAACGGGTCTCGCTCGAACTCGGCGGCAAGAGCCCGACGCTGGTGTTCCCGGACGCGCCGGACATCGGGATGGCGGCCATGACCACGGTCGGCACCGTCACCATGGGCCTGTCCGGTCAGGCCTGCGTTGCGCACACGCGGGCGCTGGTGCACCGGGACGTCTACGACCAGTTCCTCGCCGCCGCCGAGATGATGGCCGGCGCGGTGACCTACGGCGACCCGTTCGAGATGGGCACCACCGCGAGCCCCCTGATCAACGCCAGGCAGCTCGACCGCGTGCTCGGGCTCATCGAGCGCGGCCGCGAGGCGGGCGCCCGGCTGGTGTGCGGCGGCGAACGTGCCGGCGGCGACCTGGCCGAGGGCAACTTCGTGCGCCCCACCATCTTCGCCGACGTGGACAACGACATGGAGATCGCCCGCGAGGAGGTCTTCGGGCCGGTGCTTGCTGTCATTCCGTTCACCTCCGATGACGAGGCCATCCGGATCGCGAACGACACCGACTACGGCCTCGGCGCCGGGCTGTACACGACGGACGCCAAACGGGCGTTCCGACTGGCGCGCCGGCTGCGCGCCGGTACGGTGGGGATCAACGGTTTCCAGGTGGAGCCGCACCTGCCGTTCGGGGGCTTCAAGCAGTCCGGCCTCGGCCGCGAGGGCGGCCAGAGCGCCTTCGAGGCGTACACCGAGCTGAAGACCGTGCTGATGCCGCTCAGTGAAGAGATGATGTAGACATGGGACGGTTGTCGGGAAAGATCGCACTGATCACGGGCGCCGCAGGCGGGCAGGGCGCGGCCGCCGCGCGCCGGTTCGTCGAGGAGGACGCGCGGGTGGTCGTCGCCGACGTCCGGGACGACGAGGGCAAGGCGCTCGCCGACGAGATCGGCGCGCACTTCGTGCACCTCGACGTGTCCGAAGAGGACGGTTGGGCGGCCGCGGTCGCCGAGATGGCCGACGTGTACGCGCCGCCGAACGTGCTCGTCAACAACGCCGGCATCCTGCACTTCGCGCGGCTGCAGGACACCACGCTCGCCGACTACCAGCGGGTCATCCAGATCAACCAGGTCGGCACGTTCCTCGGCATGCGTGCCGTGGTGCGCGGCATGGTCAAGGCGGGTGGCGGCTCGATCATCAACGTGTCCTCGATCGAGGGACTGCGTGCCGCGCCCCTGCTGAGCGCCTACACGGCCAGCAAGTTCGCGATCCGCGGCATGACGAAGGTCGCGGCGCTCGAACTGGCCGGCAAGGGAGTGCGGGTCAACTCCGTGCACCCGGGCATGATCGAGACCGGCATGCTGCCGAGCGCGCTCGGTGGGCAGACCGTCGACCTCACGTTCGCCGGCAAGAAGGTGCCGCTCGGCCGGGTCGGTCAACCGGAAGAGGTGGCCCAGCTGACCGTGTTCCTGGCGAGTGACGAGAGCTCGTACTGCACCGGCGCCGAGTTCGTCGCGGACGGAGGTGTGACGGCGGCACATTCGCTGTCGAGTTTCGGGTAACCACCGCGGTTCCCGCTCGTTGAAACCATTGGGTGATGGCATTGAGCAATGACGCTGGGGTACGTGCCGCGCCTGTGCGAGCCCTCGCCCAGGTCGGCCGGATGTCGACGCTCGCGTGGGAAGTGGCCAGGAACACGCCGCGCCGCCCTTTCCAGTGGCGTGAGCTGATCCAGCAGTGCTGGTTCTTCGCGAGCGTCACGATCCTGCCGACCGCGCTCGTGTCGATCCCGCTCGGCGCGGTCATCGCGTTGCAGCTCGGGTCGCTGACCCAGCAGATCGGCGCGCAGTCGTTCACCGGCGCCGCGAGCGCGCTCGCGATCATCCAGCAGGCGAGCCCCCTGATCACCGCGTTGCTCGTGGCCGGCGCCGGCGGCTCGGCCATGTGCGCGGACATCGGCTCCCGCACGATCCGCGAGGAGATCGACGCGCTGGAGGTCCTCGGCGTGTCGCCGGTGCAGCGGCTGATCGTGCCGCGCGTGCTCGGCATGACCATTGTGGCCGTGCTGCTCAACGGGCTGGTCAGCGTCGTCGGCGTGGTGGGCGGCTACTACTTCAACGTCGTGATGCAGGGCGGCACGCCCGGCGCGTACCTGGCGTCGTTCAACGCGCTTGCCCAGCTGTCCGACCTGTGGGTGTCGGAGCTCAAGGCCGTGCTGTACGGGTTCGTGGCCGGCACGGTCGCCGCGTACCGCGGGCTGAACCCGGGACGCGGACCGAAGGGCGTCGGCGACGCGGTGAACCAGACCGTGGTGGTGACGTTCCTGCTGCTGTTCCTGATCAACGTGGTGATCACGGGGATCTACCTGCAGATCGTTCCCCCGAAGGGAATGTGACGCTCATGGCCACGGTGGACATTCCGGAGAAAGCGCCGCGGCGGCTGGTCACCGTCGCGAACCAGCCGCTCGACGGTCTCGCCACGCTGGGTCAGCAGCTCGCCTTCTACGCCCGCGTCCTCGCGTGGGTGCCCCGCACGCTCGCGCACTACCCGCGTGAGATTCTCCGCATCCTGTCCGACGTGTTCTTCGGTTCCGGCGCCCTCGCCGTCATCGGGGGCACGCTCGGCGTGATGATCGGCATGACCGTCTTCACCGGCCTGATCGTCGGCCTCCAGGGATACTCCGCGTTGAACCAGCTCGGCACGTCCGCCCTGACCGGTTTCATCGCGGCGTACTTCGACACCCGGGAGGTCGCGCCGCTGGCCGCCGGGCTCGCGTTGTCCGCCACCGTGGGGTGTGGGTTCACCGCGCAGCTCGGCGCCATGCGGATCTCCGAGGAGATCGACGCGCTCGAGGTCATGGCGGTGCCGAGCCTGCCGTATCTCGTGACCACACGGGTGATCGCCGCGGTGGCGGCCGTGATTCCGCTGTACCTAGTGGGGTTGCTGTCGTCCTACGTGGCGTCGCGGCAGGTGACCGTCTGGTTCTACGGCCAGTCCAGCGGCACCTACGACCACTACTTCCATCTGTTCTTACCACCGGAGGACGTGCTGTGGTCGTTCCTCAAGGTGATCGTGTTCAGCGTGGTGATCATCCTCGTGCACTGCTACTACGGCTACACAGCGTCCGGCGGGCCGGCCGGGGTCGGCGTGGCCGTGGGTAGGGCGGTGCGCGCGGCGATCGTGGTGCAGATGCTGCTGGACTTCTTCCTGTCGCTCGCTATCTGGGGCGCGACCACGACAGTTCGGATAGCCGGATGAAAGAGAAACTCCGCTACCAGATCTACGGGCTGATCTTCCTGGTGGTCGCCGGGATGTTCGTCGTGCTGTCGATCGCCTTCTACCGCAAGACGTTCACCTCGATCGTGCCGGTGACGCTGGAGACCGACCACGTCGGCAACCAGCTGCGAACCGGCGCGGACGTCAAGCTGCGTGGGCTGATCGTCGGCGAGGTGCGGGGCATCGAGCCAGAAGGCGACCACGCCGTGCTGGACCTCGCGATGGATCCCGACCAGATCGAG
>Ga0307502_10000471_pt1 | contig 10479 bp, 4 predicted proteins | sample 16_S_MG_FD_201364 | JGI IMG/M metagenome (GOLD analysis project Ga0307502, IMG submission 201364) | Soil microbial communities from Populus trichocarpa stands in riparian zone in the Pacific Northwest, United States - 16_S | ecosystem: Environmental > Terrestrial > Soil > Riparian zone > Trees... | reverse complement strand
CGGACATCACGGCCGCGGTCAACGCCTTCCGCGCCGACATCGGCGGCGCCAACAACGGCGCCACCCCGCCTGCGGCCTCTGGCCGGCGCGAGGTCAACTGGGACGGCGTGCCCGACAACCTGGCTGATCCCAACCCCTTCCCGGCGGGCTTCTTCAACGTCAACAGCCCGCGCGGCCTGCAGTACGACACGCCGGGCACGGGCTTCCTGGTGAGCGCCAAGGCCGTCAACCCGACGGCGACCCCGGTGCGCTTCAACAACCCCGAGTTCCAGGCCTTCTCGCAGGAGCGGCTCTTCGCCCCGGTCGCCTCGAACACCTACGACAGCCACTTCTTCGTCCCGGGGACCGGCACGCAGGCGACCACGAGCGCCTTCGGCGTCGTCTTCACCGACGTCGACGTGACCGGCTCGGCCAAGATCGAGTACTTCGACGCGGCCGGCGCCCTGCTCGACACCGCCGTCGCCCCGGCCTCGCCCAACGGCGGCCTGTCCTTCGCCGGCGAGTCGTTCAACGCCGGTGAGCGCGTGGCGCGCGTGCGCGTCACGAGTGGCACGACGACGACGCTCACGTCTGACCCCGCCGGCCAGGACGCCGTCGCCCAGGACGACTTCATCTACGGCGAGCCGCTGCCCGGGCTGATCGCCTTCCGGCTCGACGCGGAGCGCGTTCAGGAGGACGCCGCCACGGCCGCGCTGACCGTCACGCGCCAGGGCGCCAACGCCGGCGTCGCGACGGTGGCCTACGCGACCGCCGACGGCACGGCCAAGGCGGGCCAGGATTACGCCGAGAAGACCGGCACGGTCACCTTCGGCCCCGGCGAGACGACCAAGCAGATCAAGATCGCCATCAGCGCCGACAACGCCAACGAGCAGGACGAGTCCTTCACGGTGGCGCTGAGCAACGCCTCGGGCGCCGCGCTGGCCGCGCCGCGCACCGAGACCGTCACGATCCAGGACCGCACGCCCGCCAGGAAGGCCAAGCTGAAGGTCAGGCTGTTCCGCCTGCTCTCCCCCGGCCTGCGCTTCGCGATCGCGTCCGACGGCGACGGCTCGTATCGCTACAAGCTCACCGTGACCGCCGCGCAGGCCAAGAAGCTCGGCCTGAAGAAGCGCACGGTCGCCAGCTCGGGCAACCGGGCGCTGCACTCCGGCGCCAACACGCTGACCGTGGCGTTGGGAGGCAAGCTCAAGGCCAAGCTCCACAAGGCTCAGATCAAGCCGAAGCTGACCATCGCCATCGGCGACGGCACCAGCGTGCGCCAGCGCGTGGCCCTCTGACGCCCGCTGACGCATGAGGAACCGAAGGGGGCCCTGAGAGGGGCCCCCTTCGTGTTGCGCCGCACAAGCTCGATCAGTCCTGCGGTACGAGCGACCACTCCCGGTGGACGCTCCCCATGGCCCCTGGGAAGGTGTCGGTGCTGCTGCCGGCGAGCGTGGGCGACGCGGACTTGATCGTCGCGGTGGCCAGGACGGGCAGGCCGGCGCCGAACGGCAGCGTGCCGTCGTTGCCACACGGGTCCTCCGGGGTTCCGCCGCTCCACGCGAACGCGATGCCCGGCGATGCGGCGAACGCGGCGTAGAGGGTGTATGTGGGCTGCTCGACGCCCTGCTGCACCGAGCTGATGCCGCCGCTCGGGTCCACGCCCAGGTCGGTCTCGCCGTGGCCGGTGCAGTGCCCGTCGACCATGTCCAGCGTCAGGTGGATGGTGCCGCCCTCGGGCCGGAAGAAGGCGTACTCGCCCTTCGGACTGCCGCTTGGGGCGGGGCCGAGGTGGTCGAGGACGAGGCTGATCGAGCCGCTCCAGGCGAAGGTGCCCGACACCCCACCCGCGAAGGCCGGGATCGAGCCGGACACGGTGCCGACGTAGCGCGGGGGCGGGTCGCAGACCATCTTGGCGACGTCGTCGACGACCGACTTCTCGAGGTCGAAGATCCCGACGCCGGACGCGCCGGTGTGCGTGACCGACCGCTGGACGCCGGTGGTGGTGTTGGTGACCGTCACGGTGAGGGTCGCGGTCGCGCCGGTGATGGTCAGCGTGCCGCTCACGGCGCGGTTGTGGCCGATCAGGTGCCCGGATGGAATGCGCTGGGAGGGATCGGCGTAACGACTCTGCGAGAGCTTCTGCTCGGCGATGATCACGTCCAGGTGCTCGCGCTCGACGAGGACCCCGTCGCACTTCGTCTTGATCGGGCCACCGAGGTCGGTGATGAGCATGTCGGCGAGGCCCTTCCGCAGGACCGAGTAATCGTCGGGCCCGGACACGGTGAAGTGCTGGACCCAGACCGCCGGGTACGTCACCGACACGAAGCTGGGGCCCGCCGCGGCGCGCGCCCTGCCCTTGCGTTTGCGGGCGACGTGGTCCCCGCGCCGGCGCAGCGACAGGCGGACCTTGCGCGACGTGCCCGTGGCGATCCTGACCGCGTCGACCTTCCGATCGACCCCGGCGCCTCCGCGGAAGGGCGTGGTCGTCGCCAGCAGCACATAGGCGCCGGACTTCACCTTCAGCACGAAACGTCCGGATGCGATCCGCGCGTCGGCGACGATGACCCCGGTGTCGGGGGCCACCGCCCGGACCGACGCCACGCCGACGCCCTTGGCCGGCAGCTTGCCGCCGCCCAGCGATCCGGAGATCGTCGTCGCCGCGCCCGCGGGGGTCGCCGCGACCGTGCACACCACGACGGCGACGACGAGACCCACCACACGCGCGCTCATCGGCTGACCATACGGCCCGCGGGCGCGACCCGTGGCCGCGGCCCCGTGCCTTCGGCTAGGCGATGCGCCCGCAGCCGCGGACGACGAGGCGCACGGTGCGCGCCCGGCCGTGGCGCGGGACGAGGCGGACGGTCGCCGTGCGCTTCGCACGCGCCCGGCGCAGATCGACGAGCGTCGACCAGCGCGAGCGGTGCAGGATCCTCGAGCGGCGCACCGACACGCGCGCGCTGCGCAGCACGCCGCTCGGGCTCACGACGTCGCCGCCGCGCGCGGCCTGCACGCGCAGGCGCACGCGCTGCTCGCTGACGCAGTCGCCCAGGTCGGTGCGCAGCTGCACGGTGGTGTCGCCGAAGCGCGCACGGGCGACGTTCGCCCTGCGCGGATCGATCACGTAGACCCAGATCGGGCGGGCCTCGGTGTCGCCGCCGTTGACGGCGACGCCGCCGCCGGCCGGGGTGGTGGCGAGCTCGAGCGTGTAGAGCGCGGTGGGGCTGACGGCGAGCGTCGCCTCCGAGGACCACAGCGCGCCGCCGTCGGTCGAGGTGACCATGTCGAGCAGGTAGTCGAAGCCGGGCGGATCGACCGCCCAGATGCCGGTCAGCCGCGTGCCGGCGCCCGCGAGGGCGAAGGAGCTGTCGTAGCTGACGCCGCCCACGTCGACGGGGGCCGTCCAGCGCGTGCCGGTCCAGGTCTGGGTGAAGAGCTCCTCGCGGCGCGCGCCCGGCGTGGGCTCGAGGAGCGCCACGGGACCGAGGGGCCCGGGCGCGATCTCGGGCTGCTCGCCGTTGACGTCGGGCAGGTGCTGCCAGGCCGCGGGGTCGGCCCAGTTGGCGCCTGCGGGAAGCCGGACCACGGCTGAAGGGCCGGCGAGCGAGCCCGTGATGTAGGCGTCGGCGCCCTGCACGGCGATGTCGGGGAACTGGCCGCGGTCGTCGAGCGAGGTGCGAGGAATGGCGGCCTGGGCGCCGCTCGGCGGGTAGGCGGCGCCCGAGAGGTTCGCCGCGCCGTTGCCGTCGGACACGATCCGCCCGTCGGGGAGCACGTCGTTCTCGATCCCGAAGCCCGAGCCGAAGGCCACCGGCGCGCCGAAGGTGATCCCGCCGTCGCCCGAGGTGGCGACGAACTGGCTGTAGTCGGCGCCCTGGCTGCGGCCCACCGTGACCTGGACGACGCCGGGCGCTCCCGGCAGCAGCACGCTCACGCGGCCCAGGTTGTAGCCGGAGCCGGGGAACGCGATCGTGGCCAGGGTGGCGCACGTGCGCGCCCCCGCCGGCAGCACGCAGAGCTGAACGCCGTCGCCCTGCGGGGCGTAGACGCTGACCTTCCAGCCGATGTAGGCGGTACCGGCCGCGTCGACTGCGACCCCGGGGTTCTGGCCCGTGCCGACGATGAAGTGCGGCGTCGCGCGGGCCGGCTGCGCGGCCACGCACACCAGCATCGCCGCCAACACGACCGCTCTCCCCGCCCGCATGCGGCGGGATCCTAATGCAGCTAGCGCTACAGCCCGGGCCCGGCGAGCTGCGGCGGGCCCTCGGGGCCCTCGTCGGCGTCGGCGCCGCCGCCCACGATCGCGAGGTCGCTGTTCAGCCCGGACAGGTAGCGATCGACCATCCGCGCGCACTGGCGCCCCTCGTTGATCGCCCAGACGATCAGCGACTGGCCGCGGCGGGCGTCGCCGGCGGCGAAGACGCCCTCGACGCTCGTCGCGTAGGTCGGCGCCCTGACGTTGCCGCGCGGATCCTTCTCGACCTGCAGCTGCTCGACCGCGCCGTCGTGCTCGGGGTGCAGGAAGCCCATCGCCAGCAGCACGAGGTCGGCATCGATCGCCCCCTCGGTGCCCTGCACCGGGCCGAAGGGCGGCGCCGCCTGCGCCTGCGCGTAGTGCAGCTTCTGCACGCGCCCGTTGCCGGTGAGCTCGGTCGTGACGACCGAGAAGTCCTGCTCGCCGCGGCCTGCCGCCTTCGCCTCCTCCATCGCGTAGCTGAGGCGGAACTTCAGCGGCCACAGCGGCCACGGCGTGCGATCGTCGGGGCGCGCGACCGGGGGCTCGGGGAGCAGCTCGAGCTGGACCACCGACGCGGCGCTCTCGCGAATCGAGTTGCCCACGCAGTCGGCGCCGGTGTCGCCGCCGCCGATGACGATGACGTGCTTGTCCTTGGCGCTGATCGACGTGTCGCCGGACCCGGCCACCCAGCGATTACGGACATAGAGGTAGTCCATCGCGAAGTGCACGCCGTCGAGCTCGCGCCCGGGCACCGGCAGGTCGCGCGGGACGCGCGAGCCGATGGCCAGCACGACGGCGTCGTGGGACTCGCGCAGCTCCTCGGCGCTGACGTCGACGCCGACGTCGACGCCCAGGCGCAGCTCGACGCCCTCGTCCACGAGCTGCTCCACGCGGCGCTCGACGACGGTCTTCTCGATCTTGAAGTCGGGCACGCCGAAGCGCACGAGGCCGCCGGCCGCCTCGTCGCGCTCGTAGAGCACCACCCGGTGGCCGGCACGACGCAGCTGCTGCGCCGCCGCCATGCCCGCCGGGCCGGCGCCGACCACCGCGACGCTGCGACCGGTCTCGCGGCGCGGTGGCATCGGCACGACCCAGCCGGCGTCCCAGGCGTGGTTGATGATCGAGTTCTCGATCTGCTTGATCGTCACCGCGTCGCCCTCGCGGATCTCCAGCACGCACGAGGCCTCGCACGGCGCCGGGCACAGGCGGCCGGTGAACTCGGGGAAGTTGTTGGTCGCGTGCAGCTGGCGGATGGCGTCCTGCCAGCGGTCGCGGTAGACGAGGTCGTTCCAGTCGGGGATGAGGTTGCCCAGCGGGCAGCCGTTGTGGCAGAAGGGCACGCCGCAGTCCATGCAGCGCGCGCCCTGCGCGGCCAGCTCCTCGTCGGAGCGCTGGACGACGAACTCCTTGTAGGTGCTCTCGCCGGTGATGCGCTCGGTCGGGTCCTCGTACGGAGCCCCGACGCGCTCGATCTTCAGGAAGCCGCCCAGCTCGCCCATCAGGCGGCGATCTCCTGCTCGGAGCCCGCGGCCTGCTCGGCCAGCACGCGCTTGTAGTCGGTCGGGAAGACCTTGACGAAGCGCGGCACCAGCGCCTCCCAGGAGTCGAGCACGCGCTGGGCCACCGGCGAGCCGGTGCGCCGCAGGTGCTCCTCGACGAGCGCGCGGACCTCGTCGGCGTCCTCCTCGGTGAGCTCCTCGAGCTGGTCGCGCATGGCGGCGTTGACCTTGCCCCGTAGCGCGCCGTGCTCGTCGAGGACGAAGGCCAGCCCGCCGCTCATGCCGGCGGCGAAGTTGCGCCCCGTGGGGCCGAGGACGACGACGCGCCCGCCGGTCATGTACTCACAGCCGTGGTCGCCGACGCCCTCGACGACGGCCTGCGCGCCGGAGTTGCGCACCGCGAAGCGCTCGCCGGCCAGGCCGCGGAAGAAGGCGCGCCCGCTCGTGGCGCCGTACAGCACGGTGTTGCCGATGATGACGTTGTCCTCGGCCGCGAAGGTCACGCCGTCGGGCGGCATGACCGCGAGCGTCCCGCCGGACAGGCCCTTGCCCGTGTAGTCGTTGGCGTCGCCGTGCAGGGTGAAGCTCACGCCAGGCGCCAGCCAGCCGCCGAAGGACTGGCCGGCCGAGCCGTGCAGGGTGACCTGGATGGTGTCCGGCGGGAGCCCCTCGGCGCCGTGGCGCTGAGCGATCTTCGAGCTCAGCACGCCGCCCACGCAGCGGTTGACGTTGCGCACCGTCGTCTCGATCTTCACCGGCTGCTTGGCCTCGACCGCGAGGCGCGCCTCGCGCAGCAGCTCCCAGTCGAGGTGATCCTCGAGCACCGGCGGCGGCAACTTGACGCGCCGGCGCACGGCGCCCTCGGGCAGCTCGGGGTAGTGCAGGACGTGCGTGAGGTCGACGCCGCGCGCCTTCCAATGGTCGATCGCGCCGTCGACCTCGAGCAGGTCGGCGCGGCCGATGAGCTCGTCCATGGTGCGCACGCCGAGCGTCGCCATGATCGCGCGCAGCTCCTCGGCCACGAAGAAGAAGAAGTTCACGACGTGCTCGGGGGTGCCCTTGAAGCGCTTGCGCAGCTCGGGGTCCTGGGTGGCGATGCCGACCGGGCACGTATTGAGGTGGCAGGCGCGCATCATGATGCAGCCCGTCGCGATGAGCGGGGCCGTCGAGAAGCCGAACTCGTCGGCGCCCAGGCAGGCGGCGATCGCGACGTCGCGCCCGGTCTTCAGCTGCCCGTCGGTCTGGACGGTGATGCGCGAGCGCAGGTCGTTCTTCAGGAGCGTCTGCTGGGTCTCGGCCAGGCCGATCTCCCATGGCACGCCGGCCGCCTGGATCGAGCTCAGCGGTGAGGCGCCCGTGCCGCCGTCGTGGCCGGAGATGAGCACGTGGTCGGCGTTGGCCTTGGCCACGCCGGCCGCCACCGTCCCCACGCCGACCTCGCTGACGAGCTTGACCGACACCGAGCCCTCGGGGTTGGCGCAGCGCAGGTCGTAGATGAGCTGCTTGAGGTCCTCGATCGAGTAGATGTCGTGGTGGGGCGGGGGCGAGATGAGGCCCACGCCCGGCGTCGTGTGGCGCACCCAGCCGATGTACTTGTCGACCTTGTGGCCGGGCAGCTGGCCGCCCTCGCCGGGCTTGGCGCCCTGGGCCATCTTGATCTGCAGCTGGTCGGCGTTGACCAGGTAGTGAATGGTCACGCCGAAGCGCCCGGACGCCACCTGCTTGATCGCCGAGCGGCGCAGGTCGCCGTTGTCGTCGGGGGTGAAGCGGCGCGGGTCCTCCCCGCCCTCGCCGGTGTTCGAGCGCCCGCCGAGGCGGTTCATGGCGATGGCCAGCGTCTCGTGGGCCTCGGTGGAGATCGAGCCCAGCGACATCGCGCCGGTGGCGAAGCGCTTGACGATCTTCTGGGCCGGCTCGACCTCATCGAGCTCGACGGGCTCGCGGTCGCTGCGGAAGCTCAGCAGCCCGCGCAGCGTGGCCCGCCGCGCGGCGTCGGTGTTGATCATCGCCGCGTACTCGTCGTACTTCTCCTGCGCGCTGCCGTCCGGCTTCGCCCCCCGGACGGCGTGCTGCAGCAGCGCGATCGTCTCCGGGTTCCACATGTGGTGCTCGCCGTCGCGCCGCCACGCGTAGACGCCGCCGACCGGCAGCAGATCCTCGTGGGACCCCGGCCAGGCGCGCGCGTGGCGATCGAGCGCCTCGCGGGCCAGGATGCCGAGCCCGATGCCGCCGATGCGCGACGCGGTGCCGGTGAAGTGACGGTCGATGAGCGTCTTCTCGAGGCCCACCGCCTCGAAGATCTGCGCGCCGCAGTAGCTCTGGATGGTCGAGATCCCCATCTTGGAGATCGTCTTCAGCAGACCTTTGCCCAGCGCCTTGACGATCCGCTGCTCGGCCTCGTCGGGATCGTCGACGCCGGCGATGCGCCCGTCGCGGGCCAGCTCGTCGATGGTGTCGAGCATGAGGTAGGGGTTGACGGCGCTCGCGCCGTAGCCGATCAGCACGGCGAAGTGGTGGACCTCGCGCGGCTCGCCGGACTCCAGGACGAGCCCCGCGCGCAGGCGCGTGCCCTGGCGCACGAGGTGGTGGTGCACGGCGCTGACGGCCAGCAGCGACGGGATGGGCGCGCGCTCGGGGCCGGTGGCGCGGTCTGACAGGACGAGGATGTTGATGCCGGCGGCGATGTGGTCGCTCGCCTCGTCGCTGACGTTGGCCAGGCGCTTCATCATCCCCGCCGGGCCTTCCTCGATCGGCCACGTGATGTCGATGGTGTGCGCGCGGAAGACGTCGGTCGAGACCGAGCGCAGCGTCTCGAGCTCGGCGTTGCGCAGGATCGGCTGGTCCATCACGAGCTGATGGGCGTGCTGGGGGGTCTCGGTCAGCAGGTTGCCCTCGGCGCCCACACCGGTCCCCAGCGACATGACGATCGACTCGCGCGTCGAGTCGATCGGCGGGTTGGTGACCTGCGCGAAGAGCTGCTTGAAGTAGCTGAACAGCGGCGGGCGCTGGTCGGAGAGGACCGCCAGCGCGGCGTCGTTGCCCATCGAGCCGATGGGCTCCTCGCCCGCGCGCGCCATCGGCGCGTGGAGCACGCGCAGGTCCTCCTGCGTGTAGCCGAAGGCGAGCTGGCCCTGGCGCAGCGGCAGTTCCGACGCCCGCTGCGGCGGCGCCTGCGGGAGGTCGTTGAAGTGCACGACGTGCTCGTCGAACCACGAGCTGTAGGGCTTCTGCCCGCCGATCGCGTGCTTGACCTCCTCGTCCTCGACGATGCGCCCCTCCACGAGGTCGACGAGGAAGATCTTGCCCGGCTGCAGGCGCCCGAGGCGCTTGACGTTCTCCGGGCGCACGTTGAGCATCCCGGTCTCCGAGCCCAGGACGACGTAGCCGTCCTTGGTCTCGACCCAGCGGCCGGGGCGCAGGCCGTTGCGATCGAGCGTGGCGCCGACGACGCGGCCGTTGGTGAAGGCCACCGCCGCGGGGCCGTCCCACGGCTCCATCAAGCATGAGTGGAAGGCGTAGAAGCCCTTGAGCTCGTCGGAGAGGTCGCTGCGATCCTGGTAGGCCTCCGGGATCATCATCATCACCGCGTGGGGCAGCGAGCGGCCGGCGAGCATGAGCAGCTCGAGCACGTTGTCGAAGGTCGCGGAGTCCGAGCCCCCGGGGCGCACGACGGGCAGCACCTTCTGCAGGTCGATGCCGAAGAGCTCGGAGGCCAGCTGCGACTCGCGGGCGCGCATCCAGTTGACGTTGCCCATCAGCGTGTTGATCTCGCCGTTGTGACAGATCACGCGATAAGGGTGGGCGAGCTCCCAGCTCGGGAAGGTGTTGGTCGAGAAGCGACTGTGCACCAGCGCCAGGGCGCTGGCGAAGCGCTGGTCCTGGAGGTCGGGGTAGAAGCTGCGCAGCTGGGGCGCCTTGAGCATCCCCTTGTAGACGCACGTCCGGCTCGAGCACGAGGGCGAGTAGAACTCGGGGCCGATCGCGAGCTCGACGATGCGCCGGATGACGTAGAGCTTGCGCTCGAAGGCGTCCTGGTCGTGCTCGAAGCCCGGCCCGGCCTCGATGAAGAGCTGGCGGATGTGCGGGCGCGAGGCGTTGGCGGTGTCGCCCACATGGTCCTCGTCGATGGGCACGTCGCGCCAGCCGAGCACGCGCTGGCCCTCGACGCGGACGTTGAGCTCGAGCAGCTCCTCGATCTGGCGGCGGTGGACCTCGTCGCGCGGCAGGAAGCACACGCAGACGCCGTAGCGCCCGGGCCCCGGCAGCTCGAAGTCGACGGTGGCGCGGAAGAACGCGTGCGGCAGCTGGAGCAGGAGCCCGGCGCCGTCGCCGGTGCGGACGTCGGCGCCCTCGGCCCCGCGGTGCTCGAGGTTGTCGAGCGCCTCGAGCGCCTTGTCGACGACGTCGTGGCCTCCGACGTTGTCCAGCCGCGCGACCATCGCCACGCCGCAGGCGTCGTGCTCGTACCTAGGGTCGTACAGGCCGTCGGCCTGTGGCGGCAAGCGATCAGTCATCTGAGAGTCCCCGTGGGCCGGCGGGCGAACCCGAGAATGGACCGAACATGATAGGCAGAAGCGCGTTCGCGAACGACCCCCCGTAAGTCATGTTCGTTGCCAACCAGCGCGGGGTTCACATGCCCAGGGGTGGGGCAAGGCTTCGGTGCGGGACGGATTTCCCGCTCCATAACCGCATCACGGAAGGTCGCCGGATCCCTGCCCCGGCGCGATGCGATGACCTCCCCCACATCAGCGTCGGGACGCCTTC
>Ga0307502_10000470_pt1 | contig 10480 bp, 12 predicted proteins | sample 16_S_MG_FD_201364 | JGI IMG/M metagenome (GOLD analysis project Ga0307502, IMG submission 201364) | Soil microbial communities from Populus trichocarpa stands in riparian zone in the Pacific Northwest, United States - 16_S | ecosystem: Environmental > Terrestrial > Soil > Riparian zone > Trees... | reverse complement strand
CGCGATCGCCGGCTTCGCCGTGCTCGTCGTCTCGGACATCAAGATGCTGCGCGACTTCGGCTTCGTGACCGTGGTCGACCTCACCGTCGCGCTGCTCGGCGTCATGGTCGTGCTGCCCGCCGTGCTGCTGCTGGCCGAGCAGGGACGGCTGCGCGTCGGCGTGCCCCGGGTGGGTGGGCGCAGAGTCAACACGCAACGCGCGTCGACGGGGTGAGCGGCCCCGGGCCGCGTCTGCCGGCCGGCCCGAGCCGCTACGGGTGGTTCGTCGCCCTGGTGGGCGTAGTGCTCGTGGGCTACGTGTCGCTGCACGCGCTGCGCACCGAGCGCTCGGGATCGCAGGGCGGCCTGAAGGTCGGATCCAGGGTGCCCCCCTTCGCTGCGCCGCTCGCGCTGGGACCGCTCGACGCGCCCGTCAACATCGCGCGCGAGCCCAACCAGGGCCCGGCCGGCAAGCGCCCGGCGTGCACCGTGCGCGGCCCGGGGATCCTCAACTCGTGCGAGCTCGGCGAGCGCGGGCCGTTCGTGCTCGCCTTCCTGGCCACGCGCGGCAAGCAGTGCACGCGCGAGCTCGATCTGCTGCAGCGCGTGCTGCCGCGCCACCCGGGCCTCCAGGTGGCGGCGGTCTCGATCCGCGGCGAGCGCGGCGACCTGCGCGCGCTCGTGCGCCGCCATCGCTGGCGCTTTCCGGTCGCGTGGGACCTCGACGGGCGCCTGGCGAGCCTGTTCGGCGTCGCCGTCTGCCCGCAGCTCACCTACGCGCTGGCGGGCGGCGTGGTGCAGGCCACCAGCGTCGGCGAGCTCGACGACGCCGAGCTCGACCAGCGCCTCACGGCGCTCGAGCGCGAGTCGCGCGGCATGAGGAGCGGGCCGTGACCGGCGCCGACCCGGCATTGGAGGAGGGCTGGGTCGACCGCGAGCTGGCGCTCGAGTTCCCCGAGCTGCGGATCGTCTCGGTCGTCGCGCCGGCGCCCGGGCGCCGCACGCCGAGCCCGCTGCGCGAGCGCCTGGCGCTGCTGGCCGACCGCTTCCACGGGGCTCGTGCGCTGACCCTGCGCCGCGAGCCGGTCCCGGCGGCCTACCGGGTCTTCTTCCGGCACGTCGGCCTCGATCCCGATGCGCAGCGCACGCCGGTGGAGGCCGCGGCGCTCGACCGCCTGGTCCAGGGCGGCTTCGTCTCGCGCGGTCCGCTGGAGGACGCCCTGCTCGTGGCCGTGGTCGAGACCGGCGTCCCGGTGTGGGCGTTGGACGACGCGCGCCTGGACGGGCCGCTGGGGCTGCGCGGCGCGCAGGCCGGCGAGCGCTTGGGGGAGGGCGAATACGCGCCGGACCTGGCGCCCGGGCGCGTGGTGGTGGCCGACGCCGCGGGCCCTGTCGCGGTGCTCTTCGGCGACGTCGCGCCCGGCCGCGGCGTCGACCGCGACAGTGCCCGGCTGCGGCTGTTCGCCGTCGCGGTGCCCGGGGTACCGGCGCTGCACGTCGAGGAGGCGCTGTTCGGGTGCGCCGAGGCGCTTTCAGACGCCCGTGGCGGGCAGTAGACTCGCGCCCATGCTCGACGTCCGCGACGTCCGCGTCATCGCCGACGAGCGCGCGGCCCGCACGCAGCTGCGCGGGCAGATCGAGGCGCTCGAGGCCCAGCTCTCCGACGCCGTCATCAGCGCCTTCCCCCACGGCGGGGTGCACAGCACGGTCCCGTCGCCCGGCGGCCCGCGCGTGCTGACGCTGGGCGAGCTCGAGCGCATCCGCGATGCCCTCGCCGACCGGCTGGCGCAGGCGCGCAGCGTGCTCGCCGAGCGCGGCGAGCGACAGGAGGCCAGCCGGGTACTGCTCGAGCGGATGCTGCTCGAGCCGGGCCGGTACAAGTTCGTGCGGGTCGCCGACCGGGACCTGGGGTCCAACGGCTGCGGCGTGTGGCACGTGCGCCCGCGGCTGGGGCTCATCGGCATGCTCATGGGCTGGTGGCAGGTCAAGCTGTCGTCCGGCTGTCCCTTAGCCTCCTGACATGGGCCGTCGCTCTCGCAAGCGCGGATTGACCGCGCCGGCGCCGCCGCCCGTGGTCGAGCGCCCTCGGCCGCGGCCCGCGTCGCCTGGTCCGCGCGCCCGGATGGCGCAGGCGCCGTCGGCGCCGTGGTCGCCCTTCCCGCTCACCGAGCTGGTCGTCCTGCTCTCGCTGGCGCTGATCGTCGCCGGGGTGCTCACCGACGGCGGGCGCCGCGGCGCCCTCCTGGCGTGCGGCTTCGCGCTGGTCAGCCTCGCCGGCCTGGAGCTGGCCGTCCGCGAGCACTTCGCCGGCTATCGCTCGCACTCGACGTTGCTGGCCGCGGCGTGCGCGATCGTCCTCGACGTGCCGCTGTTCCTGTGGACCGCGCTCCCGCAGGTCGCCCTGCTCGTCATCGGCGCGGTCGTGATGCTCGTCGTGCTGACGCGGCTGCGCCAGGCCTTCCGCACACGATCGGGCGGACTGGGGTTCCGCGCATGACCGAGCTACCCGCGCCCGAGCCCCGGCGCATGCGCCTGCTCGGCCTGCACCACGTCACGGTGATCTGCGCCGACCTGCAGCGCACGACGGCCTTCTACCGCGACCTGCTGGGCCTCGCGCTTGTGCGCGAGACGGTCAACGACGACGATCCCGACGCGCGGCACTTCTGGTTCGGCGATGGCAACGGGACCGCGGGCACGCTGCTGTCGTTCATGGAGTACCCGCAGATGGAGCCGGGGAAGGTCGGCGTGGGCTCCGTGCACCACGTCGCCCTGGCCGTGGCCAGCGCCGACGAGCTCGACGCCTGGCGCGACTACTTGCGCGAGCGCGACGTGGAGTGCACCGACATCTTCGAGCGCGGGGGACTGCGCTCGATCTATCTGCGCGACCCCGACGGCAACATCGTCGAGATCGCCACGGCTACGGGCTGACCGGTCCGCCGTAGGACGCGCCGGCCAGCCCGTCGCCGTGGTGTCCTCTCAGGCGACCCCGGCGAAGACTGCCGTCAGACCGTCCGCGCGCTCCGGCACGCGTTGCGAGGCAACGCTCACGCCGAGCATCTGCGCGAGCGCATGACGCTGACGATCGGTCATGGAGCCGACGGTCTTGTTCTCCGACATCGGGACGCACTGAAGGAACTTGCGGCTGCGTGTGTGACCCCACCGGCGCTGGCTCGTGAGCAGGTCGGAGACCGTCATGCTCTCCGCCTCCCACGGCGCGCCGAGGATCACATCGGCCGCGGTCATCTCCCCGATCGCGACGCGGCGCTTGAGCTCCGCGCGCGCCAGCCGGACGGCGTTCGCCCGCTCGAGGGCCTGCATGTGCTGAGGCCCCCGTCCAGGGGACATCCTCGCTTCTGCGTTCATCAATCCTCTCCCCGCTCCCCTCCCTCAAGGGGAACTCTTCCTTGGTTTGAACATGCGCGTGCAGCGAGACGGCAGCGGGGCCCTCGCGTGAGGTTCACACCCGCTCGGCCCGACCACCCGATGACGTCTCGGGCCGGTGTGAAGCTCTCTCCCCGGCAGCGTCTCGCCGACAGCGATTGAAGCTATGGCCGATGTGCGGATCGGTCAACGCGCGTGTCTGCCCAACACTCGCAAAGAGCATCCTTTTTCTTGACCGCTGTGACTTGTGAAGAAACGGACAAGCCAGCGGCCCGTAGGAGGGCGCTGGATCAGACCTCGGCGGGGCGCGGCAGCGGACCGTGCTCAGACTCGAAGGAGACCTTCACGGCGGCGAAGGCATCGAGCGCGCGATCCAGCGTCGCCGTGTCGTGCGTGGCCATCACGCTCGTGCGCAGGAGCGCGCCGCCGGGCGGGACGGCCGGATGCAGGGCCGTGTTGACGAACACGCCGGCGTCGTAGAGGGCCTTCCACAGCAGCCCCGCCTTCCAGTCGTCCTCGACCAGGACGGGGATGATCGGGGTGACGAGATCGCCGTGGCGCACGACCTTGAAGCCGCGCTCCACGAGGCCATCGCTCCAGTAGCGGGCGTTGTGCAGGACCTTCGCCATGAGGGCGCGGCCCTCGTCGCTGCGCACGATGCGCAGGGCGGCCATGGCGGCGCCGACCGCCGCCGGCACCGCGGAGGCGGTGAAGAGGAAGGCGCGGCTCTGGACGCGCAGGAACTCGATGACGTCGGCGGGGCCGGCGAGGAAACCTCCGCAGCTGGCCAGCGACTTGGAGAAGGTCCCCATGCGCAGGTCGACGCGATCCTCGACGCCGAAGTACTCGGCCGCCCCGGCGCCGCGTGCTCCGAGCACGCCCGCCCCGTGGGCCTCGTCGACCATCAGCCGCGCGCCGAAGCGCTCGCACAGATCGCACACCTCGCGCAGCGGCGGGACGTCGCCCTCCATCGAGAAGACCCCGTCGACGACGACCAGCACGCCGCCGCCGTCGTTCGACGCGCGCTCGAGCATGCGCTCGAGCTTGTCCATGCGGTTGTGGCGGAAGGCGCGCAGCTTGGCCCGGCTGAGCAGGCAGCCGTCGAGGATCGAGGCGTGGTCGCCGGAGTCGGCGACGACGGTGTCGCCGGGCCCGAGGATCGTCCCCAGCGTGCCCACGTTGGCCTGGTGGCCGGTGGTGAAGACGATCGCGCTCTCGGTCCCCATCCACTCGGCGATCTCCCGCTCGAGCTCCAGGTGCAGCGCCGTCGTGCCGTTGAGCAGGCGCGAGCCCGTGAGCCCGGTGCCGTAGCGCTCCAGGGCGTCGCGCGCACCCTGCATGACGCGCTCGTCGCCCGTGAGCCCGAGGTAGTTGTTGGAGCCCAGCATGATCCGCGGGGCGCCCTCCATCTCCACGACCGGGCGTGCGGGCCCCTCGACGGTGCGGAAGTAGGGGACGATGTCGGCCTCGCGTGCCGCGTGCAAGAGCGCAACGCGCTCGTTGTCGCGGGCCTTGGCGAAGACGTCGATCGAGGTCTCGGGCATGTAGGGTGCGCCGCCGTGTCCGTGGACGTGAGGCCCGTCAAGGGCCGCAAGGAGCTGCGCGAGTTCATCGAGCTCCCGTACCGGCTTCACTCTACCTCGCCGTACTGGTGCCCTCCGCTGCGCCTGGAGCGCCGGCTGTTCCTCAGCCGCCGCCAGAACGCCTTCTTCAAGCACGGCGACGCGCAGCTGTTCTGTGCGTGGCGCGACGGGCGTGTGGTCGGGCGCATCAGTGCCCAGATCGACCACGCTTTGAACGCCTACCAGGACAACCGCTGGGGCATGTTCGGCTTCCTCGAGTTCGAGGACGACGCGGAGATCCTCCCGGCGCTGCTCGCGGCCGCGGAGGGCTGGCTGCGCGAGCGCGGCCGCGACCTGATGCTCGGACCGATGGACTTCGCCATCAACGACGAGAACGGCATCCTCGTCGAGGGCTACGACCGCGAGCCGATGATCAAGCAGCCGTGGCACCCGCCCTACTACGTGGCGCGCTGCGACGAGGCCGGCCTGGAGAAGGCGATGGACCTGTGGATGTGGGAGCTCGACATCTCCGACCGCGAGAAGATCATCCCCGTCGTCTTCGAGCTCGCCGAGCAGGTCGAGCCCAAGCACGGCGTGCACATCCGCAAGATGACCCGGCGCTCGCTGCGACGTGACCTGGACCGCTTCGCCGACGTCTACAACTCGGCGTGGTCTGAGAACTGGGGCTTCTCGCCCTACTCCAAGAAGGACCTCGACTACTACGCGCAGGAGATGCAGCTCGTCTTCGACGCGCCCTGGTTCATGGTGGCCGAGAAGGACGGCGAGACGGTCGCCGTGGCCATCACCGTCCCCGACATCAACCAGGTGCTGTTCAAGATGAAGGGTCGCCTGCTGCCCTTCGGCTGGTGGCACTTCCTGCGCAGGCGCAAGATCATCGACCGCTGTCGCGTGGGTTTCCTGGGCGTCAAGCCGGAGTACCAGCACACCGGCGTGGCGGCGGCGCTGTATGTCGAGCACTTCGACCTGGCGGCGCGGACCCCGATCAAGTGGGGCGAGATGGGCTGGATCCTCGAGACCAACCGCGCGATGAACCGCGGGATGGAGGCCATGAACGGCCGCAAGATCAAGACCTACCGCGTCTTTCAGCGCACGCTGGACTAGCGAACCCGCGGGCGGCGTCGGGCGCCGCGGCTATGATCGCCCCGGATGCAGGAAGAGAACGAGCCCGACGGCATCGAAGAGGTCGACGCCGTCCCGGTCCTGGCCGACGAGGCGCGGGCGCTGCAGCGCACCGACGCCGCGGCCGGCATCGTCGTCGCCAAGCAGGCCGCAGCCGTCGCCGCGACGTCCTTCGCCGCCGGCGTGGTCACCGTCGCCGCCGTCCGCGGCGCGCGGGCCGTGCGCGCCCGGCGCCGGACGCGCCGCAAGGCCGGCCAGCTCGCGCCGGTCCTCGCCACGCGCTCGTTCCTCATCGACGTGCACCTGCTGGGCTCGCGGGACTAGCTGAGTTCCTCGCTGCGCTTGCGGTGCTGCGCGGCGCTTGCTGCCGCATCGAGGGAAGGGAGTAAGCGGTGGTCGGGGCGCGGGCGGTCGGCTCGGGGGCGGGCAGTTCGCGCTGAGGACGACCGCGGGCGGCTGCGCCCGGGCACACTCCCTTCCCTCGGTGATGCTGTTCAGGCCGCCGCCGAGTGCGGCGGCGCGGTCGAGTCGCGCACCACGAGCTCGGCGGGCAGCACGGTCGGGCGCCGGGGGCGCCCGCCGCCCATGCGCTCCTCGAGCAGCCCGAAGGCCGTCGCGCCCAGCAGCTCGGCGTCGAGCGCCACCGTGGTCAACGCCGGATCGAGCACGCGCGCGAAGTCCATGTCGTCGAAGCCGATGACCGAGAGGTCGCGCGGGATGCGCAGCCCGCGCTCGCGCGCGGCCAGGTAGAGCCCGGCGGCGACGATGTCGTCGTCGCAGAACACGGCCGTAGGCTGCTCGTCGAGCAGCGGGCCGGCCGCGTCGCGGGCGTCGTCGATCGTGATCGCCGTCAACGCGCGCGGCAGCGCGTCGGGGTCGAGGCCGGCGCCGGTCAGCACGCGCCGGCGGGCGTCCTCGCGGAGGTGGAAGGTGGGGGCGTCGAAGTCGGCGGCCAGGTGGCCGATGCGGCTATGGCCGAGCTCGAGCAGGTGCTCGAAGGCGGCCGCGGCGCCGCCCTCGGAGTCGAAGCGCACCGACGAGCGCCGCGGCGCCCTGGACTCGATGAGGACGACGTGCTCGTCGGGCCCCATCCCCTCGGGGGGCATGACCTCGAAGAGCAGATAGCCGTCGACTGGGCCCGCGCGCAGCGCCTCGAAGGACTGCTCCTCCCAGCGCCGGTCGTTGCCGGTGTCGACCAGCGCCACCGTGTAGCCGGCCTCCTGCGCCGCGCGCTGGGCGCCGCGCAGGACGCGGGCGAAGAACGGATTGGTCACGTCGGGCACCAGCAGCGCGACCGCCCGCGAGGTTCCCAGGCGCAGCGCCTGCGCGGCGACGTTGGGTCGGTAGCCGAGCTCGCGCGCGCAGCGGCGCACGGTCTCCTGCGTGGCCGCCGAGACGCGGCCGCGGCCCTTGCCGGAGAACACGAGCGAGACCGTCGACTGCGAGACGCCGGCGCGCCGGGCCACGTCGACGCTCGTCACGCGGGTGTTCGCGGTGGAGGCGATGGGGGACATGCAACCACGCCGGGAGGCGCCGCGGGGCGGGAAGCAACGCCCCCACGCCGCGTCTTCGTTGTGTGACGAGGTTGACTCAAGCATCCGTCATACGTAGTATGCTCATACGTATGACTGGTATCGCAACAAGCCTGGTTTCACTCGCTGCCGCCGGCGCATTGGCCGTCGGCGCCGCGTTCGCACCCGGCGCCGACCGCCCCGCGCCCCGCACGGCCATCGTCATCGACGCTCCCGCCGCGCGCGACGGGCGCGCGCTCGTCGACCCGCGCCTACGCGCGGTCGATGCCGCCGTCCGCCTGCCGCGCAGCGCCGCCGAGGCGCACACCGACGTGCGCTACTTCGCCGCCCAGGGCTATGACCGTGTGATCGTCGCCGGGCCGCGCTCGCTCGCCGCTGCGGACCGCGCCGGGGTCGCGACCGTGCGGGTCGCCGACCTGCCGGACGCACTGGCCGTGGTCAGGCGCTGAGCGCCAGCCCCTTCTGCTCGCGCGCGGCGAGCCAGGCGGTGAACTCGGCCGCCGGCAGCGCGCGCGAATACGAGTAGCCCTGCGCCTGGTCGCAGCCCAGCGTCGTCAACCGCGCGCGCACGTCGGGCGTCTCGACGCCCTCGGCCACCACGCGCAGCCCGAGGCTGCGGGCGAGGTCGATCGTGCAGCGCACGATGGCGGCGTCGCGCGCGTCGGTCGCCATCGACGTGACGAACGAGCGGTCGATCTTGACCTCCTTGACCGGCAGGCGCTTCAGATAGTCCATCGAGGAGAAGCCCGTCCCGAAGTCGTCGACGGCGATCTCGACGCCCAGCTCGTGCAGCCGCGCGAGGATCGGCAGGGCGCGGGCCGGGTCGGCCACGACCATGCTCTCGGTGATCTCGAGGACCAGGCGGTTGGTGGGCACGGCCCAGCGCTGGCACATGGCCTCGATGCGATCGGGCAGGTCGCGCTCGATCAGCGTGCGCGCCGAGAGGTTCACGGCGACGCCGAGATCGAGCCCTTGCGCGCGCCAGGCACCCATCTGGCGCAGGGCGTGGTCGAAGACGTAGTTGGTCAGCGGCACGATGAGGCCGGTGTGCTCGGCCAGCGGGATGAACTCGTCGGGCGGCAGCCAGCCGTGGACGGGATGCGCCCAGCGCAGCAGCACCTCGGAGCCCGTCACCGCGTTGGTCCGCAGGTCGACCTTGGGCTGGTAGTGCAGGATGAACTCCTCGCGCTCCAGCGCCGTGCGCAGGTCGCCGGCCAGCGCCAGGCGCTGGACGCTGTTGCCGTCGAGCTCGGGGACGTAGCGCTCGACGCCCGTCCGGCCCTCCTTGGCCTGGTACATGGCGACGTCGGCGCGCTGCATGAGGACATCGACGTCCTGGCCGTGCTCGGGGTAGGAGGCGATGCCGACGCTGGCGCCCAGCTCCAGGCGCACGCCGGCGACGTCGAAGTGCTCGGCGATGGCGCGCCGGACGGCGGCGGCGACCGCGACGCCGGCGGCGGGGGTCTCGACCGAGCGCAGGAGGATCGCGAACTCGTCGCCCCCCAGGCGCGCCACGGTGTCCTCCTCGCGCAGCATGCTCGAGAGGCGCTCGCCGACCTGGCGCAGCACCTCGTCGCCGTAGTGGTGGCCGAGCGTGTCGTTGATCTCCTTGAAGCGGTCGAGGTCGAGCAGCATCACGGCCACGCGGGTGTCGGCACGCCCGGCCACGTGGATGGCGTGCTGGGTGCGCGTGCGAAAGAGGACGCGGTTGGGCAGGCCGGTCAGCGCGTCGTGCAGGGCCAGGCGCTCGGCGATGAGGGCCTGACGGCCCGCGCGCTGGACGGCGATCATCGGCAGCGCGAGGAGCGGCAGGAGCACCGGGGCCGAGTCGAGCGCGAGGACGGCCAGCGGGGCGAGGCCCAGGAGGATGCCCTCGGTGGCCGACTGGCGGATGAGCTCGGAGGAGATCTGGTCGCGCAGGCGCGTGCCGGTGGTGAGCGCGATGGCGCCCGCGACGAGGCCCGTGTTAACGACGAAGAAGACCGCGGCGGCAGCGAGGATCGCGGGCACGTCGGCGGCGGTGAACTCCTGTTGGTGGGGCAGCACGCCCGCGGCCACCAGCACGCCGCCGGCGGCGCCGATGGCCAGCACGTACTGCGCAACGTTGAAGGCGCTGCGTGACGGGCGCTTGCGGTCGATGAGATCGCTGAGTCCGGAGGCCACGGCCACGGCCATGGCCGCGGCAGCAAGGCCCGAGGACAGCAGCAGCGCGAAGGTGAAGGTGGTCGACGGAGCGACCTCGCCCTCGCCGGTGCCGAGCTTGATCGGTACCAGCTCGCCGACGACGACGGCGCCGACCAGGACCCACATGCCGATCGAGCCGTGCCGGACGAGGTCCGAGCCGTGCGAGATGGCGAAGTAGGCGAGGAGCCCGAGCCCCGACGCGATGACTGCATTGACGTAGAGGCGGGCGCGCACGCTCAGGTGGGGGGTGGGGAAGGGACGGACGACGGGCGATCGCGTGGGCGCCCCGCGAGCGGGGCGCCTCGGTGCGATCGGACTAGCTCCACTTGCGCCCGTTGCGGGTCCTACCCGCGGCGCGCTGGCCGGTGTGGACCGACATGGCTACCACTTGGCGCCGGCGCCGAGGGCCTCGATGAGGACCGCCAGCATCGCGACCGTGGTCAGAAGGCGGAACATACGAAGCTTCATGGTCATTCCCCTTGTTCGGGGGTCCCGCGTCCGTGCGTGACCCTGCTTGGAACTAATCGGCAGCCCAGGGCTAACCTTTAACCGGTGGTTATCAACCATCCACGGACGTTCGATGACCGTTCGGCGGTGCCCTCAAGCCGCCCGCCTGGCGGTCGATCCCACTGGGCGAGATGCTCATCGGCCTCGTCCTGCTGCTCTGTCTGGCCACGGTGCCGCTTGCGCGCGGGCGCCTGG
>Ga0307502_10000469_pt1 | contig 10488 bp, 11 predicted proteins | sample 16_S_MG_FD_201364 | JGI IMG/M metagenome (GOLD analysis project Ga0307502, IMG submission 201364) | Soil microbial communities from Populus trichocarpa stands in riparian zone in the Pacific Northwest, United States - 16_S | ecosystem: Environmental > Terrestrial > Soil > Riparian zone > Trees... | reverse complement strand
TTCCTTCGACGTGCGCCGGCCGATCCTCGAGCTGACCGCGGCCGAGCGAACGATCGTGGCGATCGCACGCGCGCTCGACGGCTGGAAGCACCCCGGCAACGTGCTCGTCCTCGACGAGCCGACAGCGTCCCTGCATGGCGACGAGGTGCACAAGCTCTTCGTCGCCGTGCGCGAGGTCGCCGAGCGCGGTGGCGGCGTCATCTTCATCTCGCACCGGCTCGATGAAGTGGTCGAGCTCGCGGATCGTGTCGTCGTGCTGCGCGACGGTCACCTGATCGCCAACGTGGCCCGCGGGGAGTTCGACCATGACGAGCTCGTGCGGCTGATCGCCGGCGCGATCGGGTCAGCGGACACCGAGCACGGCCGTCCCGACCGCAGCGACGCCGTCCTGCGTGCCCGCGGCATCCGCGGCACGACCATCCGCGCCCTCGACCTCGACATCCATGCCGGTGAGGTCCTGGGCGTGACCGGGGTCCTGGGCTCCGGGCGCGAGGAGCTCGCGTCGATCCTCTTCGGATCCGCCCAAGGCGAGATCGACGAGCTCGACCTCGCGGGCCGGCGCGTGACCGCTCGCAGTCCCCGTCGCTCGATCGAGCTGGGGGTGGCCTACGTGCCTGGCGACCGCCGTCGCCAGGGCGCGGTCATGACCATGAGCGCGCGGGAGAACATGACGCTGCCCCGCATGCGACCGTTCCGGCGCCTGCTCGGCCGGCTCGACGGACCAGCCGAGCGAGCGGAGGTTCAGAGCTGGATCGAGCGCGTGGACGTGCGGCCACCTGACCCCGAGCGCACGCTGTCGCTGTTCAGCGGCGGCAACCAGCAGAAGGTCGTGCTCGCCAAGTGGCTGCGCAACGAGCCGAGGGTGTTGCTCATGGACGAGCCGACCCAAGGCGTCGATGTCGGCGCGAAGGCGGGGATCTTCGAGCTGATCGCCGGTGCGGCGGCGGCAGGCGCGGGCGTCCTCATCTCGTCGCCGGATACGAAGGAGCTCGCCCTGATCTGCGACCGCGTCCTCGTGATGCGCGACGGCGAGCTGGCAGTCGAAGTCAACAAGCCCGACCTGAGCGAGGCGCGGCTGGTCAGCGCGGCGCTCGGGCGTGCGCGTACCGACGGAAGTCGAGTGGAGACCGATGAGGCAAGTGGTTGAGATGGAGCGGTCACAGCACGAGGAGCACGCGACCGCGACCGAGGCTCTAGCCGAGGAGAAGGCGCCCGCTCCCGCTCAACGGCGCGACCTCGGCCGCGTCTCGCGCGCCCTGTCGTTCCGCAACATCAGCGCCGTCTACGTCTTCATCGTCCTCTTCGTCGGCTTCTCGTTCTGGGTGCCGGACACGTTCCTCTCCGGTGACACGTGGCGGGCGCTGATCAGCAGTCAGGCCGTCACGGCGATGCTCGCCGTCGGTCTCGTCATCGCGCTGTCCGCCGGCGCGTTCGACCTCGCGATCGGCGCCACGCTCGGCTTCGGCTCGATCTTCGTCGCGTGGCTGCTCGCGAAGCGCGGGATCCCGATCGCGCCGGCGATCGTGCTTTCGATCCTCGCGGGCGCGGCGGTCGGGCTGCTGAACGGGTTGCTCGTGGTCCGGGTGCGCATCGACTCGTTCATCGCCACCCTCGGCATGAGCTCGATCCTGCTTGCGATGATCGCCTGGATCTCGTCGAGCCAGCAGATCCTCGGGCTCTCCAACTCGTTCCAGAAGCTCGGCACGACGGACCTCTTCGGCTTGACGCTGCCGGTCTACCTGATGCTCGCGGTCGCGCTCATGGCGTGGTACGTGCTCGAGTTGACGCCGGTCGGCCGCCACGTGTATGCAACCGGCGGCAACACCGAGGCGGCACGGCTGGCCGGCGTGCGCACCTCGGCGGTGGTGGTCGTCGCGCTCGTCTGCTGTGGAGCGATCGCTGCGTTCTCCGGAGTGCTCGTCAGTTCGGCGCTTGGGACCGGCGACCCGACGATCGGGCCTTCGTACCTGCTGCCGGCGTTCTCGGCGGCGTTCCTCGGCTCGACGCAGTTCCGCGGCGGGCGCTTCAACGTCTGGGGCACGGTGCTCGCGGTGTACGTCCTGGCCACCGGCGTGAAGGGCCTCCAGCTTGCGGGCGCGCCAATCTGGATCCCCGACCTCTTCAACGGCGTCGCGCTGCTGCTGGCGGTCGGCCTCGCGAAGTACCAGGGGACCGCACGCCGCGCCGGTGCCGTCAAGCGCCTACTCAGGTTCGACCGACAGTGACCGGCGCCCAGACCGCGCCGCAGTCGGTCGACCCGCATACGGGCGTCCAGTTCTTCGACCTGTCGCATCCGTGGGGCCACAACGCCCCGCTCTGGCCGTACTTCCCCGACGTCAAGATCGAGCGCTTCCACTATCACGCCAAGTCGGGCGTGCTCTCGCAGCAGATCACGACGTTCATGCACTGCACGACGCACACCGATGCGCCGGCGCACGTGATCGAGGGGACGCCCTACATCGACGAGCTCGCGCTCGCCTCCTACTTCGGCACCGGCGTCGTCGTCTCGATCCCGAAGCAGAAGTGGGAGGTGATCGGCGCCGAGGACCTCGAGAACGCCCGCCCAGAGATCCGCGCGGGCGACATCGTGGTCGTCAACACCGGCTGGCACCGCCACTGGGGCGACAGCCGCACGTACTTCGTCGAGTCGCCCGGCACCTACGACGAGGCCGGCGCCTGGCTGGCTGAGAAGAAGGTGAAGGGCTTCGGGATCGACTGCCAGGCGCTCGACCACCCGCTCGGGACCGCGATCGGCCCGCAGCCGAACGGTCCGCTGATCCCGGGGATCCTCGAGGAGTACGAGGCCTACACCGGCCGCGACGCCAGGGCGGACTTCCCGCTCTGGGAGCCTTGCCACCGCCACCTGCTCGGCAACGGCATCGTCGGCTTCGAGAACGTCGGCGGCCAGATCGACGCCGTCACCGGCAAGCGCGTGACCTTCGCGGCCTTCCCGTGGCGCTGGACCCAGGGCGACGGCTGCATCGTCCGCCTCGTGGCGATGCTCGACCCGTCGGGAGAGTTCCGGATCGAGACGGGTGGCGGCTGATGCGCGCCGCGGTGATCGGTGGTGGGCTCATGGGCCACGGGATCGCGCAGGTGCTCGCGCTCGGCGGGCTCGACGTCGTCGTGCACGACCCGGTCCCCGAGGCCCTCGAAGCCGTTCCCGGCCGCATACAGGCCAACCTCGACGCGCTCGGCATCGAGGCCGAGGTGGACGTCGCGCTGGAGGCCGAGCTCGAGCGCGCGGCCGCAGACGCCGACTGGGTCTTCGAAGCGGCCCCGGAGAATCTCGCGCTGAAGCAGCAGCTGTTCGAGCGGCTCGACGCATGCGCGCCACCCGACGCAGTCCTTGCCACCAACACCTCCGTCATGCGGGTCGGCGATGTCGCCGCACGCGCGCGGCGGCGCGGGCGGATCGTCGGCACCCATTGGTGGAACCCCCCGTTCCTGGTCCCGCTCGTCGAAGTGGTCCAGGGACCGGACACGGGGCCGGCGACGATCGATCGCACGCTGTCCCTCCTCGCATCGCTCGGCAAGACGCCGGTGCACGTGCGGCGAGACGTCGCGGGCTTCGTCGGCAACCGTCTCCAGCACGCGCTCTGGCGCGAGGCGTTCGATCTCGTCGACAAGGGCGTGTGCGACCCGGAGACGATCGACACCGTGGTCAAGGCCGGCTTCGGCCGGCGCCTGCCGGTGCTCGGCCCGATGGAGAACGCCGACCTGGTCGGGCTCGACCTCACGCTCGCCATCCACGAATACGTGCTCGGAGAGCTCGACCCGCCGTCGGAGCCTTCGGCCGGTTTGCGACAACACGTCGAGCGTGGCGAGCTCGGGGTGAAGACCGGCACCGGCTTTCGTACCTGGTCGGAGCATGACGCCGCCGCGCTGCGCGCGCGCGTGATCGAGCGCCTGGCGGCCGAAAACGACGACAACGGAGTGAACGCATGAACCCTGCCGTCCTGACCACCGCCCTGACCGGCCCGCTGGCGACCAAGGCCGACAACCCGGCCCTCCCCGTGACGCCCGAGGAGATCGCCGCCGCCGCCAAGGACGCATACGAGGCCGGTGCCGCCGTGGTGCACGTGCACCTTCGCGACGCCGACCAGCGCCCGACCGCGGACCTCGACATCGCTCGGCGCACCCTCGGGCTGATCGAGGAGACATGTCCTGCGCTCGTCCAGCTGTCAACGGGCGTCGGCTTGGGCGTCGGCCTCGAGGAGCGGTCGAAGCTCGTCGAGCTCAAGCCGACGATGGCAACGCTCAACGTGTGCTCTATGACCTTTGGCGCCAATGAGTTCAGCAACCCGCCCGACGGCGTCCGCCGGCTCGCCTACCGGATGGGCGAGCTCGGCGTCAAGCCCGAGCTCGAGCTCTACGACGGCGGGCATCTCGAGATGGCTCTCGCCCTGCACTCCGAAGGGCTGCTGCAGGAGCCGCTCCAGTTCTCGCTCGTGATGGGGGTGCTCGGAGGCATGGCCGCCACGCCCGCCAACCTCGTCGCGTTGATCGACCGCATCCCTGACAAGAGCGTCTGGCAGGTGATCGGCATCGCGCGTCACAACCTTCCGATGACCGCGATCGGTCTCGCAATGGGCGGCAACGCACGCACCGGCATGGAGGACACGCTGATGGTCCGGCGCGGCCAGCCCACGACCGGGAACGGCGAGCTGACGCAGCGTCTGGCGACAACCGCGAGCGCGCTCGACCGACCGCCCGCGACCGTCGAGCAGGCGGTCGAGAGGTTGGCGTTGGGGCACTCAGTATCCAGCGTCGGCCAGACCGCCTGATACCGTCGGTTGTGTCCAGGATGGCGCAGCTCGACGCAACGAACACCCGCGACGGGCAGCACGTGGCCATGGTCCACGATCGGTTGCGCGACGCCATCCTGAGTGGCGAGATCGAGGCAGGCGCGACCATGTCGCAGACCGCGCTCGCGAAGCAGCTGGACGCGGGCCGTACGCCGCTGCGCGAAGCGCTGCGGCTGCTGCAACGCGAGGGCCTCGTCATCTCCGAGCCGAACCGGCGGGTGCGGATAGCCGACCTCTCGAGCGACGACGCCGAGGAGCTGTACATCATGCGGATCGCACTCGAGTGCGTGGCGATCCGGATCACGGTGCCGACGCTGACCTCCGACGACTTCGCCTCGCTCGAGGGCTACATGGCGCAGATGGACCACTACATGAAGGACGACGATCTGCGCGGGATGAGGACGCCGCACCTGGCGTTCCACAACCAGCTCGTCGCCGGCGCCGGTCCGCGCGTGAGCCATGAGCTCGCGCAGCTCTTCGACCACGCCGAGCGCTACCGGCTGCGCTGGGGGAAGGAGAGCGTCTGGTCGCAGCGCCGCGCTGAGCATCGCGCGATCGTCGAGGCCGCGGCTGCGCGTGACGCGGACCTCGCAGCGCTTCGTCTCGCCGAGCACTATGCGCGGACGGCCGCGCTGGTCTTCGCAGGCATCGATCCAGATCACGACCTCGCGCGCCTGCGGACGACGATGCAGACCGTCGCGCCCGGCTCAGAGGCCAAGCTCAAGGTCGGCTGAGCAGTCGCGGCACCAGGGCGCCGGCGTTGCCCGAGTCGAGCAGCGCGCGCTTCTCGCCGAGCGCGTCGAGCTCGGGGGCAGGATCGCCGGCGGGCGGCAGCGCCGCATAGGGCCAGTCGGTACCGAACACGATCTGCTCGAACGGAATGACGGCTGCGGTTGCCGCGACTGCCGATGCGTGGTTGGAGAGACCTGTGTCGTACCAGCAGCGAGCGAGCGCGGCGAGCGCGCCAGACGGCGCAGCGGTTGCCTTGTTCGGCTCACGTGCCGCGAGCGAGTCGATGCGGTGGGCCAGGAACGGCGCTGTCCCGCCGAGGTGGGCGACCTGCAGGCGCAGGCGAGTAGCCCGCTCGAGTGTCCCGGAGTAGATGAGATTCGCGAGCGCGCGCGTCGTGTCGAACGGGAACTCGTAGAGCCAGATCGGATGGTGGGGCAGAGCGGGCGGTGGCATCGGCGCTGCGGGGTGCAGGAACACGTAGGCGCCGCGCCGATCGAGCTCCGTCCATACCGGCTCGAGGCGCTCGTCGCCTGGATAGATCCCGTCAAGGTTCGAGAGCAGCGCCACGCCGTCGAGCGCAAGCACGTCGAGCGCGTGGCTCAGCTCCGTGAGTGACGCGTCGACGTCAGGAAGCGGCAGCACAGCGAGTCCCGCGAAGCGGTGCGGAGCTGCCCGGACGAGATCGGCGGTCGCCTCGTTGACCATGCGTGCGAGCTCCGCCGCCAAGCCTGCGTCACCGAACCAGATGCCGGGGGGCCCAAGTGACATGACCGCGGCGTCGATGTCGTGGCGGCCCATGAACTCCTCGGTCATCTCGCGCGACCACGGCGGCAGCGGCAGGGGCGAGCGCTCCTCGACGATGGCGCGGTAGCCGTCGGGCACGAGATGCACGTGCGTGTCGAGGCGCACGTCAGTCGAGGATCGCGACGACGCGGGCCGGCGCCGCGCTGGCGCGGCTGATGCGCAGCGGGAAGCAGGCGACCGTGAAGCCGGTGGGGGGCAGCTGGTCGAGGTTGACGAGCCGCTCGATCTGCGAGTAGTCGAGGTCGGCCTGGTGTGCCTCCCAGAAGATCCCCGGCTCGTCGCGCGCGAGCGCGTCCTGGGCCTGCATCCGCAGCGGCCGGTCCCAGCCCCAGGCGTCGATGCCCATCACGCGGACGCCCCGGTCGTGCATCCAGCGGGTCGCCGCCGCGGTCACACCAGGGCCACGGTCCATGTAGCCCTCTTGGCCGTAGAACGCGTCGCGCCCGGTGTGAATCAGGACGATGTCACCGGGCTCGAGCGTGTGGGGAATCGCCTCCAGCGCCGCCTTGACGTCGGCGGCATCGACGGCCTCGCCATCGGCGCGGTCGGTGAAGTCGAGCACGACGCCCGGGCCGAAGAAGCGCTCGAGCGGAAGCTCGTCGATCGTCGCGGCGGGCTCGCCGGCGATGTCCGAGTTGTAGTGGTACGGCGCGTCGACATGCGTCGAGTTGTGGGTGCCGAGCGTGACGACCTCGCGCGTCCAGCCTTGGCCTTGGCGCAGCAGGCGTGCCGGCACCCCGTACATCGCCTCGATCTCGGCCGCGCCCGCGGCGTGGTCGAAGTACGCGATCTCGTTGCGCTGGAAGACGGGTACGCCGGGAGGGCTGGCGACGATTGCAGCGGACAGGTCGATGATCGGCGCCATCACGCGGGCAGCGGCGCGGGCGCGCGGGCTAGTGAACGCTCGCGGCCGACCACGGGTTCGCGACGTCTTCGTCGGCATGTGACGCCGGCGCGGCCGACGGGAACCCCTCCATCATCGAGTCCGGCATCGCGACGTTGCGATAGAAGGTGTTCGAGCCCTGCGAGGGCACCCAGCGCCGCGTCTTCCAATCGGGGACGTAGTTGCGGTAACCGCCGGTGTTGATCTCGAGCCGTATGCCGCCGGGGGCACGGAAGTACAGGTAGTCCTGCTCGCCCATCCCGTGACGGCCCGGGCCGAACTCGATGTCGATGTCGGCGTTGAGGAGGATGTCGGCGGCACGCAGAAGATCCTCGCGCGAGTCCACCCACCACGCGAAGTGGTGAAGGCGCCCGGGGACGTCGCTCTGGTCGAGGATCAGCCCCAGGTCGTGGGACTTCTCGTTGTTGGTCGACATCGCGAACACGACGAGGTCGGTCTCGTCGTTGAGAAGCGTGTACTCGGTGAAGGTCGAGCCGAGGGTGTCGCGCATCCATTCGGCGTCGCGGACCGGGTCTCTGGTCAGCACGGTGCAGTGATCGATCATCCGCGGAGCGATCCCACGCGGCACGTAGCGCTGCGGGCGGTCGGGGAAGGGCGACTCCATGCCGGCCGGCGGGACGTACTCCTCGGACTCCCAGAAGAGCTCGTGCGTGTGGCCGCCGGGCGACTTGAACCGGTAAGCGGGCCCGTGGCCGACCGAGTCCTCGAACCAGCCTTCGCCGGCCCCCGCGTCGTCGACACGGGTGATCGCGGTCGTCAGGTCGTCCGGGCTCCACGTGCGCCAGCCGATGTGGCCGAGGCCGGTCTGCTCGGCCTCGGTCAGCTGAAGGCTGTGGTGATGCCACTCGCCCCAGCCGCGCAGGTACACGGACTGCCCGTCGCGGGCGGTTTCCTCCAAGCCGAGGACGTCCTTGTAGAAGCCGAGCGAATCGTCGGGCTTGGGGGTGAGAATCTCTACGTGCGCGAGATGGGCGATAAGTCGACGCGACATGGCGCCACCGTATAACCGCCGGTATCCGAAGTCAAGTTCAAGATCGGACTTTGCATTTAGGCGGCAAGTACATATGATGGATACACTTCGACCGACGTAGTCCCGTGACAGCGCCCTCGCCCACACCTTTTGCCCTCGCCACGTTCGCTGACGCGGGCGGCCGTCCGCTTGCGGCGATCGTCCGCGGGGGGCGTGCCTCGGCCCTCGCGCCTCACCTCGGCGGCGAGCGCACGATCCGCGAGCTGGTCGACGACTGGGACGCCATGCTCCCGGCGCTGCAGGCCCTCGCGGACAGGCTCGAGCTGGAGGCGTACGAGCTGGCGGTCGACGAGCTGCGCCCGCTGCCACCGGTGCTACCACCGGGGCAGATCTTCCAGGCCGGCGCGAACTATCGCCAGCACGTGCTCGACCTCATGGCGGGGGCGGAGGCGCGTGGTGACAGCTCCGACGGCCTCACCGCTGCCGCGCGCGATGCGGCGCGTACCGAGCTGGAGCAGCGCCTGGAGCATGGCCAGCCGTTCGTCTTCCTCGGCTCGGCGCACGCGATGATCGGCGCCCGCGATGAGGTCGTCCTCCCCGCGGATTGCGCACAGCCCGACTGGGAGCTGGAGCTCGCCGCGATCATCGGCCGCCGCGCTCGCCGGGTGCCGAGGGAGCAGGCACTCGACTACGTCGCCGGTTACACCATCTGCAACGACCTTACGTCGCGCGACGCGCTCATCCGCCCGGACGCGCGCGGCCTCGGGCTGGACTGGCTCGCGGGCAAGAACTCGCCGACATTCCTCCCGACGGGCCCGTTGTTCGTGCCGGCGACGCACGCGGGCGACCCGGCCAAGCTGCAGATAACCCTCAGCGTCAACGGCAAGACGATGCAGGACGAGTCGACCGCCGACATGGTCTTCGACGTCCCGGCGCTCCTCTCGTTCATCTCGAACGTGACCGAGTTGCACGCGGGCGACCTCTTGCTGACCGGGTCACCCGCCGGCAACGGGGCGAGCCTCGGCGTCTTCCTGGCTCCGGGCGACGTCATGGAAGGCACGATCACCGGGCTTGGAACGCAGCGCAACGTCTGCGTCGCCGAGGTTCCCGCCAAGACGAAGGAGGCGGCAACGGTATGAGCGACAACGACGTCCTGCAGGCTGAGCGCACCATCGTTCGGCTCATCCGTCAGACCTGGGCGGCGATCGACCGCAAGGACTGGGACGCGTACGCCGACGCCTTCGCCGAGGACGGAGAGTTCGAGATCATGGGCCAGCGGCGCAAGGGCCGCGCCGAGATCGTTGCCGGCCCGGCGCGCGATCTCGCGAAGTACGACGGCCTGCAGCATCTCGTGATGAACGAGATCGTCGACGTCGACGGAGGTCGCGCTGCCGGCGGCTGGTACGCGATCGCCGTGCACGTGCCCGACGGCTCCGACCCCGGCGTGCACGCCGACGTCGGACTGCACTACCGCTTCCAGGCTCGCCGCGAAGGCGACACGTGGCGCTTCGCCGAGGTGACGATCCAGATCATCTGGACCAGCGGCATGAGCTTCGGCATCGAAGAGCGGCCGCACGGCGAGTGACGGACTTCGGCAGCCTCGAGCAGATCGTCGCCGAGACCCCGTATCCCGGAATTGCCCGCCGTGTTCTGAATACGTCGAAGGCAACGGTCCAGGAATACCGGTTCGACGCCGGCGCGACCTTCCCGATCCACCATCACCCGCAGGAGCAATTCACACTCGTGCTCGAGGGAGAGGTCTCGTTCAGTGCCGACGGCGAGAGCCGCGAGCTGACCGCCGGCGAGTGGTCGGTCGTCCCCGGCGACGTCCCGCATGGCGTCACGGCCGGCCCGACAGGCGCGCGCTTCCTCGCCGTCCTCGTCCCACCCCGAAAGGAGCCTCTGACATGACCCTGACCGCCGTCAACCCCGCCGACGGGAGCCAGCTCGGCCGGTTCGAAGAGCTGAGTGGCGACCAAGTCGCCGCCGCGATCGAGCGCGCGCATTCGGCGTTCCTTCAATGGCGCGAGCGGCCGCTCGCGGAGCGCTGCGACCTCTTGCGGTCGCTCGCCGCGACGCTCCGCGCGAACAAGGCAGAGCTGGCGCGCGAGGCAACGCTCGAGATGGGGAAGATCCTGCGCGAGGCCGAGGGCGAAGTCGAGAAGTCGGCGGTCTTCTGCGAGTACTACGCCGACAACGCCGAGCGCCTGCTCGCCCCCGAGGTGATCGACGATGGTGGCGCCGTCGAGAACTACGTGTGTTACGAGCCG
>Ga0307502_10000468_pt1 | contig 10505 bp, 12 predicted proteins | sample 16_S_MG_FD_201364 | JGI IMG/M metagenome (GOLD analysis project Ga0307502, IMG submission 201364) | Soil microbial communities from Populus trichocarpa stands in riparian zone in the Pacific Northwest, United States - 16_S | ecosystem: Environmental > Terrestrial > Soil > Riparian zone > Trees... | reverse complement strand
CCCGAGTACTCGACGTACCGGTCGAGCAGCGCCGTACTCAGCTTGGGCGCGCCGAGCCGTTCCAGGTCCATGGCCAGGAACGCGATGTCGTCCAGTCCGTCGACGGCGCGCAGCCGGTCGTCGAACTCGAGGCAGTCCAGCACCCTGGGGCCGTCGTCGAGGCAGAAGATGTCGTCGGCCAGCAGATCGCCGTGCCCGTCGACGATCCGGCCCTCAGCGATCCGGGTGTCGAACAGTTTCTTCCGGCCGGCGAGGAAGGCCAGTGCCAGCCGTCGGATCTCCGTGAGGTCGTGGTCGTTCAGCACCGAGCCGCGCACCGTGTCGACCTGGTCGAGACTTGCCGACCATCTGGCCGCGAGCGCGTCCCGGGTGCCCTCGGCCGAGATGGCCGGGCTCCTCGACGCGCTTGCGTGGAACGCCGCGATCACCCGTGCCAGCCGGATGACGGTGTCGGCCAGGGGCGCGTCGGCACGCACCAGTGTGCTGAGCCGCCGGTCGTCCGGCATCCGCCGCATCACCACCATGTGATCTAGCGGCTCACCATCCACATCGGACACATCGGCGACACCGAGGTAGACATCGGGAGCCAACCGGCTGTTCAGCTCGATTTCCTTGTGACACACCGCGAGCCGGCTCTGTCTGGTGCGGAAGTCGAGGAAACCGACATCCACTGGCTTCTTGAGCTTGTAGGCCCGGTCACCCACCAGGAACACCACACCGATGTGAGTCTCCCGCACGGCGACGGGACCATTGCCCACATCCCAAGCCATCGATGTCAATCGAACTCCTGCCAGGTTGTCGGTCCGATGTCATGTCCAGCGTGCTCTCGGCGCGGACCGGTGACCGGAGTCATTCGATGTCACCTTTGAGGTCTTTGGTCCTCTCTCCGCGGTCTCCGGACGACCGGATTGGTCACCGAGTCACCGCGACAGGGGAACTTCGATTCCAGCGCGCACGCCCTGCGGCCGCCGACACTGAGGGCAACCGCTGAAAGGAGCGCACATGTCTGTTCAGGACCACGTGCCGAAGACGAGGTCGGCCACCCCCGACCGGAAGGCCGCCGCCCCACTGAGTGGAATGCCGGCTCGGCGTGCTGTCTCGCCGCGTGCCCCGGTGCTGGCGGTGCTGCGCATCATGATGGGCCTGACGTTCCTGTGGGCCTTCCTCGACAAGACCTTCGGACTCGGCTACGCCACACCGGCGGCGAACGCGTGGGTCGACGGCGGTTTCCCGACGAAGGGCTTCCTCGGCAACGTCCAGGTCGGCCCGATGCAGTCGACGCTGCAGAGCTGGGCCGGCAGCGGGTGGGCCGACTGGTTGTTCATGATCGGCCTGCTGGGCATCGGGTTGGCGCTGCTGCTCGGCGTCGGTATGCGTCTGGCCGCAACGTCCGCGGTGGTCCTGCTTGCGTTCATGTGGATCGCGGAATGGCCGCCGGCGCAGGTCAACTCGGCCGGTGAGGCGACGTCGTCGACCAACCCGCTGATCGACTCCCACCTGGTGTACATCGTCGTGGTGATCGCCCTGGCCCTCTACGCCGCGGGTGACACCTGGGGTCTCGGACGGTGGTGGGCCAAGCTCGGCATCGTCGACCGCAACCGCTGGCTGCGCTGATCCACTACGGCTCGACATTCGGTGTGCTGGCAACGTTGTGGCCGGCACACCGCAGTCGTGCGCTACGGCAGGGGAGCCGTCCACACCAGACGGGTCCCGCCGCCGTCGCGCCGTCGCGCGGTGAGCGCGCCGCCGGCGTCGGTGGCGCGCTGCGCCATGTTGTGCAGGCCGCTGCGCGCGACGGTGTCGGGGATGCCGACGCCGTTGTCGGTGACGTCGATGACCAGGTTGTCGTCGACCGAGATCGTGACCACCAACTCGTCGGCGCCGGCGTGGCGGACGACGTTGCTGACCGCCTCACGCAGGACCGCTTCGGCGTGTTCGGCGAGGTCGCCGGACACGACGCTCACCGGGCCGGACATGCGGACGGTGGTCCGCAGGGCGGTGTCGGCGGTCAGTTTGGTGATCATGTCGTGCAGGGCGGTCCGCAGCCTGGGGGTTTCGGTGGGGTCGGCTTGCAGGTTGAAGATCGCGGTGCGGACGTCGTGAATGACTTCCTGCAGTTGGTCGATGTGCTCGGTGAGCCGGTCGGCCACCGCGGGTGATGTGACGCGGCGGTGGGTGCTCTGCAGGCCCAGCCCGATCGCGAACAGCCGTTGGATGACCTGGTCGTGCAGGTCTCGGGCGATCCGTTCCCGATCGGCCAACACCTCCAGCTCACGTCGCGCCGACTGGCTCTCGGCGCGTTGCAGTGCCAGCGTGGCCTGGTCGGCGAAGGAGGAACCGACCTGGAAGTGCAGGTCGTCGAACCCAGCCGAGCCGGCCGCACGCACGGCCAACAACACCCCGGAGATCGACTCGCCCGCACCGAGAGGCAGCGCCAGCGCGGGACCGAACTCCACATCGAGCCCGTCGGCGAAGTTGACACCGAGGCTGGCCACGTTGCGGGGCACGTGGTCGGCGAACACCGCCCCGAGGGTGGAGCCCAGGATGGGGATCGTTCGGCCGGTCACCAGGTCGGGATCCATGCCGGCGCACACCGCCACCGTGAGCTCGGTGACCTCCGATGCCACCTCGTGCGGGCCGCGCGGTACGGCGATGAACGTGTAGTCCGCGCCGGTCAGCTCCAGGGCACGGCCGGCGATGAGCCGCAACGCCTCGGTCGGGTCGCTGGCGCCGAGCAGCTCGGAGGTGACCTCGCCGATGGCCTCCAACCACCGCTGGCGCCTACGGACCTCCTCGAACAGGCGAGCGTTGTACACGGCGATACCGGCCGCGCCGGCCAGCGCCTGCAGGACCATCTCGTCGTCCTCGGTGAAGCCTGATCCGTTGTTCTTCTCGGTCAGGTAGAGCCGGCCGAAGACCTCGCCGTGCGCCTGGATCGAGACGCCGAGGAAGGTGTCCATCGGGGGATGATGGGCCGGAAATCCCACCGACGCCGGATGCCGGGACAGATCGGCCAGCCGCAGTGGCTTGGCGTCCTCGAGCACTACCCCCAGCACGCCGTGGCCGGTGGGCAGCGGACCGATCAACGTCCGGGTGGCGTCGTCGATGCCGACGTGGACGAACTCGGTCAGCATCCCGTCCTCGCCAAGCACCCCCAGCGCACCGTAGCGAGCGTCCACCAGATCAACGGCGGCCCGCACGATCTGCCGCAGCGTCTCGTCCAGCTCCAACCCGGACGAGACCGCCAGTACCGCCTCCAGCAGCCTGTCCATGGTCGTCACCGGTTCACTGTGACACGGAATCGTCCCCGCCCGTTCACAGCCGCGTCCGGCGGTGACCTTGGGCCGTTGACCGGGGCCGTTCGGCCCTGGGACCTCGGGTGTCACTCACGGACAGTGGGACCTAGGAGTTCAACACCGATCGAGTGAGATCCGAAGGAGGTCGACCGCATGACCACCCGCGTTATCCCGGTGGGCCACCTTGACGACGTGCAGGTCCGGTCGGTGCTGAGCGCGGCCATGGCCGCACCCTCCCCGCCCAACAGCCAACCCTGGCGGTTCCACTGCACCACCGCGACCATCGAACTGCACGCCGACACCCGCCGGGCCGTGTCTGCCACCGACCCCGAGCACCGCGAGCTGATGCTCGCCTGCGGCGCGGCCCTGCTGAACCTGCGCCTCGCGATCCGTGCGCTCGGGGTGCACCCTGCGGTTCAACTTCTTCCGGATCCGCACCGACCGGACCTGCTCGCCATCATCCGGCCACAAGGTCACACCGTGGTCAGGCCCGATGACCGGGAGCTGGCTGCCGCCATTCTTCGTCGCCACACCGACCACGGACCGTTTCACCCCATGGTCGTACCCGCGTCGGTGGTGACCGGACTGCGCATCGCGGCCAGGACCGAACAGGCCTGGCTACCCACCCTCACCGCGGCACATCTGCCGATCCTGCGCCTTCTGGTGGACCAGGCCCACGGCACCCAACGCCACGACCCGGCCTATCCGTCGGTCTCCGGCGGTGACATCACCGGGGATCCGCTGGTCGTGGTCATCGGTACCTTTCTCGATGTGCCACTGGCCCGGCTTCAAGCGGGTCAGGCGATGCAACGGGTGCTGCTCGCCGCCACGGCGGCTGGACTGTCCGCGTCGTTCCTGTCCGGGGTCGTGGAGGTGCCCGCGACCCGCAGACAGCTGCGCGACCTGATCGTCGGCGGGTTGTGGCCCCAGGCCGTGCTGCGCCTTGGCTACAGCTCGCCCGGTCCGGCCGCCCCGCGGCGCGACCTGGAAGACGCGGTCACCAGCGGACCGAACGTCTAGGACGGGTGGTGGCCCTGCTCCCGGAGCTCGGTGGCCAGCACAGCGGCCTGGGTGCGTCGCTGCATACCGAGTTTGGCGAGCACGCGCGACACGTAGTTCTTCACCGTCTTCTCGGCCAGGAACATGCGCTCGGCGATCTGCCGGTTCGTCAGCCCCTCACCGATGAGGTCGAGGAGAACCCGTTCCTGGTCGGTCAGCCCGGACAGCGGCCCAGGTGTCTTCGCGTTGGTCCGCAGCCGGCTCATCAGCGCTGCCGCGGCCCGATTGTCCAGCAGCGAACGCCCCGAGCCCACCGTGCGGACAGCTGAGAGGAGCGCCAACCCCTTGATGTCCTTGATCACGTACCCGCCGGCGCCGGCGAGGATCGCCTCCAACATCGCGTCCTCGTCGGTGTACGAGGTGAGCATCAGACACTGCAGTGCGGGCAGCCTGGACCGCAGCTCGCGGCACAGCTCGACACCGTTGCCATCCGGCAACCGCACGTCGAGCACCACCAGGTCCGGCATGAGCGCGGGCACTCGGGACAAGGCCTCGGCAACCGACGACGCCTGGCCGACCACCGTCAGGTCCGGCTCCTCACCGAGAAGATCGGCCACCCCTCGACGCACCATCTCGTGATCGTCCACCAGGAACACCTTCAGCACGGGGCGCTCCTCTCGGCCGATGGACGCAAATGATCCCTCGTCGTCAGCGTACGGCTGTCACGCCGTCGGCGAGTCATCGCCGGATCGGGGCCGGACGACGAGTACCGGGCACTGTGCGTGCTGTACGAGTGCCTGGCTGGTGGAGCCGAGCAGCATGCCGAGGAAACCGCCCCGGCCATGACTTCCCACCACCACGAGCCGCGCCGTCGCGGACCACTCCATCAGCGCGTGCCGCGGCCGGTCGCGCACGAGCGCGCGGCGCACATCGACATCGGGATACTTCTCCTGCCAGCCGGCGAGTCGCTCGGCCAGGAGCTGTTGCTCGCCGACCTCGATCGAGTCCCATTCCGCGAGGTAGCGGTTGGCGCTGTACATCCTTCCGTGGGTGTCGTCGTGCCACGCGTGTAGCGCGACCAGCGGCACACGACGCGCCGACGCCTCGTCGAAAGCCAGCGCCACGGCGGCCTCGCTGACCGGGCTGCCGTCGATCCCGACGACCACCGGGCCCTCCTCGGGCACGCCCGCCGGGCCGAATCGTCCACGAACCACCAGCACCGGGCAACGGGCGTGACTCACGACGGCTGTCGCGGTGGAACCGATCGCCATGCCGGTGAAACCACCGTCGCCGGTGTGTCCGACCACGACCATCCGCACCGAGCGAGACAGATCGGTCAACAGGGGCACAGGCGGCTCGGTCGGCATGACGGTCGTGATCGCCACGTTCTCGTCGACCGACCGCGCCAACCGAACGGCGTCTCGCAGGATTCGCTCGCCGTTCTCCTGGATCGCGTCGAACAGCGCCCCGGTCTCCGCGATCCCGACGCCGTGCTGGGGCACCGTGAGCCGGAGCCCGTGCACGATCCGCAGCCGGAGCTTGCGGTGGATGGCCAGATCGACCGCCCACAGGACCGCCTGGTCCGAGCCGGCCGATCCGTCGACACCCACCACGATGGTCTGGTCCGGGAAACTCATCGCCTGGTCCCTCCGTTCCCGGCGGACAGGGCTTGCGCGTCGACCACACCGGGCACGGCCTGCGCCAGAAGCGACGCGACGTGCCGGTCTGTGCTGTTGTCGAACGTGTCGACGATCCGGGCCACGCCGTCCTGGACGTCCACCCGCCACCGGTTCAGCCCGCCGTAGATCTCCAGGCGGTGTCGGATGTCGGCGGCGATGGCACGGTCGTCGCGTGCCAGGACCCGCACGATGTCACCTCTGGTCACGATCCCGACGACCTTGCCATCGTCCACAATGGGCATGGCGCGGATGTGTGCGTCGAGCAAAGCCTGGCACAGGTCCGTGAGGTCGGCGCCGGAGCCCATCGTGACGGCCGGACTGGTCATGACCGACCCGACCGACACCTGCGCGGAACGGTGTTGGCTGGTGTCGAGCTCACCCTGCCGGTTACGCGGATCCCGCGGTATCCGGTCGTGGATGAGGTCGGCCTCGGTGACGATCCCCACCAGCGCATTGTCGTCCACGACCGGAAGCGCGGTGAAGCTGTTGGCAGTCAACAGCTTCAGTGCGTCCTTGACCGGTGAGTCGGATCTGACGGTGATCACCGGTGCGGTCATCAGGTCGCGGGCTCGCATGGCGTGCCTTTCTCGTCGAGTTTGTCTCGACGGTAGGTGCGGACCGTCGCGGGTCGCTCCTGGCACAGGTCACCAATCCCGGGGACCTAAGGCCTCACCTGCCCATATCGGAAGAAAATCGGACCGTGAGCGGCGTAGCGTGAAGAGTGTCATCGGCACCGCGGACTCAAGCGTTACGGCAGCCGTCAACGTCACACCCGCCCACGGGCTGAGGACACCATGATCACCTTTGTCATCCTTGCCATCGCCGTCGTCGCCTTGCTGCTGCTGGCTTCCAGCGCTCGCCTTGTGCAGCAGTACGAGCAGGGCGTCGTGCTGCGTTTCGGTCGCCTGCTGACCACAATCCGCCAACCCGGCCTGCGCTGGATCATCCCGGGCGCCGACCGCATGCGGAAGGTGTCCATGCAGACCATCGTGATGGGCATTCCCGCACAGGGCGCCATCACCCGCGACAACGTCACCCTCACCGTCGACGCCGTCGTCTACTACCGAGTCATCGATCCGGTCAAGGCGATCATCAACGTCCAGCACTACCCGACCGCGGTCTCCCAGGTCGCCCAGACCTCACTGCGTTCGGTGATCGGCCGAGCCGACCTGGACACCCTGCTCTCCGACCGGGACCAGGTGAACGCCGAACTCAAGACTGTCATCGACGCCCCAACAGAGGGACCGTGGGGACTGTCCATCGAACGCGTGGAGGTCAAGGACATCGCACTGCCCGAAACCATGAAACGGTCGATGTCCCGGCAGGCCGAGGCCGAGCGGGAACGTCGCGCCAGGGTCATCGCCGCCGACGGCGAGTTCCAGGCGTCGACCAAGCTCGCCCAAGCCGCGGAAGCGATGGGTGACACGCCGGGCGCGCTTCAGCTCCGTCTACTGCAGACAGTCGTGGACGTCGCCGCGGAGAAGAACAGCACCCTCGTCATGCCGTTCCCGGTGGAACTGCTGAGGTTCTTCGACCGCGCCTCCGGAACCGTCGCCGAGCACGCCGCCGCCCAGCCACCGTCCGAGAAGACGAACGGACACCCGGTCGCGACTGACGGGGTGGTGCTCACGCGGTAAGCACGCGTTTCCAACGGTACGACCAGATCCGCCGAGCCACGACGGCTGCCCTGCCCTCAGCGAGTCAATGAGGCGGGGCAGCCGTTCGGTCATACCACTATCTCGCCAAAGGGTAGATGTGTTGCGCCGCGATCATTTCTCCAGTTCGACCAGTAGCCGGCAGGCGAGTGCGATGCCGGCGATGACGGCCCACTCGGTCCAGCCGATCGGTGCGGTGCCGAACAGGGCGTTCATGGTGGGGTTGTAGATGAAGGCCAGCTGCAGCAGGGCGGTCACGGCGATTCCGGTGATGAGCCAGGGGCTGTGCCGCACGGCGGTGGCCGGTCGCAGCCGGACCAGCGAGCGGCAGTTGAACAGGTAGGCGACCCGTGCCGCGACGAACACGTTGACGGCGCCGGTGCGGGCCTGCGCCACTGGTACGCCGGCGGCGAGTCGCCAGTGGAACGCGGCGAACGCCCCACCCAGCAGCAGGATGACCACGAACACGATGCGGGCCACCAGTCAGCAGCGGCAGGGTTGGGGGCAGCGGCGGTCTGCGCATGATGCCTGGCTCGCGGGGTTCGAACGCGAGGGTCAGACCGAGCGCCACGGCGGTGGTCATGTTGATCCACAGGATCTGGGCGGGCAGGATTGGCAAACGTGGTACCGGCGAGGATCGTTGGCCAGAACCATGTCCGCGGCTTGCTTGGCGACCTCGGTGCCGCCCCGGCCCATCGCCACGCCGATGTCGGCGCGCCGCTGCGCGGGTGCGTCGTTGACGCCGTCACCGGTCATCGCGACGCCATGCTCCTTGTGTTGCAGCGCGTCCACGAGCGTGAGTTTCTGTTCGGGGGAGACCGTGGCGAAGACCGACGTCTCTCCGACGAGCCGTCGTAGTCGCTCGGCGGGCAGGTCACGCAGGTCCTGGCGAGTGACGGTGGCAGCGGTGGTCAACCCGAAACGGTCGGCGATGGCGCGTGCCGTGGCGGGGTGGTCACCGGTGATCATCTTGACCTCGACGCCGGCTTCACGGCAGGCGGTGACCGCGGCATACGTCGCGCGCCGTTCCACGGCACCTTTGATAAAGACGAGGCGGGTGCCGTCGGCGCACTCGTGCAGTGTGGCCATGTAGCGGCGTCGTGAGGTGAACGGCAGCACGCCTCGACGCGGTACATCATCACGGCTCAGCCCCTCCTTGGCTGCCGAGACGACGAGAGCGCCTCGGTCGGGTCACCGACCGGCGTCCACACGCCGTCGTGTCTTCCACACGGGCGCCGTTGCACGCGAGACCAGCCAACAGGCAGGCACGCAACGCCGGATCGTTCGGCAGCGCCCCGCTCTCGGGTTCGCATGGCGACGGGACATGCGCGCATCCCGATCGCCAGGGTCACGGTCACCGCCGCGGGCAGCCCTTCGGGGATGGCGCCGACCGCGAGCGCGACAGCGGCGGTCAACACCTCGGCGAACGGCTGCCCCCGCAACACCTCCACGGCCACACCGAGCGCGGCCAGTCCGAGGATCACCACCGTCAGTACCCCGCTGAACCGGCCGAGCTTGCGTGTCAGCGGTGTGTCCACGGACCGTGTCACGGCCACCAGGTGGTGCACGCGGCCGATCTCGGTGGCCGAGCCGGTCGCGACGACCACACCGCGGCCCTTACTCGAGGACACGAGCATGCCCGCGTAGACCATGTTGGTCCGGTCGGCCAGACCGGCTTCCCGCGCGACAGCTGGCACGGTCTTGACCACCGCCCGGGACTCGCGGGTGAGTGCCGACTCGTCGACGCGCAGCTCACCAGTGGCAGCAGCCGCAGACCTGCGGGCACGCGATCGCCTTCGTCGAGCAGCACGACGTCGCCGACACCAGGTCCGCCGACGGCACCTTGGTCGCCACAGCCCTACGGATCACGGTTGCCTCGGTCCGCACCACGGCGACCAGCGCGTCGAGGGCGTGTTCGGCGCGTCCTTCTTGCAGGAACCCGACGACGGCGTTCACGACCACGACACTGAGGATCACACCCGCGTCCACGACCTCGCCGAGAACACCGGTGACCGCGGCGGAGGCGAGCAGCACCACCGCTGGTGCGGCCATCGCATGCGGTGTCGACAGGTCAGCTGTCGTCTCGAACATCGCGCTCATCCGTGTCACGCGTTCATCGTTCGCGAGGTTTCACTCGCTGTCGTTCGGTCGGGCGGTCAGGACCGGGCAGGGGTGTGATGGATCAGTGCCTGGCTGACCGTCGATCGCGACCAGGATCGGTATGTCGTTGTCCGTACTGTCCATCGGAAGCCCTCGTTCTCATCGATGGCGTCTTCTCGCTTGAACGGCTTTGTCGGCGGCGTCGGCGAACCACACGACCGGCACCGCGAGGGCGGCGAGCGTCCACCCAAGCGCGTTGGGTGCGGAACCGCCGAGCAGGCCGGGCAGCGGCGGCACCAGAAGGAACGTCGCGAGCATGGCCACCTCGAACGCGACGGCGTAGAGCAACAACCGATTACCGGTCAGCCCTACCCGGCCGATCCAGCTGCTCTCGCTGCGACAGGCGAACGCGTTGGCCAACTGCCCGAGCACGATGGCGGTGAACGCGGTGCCGGACGCGGTCGCCAGCAGCGCCGGCTCCGGCACGGCACCGAGAGTCCAGCCACCGGCCATGAGAACGACCAGGAACGCCAGCATCGCCATCACCGCCTCGGCCGGTCCGAGCACCGCGAAGGCTCTGCGCACGACTGCGCGGTCGATCAGGTTGCCGGTGCGGGCCGGCCCGCGCATGGTGCGCGGGTTCGGCTTCTCAGCGCCCAACGCCAAGGCGGGCAACAGGTCCGTGCCGATATCCAGGGCAAGGACCTGCAGCACGGTCAGCCCGAGCGGGATGGAGCCGCCGGACATCGCCCACACCACGAACGGGGTGAGCTCGG
>Ga0307502_10000467_pt1 | contig 10517 bp, 10 predicted proteins | sample 16_S_MG_FD_201364 | JGI IMG/M metagenome (GOLD analysis project Ga0307502, IMG submission 201364) | Soil microbial communities from Populus trichocarpa stands in riparian zone in the Pacific Northwest, United States - 16_S | ecosystem: Environmental > Terrestrial > Soil > Riparian zone > Trees... | reverse complement strand
CGAGCGCGCCTCCGCCGCAGCCCACAGACGACGTCGACGCTCATCAAGCTCCGGAGCCAGCGCCCTGAACCGCTCACCGATCGCCGCCTCATCGATCACGCCCCACAGTTCTACATAACCGCCCCGATTCCTCCGCGTTATTTACCTACGAACCCTTACTTGGCCCCGTGACACCGACCCGAGCGCTGGACCGGGTAGGGCGGGGACGCTGAGCGCGTCCGAACGCCCTCGGCACGACGGCCTGCGACGCTTTCGCCACACCCCGCCGGAGGAGCCACATGCGTCGCGTCAACCTCACCGATCCCTCCTTCACCTACGACGACACCGACCCGGACGGGTTTCGCGGTGGCATGTTCCGCTTCGGGCGCAAGCTCGGCGCACGGCAGACCGGCGCGACGCTCTACGAGATCCCGCCGGGCCAGGCCGTGTGCCCGTATCACTACGAGTACGGCGAGGAAGAGTGGCTGCTCGTGCTCGACGGCCGACCCTCGGTGCGCGATCCCGAGGGCACGCAGCAGCTCGAGGCGCACGACATGGTGTTCTTCCCGATCGGGCCAGAGGGCGCGCACCAAGTGCTCAACGAGACCGATGAGCCGGCGCGCGTGCTGATGTGGTCGACGGTCGTCGTGCCGACCGCGACGGTCTACCCCGACAGCGACAAGATCGGCGTGTGGACCGGCCACCGGGACGACGACATCATGGTCGAACGCTCAAGCGGCGTGGAGTACTACCGCGGCGAGCAGCCGCCGCGCTGACTACTCCCAGCGCAGCGTCCGCGGCGTCTTGCGCATGCGCAGCACGCGCACCGGCACGCCGGCGGCAACGGCGTTGTCGGGAACGTCGCGCGTGACGATCGTCGACGTCCCCAGGACGCAGTTGTCGCCGACGGTCGTGCCGCGCAGGATCGCGACGCCGTAGCCGATCCAGACGTTGTGCCCGACGCGCACGTCGCGCTTGTAGATCCCCTGTTCGCGGATCGGGCGCTCGCTCTCGACGACGCCGTGGTCGAAGTCGATCAGCATCACGCGGTCGGCGATGATGCACTCGCGGCCGATCGAGACGTGCTGGAACGCCGAGATCGTGCATTCCTGGCCAATGACGGTCTTCGCGCCGATGTGCACCTCGCCCTCGTGCGCGCGCAGCTTGCAGCCGTGGCCGATCCACGACCAGCGCCCGAGATGCAGCGTCGCGTCCTTGCCGATCTCGATCGTCACGCCGGGGCAGACGAAGCACAGCCCGTCGGTCTTCAGGCGCCCCCGCCAGCGCAGCTTAAGCCACAGCCAGCGAGCGATGAGCCGGGCGTAGCGGGAGTTGACCATCCCGTGCGAGCGCATGAAGCGCCACAGCGCGAGCGGGCCTCCGCCCAGGGGCGGAGGCTCGCCGCGGACCTGAAGGGCCTCGGTCGGGGCCGGCTCGACGATCGTGAGCACCCGCTGCACCGCGGCGAATCCTATGCGTCGGTGGCCGGATCCCGGCCCTGCGGTCGCGTCGGGTGCGCTGGTTGAGGCGTGCGATGGCGGGTCAACTCGTCAGGCGCTCGCGCTCGCGGGCGGCTGGGCCGTCACGTGCAGGACCGCCTTGCCCGGCTGGACGAAGACGACGACATCGTGCTCGGGGCTGTGCTGCACCGCGCCCCAGCCGTCGACGATCAGCGCGTGCTCGCCGGGCTGCGGCGCGGGCCACAACAGCGCGACGGCGTCGTTGCCCTCGACGTTCTCGGCCGTCCGCCGCCCGGCTCCGACCATCAGCAGCGTGCGATGCCAGCGGACGGTCACCGAGGTCGCGCGCGGCCGGCCGTCGGCGCCGACCGAGACGATGTACGCGCTGGACCCGAAGCGCTCGATCTGCTCGGGAAGGTCGTCCAGGGGCACGGGGACGGACACACCGCGCATGCTACGGACCGCCCCGCGGCGCACGAGCGAGCAGTCGTGGCGACCGCCCGCCGGCTCGCCCTGGCATGATCGTCCGCCGTGGCAGCCGATCCCGACCTCGCTCAGCGCCTCCTCGACGGTGACCGCCGCGCGCTCGCCCGCGGCATCTCACTTGTCGAGAACGACGACCCGGACGGCTGGGCGCTCGTGCGCGAGGTCTATCCGAACACCGGCAAGGCGGTCGTCGTCGGCATCACGGGAGCGCCCGGCGCGGGCAAGTCGACGCTGATCAGCGCGCTGGTCAAGAACCGCCGCGACGCCGATCGCAGCGTCGCCGTGCTGTCGATCGACCCGTCGTCGCCGTTCACCCACGGTGCGCTGCTCGGCGATCGCATCCGGCTGACCGAGCACTTCCTCGACGCCGGCGTCTTCATCCGCTCGATGGCCAACCGGGGCGCGCTCGGCGGGCTCTCCGAAGCCAGCCTGCAGGCCGCGCTGCTGATGGACGCCGCCGGTCGCGACGACGTCTTCCTCGAAACGGTCGGCGTCGGTCAGGCCGAGATCGACATCATCGACCACGCCGACACGGTCGTGCTCGTGCTGATGCCCGGCGGCGGCGACTCGGTCCAGGCGCTCAAGGCCGGGATCATGGAGATCCCCGACATCATCGTCGTCAACAAGTCCGATCATCCGATGACGCAGACGATGGTCCGCGAGATCCGCGGCGTGCTGTCGCTCGCGCCGCAGGGTCCCTGGAAGGTGCCGATCGTGCAGACCGAGGCGGTCGACGGCAAGGGCGTCGACGAGCTGATGGAGAAGCTGCTCGAGCACCGCGCGCACATCGAGCAGGACGGCACGCTCTCCGAGCGGCGGCGCCACAACCTGCGCAACGAGGTCATCGCGCTGGCGACGACGAAGCTGCGCCGGCGCCTCGAGCACCAGCTGCGCCAGGACGAGAACTTCGAGGGCCTGATCGACGACGTCGTGGCGCGTCGGTTGGATCCCGCCAGCGCGGCGGCGGCGATCCTCGACGCGCAGTGATGGCCGATCCCTGACGCGCATCCGGAAGCAGTGCCGGACGACCGCCGTCGTTTAACCCGCGACGCGCGCCCGCCACGAGCGCCACTCGAACACGACCAGCGCGAGCAGCGCCGCGCCGACCGCGGCGTACGCCGCCGTCACGCCCGGCGATCCCGTGCCGAACAGCGGCAGCGCGCCGTCCAGCGGGCCAAGCGGCGCGCGGGAGGAGGGGCCGACGATCGGGCCACCGCCGATGCGCAGCTCGGCGAACCACCACACGCTCGTGACGACCGTCAGCGCCACAAGGACGCCGCCGACTCGCGGCGCCGTCCGCAGTCCCCAGGCCACGAGGGGGACCGCAATCGGCAGCGCCGCCACGAGGTAACGGCCAGGGAAGAAGAAGCCGAACATCGTCGGGGCGATGAACGCCGCGACGAGGACCTGCGCCGCGCAGACGAGCGCGCACAGCGTGGCCGTCGCCTCGACATCGTGGCGGTCGGGCAGCACGCGCGCGAGGTGGTCGCGGCGTGAGCGCCACAGCAGCCAGAGCGCGTAGAACGCCAGCGCGATGACCGGCGCCCAGCGCAGCGCGCCGTAGGTGCGATCGAGCCACAGCGCGACGAGCCGCGGCACGCGATCGACGTAGTCCGAGAAGCTCAGGTCGCCGAGGCCGTGACCGCCGACGTCGGCCGCGGCCGGCACGAAGCCGCCGTAGAGCTGGTCGTTGACCGTCACGTACATGACAGCCGAGAACAGCAGCACCTCCACGACGACGAGCATCGCGAAGCTTCGCGAGCGCCGGCGCAGCCAGCGCAGCATCGACAGCGCGATGACGAGCCCAGGCACGGCGAAGGACAGGCTCAGCCACGGCAGCGCGCCGAGCATGATCGCCGCGCCCGTGACCCAGCGGATGCGCGGGCGCTCGCGCAGACGCAGCGCCAGCAGCGCAGCGCCAGCCAGCAGCGCGCCGGCAGTCAACTCCGGCGTGACGGTCGTCCCGTAGGCGAGCGCGGGCGGCGACAGCCCGCAGGCCAGTGCGGCGACGCTCGCCCACGGGTCCGGCGCGATGCGCCGCGCGAGCGCTGCCGCCAGCGTGAACGCGAGCGCCGCGATCGCAGCTATCAGCAGCTGCACCGCCAGCGGCCCACCGACCGCATAGGCCGGGGCGATGAGCAGCGGAAAGCCGAGGCCGTGCGGCTCGTTGGCCTGGCGGTTGGTCAGCCGGCCGTGGCGCGAGAGGACGTACGGGTACCAATCGCGGTAGGCGCGCGTGGCGTACTCGTCGCGCAGGTCGAGATCTCGGTCGCTGACGATCGACTCGGCGGTCAGCAGGTAGTGCGGCTCGTCGCCGCCGAACTGCGACGCGCCGAACGAGGGCATACCCAGCGTCGCGGCGTACGCCGCGAACAGGACGAGCCACAGTGCGGCGCCGCGGCGCACCCGCCTAAACGACGCGCGCTCCAGTACGGTCGAGCTCTCCGCGCTCGATGCGCGACTCGTGCGGTGAGCAGCTTGGCCGGTGGTCCTTCAGCGCCACCAGCGCAACCTAATCCGCCCGGCGGCCAAAGAGAAGCGCGAGCCGGCGGTGGCGAGGGGGCACGGCTCGTGCTCGCCTGCGAGCGACGCCGTGCCGAGGTTCCTTTACTTAAGTATTTACTTGCTCTACACTTCGGGCCGTAAGCAAGGAAAGGAGCCTCGACATGACCGTCGAGTCCACCACGAAGGACAAGCAGATCACGATCGACGTGCCGGAGGATCGCGTGGCCGAGTTCTACGCCTTCTACGGCCGTTTTCTCGCCGGCTTCCCCGGTCGCAGGCGGCGTGGGCTTGGCCCGCGCGGCCATCACTGCGGTCCGCACCGCGAGGATCGCCAGACCGAGGTTGCCGTGCCGGCGCAACCGCCAGACCCCGAGCGGCTCCGCCCGGACATCGCAGACGCCTGATGGCGGACAAGCAGGTCACCGTCTCGGTCCCCGAGGAACGCGTTCCGGAGTTCTATGTCTGGTTTGCCAATTTCCTCATGGCCGAGCCCGGCGGCCCGTCGCCGTGGGCTGGCCTGGGAGGTCGCGGACGCGGTCGCGGGCCGCGGGCGCACCACGAGGCCGGTGCCTGGTCGGCGCAGGACGCCGACCAGGCCACATGGCTGTACGGCAAGCTCGCCCCGCCCGCGCGAGAGCTGTTCGACCTACTGATCGACGCACCCGGGCAGCGCTTCTCCGGCAACGACATCGCCGCCCGGCTGCGCGTGGAGCGCGGAGCGCACGGCGTCGCGGGCATTCTCGCCTGGCCGGGGCGCTACAGCCGCAAGCTCGGCCGCGAGGTGCCGATCTCGACCGAGGGTCGCGACGACGGCGGGACCGACTACTACCTCGATCCCGACGTAGCGAAGCTGTTCGCCGCTGCGCGGGCGTCGCGCACGCCCGAGTGACGCAATCGCGCCCGCCTCGGTGGCGGCGCATGTACTTGGCGGCAGGCCGCCCTCGTCGTGGTCGGCGCGATGGCGGTGTACGTGTCAGCGCTTCCGGACGAGTATGACGAGCCAGGCCGTCACCGTCCGCACGTGGCGTTGCCTCATGCGACGTGGCCTCATACGTTGCACTCGCGGCCGGCACGGCTCCGGGCCAGATATACGCTACGTCAGCGAGCGGGCGAGCTCGACGAACAGCCGCACGCCCCAACCCGATCCGCCCTTCGGCGTGTACGGCCTGCCTGAGCCCGATGCTGTGCCGGCGATGTCCAGGTGCGCCCACGGCACGTCCCCGGTGAAGCGCTCGAGGAACTGGGCAGCGACGATCGAGCCGGCCTTGCGCGTCTCGTTGACGTTCATGATGTCCGCCGTCTCGGAGTCCAGCGCCTTGGCGTAGTCCTCGTGCAGCGGCAGCCGCCAGACGATCTCGCCGGTCGCCTTCCCGGCCTGCGCCACCTGCTCGGCCCAGTCGTCGTCGCTGCCCATGAGACCCGCATGCGTGTTGCCCAGCGCGACGATGATCGCGCCGGTGAGCGTGGCGACGTCGACGAGCCGCTCGGCGCCCTCGTTCACCGCGTGGGTGAGGCAGTCGGCCAGCACGAGCCGGCCCTCGGCGTCGGTGTTGATGATCTCGATCGTGGTTCCGTTGGCGGCCTTGACGACGTCACCGGGCTTCATCGCGTGACCCGAGGGCATGTTCTCTGTCGCGCCGATCACCGCGACGATCCGCACCGGCAGCTTCAGCTCGGCGATCGCCTCGACGGCGCCAAGCACCGCCGCGCCGCCGGACATGTCGAACTTCATCTCGAACATCTTGTTGGCGGGCTTGATCGAGATCCCGCCGGTGTCGAACGTCACCGCCTTGCCGACGAGGCCGAGCACCGGCCCGTTCGCGCCCGGCCCGTCGTACTTGAGCGTGATCAGCGCCGGCTCCTCGTGCGAGCCCTGCGCGACGGCCGCGAACGAACCCATGCCGAGGCGTTCCAGACCCTCGCGACCCTCGACCTCGACCGTGACTCCCTCGATCGACGCCAGCGCCCGCGCCGCATCGGCAACGTGGCGCGGCGCCATCTCGTTGGGCGGCGTGTTCTGCAGGTCGCGCGCGGCGTTGACCGCCCGCGCGACGACATCGGCTTCGGCGACGACGTCCGTCAGGTCGTCGTGCGCGGAGACGACGAGCGCTTGGAGGCCGTTTGGCTCTTCGGCCTCCTTGGCCTTGAAGCGGTCGAAGCGGTAACCGGCCAGGACCGTGCCCTCGACGATCGCCACGGCGATCTCGTCGCCGACCTTGTGCGGAACCTCCCAGCACAGCCGTTTTGCGCCGAGCTCACGGGCGCGCCCGAGGGCGCTGGCGGCGGCGGCGCGCACGCGCTCGCCGTCGAGCTTGTCGCGCGTGCCGAGGCCGACGAGGATCCAGCGCTTGCCGGCCGCATGGGTGACGGCGAGATGGCGGTGCTTGGCCTTCGCCTCGCTCGCCGCGATCAGGCCGTTGAGCGCGCCATCGTCGACGTCGTGGTGGACCTTCTCGTCCTCGAGGACTCCGATGACGATGGTGTCAGCGTCTGCGTCTGCCGGCAGAGCGGTGGTGGCTTGCACGATCACGCGCCGGAGATTAGCTTCGATCCGCCGAACGTCGTGGAAGGCTGCGGGCGGAGGGGCGCCACCCGCGATCGCCCCGCCAGCTTCTCACTGACGAGGCGATCGAAGGGTTGCTCGGCGCGCCCGGCGCGCTTACGGACAGTTGTCGATGTCGCTTTCGGAGGACGCCACGACGATGTTCGTCACGGCGAGACCCAGCGCATTGACCCTCACGTGGATGGCGTTGACCGTGAGGCCGTCGTCGGGAACGTGGAACGGGATCTGCTCGTTGAGGACCAGTGAGACCAACCCCACGTTGATCGCGGTGTTGGGCGCGATTGCGGTGGGTTGTGCGATCACGACCGTGTTACCGACCTTGAGGAACGCGATCGTGGTGGTGCCGGTTGACTGCGCGCACGTGGTCGTCGACGTCGACTTGACCGCCGTGAGCGTAATCGTCGGGATAGTCGAGATCCCCACGGTGGCGTCGGCGACCGACGCCGTCGCCGTCGATTTGCCGGGGAAGGCGACCGTGGTCACGTTGGCGCACAGCACATGCGCTCCCACGAGTCCGCTGAGCGTCGCCACACACGGCGTGGACGTGCTCGATGACGACGTCGTCGAGATGAACCCCGTGTCTGGAGTCGGCACCACGTTGACGAGCGGAATCCCGAGCAGGGTCGCGGTGGCCGTCAGGCCGTACGCTCGCCCCGTGAGTCTCTGTGAAGTGACGACGACCTTCTCACTGCCGCACGGCGAGGTGACGGAGGCGTTATTGGCGTCACCGTTGTAGACGGCGACCCAGTTGTAGGTGCCGGCGGCGCCCGCGGTCACGTTGCCCGAGGAAGCCGTCTTGTTGACGAGTGTCCCGGTCCTGGTGGCAAGCACGGTGCCGTTGCAGTTGGCGTCGCCCGGGCCGTACAACTTGAACGTCACGGTGCCGCTCGGCGACACGCCGCCGGTCATGGTGGCCGAGTCGGAGATGGAGCCTCCTGCGGGGACGCTCCCCGACGGAGTGGTGGAGATGGCCAGTGCGGGCGGTGGCGGGATCGAGCCACCCGAGCACGTGCTGACATGATTGGTATCCATCGTCACCGCGCCGGTATGCGCGTACAGGCTGCCGGTGCTGTTGGCGCCGGCGGTGAGGGTGATGGACGTGTTGGCCAGGATGTTGCCAAGGAACAGGGTGCCGGAGCCCACCGTGGCGCTGCTACCGACCTGCCAGTTGATGTTGTTTCCGCACGCGGGGCCACCGTTGACGAGCACGACGGCCGCGTTGCTCGCTGTGGTCAACGAGCTTGTGATCTGAAACAGCCACTTCGCGTTGGGATCCCCCAGAGCGTCGAGCTTCAAGACGCCGGTCAGCTGAGCCGAGCTGTCGAAGCAGTAGACACCCGGGGTCAGCGTCATGCCGCCGAGATTCAGGCCGGTCAGGTTGGTGTCACATGACTCGCCGGCGGCGAAACCGTAGGCGGTGCCGATGTCCGCCTGAGCTGCGGTTGACACAGGGCCATTGCCGTGATTCGTGCCGGTGACCGTGCCTGGCGGAAACCCCGAGATCGAGGAGCCGGGGCTGACACCGAGGTCACCGGTCAAAATTGTCGCGCCGGTGTTGGTCACCGCGCTGCCGCCCAGCACGGCAAAACTCGCTGCCGAGCCGAGCGGCGGGTTGACTGCGGCGGCTTGGGCCGGAAGTGCGAACAGCAGCGACAGCAGAAATGCGGCGCCCACGGTGCGAACGGAGGCGGTGGCCGCAGCCACGGTGGTGGCTCTGGTCAGCCCCCGCCGTGTGTTGCTGCGCGGTCGGGAAGTACGGGGCATGACAACTCTCCTCTATGGCACTACTTTCTGGATGAACCGGGGGGTGACACTAGGGGAGAAGCTCCGCACGAATATCCCTGAACTCAGCCATATCGACCGAGAAAGGCCGGATGCGGCGTGCGATGGCGCCAGCACCGTCCTTGTGGTGTGAGTCGATCCGTCCGCGGCGAGGCCGAAAGCGGCGAAACGACGCCAGACCGGCGATCCGAGCCAGGCGACCGCGCGCCGCGCCCGCAAGGCGCCGCGGAAGCGGCGGACGGTTAGACGGCGTGCTGGCGCCGGGCGCGGCGGGCGCCCACGATCAGCGCGATGCAGACGAGCAGTCCCCAGCCGATCCAGAGCAGCGGTGGCGCACCGCCGGAGTCGCGCGCCGCGCCGGTCGCGAACGGGTCGTTGTCGATCGGGAAGAAGACGTCGGCGCGCTGCGGCGCGGCGCCGGCAACGGTCCTCACGCCCTCCAGGCCAAGCTCGATCCCGCCGATGCCGCCCTCCGGAACGGTCGCCGTCGCGGTGTAACGCCCGGTTGGCCCGTGGCCGTAGGCGATCGCCGGCGCGCCGCCGGACTTGCTGTCCAGCCGTACGTACAGCCCGGAAGCCCCGAACGGCTTGCGCGTGGCGTGTTGGGTCGGGCGCGTGCCGGGCGGCCATCGCGCCGGGGCGGTCAGCGTCCAGCCGATGCTGATCCTCGTCCCCGCCGACGCCTGAAGCGCAGCGTCGGAGATGTCGATCGCCGCCCGTACCGCCTCCTTGCCCACCGCGGTGGGTGCTGCGGCCAGCGACAGCAACGATCCGACGAGAAGCGCGACGTACGGGCGGGACATGGCTGCTCGTCGATGGTACGCCGCGGCGGTGACTTCGGTTCCCGCAAACTCCCGCGTCCGCGCGCGACCTCATAGACTGCCCGGCCTGCCCTGACCCGCGAGATCTGGAGAGTTCGCTCCATGCCAAAGACCGTCATCCTCGGTTCCGCCCGTACCCCGATCGGAAAGATGGGTGGCGGCCTTGCCACGCTCGACGCCACCGAGCTCGGCGGAATCGCGATCAGGGCGGCGCTGGAGCGCGCCGACATCGGCGGCGAAGAGGTCCAGCACGTGATCATGGGCCAGGTGCTGCAGGCCGGTCAGGGCCAGATCCCCTCGCGCCAGGCGCAGATCAAGGGCGGGATCCCCAAGGAGGTCAGCTCCGAGACGATCAACAAGGTCTGTGCCTCGAGCGTGCGGGCCGTCGGACTGCTCGACGCGCAGATTCGCGCAGGCGACGTCGAGGTCGGCGTCGGCGGCGGGATGGAATCGATGTCGAGCGCGCCCTACCTGCTGCCCAAGGCCCGTTTCGGCTTCCGCATGGGCGACGTCAAGGCGTTGGACGCGATGGTGCACGACGGTTTGACGAATCCCTTCAGCGGCCGCCAGATGTTCGACGAGGCGACCGAGATCGGAGACGAGCTCGAGATCTCGCGCCCCGACCTCGACCGCTGGGCGCTGCGCTCGCACGAGCTTGCGATCGAGGCGACCGACTCGGGGCGGCTGCCCGAGGAGATCGTCTCCGTGACGATCAAAGGTCGAAAGGGCGACACGGTCGTCGAGGTCGACGAGGCGCCGCGCCGCGGCTCGTCGCTGGAGTCGCTGGCCAAGCTGCCAGGTCTGGTCAGCAAGGAGGGGTCGCACACAGCGGGCAACTCGCCGGGCGTGAACGACGGCGCCGGCGCGATCGTCCTCGCCTCCGACGAGTGGGCCGCGGCCAACGGCAAGCAGGTGCTCGCG
>Ga0307502_10000466_pt1 | contig 10526 bp, 8 predicted proteins | sample 16_S_MG_FD_201364 | JGI IMG/M metagenome (GOLD analysis project Ga0307502, IMG submission 201364) | Soil microbial communities from Populus trichocarpa stands in riparian zone in the Pacific Northwest, United States - 16_S | ecosystem: Environmental > Terrestrial > Soil > Riparian zone > Trees... | reverse complement strand
CCGCAGATCGGCCGCGACGGACGGCAGCGCGACGATGGGCGCAGTGACGTTGAACAGCAACAGCGCCGTCGCGGCGCACACCACGCCCAGCGTCCAGCGCTGGCGGCGCGCAACGGCGTGACTCGCCGCAATGGGGGCGACGGTGGACGCGAGCGTCGCGGGCACGGCTGCGCTCGTGATCAACGCACCGCGGGAACGGTGGTTGCTCAGCATGGTCTGCTCCTTCGTTGGGTGAGGTCGATAGTGGACGGCCGGGCGACCGTCGTCGTCGCCCCGCAGGCGACTCTTTCGCGACCTCCCCGTGGAGTACTGACGCCCACGACCAGGGACTCGCACCGGGGCCTCCCCGATACGAGCCGCGCCCATGCCGACGTGCTTCGGGGCTACCTCGACGCCGTCGCCGCGGGCCGCCTCACCGTCCCGATCGACCGCACCTACGCGCTGGACGAGATCGCCCAGGCGCATGCCGATATGGAACACGGACGGGGCGAGCGGCAAGGTCGTCGTGCTGACCTGAGCCCCTTCTCCAGCCGCGAACTCGCGCTGTGCAATGTGCGGGTGCGGCGAAACAAGCCCCCCCAAGTCCGCCAGCGTCGCGTCCGCCAATGTGCCGAGGCCGCCGGCGCTGACGGCCGCGACGCCGTTTGTCGGCTTCGCAGGGTGACCGCTCAGGGGTGTCCGAGCCGGATCTCGCCGCCCTGTCGGTACTTCACGGGCCGCTGTGGGGAGGTTGACAATGGGTCCACCAAGTTCGACCGGGCGCCGGGTGTGGCCGGCAGGACCTTGAGCGTCCTGCCGGCCAGCGTGGCGATCAGGCGACGGCCTCGGCGGCGAAGGCGCGCTGGGCGGCGTTCTTGATCAGGTCGGCCGTCGCGTGCGGCTGCGAGACGTAGATCGAGTGGCTGCCCGCCTCTTCGACGACGGTCGAGCCGGCACGCGCGGACATGGCCCGCTGCGCCGGCGGCGGGATCATCCGGTCGTCGGTGGCGACCAGGTACCAGCTGGGCTTGGTGCGCCAAGCCGGCTCGGTGATGACGCCGTTGAGCGCCTCGACGCCCCAGGGAACCTGCGAGTCGGCCATGAAGGCCGCCTCGTCCGTCGGCACGTCGGCCGCGAACGAATCCGCGAACCTGTCGCGGTCGAGGAACAGGAACCCGTCGATCGGCGGCAGGATCGGTGGCACGGGCGCGCCCGGGGGCGGGTCGGCGATGAGCGTGCTGACCGACTCGCCCGCATCGGGCGCGAAGGCGGCGATGTAGACGAGCCCGGCCACGTTCTCGTGGCGTCCGGCCTCGGTGATCACCGCGCCTCCGTAGGAATGCCCGACGAGGATCGCCGGCCCATCCTGCTGGTCGAGCAGGTTGTGTGTGGTCTCGACGTCGCTCTCGAGTGAGAGCGTCTGGTTCTGCACGACGCTCACGTTGAAGCCTTCCGCCGTCAGCAGGTCGTAGACCCGACGCCAGCCGGACCCGTCGACGAAACCGCCGTGCACGAGGACGACGTTCTGCACATCAGTCATAGATGACCCCCTTGTTGCTGGCCGGCCTCGGTTTTGGCCGACTTGGTCATCCGCAACCGTGGCCGCGATCTCGTACGGTCGCATCCGTCACACGACGACACTTTTCGCAGCCGCCGTACGTACGTAATCCCGCGGCGCCGTACGACTAACGCACTTGGCCGTCGTCGTCCGCCTCGGCAGCGCGCGAGACGGGCGCGAGGGCAGCGCTGAGCTCAGCGCGCGAAGTGATCCCGAGCTTCGGGAAGGCCCGGTACAGGTGCGTGCTGATCGTGCGATGCGAGAGGAACAAGCGCTGGCCTATCTCGCGGTTCGACAGCCCCTCGGTCGCAAGCTGGGCGATCTGCAGCTCTTGCGCGGTCAGCTGATCGCGCGCCTCGGGGATTCGGCGGCGGCTGCGTTCGCCCGACGCACGCAGCTCGCGCCGCGCCTGCTCGCCCCACGGTGTGCAACCAAGTGCGTCGAAGGTGTCGCGCGCAGCCCGCAAGACGGCACGTGACTCGGCGACGCGCCGTTGGCGCCGGAGCCACTGGCCGAATGCGAGCTGAATGCGGGCGCGCTGGAACGGCCACCGTGCGAGGTCGCTTGCAAGCGCCTCCTCGAAGCGCCTGCCCGCCTGCGCCGGTTCGGCGACGAGCGCATGTGCGTGTCGAAGGACCAACACGATCCAGGTGCCAGGCCGGTCGCCGGCCCTCTCCTCGACCTGCAGCACACGTGCGCGCGCGGCGTCGAGCTGGTCGATGTAGCGAGCGGCATCGGCGAGATCGGCGATCAGCCAGGATGAGATCACCGGGTGGTATGCGGAGTCTGCCGGGTCAAACAGGCGTTCGGCAGATGAGTATGCGTCAGCGTGCCGGCCGCTGCCGAGTGCCGCCAACACCTTGCCGAACTGCGCGAACGCCATCGTGATGTTCGCGCCGGCGGGCTCCGCGACCCTCTCAGCTTGTGCAGCCAAGACGTTGGCCGTCTGCTCGTCGCCGCGCATCGCTGCAACGAGGGCGAGCGCGGTATCGGCCGCGGCCGCCCATTGCGGTTCGCTGAGCTCCTCAGCGAGCCGTCTCGATTCTTCGGCGGCCGTAAGCGCAACATCCCAGTCGCCGAGGCGGGCGGCCATACTCGAGTACAGCGTCAGCAGCCGCGGTAGATGCCCGAGCCGTCCCTGGGTCCGCAGCCCGTCGACCGCCGCCGCGAGGAGGTCGTTACCCAGGTCGAATGCGCCGACGACGAGCGCCGCGGGTCCGAAGAACAGCGCAGCGTCGGGGTCGGTGTGCTGGGCCGATGCTGCGGTAGACAACCGCGCCAGAACTCCAGACGCGTGCCCCAACGGGTCCGCATAAGCATGGACTGCGAATACGCGCGGGTCGTCCGCGTTCTCATCGCCCAGCCCTCGAGCGGCCTCGATGAGCAGTCGTCTCGTCTCGGGGCCTGGATCGGCCCACCATGCACGTGAGGCGACCAGCCAGAGCAGGTTGACGTGCAAGTCGTGGTCTCCGCCTGCTTCGGCTTGCTCCGCGGCGGCGATGAGGGACGCGTATCGCCCAGCATCAAGCGGGCGCGTCAGAGCGGTTTCCTCGACCCAAGTGACACGCGCACGATCCAGCTCTCCGAGGTCCAACTGGCGCACCTCCCGGAGCAGCGGTTCGACGACATCTGGCCGTCCCAGCTCGACAGCGAACCCGGCAGCGGCCAGCAGGCGCCGGATACGGCTTGCCGGCTCACCGAGCTGGGCGGCGCGTCTGAGCGCCGCCACCGCCACCGGGATCGCGCCCCGCTGCCGCGCATGCGTTCCTGCCTCTTCGAGCTCCAATGCGACGTCCTCATGCTCGCCCGAGAGCAGCGCCGCGCGATGCCAAGCGCGCCGGTCCGTTTGATCCTCGAGCACGTTCGCCAGCGCCTCGTGGGCGCGCCGACGATCCGCGAGGCCGGCACTCTGCGCAATCGCCGAGCGAACAAGCGGATGCCGGAAGCGGAGCGTCTGCAGATCGACGTCGACGACGCCTGCATCGCCGGCGGGCGCAACGGCATCGACATCCAGGGCCGTCGCCGCGATAGCGCTGCCAGCCTCCAGGATCTCGCCGAGGGTGTCTTCGTCGTTCAGCGCGGCAATCAACAGCACGAGACGCGTGGCATCAGGCAGATCGGAGACGCGAGCGGCGAACGCACGCTCGAGGCGCTCTGTCAGCGGCAGCGCGCCCCCAAGCCATTGGTCGTCCTCGAGCCGTCCAGCCACGGTTGGGAGCTCGAGGAGCGCAAGCGGATTCCCGGCCGCTTCGCGCAGGATCTCGGTGCGCGTAGCAAGTGGGAGCTGTGGAGCCGACGCTTCGAGCAACGCTGCCGCCGTCGCATCGTCCAGGGCGCCAAGCGCGCGCTCAGGTAGCCCGGCATCGCCGAGTGCTGAGGTATAGCCCTCCCGAGTGGCAGCCAGCAACACAATCGGGTCAGACTCGATCCGCCGGGCAATGAATGCGAGCACGTCTGAGGTCGCATGGTCCAGCCAGTGAGCGTCCTCGACCACGAGCAGTACCGGCGCATCGGCGGCGACCTCTGACACGAGATCGAGAGCTGCCATCGCAATCCGGTACTGCTCGGGCGCTGCTTCGTGCGTCAGCCCGAAAGCGGCATCGAGCGCAGAGCGCTGGATGCGCGGTAGATCGGCGGCCCGGTCGCGCACGGGTCTGAGCAACTGGTGCAGGCCGGCAAATGGGAGACGAGCTTCGGATTGCACCCCGGTGGTAGTCAGTACTGCCATGCCGCGGTCGCGCGCCGTCCGAGCGGCCTCGGACAACAAACGAGACTTGCCGATACCGGGCTCGCCACGAAGCACCAGCGCCTGGCCACGCGTCGCGACCTCGTCCAAGAGCGACGCCAGGAGCTTCTCCTCATCGGCGCGCCCGAGCAGGGGTGTGGCCTTGTTACGAGCCGTTCCCAACATGAGAAGCCCATCCTCCCACCCTGAGCTCGTAGCAAGGTTGGGCCGTCACGATCGAATCACGCGACACGGGGTCCAAACGGGGACCAAACTTGCCCCGAACGGACCCCAACTCAGCTAACGTGAAGCCCCGTGAATGCAGGCATTTCACCCCAAAAGCAACTGCAATTCTGGGGGCCGGGCGGTCGCAGGTTCAATCCTGTCTGCCGATGCGCACGACGGAGACCTTGCCGCACGCGATGACCACCGGATCTCTGAGTGGGCGAGCGGACACTCAAGCGGGCGGGTCTCGAAAACCGTTGTGCGTCTCATTCGCACGGCGGATTCGGGCCCGACCACGGCCACCCCGCTCGCCAGCCCACGCGAGCCCGAGCGGGCCGCGACTCTGATTTTTTGGCGACTTCTTGGCGACCTGGGCGACTGAATTTGGCTTGTTAGAGCCAAATTCGGCGCATCCGCGTCGGTCTACGGAACCGAAGGTCAGAGGTTCGAATCCTCTCGGGCGCGCTCTGTTCCACGGATCTCGGCCCGGTTGAGCGTCGGTGCCGCACCGAAGGTCAAGTGCCCGGAGCCGCGCTGTAGAGGGCCTGAGCAGCACCCGCTGATTTTCTGGCGACTTTCTTGGCGACCTCAACAGGGCATGTCAGGGCCGACAGAGGTCCGGGGCACGCTTTGGAGGCGCTCACTCGAACGCCGCGACGCACTCGCCGAGCGCGTCGACGGCGACGGCGGCGTCCTCGCCGCTGGCCGTCAGCCGCAGCGGCGTCCCGGCTGTGGCGCCGAGCGCTAGGACGGCAATCAGGCTCTTGGCGTTCGCCTTGCGTCCGTTGACCGCCACTGCGATCTCGGCGGAGAACCCGACCGCCGTGCGGACGAGTTGGGCCGCGGGTCGTGCGTGCAGGTCGATGCCGGACGGCAGGGTGACGACACGTTCGACTTCAGAGCTTGTGAGCATCGCGCGCCTCCTCGGCGGCGTGGACGACATCGTCGAGCGCGCAGCCGGCGGACGCCGTGACCGCGGCCGCCACAGCGCCCTCGACGATCGGAGCGTCGACGAGCTTCACGTGCCCGTTGGCGCGTGAATCGAGTACGTGACGGATCGTGAGGATCGCGCTGCCGAGGTCGCCGAGGATGACGACGCCGGCGCCTTGGTCGGCGCGGTGGATCGCATCGCGGACGCTGCGCTCGTCGGTCCCGAGCGCACCGTCGACGGTGCCGCCGGCGTGCTCGATGCGCACGTCGGGGCTGGCCATCTGCCCCGCGAGCTGCGCCAGCCCGCGCGCAAGCTCCGAGCTGTGTGATACGACGACGATTCCCACCATTGGTCCTCCGACCTCTCGAGTTGGCGCGCTACCGTAGAGCATCGAATGTCATTCGACAATGCCGAAAGTCATTAAACCCTCAGCCCGGCCCCCCGGCATCCAGGCGGTCGACCGCGCCGCTCGCATCCTCAAGGCGCTCGCGGGAGGTGCGCGGCGCCTCGGCGTGACCGAGCTGGCGCTGCGACTCGAGTTGGCGCCGCCCACCGTGCACGGCCTGCTGCAGACGCTGCAGGCCCATGGCTTCGTCGAGCAGGACCGCGGGTCGGGCAAGTACCAGCTCGGGCCCGGGCTGCTGCAGCTCGGAAACTCCTACCTCGACCTCAACGAGCTGCGCTCGCGGTCGCTCGTCGCCGCCGAGCGGTTGGCTCAACGCGCCGACGCCGCGGTCCGAGTCGGGGTGATGCACGGGTCGAGCGTGGTCGTGGTGCACCACGTCTTCCGCCCGGACGAGACGCTGCAGATCCTCGAGGTCGGCGCTCAGCTCCCGGTCCACGCCAGCGCGCTCGGCAAGGCCATCCTCGCCTACGCCTCCGCGGCCGTCGTCGAGGATCTCACGGCAGAGCCGCTGGCGAAGCTGACGAACCGAACGCTCAGCGCGCGCGAGCTGCGAGCGCAGTTCCCAGCCATCCGCGAGCGCGGCGTCGCGCGCGAGCGCGATGAGGCGATCCTCGGGGAGTCGAGCCTCGCCGCGCCCATTTTCGACCACGGCGGGCACGCTGTCGGCGCCGTCGGCGTGGTCGGGGACACAGAGCGGATCGTGCCGCGGGCGCCGGCGAAAGGCCTTGTCGCGGCGGTCGCCGAGGCGGCCAGCGGGATCTCGCGGGAGCTCGGCGCACACTCGTGGCCGGGGCCCGTCGGGCACGGCGAGTGACCCGGTAGGTCAGTCGCCGAAGCTCCGCACGTGCTCGCGGCCTGTGCCGCTGGTGCGGGTTGACACGTGCTCAACCCGGTAGTAGCTTCGGTCGAAGAACATTCGACGATGTCGAATGACCGTCGACCAATGAGGAGAGGTCCGTGCAGGAGCATTCGCTGTCCCAACGTGCGGTAGCCGAGACGCTCGGCACCGCGCTGCTGGTGTTGGTCGGTCCCGGATCGGTGGTGGCAACGCTTGTCCTGGCGGGCAAGTCGACGCCGGCGGTGTCGGGCGCTGATCTGCTCGGCATCTCGTTCGCCTTCGGGTTCATCATCGCCGCGATGGTCTACGCGATCGGCAAGGTGTCGGGCTGCCACATCAACCCTGCGGTCACGTTCGCGCTGGCGGCCACCAAGCGCTTCCCGTGGCGTGAGGTGCCGTCCTACTGGGCCGCTCAGGTTGTGGGCGCGGTGCTTGGCGCGCTTGGTATTTGGGCGCTGTTTGGCCACGCCGGCATCGACCTGGGGATGGGGCAGACGTCGTTCAACCAGGATGCGACGACGTGGGCCTCGGCGATCTTCGCCGAAGGCATCGGGACGTTCATGCTGATGTACGCGATCCTCGGGATCGTCGACTCGCGTTCGCCCGGGGATTTCGCCGGGCTGATCATCGGCGGCGTCGTCGTCGCGATCATCATGGTCGTCGGCCCGGTGACCGGCGCCTCGTTGAACCCGGCGCGCGCGTTCGGGCCCGAGCTCGTCTCGGCGATCGGCAACGGCGCGACGCACTGGAACCAGCTCATCCTGGTCTACGTCCTGCCCGGGCTGGTGGGCTCCGCGCTGGCGGCGTTCGCCTATGACTTCATGACCAAGCCGCGCCTCGTCGAGACGCCGATCCGGGAGGCGGTCAGCCACCCCGACGACTTCGGCCACGCCGCCCAGACCGCCGCGACCCACTGAACGGAGCGATCATGAGCACCGCAACCACCACGATGAAGAAGTTCCTCAACGATCCGGCCGACGTCGTCCGCGAGTCGCTCGCGGGGATGGCGGCCGCCCACGGCGACATCCTGCGCTATGACGCGGGCGCGCAGATCGTCGTGCGCGCCGGCGCCCCGGTGCCCGGCAAGGTCGCCCTGGTCTCCGGCGGCGGCTCCGGTCACGAGCCGCTGCACGGTGGCTTCGTCGGGCTCGGCATGCTCGACGCCGCGTGCCCCGGCGAGGTCTTCACCTCGCCTGTGCCCGATCAGATGCTGGCGGCGACGAAGGCGGTCGACGGCGGCGCCGGCGTCGTGCACATCGTCAAGAACTACACGGGCGACGTCATGAACTTCAAGCTTGCGGCCGAGGACGCCGCCGACGAAGGGATCAAGGTCGAGTCGGTGCTGGTCGACGACGACGTCGCCGTGCAGGACTCGCTCTACACCGCGGGGCGCCGTGGTGTCGGTGCGACCGTGCTGCTCGAGAAGATCGCCGGCGCGGCAGCCGAGCGGGGCGATGACCTCGCAGCAGTCGCGGGCGTCGCGCGGCGGGTCAACGAGCGTGCACGGTCGTTCGGCGTGGCACTGTCGTCGTGCACGCCGCCCGCGGCGGGCCGGCCGATCTTCGACCTACCCGACGGCGAGATCGAGATCGGCATCGGCATCCACGGCGAGCCGGGCCGGCGCCGCGAGGCCCTCGGGACCGCACACGAGATCGCCGCGGTCATGGTCGAGGCGGTGCTGAGCGACCTGCAGCCCGCCTCCGGTGCGCGCGTGCTGCCGTTCGTCAACGGTATGGGCGGCACGCCGCAGCTCGAGCTCTACCTGCTCTACCACGAGGTCGACGGCCTGCTGCGCGCCGCCGGTCTGCAGCCGAGCCGCTGCCTGGTCGGCAGCTACATCACCTCGCTGGAGATGGCGGGTGGGTCGCTGACGCTGCTGGAGCTCGACGACGAGCTCGAGCAGTTGTGGGATGCTCCCGTTCACACCGCGGCGCTCCGCTGGGGAGCGTGAGTACGGATGCCGACTGCTGTGCTTGACCGTACCGTCATCGCCTGGTTGCACGAGGCACAGGCCGCGGTGACGCGCCGTGCCGAATACCTCACGCAGCTCGACGCCGCCATCGGCGACGGGGACCACGGGATCAACATGACCCGCGGATTCGAGGCGGTCGGCAGGGCGCTCGCCGACCAGGATCCAAGCACAGCGCCCGGCCCCCTGCTGGTGCTCGCCGGCAAGACGCTGGTGGCGACCGTGGGCGGGGCCAGCGGTCCGCTCTGGGGCTCGGCGCTCCGCGCCGCCGGCCGCAGCCTGGGCGATGCCGACGCGTTCGACGGAGACGGGATGGCCGCCGCGCTTGACGCGGCGCTGGCCGCCGTCGTCGACCTCGGCGCCGCCCAGCCCGGCGACAAGACGATGGTCGACGCCCTCGCGCCCGCCACCGCGGCGCTGCGCGAGCGCCTCGCCGCCGGCGGCTCGGTGACCGAAGCGGTCACCGCTGCCGCCGACGCCGCCGAAGCGGGCGCCTTGGCGACCGCGCCGATGCAGGCGCGCAAGGGCCGTGCGTCCTACCTCGGCGAGCGCTCGATCGGCCACCAGGACCCCGGCGCCACCTCAGCCGCGCTGATCATGCGTGCGCTGCAGACCGCCGTGACGCAGGAGGGGTAATGGCCATCTCCCATGCCGGGATGCGCGCGTTGCGCGGCGTCCCCGCCTCCCCCGGGATCGGGGTCGGCGCCGTGCGACGGCTCGCCGCTCCCGCGAGCGCTGGGGCCGTGGTGGCCGACGAGCAGCGCGGCGCGGAGATCGAGCGCGCCCTCCAGGCGCTAGCCGGCGCCGCCGACGAGCTCGACGCGCTCGCAGCCCGTCTGCGCACCGACGGGCGCGACACGGACGCCGAGATCGTCGAGACCGGCGCGCTGATGGCACTCGACCCCGGCCTCGCGACCGCCGTGAAGGCCGCGGTCGGCGACGACGGGCTGCCGGCGGAGCACGCGATCCTCACGGCGTGCTCGGCGCAGGCCGACGTGCTGGCCGCGCTGCCGGACGAGATGCTCGCCGCCCGCGCTGACGACGTGCGCAGCCTGGGCCGCCGGGCGGCGCTGCTGGCTGCGGGCTCGGTCGCGAGCACGGCCGACGGAGGCGATGTCGTGCTCGTGGCCGAGGACCTCGGCCCAGCCGACATCGCCGAGCTCGACGCCGGCGTGCGGGCCGTGGCGCTCGCGGGCGGCGGCGCAACCGCCCACGCCGCGATCGTCGCGCGGTCGCTCGCGATCCCCATGGTCGCGGAGCTCGGAACCGCCGTGCTCGGCCTCGCGGACGGCACGGTGATCGTGGTCGACGGCGGTGAAGGTCTCGTGCACGACGAGCCCGACGCCGAGCGCGTCCAACACGCCCGGAGGGCGGCGGCACGGCGGACGCGCGCCCGCGAGCACGCCGCCGAGCAGCGCGCCGTTCCGGCGAGGACACTCGACGGGCGGCGGATCACCGTGCTCGCCAACGTCGCGGGCGCGGCCGAACTGCGGCTGGCACTCGACGCCGGGGCCGAAGGCGTCGGACTCCTGCGCACTGAGCTCGCCTTCCTTCGCGCCGACGCCTGGCCGACCCAGGCCCAACACCGCCGCGCGCTCGAGCCCGTCCTCAACGGCGTGGCTGGCCGGCCCGCGACCGTCCGCGTCCTGGACTACGGCGGCGACAAGCTCCCACCGTTCCTCGATGGCGCCCACGAGCGCGGGATCCAACTCCTGCTGCAAGCTCCAGAGGCCCTCGCCGCGCAGCTACGCGCGATCCTCGAGTCCGCCAACGGAGCCGAGCTGCGCGTCCTCCTGCCGATGGTCGGCTCGACCGTCGAGCTCGTCACCGCCGCGACGGCGCTGCGGGCCGCCGCCGAAGCCGTCGGCGCGCCCGTGCCCCCGCTGGGCCCGATG
>Ga0307502_10000465_pt1 | contig 10537 bp, 6 predicted proteins | sample 16_S_MG_FD_201364 | JGI IMG/M metagenome (GOLD analysis project Ga0307502, IMG submission 201364) | Soil microbial communities from Populus trichocarpa stands in riparian zone in the Pacific Northwest, United States - 16_S | ecosystem: Environmental > Terrestrial > Soil > Riparian zone > Trees... | reverse complement strand
CAGCGGGTCGCCCCACTCCCAGCTGAAGTGGTCGGCGGTCGGGTCGTAGTTGCGGTAGAAGTGCGCCGTCTCGCAGCGGTTGGTCTCGCAGTGCGTGTACGTGCCGTTGCACGGCTCACGCGGCGTGGCCACCGGCTCCGCGGTGGGTGCGTCGTAGGCCTCGCACAGGATGTAGCCGGTCCGCGCGAGCTGCCACGAGTAGCCGTAGCACCACAGCGGCTCGGCCGGGTCGGCGTAGTACACGACGAACGTCGAGCCGGCCCGCAGCGTGCCGAGATACGGCCCGTGCGGCGAGCACACCGGCGGGTTCGACATCTCGTGCATGTTCGTGTCGCGGATGATCGTCCGCTGGCGGGGGTTCGGGTCCTTGAAGTGGCTCGAACACCCGGGTGGCCGGGTGTCGAGGACGGATGCGTCGGCATCGGCGGGGACGGCGGCAGGGACCAGTGCGATCGCGGCCGCCAACAGCACTTTCAGCATGCCTCCGTGTCTAACGGCGGCGGCTCACGGCCGGCGATCGGTCGTGCACACAGGGAATGCGACGTTGCACTCATGGTAAAGACGGTTGGAACAGCCATTGATCGAAGAAGCCGCGCAACGATCTGCCCGCGTGCTGTTCGGCCAGGGCGATGAAGTCGTCCGTGGTCGCGGTGGTGTGGCGGTACTTGTCGGTCCAGTCGCGGAGTAACGCGAAGAACGGCCGGTCACCCAGTTGGGTGCGTAAGGCGTGCAGGGTGAGCGCGCCCCGCCGGTACAGCCGGTCGTCGAACATGTCGCGCGCTGGCGGGTCGCCGATCCGTAGGTTCTGCGGTAAACCGGCCAGCACGGCACGGGATCGTTCGGCCAGTACCGTCGCCGACGGGCCGCCGGACCGCTCCGACCACAACCACTCCGCGTACGCGGCGAAGCCCTCGTTCAGCCAGATGTGTCGCCAGTCCGCGAGGCCCACGCTGTTGCCGAACCACTGGTGCGCCAGCTCGTGCGCGACCAGCCGCTCGAACCCGCGCTCACCGTCCACATGGTTCGCGCCGAAGATCGACAGCCCCTGTGCCTCGACCGGCACCTCCAGCTCGTCGTCGGTCACCACGACCGCGTACTCCGCGAACGGGTACGGTCCGAACAGCTCGGTGAACACCCGCATCATCCGTGGCTGCCGCCGGAAGTCCCGCTGTGCCAACGCCAACCGACCCCGCGGCGCGGCCAGGATCTGCCTCGAAGACAGCAACACCCGCTCGTACTGTCCTATCTGGACGGTCGCGAGATACGGCGCCATCGGCTCGTCGGCCACGTACGTCCACGTGGTGGTCGAGCCGCTCGACACCCGGGACGCCAGGACTCCGTTTGCCACCACGGTGTACGCGGTCGGCGCGGTCACCTCGATCCGGTAGGACGCCTTCGCGCCGACGAGATCCACGCACGGGAACCAGGACGGCGCGCCCACCGGCTGGCTCGCGACGATCACCCCGTCGGTCAGCTCGTCCCAGCCGACGTCACCCCAGTACCGGGTGTGCACCGGCTCGGGCCTCCCCGCGTACCGGATCTCGACCGGAAACGGCGTGTCCACAAGGAAACGGCCGCGGATCCGCAGCTTGCCGGCGCGGTGCGTCCACCGGGCCGGGCGACCGTCGACGAGCACCCGCTCGACCCGCAGCGACCCGAAGTCCAGCTCGAGCGGCGCGTTCATCACCGACGCCACCACGGTCAGCCGGGCACGAGCGGACAGCCGTCCCGTGGACGGCTTCGTCCGCAGCTCCAGGTCGTAGTGCGAGACCCGGAAGTCGTTCAGCTCCATGCCGATACGGGATTGCCCAGCCACCGCGTGCCCGCCGGCACCTGCTCGCCGGCCATCACCAGCGACGCCGGTCCGACACACGTGTCGGCGCCGACCACCGTGCCGGGCAGGACGATCCCGTGCGGTCCGAGCGTCGCGCCGGCCGCCAAGCTCACCTTGTCCATACGCAAGATCCGATCATGGAACAGGTGGGTCTGCACAACACAGCCCCGGTTGACGGTCGCTCCGTCACCCAGGTGGACCAGGTCCGCCTCGGGCAGCCAGTACGACTCACACCACACGCCACGACCGATCCGGGCGCCGAGCGTCCGCAGCCACCACGACATCAGCGGCGTGCCGGACACCGTGCCGACGAACCACGGCACCGCCAGGACCTCGACGAACGTGTCCGCCAGCTCGCCACGCCACACCGCCGAGCTCCACAGCGGGTGGTTGCCGGCCCGGAACCGGCCGACCAGCAACCACTTCGCGGCCGCGGTGACCAGGCAGGCCACGACCCCGGCGGCGCCGAGGAGCACACCGCCCAGCAGCAGCCCGAGCGGGAACCCCAGCACGGCGATGCCCGCCAGCACCAGCACCGCGAGCGCGACCGAGCACATGACCGGCACGACCCGGCACAGCTCGACCAGCGCACGGGCCACGAGCAGCCGGCGCGACGGCTTGTAGGTGCGTCGCGCGTCGCCGCCCTCGGCGACGCGCGGCAGCTTGATCGGCGGCATGCCCAGGTAGGAGCTGCCGGCCTTGGCCCCCTTCGGCGCGGCGGACAGCACGCCGACCAGCCCGCGCTTGGGCACGGAACGGCCGGGCGCGGCCATGCCCGAGTTGCCCACGAACGCCTTCTTGCCGACCCGGACGCAGCCGATGTGCAGCCAGCCGCCACCCAGCTCGTAGGCCGCGACCATGGTGTCGTCGGCGAGGAACGCGCCGTCGCCGACGGTCGTCATCGACGGCAGGGCGACCACGGTGGACACCTCGGCGTTGCGGCCGACCTTCATGCCGAGCGCACGCAGCCAGACCGGCGTGGCGAGGCCGGCGTACAGGGGGAACAGGAGGCCGCGTGCCGAGTCCATCAGCCGCAGCGTCGCCCAGGCCTGCCAGGCGACCCGGCCGCGGACGGGGTGGTGCCCCTCCCGCAGGCCGATGCCGAGCAGCCGGACCGAGACCAGCGTGACCAGCGCGTACGTCGCCAGCCAGGCCACCGTCGCGGCGGGCACGGCCGCGAGCAGGCCACCCAGCGTCCGGTGGAACATGGTCGCCAGCCACAGCGCCGGCAGCGCGGACACGGCCGGCAGCAGCGACAGCGCCATCGAGGTGGTGTCGTAGACCGCGAGCCACATGCGGGGACGGGCCGGGCGGGCCTTCGGCCAGCGGCGGGCGGCCTTGCCGTCCTTCTCCGCGGGCACGCCGGACCAGCGCTGTCCCGTCGGCACCGAGCCGGTCACGCCGGAACCGGGCGCGATCTCGGCGCGCTTGCCGATCCGGGTGCCGGGGAACAGCGTGCTGCGGGCGCCGACGACCGCGCCGGCGCCGATGCGGATCTTGCCGATGTGCAGTAGGTCGCCGTCGACCCAGTGGCCGGACAGGTCCACCTCTGGCTCGATCGCCGCGCCCTTGCCGATCTTGAGCAGGCCGGTCACGGGCGGGAGGGAGTGCAGGTCGACGTCCTGGGCGATCGTGGCGCCGAGCGCGCGGGCGTAGTGGGTGAGCCAGGAGCCGGCGAGGTCGGCCGCGCCGGACCGCTCGGTGAGCTGCTCGGCCGCCCACAGTCGCAGGTGGACACCGCCGCCGCGTGGGTAGGTGCCGGGCCTGACCCCACGCAGCAGCAACCGCGCCCCGCCCGCCGCGACCGCGAGCCGGCCGGGTGGACTGAACAGCAGCAGCCAGCCGAGACCCAGCAGCCACCACGAGACGGTCCACGGATAGCCGATCACGTTGCCGACGGCGGCGAGGACGACGGTCCAGCGCAGGCCGACGAGCGTCAGCAGCGGGATCATCGCCAGGGTCTGGATCACCGCGGCCCTGCGCGGCACGGGTACGACGGTCCTGGCCCGCGTGTGCGTGCCGGCCAGCTCGTCGAGACGGGCGGCGAAGGCCGCGACCGTCGGCGAGTGGTAGACGTCGGTGACCGAGACGGTCGGGAAGTCGGCCCGGACGATCGAGACCAGCCTGGCCGCGGCGAGGCTGCCGCCGCCGCAGGCGAAGAAGTCCGCCGACGGCCCGGCCGGCGGCGCGCCGAGCACCTCGGCCCAGCGCTCGCCGAGCCATGCCTGGGTGCCGTGCAGTTCTTCGGCGTCGACGGGTCCGGCGTCCAGCGGCCACGGCAGTGCGTTCCGGTCGACCTTGCCGGACGTGCGGGTCGGCAGCGTGGCGACGACCGCGAGCCGCGGCACGAGCGCGGCGGGCAGGGCTTCCCGGAGCCGCGTGACGGCGTTGTCCGAGTCGAAGTCCGGGCCGGCGACGACGTAGCCGACGAGCAGCTGCGTGCCGGCCGCGGTCGTGCGGACGGCGGCGGCCGCACCGGTCACGCCGGGCAGCGCCTGCAGCGCCGCGTCGATCTCGCCGAGCTCGATGCGCCGGCCGCCGAGCTTGACCTGTTCGTCGGCGCGGCCGAGGAACAGCAGGCCCTCGGGCTCGGCGCGGACGAGGTCACCGCTGCGGTAGGCACGGTCCCAGCCGAGCGACTCGAGCGGCGCGTACTTCTCGGCGTCCTTGGCCGGGTCGAGGTAGCGGGCGAGGCCGACGCCGCCGATCACCAGCTCGCCGGTGCCGCCCATGGGCACGACCTCACCGGCGGCGTCCACGACGGCGAGTTCCCAACCGGCGAGCGGCAGGCCGATGCGCACGGGGCCCTGGCCGGTCATGCGGGCGCCGCACGCGACCACCGTCGCCTCAGTTGGGCCGTAGGTGTTCCACACCTCGCGGCCGTCCTGGGCGAGCCGCTCGGCCAGCTCGGGCGGGCAGGCCTCGCCGCCGAGGATGAGCAGCCGCACGTCGTCGAGTGCCTCGGCCGGCCACAGCGCGACCAGCGTCGGGACCGTGGACACGACCGTGATCTCCTGCTCGACCAGCCACGGACCGAGGTCGACACCGGTGCGGACGAGCCAGCGCGGCGCCGGCACCAGGCAGGCGCCGTTGCGCCAGGCCAGCCACATCTCCTCGCAGGAGGCGTCGAAGGCGACGGACAGGCCGGCGAGCACGCGGTCGTCGGGGCCGATCGGGTCGTCGAGGAGGAACATCCGCGCCTCGGCGTCCACGAACGCCGCCGCCGACCGGTGGCTGACCGCGACGCCCTTGGGCTTGCCGGTGGAGCCGGAGGTGAAGATGATCCACGCGTCGTCTTCCAGGCCCGCCGGGCCGCCACCGATGGGGGTGTCGCGCATGGTCAGCGCGCGGCCCTCGCCGAGCACCGCACACACGCCGGCCTCGCCGAACACCAGGTCGGCGCGCTCGTCGGGGTCCTCGAAGTCGACCGGCACGTACGCGGCGCCTGCCGCGAGCACGGCGAGGATCGAGACGTACAGGTCGGCGGTGCCGGACGGCACGCGGATCCCGACCCGGTCGCCCGCGCTGACGCCCTCCGCGACCAGCTTCTGGCGCAGCTCGTCAACGGCTCCGACCAGCTCGGCATAGCTGAGCGTGACCGTGCCGTCGTCGATCGCCAGCGCCGCCGGATGGCGGGTCGCGGTGGCCGCGAGCACGTCGTTGAGGGTCCGGGGCCGCGCTGCCGCGGCGCCGCTGAACCGGGCCAGCGGCGCGGTCAGCTCGTAGATCGGGCTCGCTTCGAAGACGGCGGTCATCGACCACCGGCCAGGCGCAGCAGCAAGGAGTCCTCCGAGGTTAGGGCGCTGCGTCCAGGCGGCAGGCAGCGAGCAACCCGCGACTTTACCGCGAGTTCACGCTCCGTACCCCTCGGAACAGGTATCCCGTGGGAGAACTCACAGGGAGTTAGCTCTTGGCGGCCCGTGCGGCTATCCGGGCGCGAACCTCCGGGCGGCGCAGTGGCGGGACCGTCGCCGGCGGCTGCTTGCGAGGCGGGAGCTCGGCCAGCAGGCGGGTCGTGACCTCGGCGATCTCGGCGACCGCCTGCTCGAACGGGTCACGGATCTTGTCGGTGACCGTCTGCACGCCGGACACCTTCCTGACGAACTGGCGCGCTGCCGCCTCGATCTCCTCAGCGGTCGCGGCGGGCTCGAGCCCACGCAGCGGGGTGATGTTTCGGCACATGCCCCGAGCCTACGTTGACGGAAAGTGCCCGAATCGCTTCAGTGGTCGAAAATTCCTACCGTAACGGCCGATTGCCGCCTGTCACACCGCGATTCACGCTGATCATGCCCGGTCATCCCGGGTTCCCTGCGAGCGTGTGGAGACAGCCCATGCGTATCCGTACGAACTCCTTCCGATTAATCCTCGTTTCCGCAGCCGTCACCGTCTTGTGCCTGGCCGGCGTCACTCAGGCACAGGCGGCGGCCGGCCCGTACACGGCACTCGGCGACTCGTACTCGTCCGGCGTCGGTTCGCGGACCTACTACTCGGACAGCGGCTCCTGCTACCGCAGCCCACTCGCGTACCCGGTCAAGGTCGCCGCCCAGCTCGGCGCACCGCTGACCTTCGCCGCGTGCTCCGGCGCGCGGGTGCCGGACGTGCTGAACCAGCTCGCGAGCCTCAACGCCAGCGCCGCGTTCGTGACCGTGTCGGTCGGCGGCAACGACGCCGGCTTCGCGGACGTGATCACGCAGTGCGCCCTGCCGTGGCCGTGGACCTGCACGAGCCAGATCAACAACGCGAACAACTACATCCGTAACACACTGCCCGGCGCGCTCGACAACCTGTACAACCAGATCCGAGCGAAGGCGCCGAGCGCGAAGGTGGCCGTGGTCGGCTACCCGCGCCTGTTCAACGGTGAGGAGTGCAACGCGCTGGCGCGGATCAGCCCGGCAGAGCAGTCCTCGCTGAACGCGACAGCCGACCTGCTCGCCACCACCATCGGTGGCCGGGCCGCGGCGCACGGGTTCCGCTTCGTCGACGTCCGCACCGCCTTCACGGGCCACGCGGTCTGCGACGACGTCGAGTGGCTCAACGGTCTCTCGAACCCGGTCCTCGAGTCCTACCACCCGAACTCCACGGGTCAGGCCTCCGGCTACACGCCACTCGTCGCGAGCGCGCTGTCGGCGGCGTTGACACAGGTCTGAAACACTTGACGGACGAGCCGGCTGGTGCAATCGCCGTAGTGCAGCTGCACCAGACGGCTTATTCGTGAAAATCATCCGATCGGGCCTGGCTGAAATTTTCACCACATATTTTCTGTAGCATTACGAGCGCGTATCCACCTGAATGTTTCTCTCGTTACTCCAGGCGTAGGACGACTCGTAACGAGAATTCAGGTCGCCGGGACACTCACCTGTGGGAACGGCGATCGGATGGGGTCGCCGCACCAGGCTGATTACCGTCCCCAGGAGGATGCATGACGCGTCAGAGCCCCAGCGACTCGGCTGGGCAGGAGGAAGGAAGATCGATTCGAGTGTTACTCGCGGAGGACATGGATCTCCTCCGCACGGCTCTGGTGAGCCTTCTAGAGGACGAGGAGGACATAGAGGTCATCGCGGACCTGAAATGCGATCACCAGGCGGTATCGGTCGCATTGCGGTTGCGACCGGACGTCGCGGTGATCTCCGCGGACATGCCGGAGACCAAGGGTCTCACAACCGTGCACGAGTTGCGTAAGAAATTACCCGAGTGCCAGATCGTCGCGTTGACCGTAACCCGGCCGGCAGGCCTGCTGAAACGGTTGCTGGCCGCGGACGTATCCGGACTGATTGACAAGAACGCGCCGGCGACCCGGCTGCTGCACGCGATTCGCAATGTCGCCGACGGTGGTACGGTGATCGACGCGAACCTGGTGGTCGCCGCCCTTTCCGCCGGCAGTAACCCGTTCACCCCGAGAGAGCTGACCGTGCTGCGACTCGCGGCCGAGGGAGCAAGTGGTCCAGAAATTGCCAAGCAACTTTCGCTGTCACCGGGGACCGTACGCAACTACCTTTCGAACGCCATGAACAAAACTGGGGCAAGGACCAGGATTGACGCGATCCGGATCGCCACCGAGTCAGGCTGGCTGTGACCGGAGCCAGCCGTCAGCGGCAGGCAGGACGCCAGAGTTGACGCCAGAGTTCCAGTGGCCGAGTAGATCGCGATAGAGCGGGGAGTCTTTGAGCAGGTTCTCGTGATCGCCCACCGTCGCGCCGGCGCCGTCCATCACCAGGATCCGGTTGGCGCGCAAGGCGGAACTGATCCGGTGGGCGATCACGATCAGCGTGCCGGGCCGCGCGGCGAAGGCCAGTTCGGCCAGCCGCTCGGCGGCCGGGTCGAGGTGGCAGGTGGCCTCGTCGAGCACGACGAGGGACGCCGGGGACAGATAGGCCCGAACGAGCGCGACGAGCTGGCGCTGGCCGGCGGACATCTCCTGGGGGTGGATCTCGGCGTCGTAGTCGTTCAGTCGCACGCCGATCGCCTTCGTCGCCGCATCGAGGTCGGCTGTGGTGGCGTCGGGACGCAGGTAGGTGAGGTTCTCGCGCAGGGTGCCGGTGAAGACGTAGGCCTCCTGGGGAATGAGGACCCGGTCGGCGACCAGCTGTACGTGACCCTGGTCGGGGCGGCGCAGACCGCAGATCAGACTGGCCAAAGTGGACTTGCCGATGCCGGACGGGCCGACGACCGCGAGGTGCTCCCCCGGCTCGATGGTGAGGTCGAGGTCGCGGACGACGGGTTCGGCGTGCGGCCCGTACGCGAAGGTGATGTTCCTGAGTACCGTGCGCTGCCCGGTGTCCCGCGCGTGTTGGGGCTCTGCTGGGACGTGGCTCGCGTCGAGGACCCGTCCGAGCGTGATCACGAACCGCAACCCGCTGCCGCCGACGCCCGCGACGAAGTTCTGGAGTGCGGGCTGGAGTCCGAAGAGGACATAGGTCGCGCCGCCGAGCAGTTCACCGGCCGTGAGCCCGTGCTGGACGAGCGTCGGCCCGGCGAAGAGCAGGAGGAGCAGCGGGAGCCAGCCGCCGAAGGCGAAACAGGCGGTCCGCAGGGCGGCGACCCCGGCGAGCGCCCGTTCGGCGGCGGCCTGCTCGTCGATGGGTTGTTTGACGAGCGCGGCGGACTGCTGCTCGGTCCCGCAGGCGACGACGTCCCGGACTCCGGCGAAGACCTGGCCGGCGGCGGCACTGAGCCGTTCGTCGGCGAGGACGGAGGCCCGCTGCCGCGCGGCGGCGAGACCCAGCATGGCGACAAATCCCGCAAGCCCCAACAAGAACGGCGGGAGGATGAGCAGCGCGACAGCCGGCGCGACGGAGAGCACCCCGACAACCACGCCGACAACGGTGACGATGAAACCCCGGATGACGATGACGAGCCCGGCGTAGGTGTCCCGCACGATCTCGACCTGGCGGGTGAGACGAGCGAGCGCCCCGTGGTCAGGACGCCCGGCGACACCGTTGCGGATCGCGCCACCGACGACGCGGCGGACGAGGTCGTCCCGGAACGGCTCGGCGAGCTCACCGAGCCGCCGGAACACCATGCGCGTCCCGACCGCGCCGACGACGGAGACGAGCAGGAGTGAGGCGAGCCAGACAATGCCGACCCCAGGCCGCCCGGCGAGAAAGCCATGATCGACGGCATTGGCGACGACCAGCCCGAAAAGCGTGGCAGGCAAGGCCTCGGGCACCGACCACCCGATGAGCGCGAACGTGGGCCGAGCCTTGAACGACCGGAGGGCATAACGCAGCTCACGCTTCACCCGAACACCTCACGGTAGGCCTCCTGCTGCCACAGCTCCTCATGCGGGCCGACCGCGCGCACGCGTCCCTCTTCCAGCCACACCACGACATCCGCGCGGGCCGCCGTCGACAGTCGGTGGGTCACCACCAGCCTGGTCCGCCCGGCGGCACCCAGTGCCGCGCTGATCCGCATCTCCGTCACCATGTCCACACTGGACGTGGCGTCGTCGAGGACCAGCAGCCGCCTCGCCGGCCACGATCGCGCCAGGCCCAGCCGCTGCAGTTCGCCGCCCGACATCGGGGCGTCGGTCAACACGGTGTCGTAGCCCTCCGGCAACCGGGTCACGAACTCGTGCGCGTACGTCGCCCGCGCCGCCTCCTCGCCGCCCGCCCCGATCGCCGCGCCGACGGTCGCGCCCACCAGGCTCGGCCGCTCGAACGCGCACCCCACCGCGCCCCGCAACTCGTTGTGCGACAACGACGAAAGCGGCGCTCCGTCCAGCAACACCACCCCGGACGACGGCTCCCACAACCGCGCCGCGACCGCGGCCAGCACCGACTTCCCGGCACCCGACCGCCCGACGACCGCGGCCATCGAACCGCCCGGCACCACGAAGGAGACGTCGGTCAGCAACGAGTCAACCGAGACATCGTGAAATTCCAGACAACCGGTCCCCACCGGCAACGAACCAACCCCGTATTCCACGGCGTCAAGCGAAAGCACCGCGCCGACCCGATCGGCGCCGGCACGAGACCGCGCCAACCGCCCGAAGACACTCGTCAACCCCCCGAGCCCCGCGCCAAGCATCGCGTACTGCCCGGCCGCGAACAGCTCACCCGGCGTCAACCGCCCCGCCGAAAGCGCCCATCCCCCGGTTCCCAACACGGCCACCAGCACCAGCGGCGGGCCCCCCCCCCCCCCCCCCCCCCCCCCCCCCCCCCCCCCCCCCCCCCCCCCCCCCCCCCCCCGGCCCCCCGGGGGCGC
>Ga0307502_10000464_pt1 | contig 10552 bp, 5 predicted proteins | sample 16_S_MG_FD_201364 | JGI IMG/M metagenome (GOLD analysis project Ga0307502, IMG submission 201364) | Soil microbial communities from Populus trichocarpa stands in riparian zone in the Pacific Northwest, United States - 16_S | ecosystem: Environmental > Terrestrial > Soil > Riparian zone > Trees... | reverse complement strand
CCATGTACGACTTCTGGCGCGACTACACACCCGAGTTCTGGCCCGGCCCGCTGCTCGGCTTCACCGCACCCGACCCGCGCACCCTCGAACCGGTCACCCGCACGTTCGTGCCCAACCCGGACGGCGACCCGCTCGCCGTCATCGCCGACCAGAGCGACGACGCCGGCGACAAGGAGCTGTGGTCGTTCCGGCGGGTGCTCGCCCGCGGCCTGCACGACGCCGGCGCGTTCGACTCGGACATCACGCTGGTCAACTGGCCGCTCAACGACTACTGGCTGCGTCCGGCGCTCACGGTCGACGGTCACCCCGACGAGGTGGCACGCGCGCACCACGAGGCCAAGCAGTTGTCGCTGTCGGTCCTCTACTGGCTGCAGACCGAGGCACCGAGGACCGACGGCGGCACCGGCTTCCCCGGACTGCGGCTGCGGCCCGACGTCACCGGCACCGCCGACGGGCTCGCGAAGTCCGCCTACGTGCGGGAGTCGCGGCGGATCCGGGCGGTCACCACGGTCACCGAGCACGACGTGTCACTCGACCTGCTCGGTCCGACCGGCCGGCGTGCCCACCCCGACTCGGTCGGCGTCGGCAGCTACCGGATCGACCTGCACCCGTCGACCGGCGGCGACAGCTACATCGACGTGGCCAGTGTGCCGTTCGAGATCCCGCTCGGCGCGCTGCTCCCGCGCCGGGTCGTGAACCTGTTGCCGGCGGCCAAGAACATCGGCACGACACACATCACCAACGGGTGCTACCGGCTGCACCCCGTGGAATGGAACGTGGGCGAGGTCGCCGGGCACCTCGCCGGGTTCGCGCTGCGCCGCGGCGTGACCCCGCACCAGGTCCGCGAGGACGACAAGCTCCTCGACGAGTTCTCCCGCCTGCTCGACGCGGCCGGTGTCGAACGGCACTGGCCCGAGATCCAGGGCTACTGACCCCCAAAGCAGAGGTACAGCAATGACGCTGAAGATTCGGGTCGGCATCGATGTCGGCGGCACGTTCACCGACGCCGTCGCCGTCGACGCCGCGACCTACGCGCTGCTCGGCCAGGTGAAGGTGCCGACCAGCCACGACCACGCCGATGGCGTCGCACACGGCATCCTCACTGCCCTCGAACAGCTGCTGGCGCAGGTCGGCGACGCCGAGGTGTCGTTCCTCGCGCACGGCACCACACAGGCGACCAACGCGTTGCTGGAGGGCGACGTCGCGGTCGTCGGCATCGCGGGCATCGGCACGGGGTTCGACGCGTTCGCGACGAAACGCCTCGCCGCGCTGGGAAGGATGGAGCTGGCGCCCGGCCGGCGCATGCCCGTGCGGTTCGCCGCCGTGCGGGACGCCCGCGACCCCGTGCAGGTCAAGGAGGCCATCGCCAGGCTGACCGGCGACGGCGCCGAGGTGGTCGTCGCGGTCGAACCGTTCAGTGTGGACGACCCGGCTGGCGAGCGGGCCGTGATGTCCGCTGTCCGCGAACAGGGCCTGCTCGGCACGGCCACGCACGAGATCACCGGCCTCTACGGGCTGACGCGGCGCGCGCGGACCGCCGTGCTGAACGCGGGCATCATGCCGCGCATGGTCGCCACCGCGGACCTCGTCGACCGCAGCGTCACCCGTGCCGGGATCACCGCGCCGCTCATGGTGATGCGCGGCGACGGCGGCGTGATGTCGTTGCCGGAGATGCGTCGCAGGCCGCTGCTGACCGCGTTGTCCGGGCCGGCCGCCGGCGTCGCGGGCGCGCTGATGGGGGAGCAGCTGTCCGAGGGCGTGTTCCTGGAGACCGGCGGCACGTCGACGGACATCAGCGTGATCCGCCGCGGCCGGGTGCAGGTGCGCCACGCCCACCTCGGCGGCCGCGAGACCTACCTGCCCGCGCTCGACGTGCGCACCGTCGGACTCGGCGGCGGCTCGATGATCCGATTGCAGGGCACCACGATCGCCGGCGTCGGGCCGCGCAGCGCGCACATCGCGGGCCTGCCGTATGCCTGTTTCGCCGACCCCGCGGAGCTGGCCGGCGCGACGGTCGAGTCGATCGCGCCACGACCGGACGACCCGGCGGACTACGTCGTGCTGTCCACGAAGGACGGACGCTTCGCCCTCACCCTCACGTGCGCCGCCAACGCCCTCGGGGTGGTGCCGGCCGACGCCTACGCGCACGCTGACCCCGAGACCGCGCGCCTGGCGCTCGCGCCCCTTGCCGCCGTGCTCGGTGTCTCGGTCGAGGACGCTGCCCGAGACGTGCTGACGCACGCGGTCAAGCCGGTCCGCGAGGTGGTCGACACGCTGGTGCGTGACTACCGGCTCGACGGGCCGGCGCTGGTCGGCGGCGGTGGCGGGGCGGCGGCGGTCACGCCGTTCCTCGGCGACGCCATGGACCTGCCGTGGCGGATCGCCGCGCACAGCGAGGTGATCAGCCCGCTCGGCGCCGCGCTCGCGCTGGTGCGGGAGTCCGTGGAACGGATCGTGCCCAGCGCGTCCAATGAGGACATCCTCGCGGTGCGGGCGGCGGCGGAGACCGCGGTCGTCGAGCAGGGCGCCGACCCGGCGGCCGTCGAGGTCGACGTGACCGTGGACCCGCGCCGCAACCTGGTCCGCGCGGTCGCCACGGGCGCTACGGAGCTGCGTACCCGCGACCGGGCGGCCACTGTGGACTGGAACGCCGTGCGTGCCGAGGTCGCCAGGTCGATCGGCATCGCGGACGTCGAGGAGCTGGTCAGCACGCCGCAGCACCACGTGTTCGGCGCCATGGCCAAGCGCTCCGGTCTCCTCGGCCGGTTCGCACCGGCGGTTCGGCACCTCCGCGTCGTCGACCAGGAGGGCGTAGTCCGCCTACACGCCACCGGCGCGCACGTCGAGTCGACGACCGTCGCCGAGGCGCCGACCGTGTTGGCCGCGCTCGTGGCCGAACACACCCGGGTCGGCGACGGCGGCTCCCGCGCCCCGGCGGTGTGGCTGCTGGTCGGCCCGAAGATCGCGGACCTGTCCGGCGTGCTCGCCGGCGACCAGCTGCTCGCCCTGATCGGCGCCGAACTGCGCACCCGGACACCGGACGAGCCAGTGGTCGCGATCCTGGAGGACCGGCGATGAGCGATGTCGACCTGGCGGTCCAGCTGCTACGGGCGACCCCGACCCACGAAAACCGCCCCGAAGCCCAGCTCCGGCAGTGGGCGGAAGTCGCACTGTCCTATGCGGACACCCTGCCGCCACCGCCGTCCTGTGTCGTGAAGGAGAAGACCGGTGGCGTGCACGGCAAGGAGGTCGTACTCGCCGAGTTCCACCACCGCACCAAGGAGATCACGGTCTACCGGGACTCCCTGGAACTGCTGGCGACGGTCGGCGGGAAATGGCACGTGACCGTCGCGCAACTGCGTGAGGCGGCGGTCGCACACGAGCTGGCACACCACGTCGTGGACGTCCGCGACCTCAACAATGCGTTGGGGCACACCGCGTTGCGTGTCGGCCCGTGGCGGCTGCGCGGCCACGTCGCCGGCGCCGACGAGATCGTCGCCCACCGCTACGCACACCGCCACAGCTCGCTGCGCCCGAGCCCACTGCTACTCACGGCCGCGCTCGCGGCACGACTCGGAGGCTGACCAATGGGTTACGCGATCCTCGCACTGATGGCGGTCGGCGTGGTGCTGATGCTCACCCGCGTGCTGCCGACCGCCTTCGCGCTCGCACTGCTGGCACTGGGCATCGCCATCCTCGCCGGCGCACCCTGGGCCGGTGCCGAGAACAGCATCCTCACGACGGTCCTGCAGACCGGCTCCGCCACGCTCGCCGCGACCATGATCACCGTACTGCTGGGTTCCTGGCTCGGCACCCTGATGGACGACACCGGCATCGCGGCCACGCTCGTCCGCCGCATCGTCGAGTTCGGCGGCGAACGCCCGTCGGTCGTGGCGCTCGGCGTTTTCGCGGTGTCCATCCTCTGTGGCAGCATCACCGGCTCCGCGCCGGCCGCCATGCTCGCCGGCGTGGTCGGCATCCCCGCGATGATCGCCGTCGGCGTGAATCCCGTCGTCGCAGGCGGCACCGTGCTGATGGGCGTCGGCGCCGGGTCGCCGCTGGAGCTGCCGGTGTGGCAGTTCCTCTCCGACGCGCTCGGCGCACCGGTCGACGAGGTCCGCACGGTGATGATCCGGCTGTTCCCGTTCGCGCTGGTCGCCGGCATCGCGTACGTGCTGGTCGAGACGCGCCGCCGCGGCGCCCGGCACGCATGGGCGGTGCGCGCTCCGGCCACCACCCGCCGCGGCACGGCCTCCTGGTACGCGCTGCTGACCCCGATCGTGCCGATCGTCCTGGCGCTGGGCTTCTCCGTGCCGATCGTGCCGTCATTGCTGGTCGGGGTGCTCTACGCCCTGGTCACCACCACCCGCCCGGGTGGATACGGCGAACGTGCGCTGCGGTCGCTGTACCGCGCGTTCGACACCGCCGGGCCGCCGATCGTGCTGTTCATCGCCATCGGCATGCTGCTGGCCGCGGTGAAGCTGCCCGGCGCCGAGTCCGCGCTGACGCCCATCGTGTCGGCGGTGAGCCCGGCGAACGCGGTGCTGTTCGCCATCGTGTTCGCGGTGCTGGTGCCACTGTGCCTGTTCCGCGGCCCGCTCAACGTCTTCGGCCTCGGCGCGGGCGTGGCCGGCGTGCTGGTCTCCGGTGGGATCTACCCGATGCCGGCGGTCGTTGGCCTGATGGCGTCCTACAACCAGGTCTTCGGCGTGTCCGACCCGACCAGCACGCAGACGGTGTGGGCCGCGCAGTACGCGGGCGTCCGCCCGGAACGCGCGATGGTCTCCACGCTGCCCTACACGTGGCTCGTCGGCGCGGCCGGCATCGTGCTCACCGCGGTCCTGTACCTGGACTGAGGGGTGGCGCGGCAGCGGGTCACCGCATGCCGCCGAGACGACTGGTCAACGTCGAGTTACCGGTGTCGGGGTGGCCGTCGAGGGCGTTGTCGAGGGTGGTCGCGGCGTCGATGAGGGCGAGATGGGTGAATGCCTGTGGGAAGTTGCCGAGCTGTTCGCCGGTCGAGCCGATCTCTTCGGCGTACAGGCCGAGGTGGTTGCCGTAGGTGAGCATCTTCTCGAACACCAGGCGTGCCTCATCCAACTGCCCGGTCCGCGCGAGGGCGTCGACATAGTTGAAGGTGCACAACGAGAACGTGCCCTCGGTGCCACGCAGCCCGTCCGGTGACGCGCCGGGGTCGTACCGGTATACGAGGCTGTCCTCGACCAGTTCCCGTTCCATGGCGGCGAGCGTGGTCTGCCATCGAGGGTCGCCGGCGGAGACGAAACCCACCTGGGGCATGCGCAGTAGCGACGAGTCCAGGACGTCGGCGCCGTACTGCTGGACGAACGCCTGCCGGTCCGGGTCGAACCCGTGTTTCCAGACCTGGTTGTAGATCGCGTCCCGCTGCTCGCGCCACTGCGCGAGTTCGCCGGGCCGCCCAAGTGCCTCGGCGAGGCGGAGCCCGCGGTCGAACGCGACCCAGGCCATCACGCGGCCGTAGGTGAAGTCCTGGCGGCCGCCCCGGGTTTCCCAGATGCCCTCCTCCGGCTGGTCCCAGTTCTTGGCCAGCCAGTCGAGCACGTTCGCCAGCGCGTGCCAGCCCTGGTGGCCGACGGGCAGTCCACGCTGGTGTGCCTGGTAGACGCTGTCCATCAGCTCGCCATAGATGTCGAGCTGCAGCTGGCCGGACGCGTCGTTGCCGATCCGCACCGGTGTGGAGCCCCGGTAGCCCTCCCAATGGTCGACGATCTCCTCGGAAAGGTCCGAGGAGCCGTCCACCCGGTACATGATTCGCAGCTCGGCACCGTGTTGTCGGTAGCGGTCCCCGAGCCATCGCGCGAAGCTCGCCGCCTCGTCGGTGAACCCGATTCGCAGCAGTGAGTTCACCGCGAAGGACGCGTCTCTGACCCATGTGTACCGGTAGTCCCAGTTCCGCTCGCCGCCGAGTTGCTCGGGCAGCCCTGCGGTGGGTGCCGCGATGATGGCCCCGGTGGGGGCGTAGCTCATGAGCTTGAGTGTCACCGCGGACCGGTTGACGGCCTCGCGCCACCGGCCGCGGTAGGTCGACCGGGCCAACCAGGAATGCCAGAAGCGGACCGTCTCGTCGAAGGCCGCCTTGACCTCGCTCGCCCGAACGGCGCGGGGCCCGGCGCCACCGGTTTCCAGGACGATCCCGCGTACCTGTCCCGCGGCCAGCGTCACCGTGCCGCGCACGTCACCGTTCTCGGTCACCCGCAGGTCGGCGATCCGCGTGTCGTCCGGTTCCCGGACCGCGTGCAGGGTCATGGTGACGTCCCCGCTGTCGAACACCGCCCCATGCTCGGACACGTGTGTCCGATGTGCGCGGCGGCCGTAGTCGAACCGCGGCGCCACGTCCACCTGGAAGTGGACCTGCCCACGCACGCAACGCAGCATCCGGTACAGCCGGTGGCGTACGGCGGGCTGCCGCGTGGGATCGGGAACCATGAAGTCGACCACTTCTCCGGTCCCGGCCTCGGTCATGAAGCGGGTGATGAGGATCGCGGTGTCGGGGAAGTACAGCTGTCGGACCTCGAAGGCCGGCTGTGCGGGCCGGATCCGGCAGTAACCCCCGCGCCGCCGGTCCAGCAGTGCCCCGAACACGCTCGGCGCGTCGAACCGGGGGGAGCAGAACCAGTCGACCGTGCCGTCGGTGCTGACGAGTGCGGCGGTCTGGAGATCGCCGACCAGACCGTGGTCGGCGATCATCGGGTACTGCTCCATCGGGTCCTCCGGGTGCTCTGCGGCCGTGTCACCTCCACCGTCCCGTCATCGTCGTGGGGGAGTCACCACTCACACGGGATGAACTCCGGTTCACGCTGAAGGTCATGCACCTCCGAAGGTGACCAGGAAGACGGCGACGACGCCGAGCAGGTAGACGGGATAGCCGATGCGTGCGGCCTTGCTCAGGGTTTGCTCCGCCTTGTCGCGTCTCGTCGTGGCGAGGCGTTTGCGGAGCATCGCGACCAGGACGCAGGTCGCGGCGAGCAGGATGAACGCGTAGTAGCCCCATTCGAGTGCCACGATGTAGCTGACCGACGGGAGCTGCGACGTCACGTTGTTGAGCATGACCGCGGTGCTGAGGATCGCGGTGACGCCCATCGAGACCGGGGCGCCGCCGTCGGATGCCTTGAAGAACAACGACAGGTACGTGACACAGACGAGCAGCAGCAGCGGCAGCAGGTTCTTGATGAGGAACGGCGGCACGTCCCGCTCGAACTCCACCTCGCCCACGTACTGGCTGTAGTAGATACCCGTCGCCGCGCCGACCGACCGGCCGTCGCCCAGCGCGTCGCTGCTGCCGACGGTCTGCCGGAAGAAACGCACCGATGACGCGACCCAGTTCGGGACCTGGTTGATGCTCGCTCCCGCGTCGGCGCCGCTGCGCAGGTAGGTCCTCGGGTCCTGGTTGAGGATCTCGCCGTCGGTCACGTACGACACCTGGTCGGCTGTCTGCGTCCGGTTCTGCATCAGGACGGTGAGACGTTGGCGGTCGAACGGGAAGTCGTGGAACTCGAGACTCGCCTTGAACCGGTCCGCTACCCGGTAGAGCCGGTACGTGCGGCCGTTCTCCGTGACGTTCCGCAGCGGTTCTCCCAGCCGTAGGTCGGGATCGACGGCGTTGACGAACTGCACGTCGGCCGCCCGGTCGTCGCCGGTGTACTTCAACCACACGAAGAAGTCGACGAAGTAGGTGCCCGTCGTGGTGTCGAGATCGCGGATCTCGTTGAGGTTGATGCCGGTCGCCACCACCTGGCGGCGGCTCAGATAGTGGTCCCCGACCGCGATGACGTTCCCGTCGGCCAGCTCGGCCGCCAGTGCCTCCTCGGAGAGTGGTTCGTAGAGCGTGAACTGCACGGGCGCCGAGACGAACCGCGTGCCGTCACTGGTCGCCATCGACACCGCCATCTGCGCGGATCCGCTGGCGTTGAAGTACAGCGGCCCGAGCAGCGCGGGGAAGGCGTTCTTCCTGTCCTTCAACGACGCCAGGGACTCACGCACGCGCCGACGGTCGTCGGCGCGGCGGCTCGCGGTGAAGCTCAGCCCGCCGACCGTCATCGCATGCAGTCCGACGTTGACGGCCTGACGGGCCGTCGCGGCCTGCCACAGCGGTCGTTCCCCGTACCGTCGCTCGTACTCGTCCGCCCAGACCTGCGCGGGGCCGGACAGCGAGTCCTGCGCCAGCGGCGTGCTCATGTACAGGTTCTCGGTGAGCAGACCCCGTTGCCCTCGCTCGGTCTCGGCCTTGACCAGAGCGGCGTGGAACGCGCGCGAGCCGAGGGACGCGGTGCCCAGGATGGGCGCCGTGACGCCCGCGGACCGCAGCCCGTCGATCATCCTGAGCCCGTTCCGCTCCTTCATGGACAGCACGATGGGTTCGGCCGGATCGTGCGTCCTCAGCTCGGCGACCGCCACCGCCACCGACGCCGCGCCGTCCGTCGCGACAGGGACCGGCAGCTGGGCGGTCACCGTGCCGAACCTCGCGAACGAGTCCACAAAGGTCTCCTGGCCGGACCGGCCGTCCTCGTCCTCGTCGTAGACGACGGCCGCGGTCGAGGATCCCAGGACGTTCGAGGCGTAGACGGAGAGGAAGTCGCTCTGGGTCTGGTTGTCGAACATGCTGCGGAAATACCACTCGCTGCCATCGGTGATGCGGGGTGAGTTGGCCGACGGGGTGATGGCCGGAATCCTGGCGTGCCGGTAGATCGGCGACGCCACGAGCGCGGTGTCGCTGCTCCCGTGCCCGATCACGAACAGCACCTTGTCCTCGCGGACGATCTCCTTCGCGATGGCGACCGCCCGGTCCACCCGGTCCGCGTCGTCGTAGACGAGCAGCTCCACCGGATGGCCGGCGACGCCGCCTGAGGCGTTCACGGTGTCCAGGTGCATGCGCACGGCGCGTTCCATGTGGGCCGAGGTGGTCGCGTTGTCCCCGGTCATCCCGGCGACCAGCGCCACGTACACCGGGTCGCCGGACTGCGTCCCGGACGCCGTCCACACCCCGACCACGCCCAGCAGGAGCACCGCCGCCAGACCGGCGGCCAACCAGACCCACCAGGCGGGTCGCCTGGTGGGTTCGGCGGCGCCGCTCGCGGGCGGCTCCGGATCGACGAGATCGGCGACCTCGGCGGGTGGCCGCGGTGTCGCCGCGCCCAACGCCTTGCGTGCCCGGGCGGTCGCCGGGTCGGCCTTGATCGCGTACGCCCGGTCCAGGCAGAACCGGCGCTCGCCGTCGTCGGCCACCAGTTCGGCAAGCCACCGCCAGGCGGGCTCGTACTCGTCGTCCTTCGTGAGCGCGACGCCGAGCAGCTCCCGAGCACCGTCCACGTCGGACTCACGAGTCTCGATCGCGCGGTGGGTGACCGCGGCCGCGGTGTCGGGCTTCTCCGGCACGGGACAGACCTCCGAAAGTCGATTCGTTGCTGAACCGACCGTAGGACGTGCCGGCTTACCCGATAGATAAACCTCTGTCACCCGATCGAAGGTTCAGCGCGCGGGTCGGCCGACCGAGTCCGAGTCACGCCAGGCGGTGGGGATACTCGGCGAGCGAGTGCCGCCCGCTGGAACTCCGTGTGGCTGGGCGGCTACCGAGTGATCGCGCCGGCGTCGTAAATGAACACGAAACTTTTGAGCGTCGAGATCATGGTTGTCCGCCTGACATAATTTGCACACACACACATGGTCGTGGACTTGCGTACACATTGGGGGAAACATGAGTTTGAGGTTGCTCGGTCCACCGGAGCTCGTCGTCGACGACAAGGCCGTCAAGATCGGTGGGCCGAGGGAGCGTGTCCTGCTCGCCGCCCTTGCTCTCAAGGCCAACCGGGTGATCTCGGTCGAACAGCTGGTCGACGCCGTGTGGGATGACGATCCGCCGTTGTCGGCGCGCAGCCAGGTCCAGGTCTGCATCTCCGGTCTGCGAAAGCTCTTGCGGGAGGTGGGGCAGGCCGGGACGATCAGGACCAGCCCGCCGGGCTATGTGCTGGAGATTCCTTACGAAGAGCTCGACAGCGCGGAGTTCGCGCGCCTGGTCGTCATGGCGCGGACCAAGGCCGACGAGGGCAGGCTCGTGGACGCCGCCGGGATCCTCCGCCGCGCGCTGGCGCTGTGGCGCGGGCCCGCGTTCGACGGTGTACGCAGCCATTTCGTGCAACGCGGCGCGGCGCTGCTCGAGAACTCCCGGCTCGCCGCCGTCGAGGAACGTGTTCGGCTCGATCTGGAGCTCGGACGGCACGAGGAGATCTCCGGGGAGCTACGCGCTCTGGTCGAGCAGCATCCGCTGAGTGAGCGGCTGTACCGATTTCTCATGCTCGCGCTCTACCGGGCCGGGCGTCAGGTCGAGGCGCTCGAGGTGTGTCGGCGGGCCAGGGCCACCCTCATCGACGAGGTCGGCATCGAGCCCGGACAGGAACTGCGCGACCTCGAGGCGGCCATCCTCAACCGCGACGCGGCTCTGGACCTGCACACAGCCCACGTCGCCCTGTCACAGAAGGTCGAGGAGTCGGAGCTGGTCGAGCTGGTGATCCCGCGGCTG
>Ga0307502_10000463_pt1 | contig 10570 bp, 7 predicted proteins | sample 16_S_MG_FD_201364 | JGI IMG/M metagenome (GOLD analysis project Ga0307502, IMG submission 201364) | Soil microbial communities from Populus trichocarpa stands in riparian zone in the Pacific Northwest, United States - 16_S | ecosystem: Environmental > Terrestrial > Soil > Riparian zone > Trees... | reverse complement strand
ACCCGGATTCCTCTCGTAGCGTCAGGGCTCGGTGTGGACGACCACGTCCTGCATGTGCGGTTGGCCGGCGCGGATCTCGTCCTCCAGGCGACTGGCCAGCTCATGCGCGTCGGGCAGCGTCATATCGGCGGGGACGACGACCGACACGAACACGACCAGGCCGCCGGCGGCGTGCAGGAGCCGCAGCTCGCGCGGCGGGTGGCCGGTGCGGGCGCGTGCGACCTCGCTGATGCGCCGCCGCTGCGCCTCGTCGTGTGCCGCGCTCTCCTCATCGGGACCGGCGGCGACGGGTTGCTCGAGCGGCTCCAGATGCGTATGCACGTCGTCCACGCCCGGCTCGTCGCGCAGCGCGGCCTCCACTCGCTCGGCGACGTCGTGCGCCTCGCCGACCGAGACCTCCGGCGCGAGCTTGAGGTGCAGGGAGAGGCTGACGTGGCGGTCGTGCTCGTAGATGGTGATGTCGTGCGCCTCGCGGACCAGCGGTTCGGCCAGCGCGACCGCGAGCGTGCGGTCGCGCAGGTCCAGCCCGTCGCGCCGAGGTTCGAGGTGGACCACGACGTCGGTGTCGGGCAGCGCGTCGCGGACCGCGGCTTCGATCGCGTCCGCCGTGCCGTGCCCCTCGACGATGGCCTGGCCGGGCGGAACCGTCACGACGGCGTCGGCGAAGTAGTGCCCGCCGGACTCGCGCAGGCGCAGCCGGCGCAGGTCGACGCCCTCGCCCAGGCCGTGGATGGCCTGCTCGGCGCGGGCCTGGGCGTCGGTGGGCACCGTGTCCATCAGCACGCGCGCGTTCTCGTAGATGAGCCGCCCCGCGGCCGCGAAGATGATGCCGGCGACGACGAGGGCCGCTATCGCATCGCCGGCCTCCAAGCCGGCGGCGACGGCGATGAGCCCGCAGAGCACCGCGAGCGAGCCTGCCATGTCGCCGGCGAAGTGAAACGCGTTGGAGCGCAATGCCGCCGATCGGTACCTGCGGGCCGTGCGCCGCGAGACGGTGATCCGCGACACGTCGATGATGAGCGCCACGCCGATGACGGCGAAGACGTACCAGGCGGCGTCGAGTGACCCCGTGCCGTGCCTGAGCTGCCCGATGGCCTCGCTCACGATGAAGACGCCGCCGCCAGTGAGGATGGCGGCCTCACCGAGCGCGCCGAGATTCTCCGCGCGCCGGTGCCCATAGGGGTGATCGGCGTCGGGAGGGCGGCCGCCCAGGCGGATGGCGAGGAAGATCAGGATCGCCGCGACGACGTCGCCGGACGACTCGATGCCCGCGGAGATGAGACCGAGGCTGCCCGTGAGGATGCCGGTCCCGAGCTTGAGGACCACCAGGACTGCGGCCGCCGCGATCGAGACCAGCGCCGTTCGCGACTGGCCCTCGCCGTTCGCGGTGGTGCGGTCGCCCGGCGAGAGGAGCGTGTCATCGTCAGCGGCCCTCGCGCTCAGGGTAGAAGCCGGGCATCCGCGCGGTGGGATGTGGTTCCGTTGGACCGAGGTGAGGCGCGCTCGCGCCTGCACCGCCAACATCGAGCCCGGGCAGCAAGACAGCAGCCATCATCTCGGCCGCTGTCATCGTTGCCCGATGACCCGCTCAGCTCACGGCCGCCCCGATGAACGCGAGCATCTGGTCTTCGAGGCGCATCCTGTCGCGCTCGGGCAACGACCGCAGGGGTCCGCGCAGGAGGACCGCGAGTCCGTGGACGCTGGCCCAGATCGGGTACTCGATGTTCGGGCGACGAGCGGACCCGAGGAGTCCGGCACTGACGAGGTTGTCGAGGCCCGCCTGCAGAAGGTGGAGCGGCGCCGTCTCGTCGGTCTCCGGACCTCCAGGGTGGTCGGGGAGTGCGAACGCGGTGTCGAAGAGGCCCGGTTCGGTGCGGGCGAACTCGAGATAGGCATGGCCGACCGCTCGGAGCCGCAGTCGGGCGCCTGTGGGTGTGTGCGGCCCTGCGCGGACCTCGTTCATACCATCGGCCATACGTCCGGCCAGCTCTCTGACCGCCTCGTCGCGGACCGCCGCGAGGAGCGCATCGCGATCCGCGAAATGCCGGTAGGCGGTGTTGGGGACGACGCCGACCAAGCGCGTCACCTCGCGCAGCACGACCGCGTCCGGGCCTCCCGACCGCGCCAGCTCGAGGCCGGCCTCGACGAGCGCGGACCGGACGGCACCTCGAGGGCGCGGTCCCCTGCGCCGAGACGGGCTGCCTTTGCCTCCTGGCATCGCAACGCAACCTTAGTGGACAGCGTCCACACATACGGTTATTGTGGACAGTGTCCACAATGCCTTCAGGAGACCAAACCGTGAGAACCGCAATCGAACAGCCCTACGCCACCGGCCAGGCGCGCTCCGATATCGAACGGGCCTTGACGGCGGCCGGCAAGGACATCCACGCGATCCAACCGTCCGAGCTCGCGATGCTCGAGGACTTCCATAGCCTCGGCCGCCTCGCCACCGTCGCGCTCATCGACCTCGCGCACGTCGGCGCCAGCGACCGTGTCCTCGACGCCGGCACCGGAATCGGCGGGACCGCCCGGTTGATCGCCGCCGAGCGGGGCGCCCGTGTCACAGCGGTCGACCTCGCGCCCGAGTACTGCGACGTCGCCAAATGGCTCAACGACGGCGTCGGGCTCGGCGACATGATCGAGGTCCTCGCGGCCGACGTCACGGAGCTCCCATTCGACGACGCGTCCTTCGACGTCGTGTTCAGCCAGCACGTTCAGATGAACGTCGCGGACAAGCGCCGGCTCTACGCAGAGGCGCATCGCGTCCTTGCACCCGGCGGTCGCCTCGCGCTGTGGGACGTGACCGCCGGCTCCGGTGGACCGCTTCATTACCCGGTCCCGTGGGCGACATCGCCCGAGCAGAGCCATCTCGTCACCGCCGAACGGCTCGCCGAGCTGCTCCGCGAGGCCGGCTTTGCGACCACGCATTGGAACGACCTGACAGGACCCGCGGGGAAGGCCATGCGCGACTTCCTCGCCGGCGATCCACCCCCGCTCGGACTCCACGTGTTCGTCCCGGACTTTCCCGCCAAGGCGGCAAACCTCGTGCGCAACCTTGCCGAGAACCGGGCGCGACTGATCCAGGCCGGCCTCACGGCGACGAAAGAGACGTAGGCCCGTCTCCCACCTGAACCGCTCCGGGCTTCGAGGGAGCGGCGATCTGCCCCGGCTTTGGGAGAGCGCGTTGTGGCTCACGCGCGCGGCGACTGCACGCAGTGCAGCGCGGCCACCGTGAACTCGACGTGGCTCCCACGCGAGCCGGTCGCCTCGACCTTCAGGGTGCCGCCGCCGCAACGCTGCCACGTGAGGCCCGTGAAGGCGGTCATGAAGGTCCCCGCGGCGCCGGCGTGCAGCTTGTGCGTCGTCGTGGTGCGCTTGAGCGTGACCACGAGGCGCACCCGCTCGCCGGCCTTGAAATGCAGGCCCTTGAAGGTCAACGGGTCGCGCTCGACGATGCGCAGGGCCGCCCGCGGGGCCGCCTCCACGGTCGCCGCCGAGACGAGCAGCAGGGCCAGCGCGGCGGCCGACACCAGGACGGGACGCATCTCGCCGCGATTATCCCACCGTTACGCGGTCCGGTCCTTGCCTTGCGCACCGTTTTCTGAGACGAATAGCGCGCGGACGAGGCAAGGGCTCGGAGCCGCGGTCCATTGGGGTTGGAAGGGGAGAAGCACATGCCAGGTCGTCAGGGGTGGCGTGCGGTCGGTTCGCGACGTCGCACGATCCTCGTCGTTCTCGGTCTGCTTGGCACGGGCGCGCTCGGCGTGAGCGCCGCCGCCGGCGCCGGAGGCGGCGCACCGGCCGACCGCTTCACCGCTACGCCGATCGCCGCGACGAACGTCGTTGACGGCACCAAGTCCCGCAGCGGGCGCATCGCCCAGACCGACCCCGCGCTGCTGAAGCGCAGCGACTCGGCGCCGGTCAACGTGGTCGTCAAGCTCGACTACGACAGCGTCGCCGCGTACGAGGGCGGCGTGGCCGGCCTGGCCGCGACCAGCCCGGCGGTCACCGGCAAGTCGATCGACAAGAACCAGGCCGCCGTCCATGCCTACGAGAATCACGTGGCCGGCGCGGAGCAGGCGATCGTCTCCGACATCAAGCAGGCCGTCCCCTCGGCCGACGTCGGTGCGTCGTTCCGCGTGGTCTACGGCGGCATCGCGATGACGCTGCCGGCCAACCAGGTGCGCAAGGTGCTCGGCGTCAGCGGCGTGGTCGCGGTGCAGCGCGACGCCCTCGAGCACCCGCTGACCGACGTGACGCCGCAGTTCCTCGGCGCGACCAACATCTACCCGCAGCTCGGCGGCCGGGCACGCGCCGGCAAGGGCGTCACCGTCGGCGTCCTGGACACCGGCATCACGCCCCAGCACCCGTCCTTCCGCGACACCGGGCTCCCGCCCGCGCCGGGCGGCCCGTTCGCGTGCCAGTTCGGCAACGGCACCGACCCGGCCCTGGGTCCGACCGCTACCTGCAACAACAAGCTGATCAGCGCGCGCGCGTTCCTGTCCACCTACCTGTCGGTCTTTCCCGCTGAAGACGGCGAGTTCTGCAACAACACAACGAAGCAGTGCTCGGCGCGCGACGCTGACGGGCACGGCACGCACACCGCATCGACCGCGGCGGGCGACATCGTCAACTCGGCGAAGGTCTTCGGGATCGAGCGCGGCCCGATCAGCGGGATAGCGCCCGGCGCCTACGTGATCGGCTACCGGGTCTGCCTCGAACAGGGCTGCTTCCAGTCGGATTCAGTGGCCGCCATCCAGCAGGCCATCCTGGACGGCGTCGACGTGATCAACTTCTCGATCGGGGGTGGCGCCGAGCCGTTCACCGACGCCGTCGAGCTCGCCTTCCTCGACTTCTACAAGGCCGGGGGCCTGGCGAACGCGTCGGCCGGCAACAGCGGCCCGGACGCGGGCACCGCCGAGCACGGCGGCCCGTGGGTGAACACGGTCGGCGCCTCGACGTCGCCGCGGCACTTCCTGACGACGCTGAAGCTGCGCGCCGCGGGCGGGGCACAGCTCAACCTCACCGGCGCGTCGATCACGCCGGACATGACGCCCGACACGCCCGTGGTGCTGTCGACTGCGATCGGCGGTGACGACATCTGCGGGAAGATCCCGGCGGGGGCCGCGACCGGCAAGATCGTCGTCTGCAAGCGCGGCCTGGTCGCCGGCCGGGCCGCCACGTCGTTCAACGTCAAGCAGGCCGGCGGGGTCGGCGAGATCCTCTACAACCCGACCCGCCAGAACCTGTTCACGGACAACTTCTGGGTCCGGACGGTCATGCTCGAAGGCCCGGAGCCCGCGAATACGCTGCTCGCCTTCCTGGCCGCGCACAGCGGCGTGACCGCGACGTGGAAGACCGGCGTGCCGACGCGCGTGCGCGCCGACGAGATGACGGTCTTCTCGTCGCGCGGTCCCGACGGCGATTTCATCAAGCCCGACGTGACGGCGCCGGGGCTGCAGATCCTCGCCGGCACCACGCCGACGCCGTGGGGGGCGGTCGCGTCCGGTCCGCCCGGCGAGCTGTTCATGGCGATCGCCGGCACCTCGATGTCGAGCCCGCACGCCGCCGGCGTGTCGGCGCTCATCAAGGCCGCCCACCCCGATTGGACGCCCGGACAGATCAAGTCGGCGATGATGACCTCGTCCGTTCAGGACGTGGTCAAGAACGACGGCCACACTCCGGCCGACCCGTTCGACCGTGGCGCCGGCTCGATCCGGGCCGATCGCTCCGTCGATGCGCCGATCACCTTCGACGTCCCGGCGGAGGACTACATCGCGGCGGTCCAGGCGGACCCGCTGCACCGGGTCGACCTCAACACGCCGAGCATCGACGCCACGACGATGCCCGGTGAGATCGAGACGACGCGCACGATGAAGAACGTGTCCGGGCACCGGCTCGTGCTCGAGGCCGAGACCAAGGCGCCGCCCGGCTCGCAGATCGTCGTCAGTCCGCGGCGGATCGTGCTCGCGCCCAACCAGTCCAAGAGCGTGAGCATCTCGATCCTGGGCAAGGACCTGGCCACGAACAAGCAGTACTTCGGCCAGGTCACCTTCGATGCCGACGGCCACGGCCTGCCGGATTCCGTGCTCCCGGTGGCCTTCTTCACCAAGCAGGGCAAGGTCTCGCTCACGCACACGTGCGCGGCGACCTCGCTCGTCGTGGGCGACACGACCCACTGCGAGGTGACGGCCCAGAACCAGAGCGCCGTCGATGCGCACGCCACCATCACGGTGAGCGGCGCGGATCGCCGTCGCCTGCGGGTCAAGAACGTCACGCCGCCGGCGGTCGAGACGCCGGACGGCCTGCGCTGGACCGGCACGCTGCAGAAGTCCACCGCCCCGGCGGTCACGGCCATCACGCCGGGCGGCTCGCCGGCCGGCTTCCTGCCGTTGTCGGACTTCGGGATCGCGCCGATCGCCGGCGTCGGGGACGAGACGCTCGTCAACTTCAACGTGCCGCCGTTCAAGTTCGGCTCGGAGGAGTACTCGACGCTGGCCATCACGTCGGACGGCTATGCGGTCGTGGGTGGCGGCGACGCCGCTGACCTCGACTTCGTGCCACAGACGTTCCCCGACGCGGGCCGCCCGAACAACGTGCTCGCGCCGTACTGGACCGACCTGGACCCGAGCGCGGGCGGATCGGTGAGCATCGGATCGCTCACCGACGGGGTGAACAGCTGGACGATCCTCGAGTGGAAGGCGGTTCCGGTCTTCGGCCAGCCGGCCGACGCGCAGTCCTTCCAGATCTGGATCCAGCAGGGTGCCACCGAGTCGGTGACCTACGCCTACGGGGCCCTGACGGGCGCCGCGGCGCCCGACGGAGGCAACGCCGGAGCGGAGAACCGCGAGGGCTCGAGCGGGCAGAACATCACCCCGTTCCCCGTCACCAACTCCGACTACACGGTCGTCACGTCACCGCCGGTGCCCGGCGCGAAGCTGACCATCGGCTACGACGCGAAGGCCAAGCAGCGCGGGCTCTACCAGCTCGTGGCGAGGCTGAGCTCGGACATCACGCTCGGGAGCACCACCCAGGTGGTGAACCTCAGGGTGACGAACCACTGACCGCGGCTTGCGGGGAGCGTCCGGCCCAACGGCCGGTCGCTCCTCGCGACGCGGTCCGTCGTGCGTTGGATCTGTCCACTGGCAAGGAGCACATGCGATGGCCGTCCTGCGCGAGCGCCCGTATCACCAGTTCAACTTCCTCGTCGACCTCGGGACGGGGGAGACCGAGGGGGTGCAGGCCGGCTTCTCGGATTGCTCGCCGATCGAGTTCGAGGTCAGCGTCGCCGAGTACCGCAATGGCAACGACAAGGAGAACGCGGTCCGCAAGATCACGGGGCTGCAGAAGACCACGGACGTCACGCTCAAGCGCGGGGTGATCGGCTCGCTGAGCCTCTACCAATGGCTCGACCAGATCCGCAACGGCGACCAGAACGCGCTGCGCACCGTGACCATCCAGCTGCAGAGCGAGGACCACACCGAGGTCGTCATGACCTGGAAGCTCCTGCGGGCGCGGATCGTCAAGCACACCTCGGGGCCGCTCAACGCCAAGGGCACCGACGTCGCGATGGAGGAGCTGACGCTCGCGTACGAGCGCCTGGAGATGGAGTGAGCGCCGAGCCGTTCACCGCGTTCACCTTCGCGATCGAGCTGCGGCTGCCCGGAAGCGCCGAGCCCCTGTGCCAGGCCGCCTTTTGCGAGTGCGACGGGCTCGAGCTGCGCCGCACGATCACGACGCTGCGCGAAGGAGGCAGCGGTCAGGTGTGGCTCATCCCCGGATCGGAGTCCTTCGGCCACGTGACGCTGCGACGTGGCATGACCGCGACGTTCGACCTGTGGGAATGGTGGGAGCGGGTCCGGCGAGATCCCGGCGTGCGGGCCAGCTGCGACGTGATCGTCCTCTCGCCCGACCTCGCGCAGGAGCGGGTGCGCTTCCGGCTCCACGGCTGCCTGCCGGCGAAGCTCACTGGCCCGACCCTCGACGCCACCGCCAACGACATCGCGATCGAGTCGTTGGAGCTCGCGTGCGAGGGGATCGAGATCGTGCGCCCCGGCGCGCCGCCCGCCGACTGCCCACCACAGACCCTCGCCCGGGCCGAGCTGCGCGAGCTCGACGCGAGCTTCGAGCGGGAGATCAACCGGGCTCGCTGGGTGACGGCACAGATCAACCCCGACCAGCTGCGGACGTCGTTCAGTCACGAGCTCGGGCCGTCCACGCGGCTGAACCTGCAGCTGACCTTCGACGTGCGCACGCCGGTGCGCACGCGCCGTCGGACGCCCGACGACGTCCGTCGGCTGACCGAGAAGGTCGCCTACTTCGCCACCCCGCGGCCCGCCCGCGGCGGCGCCCTGATCCGGCCCGCCGTGCGCGTCGCCTGGGGCACGTTCCAGTTCGACGGCCATCTGGAGACGCTCGAGGAGTCCCTGGAGACGTTCTCGGCGGACGGGCGGCCGCTGCGCGCCGCGCTCGCGCTGTCGCTGGTGCGAGCGCAGATCGCCCCGTACGCCTTTCGAGCGCCGTAGCGCCCCGCCGGGGTCACAAGACCCGCCGTTTATCCCCCGCTGCGCGTAAAGCCTCGACCTTCGTCCAACGACTTGTCGGCCCGGTGGCCCGATGATCGCTGCTCAGGCTCGCTGGGTGCTCGGGCCCTGGAGCGATGAGCCCTTTGACTTTCACACTGCTGCTGGGTCCGGCGCGCCACACACGGCGCGCCGTTCTCGTCGCCCTCGCGGCGATGATCGTCCTCGTCACCGTCGGCGTGCGGGTCGACGTCGCGGCGGCGGCGTGCGGCAATCCGGTCTCGTGCGAGAACGCCAAGCCGGGATCGGCGCCGAGCTCCTGGCAGATCGACGGCAACGGCGACCAGTCGATCCAGGGCTACGCGACGACGATGAGCGTCAACAAGGGTCAGACGATCCGCTTCAAGATCAAGACGACGGCGAGCGCGTACCACGTCGACGTCTTCCGGCTGGGCTACTACCAGGGCAACGGCGCGCGGGTGCAGGCGTCGGGGATCCTGCCGACGGCCACGCTGCCGCAGAACCAGCCCGCGTGCCTGACCGACGCGTCCACGGGTCTGATCGACTGCGGCAACTGGGGCGTCTCGGCCTCGTGGGCCGTCCCGAGCGATGCCGTCTCGGGTGTGTACGTCGCGCGCCTGGTCCGCAACGACACGGGCGGCGCCAGCCAGATCCCGTTCGTCGTCCGCGACGACGGCCGGCCGTCGGACATGCTGATCAAGACGTCCGACGCGACGTGGCAGGCCTACAACCTCTACGGCGGCAACAACCTCTACCGGTGCACCGCGTGCCCGCCCGGCAACCCGGGTGGCTACAAGGGCGCCTTCGCCGTCTCCTACAACCGGCCCTTCGACGGCGCGCTCCCCGGCGACGCCGGGCGCTCGTACCTCTTCTACGCCGAGTACCAGATGCTGCGCTTCGCCGAGCGCAACGGCTACGACGTCAGCTACACGAGCAGCGGCGACGTCGACGCGGACCCCGCCGCCCTGCTCAACCACAAGGTGATCATCTCCAGCGGCCACGACGAGTACTGGTCGGGGCGCGAGCGCGCGAACTTCGAGGCGGCGCGCGACGCCGGCGTGAGCCTCGCCTTCTTCAGCGGCAACGAGGTGTTCTGGAAGACCCGCTGGGGGCCGAGCACGGACGCCAGCGCGACGCCCTACCGCACCCTGACGACGTACAAGGACACGCACTTCACCGCGCCGACCGATCCCGTGGACTGGACCGGCACGTTCCGCGATCCGCGCTTCGCGCGGGCGGGGCAGGCCACCACGCCCGAGAACTCGCTGACCGGCCAGCTCTTCATCGTCAACTTCGGCTCGGCCGACATCACGGTGCCGGGCCAGTACCGCAACATGCGCCTGTGGCGCAACACGGCGGTCGCGAACCTCGCCCCCAACGGGTCGCTGACGCTGGCGCCCGGCGGTCAGACGCTCGGCTACGAATGGGATCTCGACGTCGACAACGGCTTCCGCCCGCCCGGGGTCTTCCGACTGTCCTCGACGACCGTGGGCGGCCTCGAGTCGTTCGTCGACTACGGCACGGGCGTCGTCGTGCCGACCACGCAGACGCACAACCTCACGATGTACCGGGCCCCCAGCGGCGCGCTGGTCTTCGGGGCGGGCACGGTGCAATGGTCGTGGGGGCTCGACGTGACCAACCCATGGGGCGCGTCCTCGCCCGGCCCGACGGCGCCGGCCGCCGACCCGACGATGCAGCAGGCCACGGTGAACCTCTTCGCCGACATGGGGCTGCAGGCGGACACGCTGATGACGACGCTCACCGCGGTGTCGGCCTCGCCGGACAGCACCGCGCCGAGCGCGGCGATCGGATCGCCGGCGAGCGGAGCCGCGCTCACCGACGGGGCCAGGGTGACCGTGAGCGGGACCGCGAGCGACGTGGGCGGCTCGGTGGCGGGCGTCGAGGTCTCGACCGACGGCGGCACCTCGTGGCACCCGGCGACCGGCACCACGGCGTGGACCTACAGCTGGGTCGTGCACGGCGCGCCCCACGCCACCGTTCTGGCGCGGGCGGTCGACGACAGCGGC
>Ga0307502_10000462_pt1 | contig 10595 bp, 10 predicted proteins | sample 16_S_MG_FD_201364 | JGI IMG/M metagenome (GOLD analysis project Ga0307502, IMG submission 201364) | Soil microbial communities from Populus trichocarpa stands in riparian zone in the Pacific Northwest, United States - 16_S | ecosystem: Environmental > Terrestrial > Soil > Riparian zone > Trees... | reverse complement strand
TGCTGATCGGGCCGGTGCTCCTGAAGCTGGCCAGCACCGGCTACCGCTTCGTCCGCTACTACACGGGCGCGCGGGCGTATCGGGAAGAAGGTCCGCCGCTGCTGCCGCTGCGACTGATGGCGCCGGTGCTCGTCGCGAGCACGGTCGCAGTGTTCGTAACGGGGGTGCTGCTGCTCGCGGCGGGACACAAGTCGGATGCGGTGCTGCAACTACATCAGCTGAGCTTCATCATCTTCGGAGTGGTGCTCGCGGTGCACTTCCTCGCTTACGCCCCTCGAGTCGCCCGCTCGCTGCGCAGGGACTGGGGTGCGGCACGCCGCGTAGCGGTGCCCGGCGCCGGCTTCAGGGGGATGCTTGTGACCGCGGCCCTCGGTGGCGGCGCGGCTCTGGCCCTCTCGCTGCTGCCAGTGATGAACGCCTGGCGCGGCGGACATTAGGAACGACGGTGACTGCTCGCTCGTGTAGCCCGGCGTGCGCTCGAACGCAGGATTTATCCGCACCGGGGTGATCGCGCTGCTGGAAGGGCACACCCCAACGTCGAGCCTGGCGTTGCTGACGAACGCGAGACGGTCGACGGTGCTTGCGCCAGAGCGCAGCTTTTCGACGTTGGGGGCCTGTCGGCGCGTTGATCGGCCAAACGCACGCCAGGAGCAGCATCCTTCGCCAGCTCCTGTGCTTCCCGCCCCCAGGTCCTGTGCTTCCCGCCCCCAGGGATACCTGACGCGCTCGCCGACGTCGACGCACGTTTCCCCTTCCCCTAGTGTCGACGCACGTTTCCCCTTCCCCTAGTCCGGTCCGGCTAACGTTAGGTCGCGTCCCCTGGCGCCCGCACGGCCCCCGCGAACGGCCACGCGTCAGCGCAGCAGCTTGTCTGCCGTGATCGGCAGGTCGCGGACGCGGATCCCGGTGGCGTGATGCGTGGCGTTGGCGATAGCCGCGGCGGCGCCGACGATGCCGATCTCGCCGATGCCCTTCGAGCCCATCGGGTTGACGTGCGGATCGTGCTCGTGGAGCCAGTAGGCCTGCAGTGAGCCGACATCGGCGTTGCCGGCGATGTGGTACTCCGCGAAGTCGTGGTTGACGACGTGCCCGAACTGCGGATCGATGACGCTGTCCTCGTGGAGGGCCATCGACAGCCCCATCGTCATCCCGCCGATGAGCTGCGAGCGGGCGGTGCGCGGGTTGATGATCCGCCCGGCAGCGAAGACACCCAGCATCCGCGGTACGCGAATCTCACCGGTGTCGGCGTGCACCCGCACCTCGGCGAACTGAGCGCCGAACGAGTACATCGCGAAACGCTCGCTGTCCGGGTTCGCGCCGGGCTCGCCGTCGGCTTCGGCGCCCTCGGCGGGATCGGTTCCGTGGTCGCCGCGGAACGTGCGGGCCGCGTCGACGATCGCCCAGCCCCAGTTGCCGGTGCCCGAGGAGCCGCCCGCAACGGTCGCCATCGGCGCCGCCGTGTCCCCGATCTGCAGGTCGACGCTCTCGACAGGCACGCCGAGCGCGTCGGCGGCGATCTGGGTCAGCGCAGTCCAGGCGCCGGTACCGATGTCCGCGGCACCGATGCGCACGGCGTACCGTCCGTCGGAGCCGAAACGGATGTTGGCCCTTGATCCCGGCCGGCTGTAGACCGGGTAGATGGAGCTCGCGACCCCGCTGCCCACCAGCCAACCGTCCTCCAGCCGGACGCCGGGGGTCGGGTCGCGCTGTTTCCACCCGAACCGGTCCGCTCCCTCCCGCAGGCAGGCGACCAAGTTGCGGCTGGAGTACGGCAGTCCGGACTCGGGGTCGACCTCGGGCTCGTTGCGGGTGCGAAGCTCGATGGGATCCAGGCCGCAGGCGATTGCCAGCTCATCCATCGCCACCTCGGGCCCGAACATGCCCGGGGTCTTCCCCGGCGCGCGCATCCAGCTGGGCACCGGCAGGTCCAGCGCCGCGAGTCGGTGCGTGGTGCGGCGGTTGGGGGCGGCGTACATCGTCCGGGTCGGCGTCGCGGTCTGCTCGGCGAACTCCTTGATCCGCGACGTCAGCTCGACCACGTCGTGCGCGATCGCGGTCAGCCGGCCGTTGGAATCGGCGCCCAGCCGCACTCGCTGGATCGTCGGCGTGCGGTACCCGACGAAGGAGAACATCTGCTGCCGGGTGACCGCAAATTTCACAGGCCGACCCGGAACCATCTGCGCGGCCAGGACGGTGAGTACGACGTTGGCGTGGATCATTCCCTTGGCCCCGAAGCCGCCACCGACGTAAGGAGCGATCACCCGGACCCGTTCCGGGTCGATGCCGAACAGGTGCGCCACGCTCGACCGGACGGTGTGCACTCCCTGCGTGGAGTCGTAGAGGGTGAGGCCGTGGTCGTTCCAGATGGCGACCGTGGTGTGCGGCTCCATCGGGTTGTTGTGCTCCATCGGCGTGGTGTAGGTCTCGTCGAGCCTGACCGCCGCCGACGCGATCGCCGCATCGACGTCCCCGTCGGAGGTGTCGGTCTCGTATCCGGCGTTGACCTTCTCGGGCGCGTAGAGGTCGTCACGGTCGGCGCTCAGCTCGACGTCGTGTGACTGCTGGTCGTACTCGACCTCGACGAGGCCGGCAGCCTCCCGCGCGACCTCCGAGCTCTCGGCCACCACGGCGCCGACGAACTGACCGCGGTAGGCGACCTCGTCGGACTGCAGCACCCACAGCTCCTTGTCCCTGTCGGAGTCCAGCCGCGGCGCGTTGAGGTGGGTGAGGATCACGAGCACACCGTCGAGCGCCTCGGCCGCGGCAGTGTCGACGGCCGTCACCCGCCCGCGCGCGATGGTGGCCTGCACTGGATGCAGGTAGACCGGCCGCTGCACCGGGTGCTCGAACGCGTACGGCGCGGTACCCCTGACCTTGGCCGGCCCATCGAGACGCTCCATCGGAGCCCCGATCGCACGCGTCTCGATCAGCCCGCTCATCGTCTTCTCTCCTGGACCAGGTCGCGCAGCACCGCGACCAGCGTGTTGCGTGCCATCGGGACCTTGAAGGCGTTGTCGCGCAGGTGGCGCGCGCCGGCCAGCTCGGCGTCCGCTGCCCGGCGGAACGTCTCCTCGTTGGCCGGCGCGCCGAGGAGGACGTCCTCGGCCCGGCTGGCGCGCCACGGCTTGTGGGCCAACCCGCCGAACGCCACCCTGGCTTCGAGGACCGTGCCGTCCTCCACGTCCAGCATTGCGGCCACCGAGACGAGCGCGAACGCGTAGGAAGCTCGGTCGCGCACCTTGCGGTAGAGCGAGTGCGCTGCCATCGGCAGCTCCGGCAGGTCGACGGCGGTGATCAACTCGCCGTGCTCGAGCACGGTGTCGCGGTCGGGGGCGTCGCCGGGCAGCCGGTGCAGCTCGGCGACCCTGACGCTGCGTCCGCCGTCGGGGCCCTGCACCTGCACCAGGGCGTCGAGCGCTGTGAGCGCCACGGCCATGTCCGACGGATGCACCGCGACGCAGTGCTCCGAGGCACCCAGGACCGCGTGATAGCGGGTGTAGCCGTGAAGCGCCGAGCAGCCCGACCCCGGTTCGCGCTTGTTGCACGGCGTCGTGACGTCCTGGAAGTACACGCAACGGGTGCGCTGCAGCAGGTTGCCCGCGGTGGTGGCGAGGTTGCGTAGCTGCCCCGACGCCCCGGCCAGCAGCGCCTGCGACAGCACCGGGTAGCGCTCCCGGATGAGCGGCTCGGCCGCGAGGCCGCTGTTGCGCACCGCAGCGCCGATCCGCACCCCGCCGCCGGGCAGCGACTCGACCGTGTCGAAGGGCAGGCGGGCGACGTCGACCAGCAGGTCGGGAGTCGCCACGCCGAGCTTCATGTGGTCGATGAGGTTCGTGCCGCCGCCGAGGAAGGCGGCTCCCGGGCGGCTGGCCACGCTGGCCACCGCGTCGACGGCGTCGGAGGCGCGCTCGTACTCGAACGGCCTCATCGCCCAACCTCGCAGATCGCCCTGACGATGTTCACGTAGGCGCCGCAGCGACACAGGTTCCCGCTCATCCGCTCGCGGATCTCGGCCTCGTCGAGCTCGATCGCAGCGGAGAGGTCCTCGGTTACGTGGCTCGGCCAGCCGGCCTCCACCTCCTCGAGCATTCCCACTGCCGAGCAGACCTGCCCAGGCGTGCAGTAACCGCACTGGAAGGCATCGTGGTCGAGGAACGCCTGCGCCACCGGATGCAGCTCCCCGTCGCCGGCCAAGCCCTCGGCGGTGACGATCTCCGCCCCGTCGTGGGCCGCGGCGAAGGCGAGACAGGTGGTGGCGCGGCGACCGTCCAGCAGCACCGTGCAGGCACCGCACTGGCCGTGGTCGCAGCCCTTCTTCGCGGAAGTCACCCCGATCCGCTCGCGCAGGATGTCCAGCAACGTCGTCCGGGTGTCGACCGTCAGCGTGCGCAGCTCGCCGTCCACTCGCAGCTTGATCTGTGCATCCATCAGCCTCGGTCCTCTCGGTGCACGGGCAGCGGGCACGGAAGTCTCCTTGCATCGGGCATGGACTGGTGCGATCTGGGCGCACGTAGGTCCCCGATCGCCAGCGAGAAGAGCCATGTGCGAGGCGATTTCGTCGCTTGACAGATGGCGCGGCCCATATTGGAGATCCGCGCGGCCTGTGTCGTCGGCTCGAGGGAGGCTCTTGTTCGTACGTCGCCAGGTGAAGCCGACCGCTCCGGTACGCCGACCGCAGTACAGGAAGGATCGCGCTCTCGTAGGCAGCAAGCGCAGCAGCGCGGTTCCCAGTCGACGTAGAAGTCGTGCGCGCGGGTGTCAAGGAGCGCCGCGCCGTCGTGGGGACCGCGGCTGTCGGCCAGTAGCGTCCATCTTCGTCACCGAAAGCGTCGGCCTGTGTCAGCGGCGCGGCGGGCCGATCGAGGTCATGCCTGCACGCGCGCGTGATCGCTGGTGTCCGGGTTGGCGTGGGTCGCGCTTGAGGCGAACGGGCGACTCCGCTAAGCGTCGTATTCGAACCCCACTGCGTGGCCTGGCAAGGCCCGATCAACAGAGCGATGCAGCAGGACGAGCGCGCAGAGCGCCGGAGTCGTCGAGAAGCGAAACGTACGCGGACGGCGCTCGCCCAAAGGTGGGCCTTGCCGGCCCCTATCCTGGGCCCCTACGAGCTGCTCTTGGCCTGACGGCGGCCGCGCCCCGCTCAGCCACCGTACAGGGTGACGACCGCAGTCTCGCCCCCGCCGAGCTCGAGCCGCAGCCGCCCGTCGGCGACCGCCCCGCCCGTGGGCGCGAAGCCCGGCCAGCTGCCGTCCGGCCTGACCGCGCGGCCGTCGATCCGGACCTGGGAGGCATCGAGCGTGCGTCCCGCGCCGCCCGGGTCGTGCGGCGTCATGCGGTCGAGCCTGTAGCTCGATGCGGGCGCGTCGACCGTCACCATCGCCGGCGCGCCGGACATGTTCAGGACAAACAGCCGCCGCCCACCCGCACCGGCGTCCACCTGCCAGGCCTTGATCCGCGCGCCCGCCGGGGAGTCGGCGCTGACCGCGACGGGCCGCAGGCCGCTCGTGCCCTGCGCGAAGCGTGCGAACAGCAGCAGCGCGTAGTACGGCGGCGCCGCCGCCGGCGGCCCCAGGGCCGCCGACGGGTCGTAGGCGATCGCGTTGTAGTACGCGTTGCCCTCCTCGGGGATGAACCACTCGCGCACCTCGGCGTTGTGGAGGTTCACGCCGATCGCCCCCATCGCGCAGTCGGCGTTGGCGCCCGGGGCGTTGGGGGCTGCGGGCACGCGGACTCGAACATCATCGCGAGGGCCCAGACCGCGGCCGCAGCGACGTTGCTCACACCGTCGACGCCGCGGCCGGCGGCCGAGTTGATCTCCTGCAGGCGGTAGGAGAGGCCGTGCCGGGCGGCCTCGCCCCCGTGCAGGAACACCTGGTAGGCGAGGTTCGCGAAGCGCTCGTCGGAGAGCAGTCGCTCGATCGTCGCGCAGCGGTAGGGATCGCTCACGCAGCCGCGCGCGTGCGGGTAGAAGTGGTCGGTCGCGAACGTGCCGTGCACGCTGCGGCGCGCGTTCATCGCGGGCGCGACCGCGTCGAGGATCGCGGGCCACTCCCAGAACAGGCGCGTCGGGACCGTCCGGGCCTCGATCGCCTGCCACGGCGCGATCGGCTCGCTCGTGCTCGGCGCGATCAGCCCGAACGGCTCCGTGACCCCGGCGTCGCGGTAGACGGCGAAGTCTGCGAGGTAGCGCGCGACGTCGTAGCGGTACGTGATGTCGGGCTCGTTGCCCAGCCCGATGCCGGCGACGTAGCGCTCCGCGCCGTCGGCGAAAGCGGGGGCGACGCCCTGCGTCGCGAACGCCCGCGCGTGCGCGGGACTGACGAACGGGCGCCGCTCGTCGCCTTGGGGGGCCAGCGCCGTGCCGAGGATCGCGCCCCAGCTCGGAACGCTGCGACTCCCGTCGTCCGCGTTGACGATATCCAGCGTCGCCCGGATCGCGAGCAGGTCCTCGGGCGTGATAACGCGGGTCGTGTTCACCGCGCCCGCGTCGAACGGCATGAGGTCCTGCGATCCGCCGCCGATTCGCAGCTCGCCGCTGCCGAGGTTGCGCAGGAGGTTGGCGAACGCGGCGCGCGCGCCAGGACTCATGTAGCGCTCGACGAGCGACCACTCGATGCTGAAGCCGACGAAGTGCGATGCGATGACGCCGCCGCCGGGCCGCGCGTCCAGTCGCAGGGCCACGTCTGCCGGCCGCTGCGCCGTGGCGATCGTCGCCGGCCAGCCGAGCAGGACGACCGCCGTCATGGCGGCGACCGCACGCGTCGCCTGCCGGACCCTCGTCGCGACCCCGCGCGGCGCACCGATGAGCGATCGGCGCCTCACTCGCGCGGCGCATTCTGGTCAGGTCGCCGATCGGCCGCGCGAGATCGCCGCCGCCCGAGAACCCGATCAGCACCCAGTAGTCGTCGAGCATGCCGAGCACCGTCGCCTCGACGATCTGAATCCTGCGGGTCAGCGGAGCCATGCGCATCACGCGACTCGGTCGCCTCTTCGAACGTCTGCTGCTCGTCGGCCATCGTGCGGCCTGCACGCTAACCGAGTGGGCGCACGAAGCCCAGCCGCGCGCCGCGCGGCGTCTGCCGCGCGGTCGTCGTGACAGCACAACTGGTCCGCCGCGGCGCCCGCCCCGGTAGCTTCGGCGAGCGATGGGCGTCGTTGCCCCGCGCTCCTTCGCGTGCCGCGGGCCTCGGCCTCGCGGCCGGTGGGCGTGCGCCGCCGTGGCGCTGACGATCGGCACGGCGCTGACCGCCGACGGGATCGCGCTGGCGACGCGGATGCTGAACGGCCGCGTGTCGCTCGGCGCGGCCGTGCGACGTTCGTGGCGACGTTCATCCCCGTCGCCGCGGGCCTGCGGCGAGCCCCTGGATCCACGCCGGCGAGCGTCCGCGCGCCCGCCCGATCTCGAGCGGGCTCCGCGCGGCGTGGCACAGCTCGCGGAACGCCGAGTCCGGGAAGCCGAAGATCGACGGCGCCTCGCTCGGGATCGCGAACCGGTCCAGCGAGTGAAAGAACAGGTGCTGTGAGAGACGGCCCTGCGTCAGCGTACGGAGCGCGCCGGCGAGCTTGGCCGGATCACGCCAGCCGTGCGCCGCGGCGAGCTCAGCGCTGTGGCGGTCCTCGCGCAGACGGCGCCAGAGCTGGCCCGGCACCGGGCCCGGCATCGTCGCTCCTGCGAAGCCCCGCCGGACGGTGACCACTGCTCGTCCAGAGTCGCCTCCGATACCGCCCATAGCCGGCACGCTCGAATCGTGCGTCAGGCCCACGAGAGTTGTCCCTCAAGCAGTTGGCGATCGAAGACCAGGACACTTCCTCCCCAAGCTCCCGCTCCACGGAGCGGTGGATCTCCCGAGCCCGCATCGAGTCCTCGGCCTCCCCCAGCAACCGGCTGATGATCTCCGAACCTCGCCCGCCGGCGAACGGTCCGAGGCTTCCCCGCCGGTCGCAGCGCCATGTTCTCCTCCCGCAAACGCCCCAGGCTGCCCGCCAACCGCGCCCACGACCTCCGAAGATTCGGGTTCGAGAGTTGTCCGGGTTGGCCCATCGAGTGCCGGCGCCGACTCGATTCGCTCCTTGTCTGCTGCGAAGTTGTGACAAACGACGCGCGGAGCCGCGCGGGAGGCGCCAACGGCCGCATCCTGTGGGTATGCCGATCAACGATTCTCCTCCACTCTCGGACCGTCAGGCGCGCGCGGTGATCATCGCGGCGGAGCGGTTGGGCTTCGAACGAGAGCCCGATCTGCACGCGCCCTGGTATGACCACGCGCTCCACGAGGACGCCAGCGAGGCCGCGGCGTACCTTCGGTCGCGCGATCCGGACGGCTTGCGTGAAGCATTGGTCGCCGAGGAGCCCATCCCTGCGGACAGCGCGGCTGATCGCATCACCGAGTCGGGACGATTCACCTGCGCGGACGCGGACCTCGTGATCCGGGCGGCAATGGAGCGCGGCTTCATACCGCCGACCACCGACCTACCACTCATGCCCTCGATGCTGACCTGGGATCGGGCACGAGCGTCCGTGGCCTTTCTGTGGGAACAGCATCCGTCGCACCTGGCAGAAGTGCTCGGCGAACTCGCGCGGCTCGCGCCGCTGCCGTCAAGCGCCGCATTCCGCAGCGAGATGCCTCGGGCTACCAGCCGTCGCAACGCGTAGAACCGATTGCTACGCTCGCCCCATGGCTCGAGAGGTCTCTGTTCGCGACCTGCGCAACCACACGGCGCAGGTGGTTGCCGCGGTACAGGCCGGGGAGCGACTCTCGCTCACGGTCAACCGCACGCCCGTAGCCGACATCGTCCCGTATGAGAGGTCCAAGAGTCCCTGGGTCGCGTCTGTGACCCTGCGCGAAATCGTCGCCGAAGCCGGGGCTGACTCCGGGCTGCTTGAGGATCTGGCGACGGTTCGCGGGGATCTCATCGACGAGGCATGACTCGGGCGATCGCGGACACCTCGGTCTTCATCGCCCGCGAGGCCGGCAGGCCACTCGGGGATCTTCCCGATGAGATCGCGGTCTCGGTCATCACGACCGCCGAGCTCGAGCTCGGTGTGGCACGCTCTCGCGCCTCAGAGCTGCCTACCCGCTGCTGCCGATAGACGGCGCCACGGCCTCGTGCTTTGCGCGGCTCGCCGACGAGCAGCTGCGCGCTGGGCGCAAACCGCGACGCCATGACACCTGGATCGCGGCGACGGCACTGCACCACGAGGCAGCCGTCGTGACCCAGGACGCCGACTTCAGCAGCTTCAGCTTGGTCGAGGTCATTCGCGTCTGAGTCCGGCCGGCTCATGGACTTCGATGCCCGCATCCACGCGCTGCCCGGCGAGCGCGACCGTCCATGACGCACTTTTCAGCTGACCTCGCCGACCCGCGACAGACTCTTCCGCCGTCCCGCGCGCCCCACGCCGACTCGTGGATTAGGGCATTCCGCCGACAGGCCTGTCCTCCAGGCACAGCCCGTTGACCTGCAGCCAGTGGCGGTCCTGGTCGTCGCCGGTCGCCGTGAATGCCCGCGAGAGACCGAACATCACGTACACGCCGGTGCCCCTCTGGAGCCGGGCGTGAACGTCATCGACGATGTCGGTCCGGATGGTGCTGTGGTCCGGCTCGACGAAGCGGATGTCGGCAACGCTCACGAACGTGGGGACGTCTGGGTCGTTGAAACGCAGCCGCAGCTTCCCGTACCGGTCGACCTCCAGTTTGGGTCGGCGCCGCGCTTTGACCACGGCCGCTGAGGCATGGCCGTGACGTTCGTCGACGGCGTACTTCCATTTCCGGCGTTGCAGGGCTGGCCCGAAAGCGGTCTCGAGATCGGGGACCGCGATGGCGTGAAGCGCTTGGAGATACTCGTCAGCATCGAGCGTCCGCACGCGCTTCAGGTCACGCGTGGCGACACGATGGTCCTCCGTCTCGGGCGGGTGCGGAACCGGCGCCGGCTGTCCGATGTCGACCAGCGCCGCCAGCTCCAGCGGTCCGCCATTCTCGGTGAGCAGGTCACGCGTGAGCACGTCGGTCTTCGACGTGACGGGCCGCACATGACGACTGCGCTCAGGGTCGATTCCGGCGATGCAGATCCGCCCGGAGCGCATGCGGGTCAGGTGGTTGACAACGATCCGCACTCAGGTCAGAGATGGACAGAGTGGACGTCCGGCCAGCGGGCGGCGAGATACTCGCAAACGAGCCGCCTATGGCAACTCTCGGGGGTCGCCTCGCTACACAGCAGGGCGGTAGAGACTTCGAAGTCCGTCGACACGAGCCTCGACTCGATCTGCCGTTTGTTCATCAGCTCCAGAAACCCCTGCTCGTAGGTGCTCCAGTCGCCCTTGCGCTTCTTGAAGGCATCGAGGAGTTCCTGCGTCGGCGCCAGCATCGGCTCGTGCCGGTATTCGGCACCGATCAGCCTGCAAAGAAAGAACGGTAGGTCCTTTGCCTTCGCGAAGCCCGCCAGTTGCGACGAGTTGTTGAGCCGCACGTCGAGCAGGCGCTTGACGCCGGCGTCGGCTAGCTGCATTTTCCGCGGTTGACGAGGGCATGGTGTTCTTGCTCTGGCCAGGGCGCCTGGATGTTGAGGAGTTGCAGGATGCGGCGTTGGGTGTGGGTGAGGCG
>Ga0307502_10000461_pt1 | contig 10599 bp, 6 predicted proteins | sample 16_S_MG_FD_201364 | JGI IMG/M metagenome (GOLD analysis project Ga0307502, IMG submission 201364) | Soil microbial communities from Populus trichocarpa stands in riparian zone in the Pacific Northwest, United States - 16_S | ecosystem: Environmental > Terrestrial > Soil > Riparian zone > Trees... | reverse complement strand
TGGGGCAGAGCAGTTCGCCACTGCGGTGGCGTCGTACGCGCGGCCTGAGCGAGCCGATGCGGTGACCGCCGACGATCTCTATAACCGGATCGCGATTGAGTTGGAGCCAGATGATGGGTGGCAGCGGTTCCGGCGCCGACGCCTCTGGAACTTCGACGCGGCGCACGGCAGGGACTTCGGCGGCTTGAATCCCGACGAGATCGAAGCCGGCTTTCGCGGATCGTGTGACATTGCGGTCGGAGTCGCGGTGCGCTTTCCGTGTGGCGACCTCGCTGACGTAGTCGAGGCGCTGCGGGCAGTTGACGTACAACGGCCGGACGCCTCGCCGTAGATCGGAGTCTTGCCCGCGCTTGGGTCCATGTGCCGCGCCTCGGGACTCTGGTGCACGCTCACGGCGCACGCGGTGGACCTGCAGCCTTCCGCGGCCGGGCTTTCGCTGCTCCGCGGACGTCTTGAAGGTCCTTCCGAGAGGAGCCAAGGATAAATCTCTCTCTGCCCAGACGTAACGCGGATCCTCTCTGCTGTGGCCAACCATCCCGTCCATCATCACGAGCAGGCCCTGGTTGCGTTGGTCGCCAGATGCATCCGGTCTTGGGTCGCGATGGCGAGCACTTCCTCACGTGCGAGCTCGAGCTCATCGGGAGAGGCCGGCTCGCCGAGAATCGTCGACCACATGTCCGCGTCTGACGACTGGCGATCCGGCGCGTCCATCCGTTGCGCAAGTGCCGCACGCGCCCGCGGGGGTTCACGAAGGCGGACGATCGCCCGCTGCTAGGCGCGCTCCGGCGCCACGCACATCGCGACAGCTTGACGGCCCTCTGGCCTCCTCGCCGCAGCGTCTGCCTGTCGGGCTGAAACATGAGCTCTACGAGCTCGTCGGCGACTACCGAGGCGACAATCCACTCGCCGCGCGAACGGCGGTTGCGGCTCCGCGCTGCTCATGCGGCCTTCGATCGGGGTTGCTGCCGCTGGCGCACGACGGGTTCGAGTCGATCTGCGGCCTGCCGGGGCGCTTCGTGCTCCCAGACGACGATCACATGCCACCCGGCTGTCTCGAGGTTGGTGACGGTGTCGGCGTCGCGGGCCTTGTTGGCATCGATCTTCTGCTTCCACCACTTCGTGTTGGACTTCGTGTCCCGAGAGTGCTCGGGACAGCCGTGCCAGAAGCAGCCGTGGACGAGAACTGCAACTTTGGGTCCGGGGAATGCGACGTCGACGCGGCGGCGAAGGTCGGATAGCGGCTTGTGGTCGACGCGGAACCGCAGACCCCGTGCGTGGAGCTCCTGGCGCAACAGCATCTCGGGACGCGTGTCGCGCTTCTTCTGCTTCCTCATCCGTGCGCGTGTCTTGGCGTCACCCGCCGGCGGCGCGGGAAGCGTCGCGGCGGGCGCGACCGGTTTGGGTGCAGGGTGCAGCTTCTGAGCGCCGTCGCCGAGGAGCGCCTTTGCGATGCCCGCGACGAGGACGTGTGCGAGAAGCGGCGGGACGGCGTTCCCGACCTGTCGGCACCTGGATGCGGTGGCGCCTTCGAAGACGTAGCAGTCGCGGAAGGTCTGTAGGCGGGCAGCTTCTCTGACGGTGAGCGCACGATCGGCGTAGGGGTGCGTGAAGCAGCCGGTGGTGACATTGTTGAACTGCGTGGTGATCGTGTACGCCGGAAGCGTCGGGTCGAGCCGTCCCAGGAGGTTGGTGCTGTCGGTTCGGCGCATGCCGCGGTAGCGATCGGGCAGGAGATGGCCGGGGATGTCGCGCCAGGTGCCGCCTTGCGGGATGTGCGTGATCAGCTGGAGGTGGTCGACAGGGATCGGGACCAGGTCATGGTCGCGGAGTGGCTGGTCGTCGGCGAGGTGCTTGGCGAAGGGGGTCAGGCGGTCGCGTTCGACGATCCGCTCGGTGACCCCGGCCGGCGGCAGGTCGCCGATCGCTTCCCAGGTTCGGATGTGCTTGAGGAGGCCTCGTTCGACGCGCTTGTTCTCCCAGAGGTCCAGGGTGTCGCGACGCCAGCCCCCGAGGTGCGTCTCGGCAGGGAACTGATATCCCTCGGTGCCGCGAAGCCCGACGAGAAATAGTCTCCTGCGCCGCTGTGGGACGCCGTAGTCGGCTGCGAGGCGGATGTCCTTGACGACGGTGTACCCGAGCTTGGCGAACTCATCGAGAACCACGCCGCCGAACTCGCCTTGCTTCCAATAGAGCATCCCGGGCACGTTCTCCAACAGGAACGCCCGGGGCTGGAGGCGCTTGACGACGGCGAGCATCTGCTTCCAGAGGTCGTTACGCGGGTCGCCCTTGCGCACCCAGCCGTTCTTGCGCCCGGCAGTGCTGAAGGTCTGGCAGCTGGGCCCGCCGACGATGATGTCGACCTTCCCGCCAGCCTTCTGGGCGATGTCGTCCGGGGTGAGGTCGGTGATTGAAAGGCAGTCGGCGGTCGTGTCGGGGTGGTTGCGGCGGTAGGTGTCGATCGAGTCCTTGTCTTTGTCGAGCGCGTAAACGATCTTGACGCCAGCAAGTCGTAGCCCTTCCGAGAGGCCGCCGGCGCCGCAGAAGAGATCGATCGCCCGGAGCGGCTCGGGATTTGGAGCAAGTTGCGACGCGCCGCGCACGGACGCGACGTTAGTGCAAGCGGGCGACGGACCTTTTCGGCGTGGCCTATCGGCGTGTCACCGTAGCGGAGTTGGCGGACCTATCTCCTCGCGTGCTCGCGCGAGGCCGTCGAACGTACTCCTGGCAGCTGTCACAGGATCGGCCGCGGCAGACTCGTCTTGTCGTGAACGCCGAGGAGCCCCGACCGGACGCCCAGAACCAAGTCCGCCGATTGATGGAGGATGGGACGCTGGAGCGGTTCGCTGTCGCTCTCGGCGGGATGTTCTCGAACGTCGGCGTGAGCGGCGACGACGCCGTGTGCGTCGCCGTGGAGAAGCTGCTGACGATGGACCGCGAAGGCCGCGCAGTCGCCGACCACGCCGGCTGGATCTACGCCGTGGCTCGCAACGAGCTCCGTGCCGCCTGGCGCGAGCAGCAGCGGCTGGTCGCGCTGCCCGAGGACGAGGCGCTCGAGGCGCCCGACCACGTGCCCGAGCAGGTCATCGGCGAGGACCTTTTCCGGCGCGTGCGCGACGCGGTCTCCGCGTGGGAGAACCGCAACCAGCGCGTCGTGATGCTCGTGCTGCTCGACGCCGCCTACAACGGAGAGCCGCGCCTGACGCGCGCCGAACTGGTCGAGGCGGCCGGCGAGGCGCTCGGACGGGAACTGTCCTCCGGCTCGGTCGGCCAGTGGCGCCGGCGCGGCGCAGCACGCATCCAACAGCAGTTCGGACTCGAACTGGACATCGACGACCAGGAGCCCAACCATGAGTGACCTGACCCTGAACCCCGACCAGCACGACGCCCTCCAGGAGCTGCTGCGACGCGCCCTGGACCTCTCGGCCGACTACGACAAGGAGGTCGCCGACCTCATCCAGCAGACCGACTTCGAGCCGCTGGAGCAGGAGCAGGCCCGCCGCTTCTACACCAAGGTGATCGAGATTCTCGTCGCACACGGTGGCAACCGACACGCCCTCGACGGCGTACGCGCCGAAGTCGACCGGGTTATGGCCGAGCGAGCCGCCCGTGCGAGCGCACAGACCTCGTCGATCATGCTGCACGCCCGGCACGGACTGCCCGAGCGCCCGGTTGCCCCGACGCGCTATTACAACAACATCGCAGTCCCGATGACCGAGGGCTTCGTTGACATCGACGAGCTGCGCCCATGGGAGGACAATCCCCGGATCGAGCTGGCGATGATGGAGTTCCGCGAGCTGCGCCACGCCGCCCCCGAGCCCGACGAGCTCCACGAGCTCATGCAGGGCCAGCTCGCCACACCGGAGCACCTGCTGGCCGGCTCCAAGGCAGTCGAGGACCCGTTCAAGCTGGCGCCCCTCGCCCGCAGCATCGCTCGTCGCGGCATCGAGCGGCCGGTCATCGTCACCGACGACGGTCTGGTGCTGGACGGCAACCGCCGGTGCGCCGCGTCGCTGCAGGCGCTCAAGCGCCGCGACCTCGATCCCGAGGAACTCGACCGCGTCCGTTGGGTCCACGTCTGGAAGCTCGACCCCGACGCGACAGACGACCAGCGCGACGCCGTGGTCAACGCCCTGAACTTCGAGGACGAGCTCAAGCAGCCATGGGACGAGTTCATCAAGGCCCGCCAGGTCGTCGAACGCTTCGACGCCCTGGTCGAGCAGCAGCGCACGCGCCTGGCGACCGCCGAGCTGTCGGTGCGCGCCACGTCCGAGCTGAAGAAGAGCGTCGCCTCGCACTTCGCGATCGAGACCGCCGAGGTCACCCGGTACCTGGGCATGGTCTACTGGGCCGACCAGTTCCAGCAGTACCACGAGGAGCAGCGCGTCCACGATCCCGCCCAGGTGCGCTACCGCACCAACAAGATCTTCCAGTGGTTCTACGAGATCAACGCCGGCCGGGACGCCGCCAAACTGACGCGGCTTATCGAGGCCGACGAGACGCTCAAGGGAGTCGTCTACGACCTCATGTACGACGTGCTCGACGCGGGCACGCAGGTGCGCGACATGCATAAGGTCGTCGCCGACCCAGAAGGCGCTACCGAGCTCACCCGCGCCCACCGGGTCGCCGCCGAGGGCACCGCGGACGCACGCGAGGAGGCGCTGGAGATCGTCGGCGACGCCATCACCGACGTCAAGCGCCGAGCCAGCGACAAGCGCCGCGGCAAGACCGCCCTGGACGAGTTCCTGAAGACTGCCGTCGACCGGCTCGGCGGGATCGCCACCGACGACTGGCAGACCCTCGACTCCGACTTGCTACGTGACGTCGTCCGCGTCCTCGGCGCCGCCGCTGGCAGCGCCGAGAACCTCCTCCGAGCCCGCGGCGAGACGATCTCGTGACCCTGCTCGACGCCACCCACGACTCGACGGGAATCCTGCTGCGCCCCGCCGACGGCGACCTGGCCGCGGTCTCGCGGACCCTCGGCTCGCACCAGCCCCCGCTGCGCGCCCGGCGCCTGGGGCGGAGCATCCACCTCGGCTGGGCCGACGCGTGCCGACTGGAGCGCGAGCTCGAGCTCCCGTTGCGCTGGGCGCCCAGCACCCGTCAGGCGATAGACAACCGCAGCCGGATCGCCGACACCGCGCCGCACGTCCTCGCGCAGGCACGGTCGGCGCACGACACCGACGCCGCGAGGCAGATGCTCCAGGACACCCGCATGGTCATCGACCTCGACGACCACCAGGTCCGCAACGTCGCCGCGATGACGATCCCTGACGGCTGGGGCACCTGCGTCTTCGACGAGCAGGGCACCGGCAAGACCGTCACGGTCATCGGGGCGTTCGACGTCCTCGTCGAACGCGGGCTGGTCAACCGGCTGCTCATTGCCGCGCCGAAGTCGATGGTCGCCGAGTGGGAGGCCGAGTTCCATCGGTTCTGCGGCGACCTGTACCGCGTGGCCGTCGTGCAGGGCGACCGCCGCTCCCGCGCAGCGGCGATCGCCGACGGCGCCGACGTGATCGTCTGCGGCTACGAGACCGTCATCGCCCACCAGGCCGCGCTCGAACGCCTCGCGCGCCGCACCCCGACCGCCCTCGTCGTCGATGAGTCCTTCGCGATCAAGAACGAGCTCGCACGCCGCACCCAGTCGCTGCGCAGCATCCGCGAGTGGTGCCGCCGCGCCTACGTACTCTGCGGCACCCCCGCGCCCAACCGGCCGCGCGACATCATCGCCCAGTTCGACCTCGTCGACCTCGGCCTGACCTTCCACGACTCCCCAGGCGACCTTACCCGCGACGCCGAACGCGAATACGTCGCCGCCCGCATGGCCAACGCCGTCTACACCCGCAACCGCAAGCTCGACGTCCTCGAGCTCCCCGACCGCAGCTTCACCGACGTCAAGATCGACCTCGCCCCCGAACAGGCGCGGCTCTACGCCGAGACCCACCAAGGCATGGTCGCCGACCTCGACGAGGTCGACGAGCTGCAGTTCGCGCGCGATCGCACGACGTGGCTGGCACGCCGCGCTGCGCTGCTGCGCATCTGCTCCAACCCCGGCGGCCTACAGCCCGGCTGGACAGAGACCCCGGCCAAGCTCGCCGCACTCGACGGGCTGCTCGCCCGGCTCGCAGACGACGGCGAGAAGGTCATCGTCTGGTCCTTCTACAGGGCGAGCCTCGACGCAATCGCGGCGCGCTACCGGCACCTCGGCCTCGTCCGCGTCGACGGCTCGATCAACGACACGACAGAGCGACGCGAGGCCGTGCGACGCTTCCAGCAGGACTCCGACGTCCGCGTGTTCCTTGGCAACCCTGCAGCCGCCGGCGCAGGCCTGACGCTGCACGCCGCTCGCATCGCCATCTACGAATCCCTGTCCAACCAGGCCGCCCACTGGATGCAGAGCCTCGACCGCATCCATCGCCGCGGCCAGGACCGTGCCGTAGAGTACATCAGTCTGGTGTGCCGCGACACCATCGAGCCAGGCGCCTACCAGCGGCTGGTCGACAAGTCCAAGGACCAGGCGATCCTGCTTGGAGACGCAGATCCGACGCCCCAGACCCGCGACGCCCTGCTGGCGGAGCTCACCACCGTGGGTGTCCCGCGCCGCAGCTAAGCGAGCTAGCTAGCTACTTGCCGCGGAAAAACGCCTGATGACGTGCTCCCGGCCAAGACACCGAACTTTGGTTGAACCGTCGTTGTTGGAAATCTTGCTCTGCTCGACGCCGGCGTTGAGGCCGTCGTTGACTTTATCCGCGGGAAGTAGCTAGGCGTCCGCGAAGTGGAAGTGAGTCAAGTCCCGGGAAGCGTCGGCGCCGGTAGAAGCTGACCCACCTGGCCGACGCGGCGCACACGCGTCGGCGGACGACGCGATCGCCGCAGAGGCGAGCTGACCCGGACGGCGGCCCCGCGGAACGAGTAACCCTGGCCGCGTAGTGACTTTGGGTTGCGTTGCCCGCGGCCCACCGATCATGTCGCGCGAGCGACCGGCGCGGTGAGGAGGCTGGTGATGAGCGCGACGAGATCGTCGTCGTCTGGGAGTCCCGCGGCAGGATCATGCGCGTGCACGCGAATGTGCTCGGCCGCGCGTCGTTGCAACGCGTCGGGGAACAGTCGTTCCAGTGCGTCCCCCGACGGGAGACCAGCGGCGATCTCAGGGTTGGCGATGCATTCAAGGAGAAGGCTACGGTTCCCTCTACGGGCCGCGGTCGCTTGCGTGGGATCGCCGGTCGACACCCCCGTCGGATGCATCTCGGCGCGGCGCTTCGGACTCGATAGCCACGAACTCAGTAGCGACGGTTGTAGCTCCAGATGTCGCGCGACGCAGCTGATCAGATCCTCCCGCACGGCGCCCGGCTCGATGTCAGCGAAGACGTCCCGCAGCTCGCGGATGAGCCGGTCCTTGGCCTCCGCCGTGTCGATGTCTGCCCGCTCGACATGACGCTGCACACGAAAGCGGGCGAATGCCCCGGCCTCGGCTACGAGCTCGCGTACCGCCGGGGCGCCCTCGCGTTGCAGTAGGTCGGCAGGGTCCGTGTCGACCGGGAGCGTCGCGACAAGCACCTCGAGCCCGAGTGGCCGGGCGAGCACCCCCGCGCGCAGAATCGCCGCGGCACCGGCATCGTCGCCGTCGAGCATCAGCACCACCGTGGGCGCGAGCCCCTTGAGCCTCCCGATCTGCTGTTCGGTGATCGACGTGCCCATCAACGCAACGGTGTTGACGATCCCGGCTTGGTGCATCGCCAACGCATCGATGTAGCCCTCGACGACGATGACGACGCCTGTCTTCGCGGCGATGGCGCGAGCGTGGTGAGCGCCGTACAGCAGCTCGCCCTTGCAGTAGATCGCGCCGCTCGGCGAGTTGACGTACTTCGGGCCACGCGCGTTGCCCAGCTTTCGGGCACCGAACCCGAGGACGCGACCCCGCACGTCGCAGACGGGAACATCAACCGGCCACGGAACCGATCCTGCAACGGACCGCCGCCGCGCGGCCGGCTCACGAGCCCGACGTCACTCAGCTCCTTCGTCGAGAACCCTGCCGACTGCGCTGAGCGCAGCAGCGCGGTCTTTTCGCGCGGCGCGAATCCGATCGCGAACTTCTCGCGGGTCGCCTCGTTGATCCCGCGGGAGGCGAGGTATTCGGCTGCCTGCACGGCCTCCGGCGTTCGGGGGCGCCGCAGATGTGCGGCGTAGAACGTGGCCGCGCGATCGAGCGGTACTAGCTCGCGCGCACGACGCGCGCGACGTGCCGCGACACCGGGATCCTCGTCCTCGCGCTGAAGATCAATCCCGGCACGACGGGCGAGGAACTCGAGCGCCGCGGGAAAGTCGAGCCCTTCCTTGGACTGGACCAGACTGAGCACGTCCCCACCTGCGTCGCAGCCGAAGCACTTGAAAAGTTGTTTGCTTGGCGAGACGGTGAACGATGGCGTGCGCTCGTCGTGCAGCGGACAGAGGCCGACCATCCTGTCGTTGCCGGCCCACCGCAGCTCGGTGTACCGGCCGGCGAGCTCGACAAGGTCGGTCGTGTCGCGTACGCGCTGCTTGGACTCCTCGGTGAAGCGTGCCAGCGCCAATCAACTCGCCTCCCCGCCCAGCCGCCTCCGTAACTCCCGCTGCGCGCTCGCCCCGCACGATCCGAATCCGCCGCGGTCGGCGTGTGTGGCCAGCCCCGGGGCCGTCGACGCCTGATGAAGGCTCATGCTCCCCAGAGCGTCATCATGTCGGTCTTGAGCTGCATCACACGCACGCGTCCATCCATGACCGTGGGCCGCCCCGGGGGCGTCGGAACCGAGGGCAGCCATGACCATGGGCGCTCCCTTCGGGTTGATGATTTGCGTGCCACGATCGGCGGCTCCGTGCTGTCGTGCCAAGCGCCGGCTTGACCCCCCGAGATTCGTGGTCCGCGGCTGACTTGGGCGTGCCCAACGAGGGGGCGTCAGTGCTGAGCGTTGGGCTGGGTTTGGCTCTGGCCTACGCGTGACTCGGGGGGAGTCAGAGTCGTCCAGCGCGCGACGGTCAGACGTGACCACCGCGTACGTGTGCCTCCGCACGCCGGTGTCGAGCCCGACTCCGGCAGGTCGTGTCCGAAGCATCCCTGACCGCCGCAGCAACCACTGCGGCCTGCGTCGCCAAGGGTTGACCAACCGGGGGACCTTGTCAGCTACGGCGCCACAGGACGGCGGGATTCGACCCCCCGAGCCGGTTGGCGCTCTCGATACAGCAGGGGGACTGGATCGCAGAACCCCGGCCGATTAGCATCCTGCCGCGATCGCAGCAGGATGGGAAGGAGCGTTATGTCCAGGTTCGCGGCTCTGCGAGGCGCCGCACAAGCAATGGATCGCACGCGCCCCGCGACGAGAGTAGGCCGCCCGTCGTACAGCTCGGTCGCACCGGCACGCGGCGGCGAATTTCTTCGTAGGCGCGCGGTCGCCGGAGGCGCCTGTTGGTCTTCGATGCAGTGCGTCGTCGACGCGGTGTCGTGCGGCGAGATGATGACGCGCCGAACTGACTTGGCAGCAGCGCTCGCGATCGCGAGGTCAACAACCGCCGTGCGGACCACCTCGCTGAGCGCCGGCCGATCTCCGCCCAATCCCGGGACGATCATCTCGCTGAACAGGACGGACCCGATCCAGCCCGGCAACATCGTGTACGCCAACAAGAAGTGGCCGCCTCTTTCACGTCATCGGCGCCGGCGCTGTCGGCATGCTGATCGTCGAGCCGATCCAGCGCAACATCTCCTACCGCCAGCCCACGCCCTCAGCGATCGCTGAGCACTGCACGCACACCCCCCCAATCGGCGCGAGGACCGCACAACGCCGGCGCAGAGGACCCTTGATCTGTCGTTGCCCGCATGAGCCCCTGTGCCAGGACCCCGAGACAGAGTCGCGGCCACGTCCTGTGTGCAACCAACAAGGCCCGCCGCGCCATGAGCGGACTCGCCCGCCCGGCGGTCTCATGGCTCGGCAACATCGTCAGACGGTCCCTCCCGCACATTTACTGCCTAACCCCCGATATGCCGCAAACGCCGCCGTGGCCACAAGGCGTCGTATCGACGGCGGGGCGCCGTGAACCTCACCTCGCGTTTTCAGGGCGCTCGACGATCATCAGGTAGGCGACCGCGCGGCCGAGGCCGATCGCGATTGCGCGGCCATGGACCGCCAGCGCGTCGACGGGCATGCCAAAGCGCACGCAGACGAGTAGCCCCGCACCTGGCGCCATGTCCCACAGTCGCACCGACCCTTCCATGTCTGCGCTGGCCAGCAGGCGGCCGTCGGGGGTGAACGCGACCGCGTACACCCCGCTTGTGTGTCCCTCGAGCACGCGGGTCTGCTCACCGGCCGCGACGTTCCACAGGCGCACCGACCCGTCGTCGCTGGTGCTGGCCAGTAGGCGCCCGTCGGGGCTGAACGCGATGGCGTTCACCGCGCGGCTGTGACCCTCCAGGACGCTGGTCTGGGTGTCCGCCGCGATATCCCACAACCGCACCGACCCGTCTTTGCCGGCGCTGGCCAGCAAGCGTGTGTCCGGGTTGAACGCGACCGCGTTCACCGCACCGGTGTGGCCTTCGAGTACCCGGGTCTGCGTGTCCGCTGCGATGTCCCACAA
>Ga0307502_10000460_pt1 | contig 10604 bp, 9 predicted proteins | sample 16_S_MG_FD_201364 | JGI IMG/M metagenome (GOLD analysis project Ga0307502, IMG submission 201364) | Soil microbial communities from Populus trichocarpa stands in riparian zone in the Pacific Northwest, United States - 16_S | ecosystem: Environmental > Terrestrial > Soil > Riparian zone > Trees... | reverse complement strand
GCGACCGCTGGCGGCTGACCGTCGGGCGCAGGCCCGAGTCCGACATCGCGATCGGCTGGGACGTCGAGGTCTCGCGGGCGCATGCGCTGCTCGAGCAGGTCGGCGAGCAGTGGACGCTGGTCGACGACGGGCTGTCGAGCAACGGCTCGTTCGTCAACGGCCTGCGCGTCGTGGGACGTCAGCGGCTGCGTCAGGGAGACCGGCTGTGCTTCGGCAACACGCAGCTGCTGTTTCGCGATCCCGGCCCCGCCGAGTCCGAGGCGACGCGCCGCGAGACCCCGACCGCCGTGCCGCTGACGCCGACCCAGCACAAGGTCCTGGTCGCGCTCTGCCGTCCGCTCAACGACGCCTCGTCGACGCTCCCTGCGACCAATCGGCAGGTCGCCGAGGAGGTGTTCCTGAGCGTCGACGCCGTCAAGTCGCAGCTGCGCGTGCTCTTCGAGCGCTTCGGTCTCGCCGAGCTCGCGCAGAACGAGAAGCGCGCCCGGCTCGCGCAGGCGGCGTTCGCCACCGGCGCGGTCACGCCTCACGACTTCTGAGCGCCGGCAAGCTCGTGGCCGCAGCGCTCGCAGAACCGGTCGCCCTCGCCCGCCCGCAGCTCGCAGGCAGGGCAGGACGTCGTTGCGGCGGAGTCGGCGACGAGCGTGTGGCGCGGCTCCGGGGACGGCCCGGTCGGGAGGTCGGCCACTGCTCCGTCCTCACACCGGCGATCGGCCATCGAGCCCTGCTCGGCGTCCGCGCACGTCGGCCGGGCCGGGAAGCTGCCGGCGGCGATCGCCGCCTCGTCGTCGGTCCAGGTCACCGCGATCAGCGCTCTGCCGACGACCACGCCGCCGGCGACGACCCCCACCCGTGCGGCCAGCATGTCATCGCCGGCGCGGCATGGCGGCAGTGCGATCACCAGCTCGTACTCGCGTGCTCCGTCCGTCCAGCGGCCGGCGGCACACTCCGCGGTCCGGTCGTCGAGCCGGATCGCGCGGTCGCGCAGGTCCCGGCTCGATGGCGAGCGCTCACGCAGGACTGCAAGGTCCGCGCCGCGCGGCGTCCACAGGCGCAGCGACACGTCGATGCCCGGCTCGCCGAGGCCGGACGCGCTGACGCGCACGATCGCCCGGACGTCGGACGGCGCGCCGGCCAGCAGCTGCGTCCGATGGATCGCGGCGATCGAGAACGCGCTCACGTCCACGTCCACGGCCGTACGCGGTTGGCCTCGTCCACGAGCCGGACCCGCTCGCTCGCGGTGGCCGCCACGGCGGCCAGGGCGCGATAGGTGCGCTCGAGCCCGAGTCGCAGCTCCGACTCGACGAGGGGACGCCCGCCGAGGGTGACGGCGGGATCCTCAGCGCCTCGATCGCGGGCGACGAGGTCGAGCGCCGACCGCAGCAGATCGGCGGTGAGGCGCTCGTGCTGCTCGCCTTCGAGCGCGAGCGCGTCGATCCCGGCGGCAGCCGCGCGGAGCTCCGCGATCTCGGACCTGCCGTCCAGCAGGCAGCGAATGCGTGCCGTCTGTGCCTCGTCGTGTGCGGCGGAGGTCTCGGGGATCCGCGCGTATGCGGCGAGCGCCGCTGCGCGATCGCCGCACGCCAGCCGGCAGCGGGCGAGCCCGAACGTCGCTGTCGTGTAGCTCGCATCGGTGCGCGAGACGATCTCGTACCACTCGGCCGCCACGGTGGGCTCGCATGCAAGCTCGGCGCAGATGCCGAGCGCGAGCTTCGCCGGAAGCTCGCCCGGCACCGCGTGGTAGACGACCTCGAAGCTCGCCCGGGCCGGCACCGCGAGATCCTGTGCCAGCGCCGCGACGCCGCGATACCAGTGGGCGCGCCACTCCCAAGGGTCGCGACGCTCGATGCCGGTGAGCAGCGCGTTCGCCTCATCCCACCGCTGCGCTTCGATCAGCGCCTGGGCGAGGCGCAGGTCCACCTCGACCGTGCGCTCCGGCGCCCGGAGCAGGGCGTCGACCAGCTCGTCGGGGTCCACGGCGGCGACCGTCGCGAGATACCCCGCCGCCGGGTCGTCGGTCGCGACCCGCAGCGCAGGCAGCAGCTGCCCGTTCGGGCCGTCGAAGCGTGCCCGCAGGTCAGTCGTGAAGAGCGTGCTGCGGGCGGGCACCGGCGTGCCCGTCTCGTCGGCGACGACCTCGCGCAGCACGCCGAGGAGCTGGTCGGCCATCTCCTCGGCCGACTGGAAGCGGTCGTCGGGGTTCGGCGCGGTGGACTTGCAGAGCAGGCGGTAGAGCGAGTCGTGGCGCCGGAAGAGCGGGGTCTGGCCTGCCGGCGGCAGCGTGTGGCGCAGCGTCGACTGAAGACCCTCGAAGTCGATGCACAGCACGGCGAGCGTACGGGCGACCGTGAAGAGATCCGAGGCGACCGAGGGCCCGGAGTGCTCGATCTCGGGCGCCTGATAGCCGGCGGTGCCGTAGACCGGGCTTCGCGTATCGCCGATGCGGTACACGCCACCGAGGTCGATGAGCTTCAGCGAATCCTGCGTCTGGATGACGTTGTCGGGCTTCAGATCGCAGAACAGCAGGCCCGTGCGGTGCAGATAGCCCAGCGCCGGGAGGATCTCGAGCACGTACGCGATCGCCTGCGCTGCCGGCAGCGGGTCGGCGATCCCGGCGTTCGCCTCGCGCCTGGATGCGAGCAGCGCCTTCAGGCTGACGCCGTCGACGTACTCCATGACGATGTAGCCGGAGCCTTCGCGCTCGACGAAGTTGATGATCTTCACGATGTTCGGGTGCTCGACCTCGGCGAGGAACAGCCGCTCCGCGAGGGCGGCCGCCATCGCGTCCTCGTCGCCGTCACCGAGCAGGCCCTTCAGGACGACCCAGCGGTCGGCGACGTTGCGGTCCTTGGCGAGGTAGATCCAGCCCAGGCCGCCGTGCGCGAGGCAGCCGACGACCCCGTACTGATCGCCGACGACGTCCCCTGCCCGCAGCTTCGGCACGAAGTGAAACGGCGCGCGGCAGCGCGGGCAGAAGCCCTCGGTGAAGCCCGCCGCGCCGTCACGGCCCCGCCCGACGGGGCTGCCGCAGCGCCTGCAGAAGCGTCGCTGCTCGGCGACCTGCGGGTCGGTCATGACCGCCTGCAGCGGGTCGCGGCTGGGGACGGGCGGCACCTCCACCAGACCGGCACCGAGGTGCGGGCGCGAGGTGGATCGCGTGCGGGCCGACCCGCCCCAGCGATGGGTCTCCGGCGCCGGGTCGCTGCGAGCGGGCGCCAGACCGCACCGATCGCAGTAGCCGTCCTCGATCTCGCCGTCGCAGCCGGGTCGGGTGCAGGTCATGGGGACACGGGCTGCGGCCGGCGGCGTGCAGCAGCGCGCCGCAGCGCAGAGCGGTGGTCGCATTGCGAGATCTCGTCGCCCGTCGGTGCCGTAAGCCCGCCCAGCCAGCGGCGCCTGATCCGCTCCAGCCCAGCGGGGCCCAGACGCTTGAGCACCCCGTTGACGAAGCGCACGAACTCGGGGTGCCTGCGGTTGATGGCCATGCCGTAGCGCTCGACGTTGATGCAGCGACCGACGATCTTCGTCTGCCGGTCCTGCTGCTTGAAGCCGAACAGGATCGAGTCGTCGGCGGTGATCGCCGCGACGTTGCCCTCCTGCAGCTCGACCAGGCAGTCCGGTCGCAGCTCGACCGGGTGGGGCACGACCCCGGTCCCTGCGAGGTTCTTGATCGACGTCGAGCTCTTCGTCGCGCATACCTCCTTGCCGCGCAGATCCGACAGGGTGTCATCCGTCGAGTCCTCGAGCACGAGGAGCTTCTGCTGCGCGAGGTAGTACACCGAGCTGAAGTACATGTTCTGGAGCCGATCGCAGGTGATCGAGAACGCGCTCGCCACGATGTCGACCTCGCCGGACTCGATGACCGATTCGCGCTGCGCCGTCGAGATGGCCTTGAACACGATGCGGTCCTTCGAGCGGCCGAAGATGGCTCGGGCGACCGCTCGAAGCAGGTCGATGTCGAGGCCCTCCATCGCCTTGTCGCTCGGATCGAAATAGCCGAGGCGAAGGGTGTTCTGGTCAACGCCCACGATGAGCTTGCCGCGCTTTCGGATCTCCTCCATGTACGACCCGGCCGGCATCCGTCCCGTTGACGGCACCGCACTGTGAAACAGCCGATCGCAGCTGCGCGTCTTCTCCGGCTTGGGAGGGTGGTAGTCCTTCGGCGCAGGCACCTGCGTCGCGAGCGCTGCCAACGAGCTGTTCTGGGCGTCGTCGGACACCGACGCGCAGCCACCGAGCACGACGGCCGCGCAGACGATGAGCCCGACCGAGCGGTGCCGGCGCGGCGCAGCGTTCACCGGTACTCCTCCAGCCGACGGCGTAGCCCGAACAGCGCCAGCAGCGCGCACAGCACGGTGAGCGCGGGGATGCCCGCACCCAGCCCGGTCAGCGCCCCATCCGCACGTTCGATCGCGTCTTCGAAGCGACGCTGCGCGACCCCGACCTCGCGATCGAGGGCTGCGCCGAGCGCGTCGGCCGCCTGCTTCGTGGAAGGGGCGCCGCCGGTGCCGTGGTGGACCGCGAGTGCCTCCGCTCGCGTGAAGTCGCCGAGCTGGACCTGTTCGACGACCTTGGAGTGCGTCTGCAGATAGGTGCGATAGGCGTCGTCGATCACGCCGATCGGCGCCCCGGCGATGTCGGCCGCCCGTTTCAACAGCCCGCCGATCGGCCTCGTCACCGCTTGGAAGCCGCGATCGACGTCCTCGAGCCGTGGCTCCTCCTCGCCGCCGCCGCGGGCCGCAAGCGCGATGCTCTCGTCGGCCTGCGCTCGCGAGGCCAGGATGCGCGTCGCGGTTAGGAGCTCGACGGGATCCGAACCCGTGCGCTGGGCCTCGGCAAGGGCGTTCTGCTGCATGGTGAACGCGGAGCCGAGCCAGACCAGGAGCCCCAGCAGCAGGACCGTCGCCAGCACGAGGCCGGGATTGAGGATCCGGCGCGTGAGGTGCGCAAGAGCGATCTGGGTGAAGGCCAGCAGCGCCAGCAGCGTGCACCCGGCCAGCGCGACGGCGAGCAGGGTCCATCGCGAAACGCCCCTTCGGTAGCCCGTGGTGAGGTGCTGCGCCTCGATCTCGTAGAGATCGCGGGCGGCCGGCAACATGGCGTTGCGCATCGTCTTGGACGCCTTGCGCAGATATGCGCTGCCGACGGGAAACCCTTGGCGGTTGTTGGCGCGGGCGTTCTCGACGAGCCCGGCATAGACGGGCAGCGTGCGGGTGATGCGCCGCACCGCCGGGCCGCTGCCGGACGACCTTCCGATCTCGCGGGCGAGCCCGGCGACGCCGGCGCTGGACTGCCCCAGCGCATCGTCGTAGAGGCGGCGTGACGCCGGGCGCTCCGGCCGGCCGCGCAGGAAGCTGAACGCCGCGATCGCATGGGTGTTGGACAACGAGACCGAGAGCTCGACCGCCGAGACCAGCAGCTGGTCCGTCGCTGTGACGCGCTGCACCGCCCGGGCGCGCTCGCCGGCGGCGTGCCCGGCGACGAGCCCGAAGACGATCGCGCTCAACGTCAACAGCAGCGCGGCAAGCCGCAGCCGTCCCGGCGTCGTGGCGAGCTGGCGGCGGGCCGCGACCAGGCTGCTGGCGGCCGTCCGCGCGGCGGTAGCGGCGCTGCCCATCGCGGCCTCCCTTCCTTCGATCGTCGCCCGTCGCCGACGGTGTGGCTCAAATGCTCTCATGGGCACGTGAACGGCCTGTGCGCGCGGTGAATGTTGCGCCATCGCGAGCGTTGCGGGGAGGTACCCAAGGGGGTGCATCTCACACCTGTGTCGGAGGTGTGAATCGCTACACCAGGGGCCTCTAGCACGCCGCGCGGCCCTCGCTGACCATCAGTCCTCACTGCATTCCGCTTACCAGGAGGGCACGATGAATTTCCATTTCAAGCAGGTTCCGGCGGCCTACCGCGGCGTCGTCGCGGGCTTGATCATGGGCCTCGCGGGCCTGACGCTCCTCGCGGTCTCGTCCCTCGCGTCCGGGCGACAGGATGCCAAGGGCGGCAACCCCGCAGCGAACACGAACGATGCGCACCGCGCTGCGGGGAACTGGAACTTCGAACGAGGCAACCTCACAGGCTGGTACACGCGTTCTCGGGGCAGCGGAGCGTGGTATGCCTATGCCGACGGAACAAAGCCGCCGAACCCGGCAGAGACCGACCCCGACGTCGCGTTCGACGTTCCCGCGCCACCTGAGGGACGCTACGCCGCGGTCACGGACATGGCCGCTCCGGGCGCGCGGATCCTCTACCGCGATGTGAAGCTCAACGGCCGCGTCAAGCTGCAGTTCACGATCTTCTACGACAACGCGGGTGAGTTCTCGTCGCCTGCGAGCCTCGACTTCGATGGCTGCGAGGCCAACCAGCAGTTCCGTGTGGAGCTCATGGATCCCGCCGCGCCCGCTGATTCGACGGCCGCGAGGCACGTGTTGGCGACGATCTTCAAGACGGCGCCCGGCGACCCGAGCAAGCTCGCCCCGCGGACGATCACGTTCGATCTGTCGCGGTGGGCGGGCGAGCGGGTCCGGATCCGCTTCGCGCAGGTCGACAGCGGCGGCCCGCTGCGCGCGGGCGTCGACGACGTCCGGCTCGAGCGGATCGGCTCGTAGGCCGGGGACAGGACGGGTCCCGCCGGCGGCGAGACCCGTCCGGTTGCACGTTCACCGCAATCCGGAGGCACGCGCAAATGACCGCTTCACATGTATGGGGAGTCGGCAACACGACGTTCCTGTGGTGCTACGGCGTCCTCAGCGCCCTGATCCTCGCCGGCATCTGGCTGCGGCGCAGGAGCCTTTCGAACGTTCGCGCCGGCACGGAGGGCCCACCCGGATGCGACGCCTATGAGTTCGCGATGCTCAACGGCGGCCCGCAACTGGCGATCACGATCGCCGCCGCCGAGCTGCACCGCGTCGGATCACTCGCTCGCGGGAGCTCGGGCAGGCTCGTGAGGGTCCGGCAGCGACCCGACCCGGTCGCCGACGGGACCGGCGAGCTGGAGTACGAGGTCTTCGATGCCGTCCTTCGCAATCCGGGCGCCTCTGCGAGAGCGCTGCGCAAGGAGCTCGACGGGTGCGCGCCGATCCGGCGCATGGCCTGCACACTCACCGAAGCCGGGCTGCTGCTCGACAACCGCAGGCGCGCACAGGTCAACCGGCTGTGGGTGTGGATCCTGCCACTGCTGGTCCCCGGCGTCGCGCGTCTGATCGCAGTCGGCGGCGGCGACGAGGCGGTGACCTCGCTGACCATGATGCTCCTCGCGCTCACCAGCATCGCGGTGTGGCTGGCGACGCAGCGTCCGCGGGCCACCGCACGCGGGCGCCGGCTGCTGAAGACCGAACGGGCCGGTCGCAGGACGCACGGCCGCATGCCGAGCCGATGCGAGATCCCGGCGGCGGTCGCGCTGTACGGCGCCGGCGTGCTCTGGGTCGCCGACCCGGGTATCGCCTTCGCCTGGGATGTCCCGCGCGAGCGCGGGACCACGTGGACCGGCGATGCGGGCGGCGGCGCGGCGTCGCGCTCGTGACGGCGGTGGCGACGCGCCGTGGCACCCGTCCCCGCGGTCCGGACGACCCGGCGCTCAAGTTGCCCGCCCTCCAGACCGACAACAGTCGTATTCCCTGGGCAGATGCCTGGGACCTGACGCGCCGAAAGGACCCTCACCTTCATGCGTCCAGCCGTTCGCGCTTTCACGCTCTCGATCGTCATGTTGCTCGCCGTGTCGGTGAGTGCCGCCGCGGCAACTCCGCGTGCCGACATCAGCTCGGCGGGCCCGCTCACCCATGTGTACCTCGGCAACGAGCTGAGCTGCCAGGTCGACCGTTCCGGGGCCAAGCAGCTGTATCCGACCGGCAACACTCCCGGTGACTGCGGAACGTTCGCCTCCTACGGCGGCACGCTCTACAAGCCCGACTTCGTCGGACACGGCGGCTCGACGGCCACGGACATGGCTGCAACCGGCGCGGTCTTCACGCCGGTCTCGCAGAGCGCCGTGACCGGCGCCGGCACGATCGCGTCGCCGTACCGCGTCGTGACGGTCGTCACCGCCGGCCCGAAGCTGCGTATGACGCAGACCGAGACCTACGTCACCGGCGACGAGCACTGGTTGACCAGGCTGGACGTCGAGAACCTCGACAGCGCCGCGCTGACGACCTCGATCTACCGGGCGATGGACTGCTTCCTGGGCGGCGCCGACATCGGCTACGGCTACAAGGACGTCAGCAGCGGTGGCGTCGGCTGCTCCGCCGCTCCCGACAACAGCCCGGCGGGCGTCGTCGAGCCCTGATCCCTGCCGCCGGCCAGGGGGCCGTCGGCTACGAGGCGACCTACTCGGACATCTGGCTCAACGTCGGGACGCAGGCGGCCCTGGACGGCACCTGCATCTGCTCCACGCTCGACGACAACGGCGTGGCGCTGCAGTGGCAGCTGAGCCTGGCCGTGGGCGAGACGAAGAACCTGACGTTCGCCACGCTCTTCTCGCCGACGGGCGTGATCCCGCCGTCGCCGCCGGCCGCACCCGCGAACGTCACTGCGCCCGATGCGGGCAGTGGTGCGGTGACGCAGGGCACGGCGGTCACCGCGACTGCCGGCTCGTGGACGGATGCGTCGTCGCAGTCGCAGCGCTGGCAGCGCTGCACGACGACGAGCGCCGTCTCGTGCGCGGACATCCCGGGCGCGACCGGCCTCACCTACACCCCGGTGGCGGCCGACGTCGGCAACTACCTGCGGATCGTCGAGACTGCAACGAACACGACCGGCACGACCGAGCAGGCGTCGGCGATCGGAACCCAGGTCCTCGCCGGCACCCCGCCCGTGGTCGTCACCCCGCCGGCGTCCACTCCGCCCGTGGTCGTCACTCCGCCGGCGGCTCCCGGGGGCGACGGCGAGCTCGTCGAGGGCGGCGAGCTGCGCGCCGACGACGGCGCGTTCGCCGACGCGGTCGGTGCGCGGCAGTATCAGTTCCAGCGCTGCGCCAGCAGCGACGCGACCTCGTGCGTCGACATCACCGGCGCGACCGGCAGCTCCTACCGGTCGACCGCGGACGACGTGGGGTACCGCCTGCGGCTGCTCGTCACCGCGTCCAATGCCGGCGGCAGCACGACGGCCGCCTCGTCGATGACGAGCGTGGTGCGCGGCTCCTCGGCCGGCGAGGCTGCCCCCGCGCAGGCGTGCGTGAGCGATCGCGTCATGCGCCTGCACTGGTCGGTGCCGCCGGGCGCGCACATGCGCAGGTTCACCGTCCGCGTCAACGGTCGCCTCGTGGCGACGCTCTCGGGGCGCGCGCGCAGCGTCAGGATCAGCCTGCGCGGGCGTTCGCCGCAGACCGTCCGCGTGGCGATTCGTGGCAGCAGGCGCGCGCGTGGTGCGCTCGGCAGCACCCGGACGTACCGCACCTGCACGAAGGTGCGGTCCGGCACGCTCAAGAACCTGCGACTCAAGCGCCTGCGCTCGTAGCCCTCGCCGGCGCCGGTCGTGCTCCCCGGCCTCGCCGACGCCGGCAAGCGGCGGGCGCCTGACCGCCTACAGCCCCAGCTGGTCGATCAGGCACTCCGCGGGCGCTTTGTCGTCGCGCCAGCGCACGACCTTCGTGCCGTGCCGGATGCGCCCGTCGGAGACGTGGTCGAACGTCACCTCGACGACCAGCTCGGGGCGCAGGGCGACCCATTCGAGGTCGCGGCCGTGCGTCCAGCGCGACGGATCGCCGCTGCCGCGCTCGCCGGTCTCGTACGGCGCGAGCTCCTTGACGAGCTCGCGCTTGCGCTTCGCCGTGAACCCGCTCGAATGGCCGATCTCGCGCAGCCGGCCCTCGCCGTCGTAGAGGCCGAGGATGATCGCGCCGACCGTGTCCTCCGCCTTGCCCGGCCGCCAGCCCATGACGACGGCGTCGAGCGTGCGCACGCGCTTGACCTTCACCATGCCGCGGCGCTCGCCCGGGCAGTACGGCGCGTCGAGCTCCTTGGCGACGACGCCCTCCTCGTCGTGCAGCCACTGGCGCGCGCCGTCCGCCGTGCGCTGCACGGGCGTGAGCTCGAGGCCGTCGATGCCCTCGAGCACCGCGCGGCGCTCGGCGTAGGTGCGCTCCATCAGCACGTCGTCGCCGAGCGCGAGCACGTCGAAGGCGACGAAGCGGGCCGGCGTCTCCTCCGCGAGCTGCGCGATCCGCGACGCCGCCGGATGGATCCGCTGGCCCAGCGTGCCGAACGTCGCGGCGACGATCTCGCCGTCGATGACGTAGCGCCCCGCCGGAAACGACAGCTCGGGGAAGTAGCGCGACAGCGGCTTGCCGTTGCGCGACTGCAGGTACGTCTCGTCGCCGTCGACGAACACGATCGCGCGGAAGCCGTCCCACTTCGGCTCGTAGGCCCAGCCCTCGCCCTCGGGCAGGCTGGCGCGCGGTCGCGCGAGCTGCGGCAGAAGCGGCGGCGTCAGCGGCAACGTCACGCCGGCAACGCTACCCGACGCATCAGCCCGCCTCGTGCACCAACCGGGCGGACGGCGTGGTGACCAGCGCCTGACGAGCGCCACGCGTCTGCAGCGCAATAACCGCCGCGAGCACGAGCGCGCCGCCGAGCGCCTGCAGCGGCCCCAGCCTCTCGCCGTACAGCGCCACGGCGAGC
>Ga0307502_10000459_pt1 | contig 10610 bp, 11 predicted proteins | sample 16_S_MG_FD_201364 | JGI IMG/M metagenome (GOLD analysis project Ga0307502, IMG submission 201364) | Soil microbial communities from Populus trichocarpa stands in riparian zone in the Pacific Northwest, United States - 16_S | ecosystem: Environmental > Terrestrial > Soil > Riparian zone > Trees... | reverse complement strand
CTCGCGGTCGGGGCGGTCGCGGTCGGTTTCCTCGCGGGGATGCTCGTCCCGAGCTCGCGCGTGGAGGACGAGAAGCTCGGTCCCGCAGCCGATCGGGTCAAGGAGCAGGCCAAGGAGACCGGCCAGGAGGCGCTGGAGCGCGGCAAGGAGGTCGCGCAGTCCGCCGCGCAGTCCGCGGCGGACACGGCCAGCGAGGAGGGCCAGAAGCACGGCGAGCGCCTCGCTGAGAGCGCCAAGGAAGGCGCTGGCTCGCAGCGAGTGAGCTGAAGGTGGCGATGGGACGTGCCGGCCAGCAGCTCGGGCCGGCACGTCCCAGCCGCGTCAGCCAGGTCCGCGCGCTCCGAGCCCTCTGAGGAACTCGCGCGCGCGCAGGCGGCCGTCGCCTCCAGGCTTGAGCGTCGGCGTCGCGGAGCCGGCCGAGGTGCGGATCCCCTCGAGCAACTCCAGCAGCGTGCTGCCCGCATCGCGCCGCGGCTGCCATCCCAGCTCGTCGCGCGCACGCGAGCTGTCCATGAGCGGGGCGGCGAGGGCCATGTCGACCCAGCCCGGCGGTGTCGGCGTGAGCCGCAGTTGGAAGGCGGCGGCCGCGGCGCCCCGCAGCACGGGCGCTGGCACGGGGACCGGACGCGCGTCGAGCAGGCGCCCTAGCGCCTCGCCGTCGAGGACCGGCTCGGCCGCGATGTTGAACGCGCCGCGGGCGTCGCCGACGATGGCGCGCCGGTACGCGTCGGCGACGTCGTCGGCGTGGACGGCCTGGAAGCGCAGCCGCGGATGGCGCGGCACGATCGGGATCCACCTCGGGGCGACGAGCCGGCTGGGCAGGAAGGGCCCTGCGAACAGGCGCCGGATCTCCGACGCCGCCCCGCGCTGGAAGATGAGGCCAGGGCGCAGGCGCACGACGCGGACGTCCGGATGCTCGCGCTCGAAGCCGTCGAGCGACCGCTCCACCTCAGCCTTGTCGCGCGAGTAGAACGACGAGAGCACGCCACCCGTCGGCCACGTCTCGTCGACCGGGCGGTCCTTGGGGCCGCGCGAGTACGCGCCGACCGATGACGCGTAGACCAGCGCGGGGACGCCCGCCGCGGCCACTGCCGCCATCACCCGGCGGGCCCCGCCGACGTTCACCGCGTGGGTCTGCTCGCGGTCGCGCGCGGGCTGGATCAGCCACGCGAGATGCACGACCGCGTCCGCGCCGCGCAGGACCGGCTCGAGCGGGTCGGTGGCGATGTCGAGCGAGCGCCACGTCGTCTTCGACGAAGGCCACTCCTGTGGTGGACGCCGAGCGACCGCGACGACCTCCTCGACGCGCGGCTCGCCCTCGAGCGCGCGAAGCAGCGCGCTGCCCGCGTTGCCCGACGCGCCGAGGACGACGACCTTCATCGGCTGCGACTCAGGAAGGCTCGTTGGGGTCTTCCTGGGCGGCGAGCTCCACCGATCCGGCGAGCACGGCCTGGAAGTGGCGCTCCTGGATCGGCAGCGCCCAGTCGACCAGCTGCTGCACGTCGTCGCGCCGGGCGCGCTCGTTGAGCTTGCGCAGCACCGACCAGTGCCCGACCTCGCCCGCCTCGGCCATCGTCAGGAACTCGAAGCCGTCGAGCGCGTCGGCGTCTTCGCCGAGATAGGTCTTCATCATCTCGCTCGCCTCGGCCTTGGTCTCGCGGGCCTTGTCGAGGATCGCGGTCTTCTTGCCGTCGATCTCGCCGGCGACCTCGGTGCAGCGCGACTCGGTCTCGTCGGCCTCGTCGTGCATGCGCTCCAGCGCGGTGCTCAGGTCCGGCTCGTCGGTCAGCGCCGAGACCTTGTCGGTTGCGGCCTTGGCCGCCATGGCCAGGCCGAGCACCTCTGCCAGCTTCTCTTCGAGAACGGTCAACTCAGCCATTCGTTCGATGCCTCCCCTTCTGGTGGACTGGTGGGTAGCGCGGGACTACCCGTGACCGCGCGGCGTGCCAACCCCGAGTTGCGCGGCGACGTCGGCTGACCGACGCAGCCGGCGGTCAGGCGAAGCGCGGAAGGACCTCGCGCGCCCAGGTGTCGAAGAAGGCGTCCTGATCGGGCCCGATCTGCTGGACGAAGAGCTCGTCGACGCCGGCCTCGAGGTACTGCTTCAGCGAGGCCACGTGCGTCTCGATGTCGGGGCCGACGGGCGTGACCAACATCTCGGGCGTCACGAGCTCGCAGGCCTGCTCGAAGTGCGCCGGGGTGGGGAGGACCTGGGCCAGCTCGCCCGGCAGAGCCTCGTTGGGCCACAGCCGATGCGCGGTCGCACGGGCCTCGTCCTCGTCGGCCATGAAGCACACCTTCGTGCCGGCCTGCACCGAACCCTCGCCGCCCTCCGACCGATAGAGGTCGATCGCGTCCTTGTCTGGCGAGGTTGTGCAGTAGCCCTCGCCGATGCGCGCGGCGAGCCTGATCGCCTTGGGTCCGAAGCCCGAGACGAGCACCGGCGGTGGCTGTTCCGGCAGGTCGTAGAGGCGGGCGTTCTCCACCGTGTAGTGGCGGCCGTGGTGACTGTGCTGCCCGCCCTTCCAGAGCGCGCGCATCACGTCGACGGCCTCCTCGAGCATCTCCAGTCGCACGTCGGTCTCGGGCCAGCGGTCGCCGAGGATGTGCTCGTTGAGCGCCTCGCCGCTGCCTACGCCCAAGCCGAAGCGACCGCCGAGCAGCACGGCGCTCGTCGCCGCGGCCTGAGCGACGATCGCAGGATGGATCCGCACCGTGGGGCACGTGACGGCGGTCGTGAGCGGGAGCTGCGTGACCTGCGAGATGGCGCCGATGGTCGACCAGACCAATGCGCTGTGCCCCTGCTCGTCGTTCCACGGGTGGTAGTGATCGGAGATCCAGAGCGCGTGAAAGCCGGCCTCCTCCGCGCGCCGGGCCTGGGCGACGAGATCGCCGGGGGCGAACTCCTCCGAGGACAGAAAGCAACCTATGCGCATGCGTAGCGCACTACCCGCGCCGGTCCGTGCCCATGAACTCGGCCACAGCGCGCAGATCCTCGGTGAAGGCGCGACGCTCGGCATGGCGCGTGTGGTCGTCGCGCGCGCGCAGGATCGCGGAAGGGTGGATCGTCGCCGTCACGAACCGCGCGAGATCGGATTCGATCGGGCGGCCGCGTGCCTCGCCGAGGCGGAAGCGTGAGCCGAGGAGCGCCTTGCCGGCGGTCGCGCCCAACAGGACGAGCGCGGTGGGCTTGACGATGTCGAGCTCCGCGCGAAGCCACGGCATGCACGCGTCGACCTCCGACTTCTTCGGCCGTTGATGGATCCGCCGCTTGCCGCGCTCCTCGAACTTGAAGTGCTTGACGGCGTTCGTGATGTAGGCGTCGGCGCGTGCGATGCCGACTGCCTTCAGCGCGTTGTCGAGCTCGCGTCCGGCCGGGCCGACGAAGACCCGGCCCGCGCGATCCTCCCGGTCGCCGGGGATCTCGCCTACCAACACGAGCTCGGCGCGCTTGCCTCGCCGAAGACGGTCTGCGTCGCGGGCGCGTAGAGATGACAGCCGCGGCAGTCCGCGGCCGCCTCGCGCAGTGCTCGCAGGTTCCTGCGGGCGGGCAGGAACGGCGTGGCGTCGCCGTCGCGGTCGTTGTGACCCACGGGCGCGCTACCCGGACCCCGCGCCGGCGCGGACCTTGTCGAGGCTGGCCTTGAGCGCCTCCATGATGTCCGGCGGCGGGCCGGGCGTCTTGGGCGCAGGAGGCGCCTTGATCGTCTCGCCGGCCTCCTTGTCCTTGACGAGCTTGCGCAGCCGCCGGCGGTAGCGGTCCTTGTAGGCCTCGTGGTCGAAGTCGTCCCCCAGCGCCTCGACGAGCGCGATGGCGCGGTCGACCTTGGCCTTGCCCGGGCGCTTGCGCGTCGGCAGGTCGAGCTCGTCGGTGGGGCGGACCTCCCGCTGGAAGAGCATGGTCGTCAGCGCCAGCAGGTCGCCCTTGGCCCGCACGGCGACGAGGTACTCCTTGGTGCGCAGCACGAACTGCCCGATCGCGACCTTCCCAGCGTCGGCCATCACCTCGGCCAGCAGCCGGTAGGCGCGCAGCGGGCCCTCGCCCTCGCCGGCGGGCAGCAGGTAGTAGGGATGGTCGAAGAGGATCGGGTCGATCTCCTCCAGCGCGACGAACTTCGCGATGTCGATCGTGCGCGTCTTCTCGGGCTGGGCCGCGGCGAGCTCGTCGTCGGTGAGCATCACGTACCCGTCGCCGGTTTCGAAGCCGTGCGCGATCTCGGAGTAGTCGACGGGCGTCTTCTCCTTGGTGCACACGTAGGAGACATGCAGGCGCTCGTGGGTCTTCTTGTGGATCTGATGGAAGTGGAGGTCCTGATCGCGCACGGCCGAGACGAGCGAGACGGGCACGTTGACCAGGCCGAAGCTCAGCGACCCCGTCCACAGCGAGCGTGCTCTGGCCATCAGCGCTTGGACCCCTTCAGGCTCGCCTCGAGCGCGGCCATGAGGTCGTCGGAGGGTTCGGGCGCCTGCGCGCGCTCGGTGTCGATCTCCTCGCCCTTGGCCTTGCGCTTGACCAGGTCCAGGACGCGCTCGCGGTAGCTGTCGCGGTAGCGGCCGGGCTGGAACTTCCCCGACAGTCCGTCGACGAGCTGCGCGGCCATCTTGCGCAGCCGCGGGTCGGGCTTTCGGCGCAACGGCGGATGGTCGAGCGTGCCGGCGTCGACGAGCTCGTCGGCGAAGCGCATCGTGTGCATCCGCAGCATCTGGTCGGCTTCCAGGACGGCCACCAGCTGCTCGCGCGAGCGCAGCACGACGCGCCCGATAGCGACCCGCCCGGTGCGCTGCAGGGCTGCGGCCAGCACCGCGTAGGCCTCTTCGGCGCCCTTCTGCGGGGCCAGGTAGTACGGCCGATCGTAGGCGTCGGGATCGATCTGCTCGCGGGGCACGAAGTGCTCGACGTCGACGGTCTTACGCTTGGGCGCGCTCGCCGCCTTGAGCTCGTCGTCGTCGAGCACGACGTACTCGCCCGAGCGCACCTCGAAGCCCTTCACCACCTGACGGCGGTCGACCTTGCGCCCGTCGGCGTCGACGAGCTCGTGGGCGATCTCCGCGCCGTCGGGCTCGTGCAGCTCGCGGAACTGGACGCCCTGGGGATCGGCGGCCCCGAACACCTTCACAGGCACGTCGATCCCGGCGAACGAGAGCGCCCCGTTCCAGATCGACCGCGGCACTCCGTCGTCAGGCGCGGCCCGGGTACGGGTCGTCGGCCGCGTCGCCGCCGGTCACCGTGCTCCATTGCCCGTTCGAGCACGACGGGCAGGGCGGCAGATGCTGGGTCGAGGCCACGTCGAGCTTGTAGCCGCACTCCGTGCAGCGATAGGTGCCGGCCGATACATCGCTGCCGGCGGGTACGGGGTTGGCCATCGTCGCCTCCTATTCGCTCAACAAGTTCCGACGACGTACCCACGAGGTCGACGAGCTCAAGCGCCGGATCGCTTGCGGCGGCCGTGCGCGTTCGCGGACACGGTCGTCCCGCGATCCGGCGCGTGGGCCGTTGCCGGTCGCGGGTAGCGCGGCTTGGCACCCGACCGATCGGAGCTCAGATGAAGGCCCTGACATGGCACGGCCGGCGCGACGTGCGCGTGGACACCGTTCCCGACCCCACCGTCGAGCAGCCCACCGACGCGATCATTCGCGTCACCTCGACCGGGCTGTGCGGCTCGGACCTGCATCTCTACGAGGTCCTCGGGCCGTTCATGGAGGAGGGGGACGTCCTCGGCCACGAGCCGATGGGGATCGTCGAGGCCGTGGGCGCGGAGGCGGGCGATCTCGAGGTCGGAGACCGCGTGGTGGTGCCCTTCAACATCTCGTGCGGGCACTGCTTCATGTGCGAGCACGGACTGCAGAGCCAGTGCGAGACCACGCAGGTGCGCGACCAGGGGATGGGCGCTGCCCTGTTCGGCTATACGAAGTTGTACGGCGAGGTGCCGGGCGGCCAGGCCGAGTTCCTGCGCGTGCCTCAGGCGCACTATGGGCCGATCAAAGTCCCCGAAGGCCCGCCGGACGACCGCTTCCTCTTCCTCTCCGACGTCCTGCCGACGGCCTGGCAGGCGGTCCAGTACGCCCAGATCCCCGACGGCGGGAGCGTCGCGGTCATCGGCCTGGGCCCGATCGGAGAGATGGCCAGCCGGATCGCGCAGCATCGCGGGGCGGCGACAGTGATCGGGCTGGACCTCGTGCCCGAGCGCCTAACGCGCGCGATGGCCCATGGCGTCCACACCATCGACGTGACCGCGACCGACGACGTTCCCGGTGCCGTACGCGAGCTGACCGGCGGCCGCGGACCCGACGCGGTGATCGACGCCGTCGGCATGGAGGCTCACGGCGCGCCGGTCGGCAAGCTGGCCCACACCCTCGCCGGCCTCATGCCCGACCCGATCGCGCGCAAGGTCATGGAGACGGCCGGGGTCGATCGGCTCGCAGCGCTGCGCATGGCCGTGGAGCTCGTCCGCCGCGGCGGCACCGTGTCGCTCTCGGGCGTCTATGGCGGAACCGCCGACCCGCTGAACATGCTGCAGATGTTCGACAAGCAGATCACGCTCCGGATGGGCCAGGCCAACGTCCGGCGCTGGGTCGACGACATCCTGCCGCTACTCGACGGCGACGACGACCCGCTGGGCGTCGAGCGCTTCGCGACCCACCATGTCCCGCTCAGCGAGGCGCCGCAGGCCTACGAGACCTTCCAGAAGAAGGAGGACGGCGCCTTCAAGATCGTCTTCCAGCCCTAGCTGTTGGCCTTCTTAGCGCCCTTGCGGCCGGCGGCGGCCTTCTGCGCCTTCGTCCCGCCTTGGCTGCTGGCGTTGCGGCGCTTGCCCGAGCCCGACGCCTTACCGCCCTTGCTCGAGGAGTCGGGGTCGTTGGCGATGCGGGCGGCGCGCTGCTTGCTCATGCCCTTCTTGCGCAGGCCCTCGTACTGCTTGTCGTCCTTCACGCTCGGACCGTGGTCCTTCGCCATGTCACGCCTCCGATCGGATCGCCGTTATCGGTCTCGGGCAGCCGGGGCTCCCATGAGCCCCGCGCTACCCGGTGCGGTCCGCGCTCATGCAGATCGCCAGCAGGGCGATGTCGTCGCGCGGGTCGCCCGGCTGCGCGGCGACGACGGCGCGCTCGACGGCGTCGACGACGGCCTGCGGCGTCTGGCCGGCGAGGCCCGTGAGCACGGAGACGAGCCCCTCCTCGCCGAACGGCGCGTGCCGGGCGCCCGCCTCGGTCACGCCGTCGGTGTAGAGCAGCAGCACGTCGCCGGCCTCGAGGTGCACGTCGACGTCGTAGAGGTCGATGTCGGCACGGATGCCGGCCATCGTGCCGAAGCGGCCCGCCATCTCCACGCTGCCGTCGCGGCGCAGCACGGCGGGCGCCGGGTGACCGGCGAGCGCAAGGCGCATGTCGAGCCCGTTTCCGGTGCCGGCCGACAGGTACGCCATGACGACGGTCGCGAACTGCGAGGTGTCGTCGTAGAGCATCGCGGTGTTGAGCCGGCGCAGGGCGCTGCTGGGCGGGCCCTCCTCGAGCGCGGCAGCGCGCAGGGTGTAGCGCGCCAGGGCGGTGACGGCGGCGGCCTCGGCGCCCTTGCCCGAGACGTCGCCCACGACGAGCGCCCATTCGGTCGCAGAGCGTTGGAAGACGTCGTAGAAGTCGCCGCCGACCTCGTTGAGCTCGCCGGCGGCGCGATAGCGCGCCGCCATCGACGTGCGGGCGATGTCCGGCAGGCGCTCGGGCAGGAGCTTGACCTGCAGGGTGTGGGCGATGCGGCTGCGCTCGGTATAGAGGCGGGCGTTGTCGATCGCCATGCCGGCGCGCGCGGCGAGCTCCTCGGCCAGCTGGAGGTCGGCCTGCTCGAAGCGCCGGCCCGATTCGGCGCTGGCCAGGCTCAGCGTGCCGAAGAGCCGCCCGCGCGCCTTCAGCGCGGCGATGATGACCGAGCGCAGGCCCAGTCGGCGCACGAGATCGAGGTGCTCGGGATCGGGGATCCCGGCGACGAGCATGGCGTCGGTGACCTCACGCACGTAGGCCGTCTCGCCCGAGCGCGCGACCGCGTAGGTGCCGCTCGCCGAGTCGGGGTCGGGCGGGAAGCGCCGGCTGAGCTCGCGGCCCAGCTCGCGCTGGGCGTCGTCGACGTGCGCGGCGGCGACCTCCTGCAGCACGCCAGCGTCGTCGAGGACGCTCACCGCGCACCAGTCGGCGACCTCGGGGATCGCGATCTGCACGACCGTGCCCAGCGTCTCCTCGTAGTCCAGCGACGCGTCGAGGATCGCTCCGGCACGCGCGAGGAAGTCCGCGCGCACGCGCGCGTCGCGCTCGGCCTCCAGCAGGGCGCGGCGCTCGGTGACGTCGGCGACGACGACGATCACGCCGCCGACCGAGCCTCCCGCCTGCGTCACGGGCGTGAACGACGCGGTGCAGTGGCGCAGCCCGTCCTCGGCCGCGCGAAGGGGGGTGGTCAGCTCACGGTCGAGCACCGCCTCCCCGGTGGCCAGGACGTGGCGACAGCTCGCGACGACCGTCTCGTCCTGCTGGCCATCCTCGCGCAGGAGCTCGGGCACCGCGCGCCCGACGAGCTCGTCGACGGGGCGGTCGTTGAAGGCGGCAAAGGTCTCGTTGACCCGCACGAAGCGCAGGTCGCGATCCACGAGCGCGAGCCCCACCGGTGCAGTGGAGAAGACGGTGTCGAGCAGACTCAGCGAGCGCTCGGCGGTGTCGTGCAGGCGCGCGTTGTCGATTGCTATCGCGCAGCGCTGGGCCAGCGCCTGCGCGAAGGCCAGGTCGGATTCCGCGTAGTGGCGCCGGGCGCGCGTCGAGAGCAGCGTCATCGATCCCAGCATCCGCCCGCGCGCCGCGAGCGGCACGATCATGTAGGACTTGGGCGCCAGCCGCTCGACGAGCGCGCGCTGATGTGCCGGCATGGTCTCGTCGATGGCGGAACGCACATCGGAGGCCAGGATCGGCTCACCGGACGCCGCGACCCGCCGCGACTCCGAGGCGTCCGCGGCCTCGCGCCGGCTGCGGCGGATCTCCAGCAACAGCGCCTCGAGCGCCGGATCGTCGTAGCCGCTGGAGAGCTCGCGCTCCCCTTCGCCGGAGTCCACGAGCAGGACCCCGCACCAGTCCGCGACGTCGGGCACCGCCAGGCGCGCGACCTCGCGCAGCGTCGTCTCGTAGTCCAGCGATCTGGCCAGCAGCGCGCTCGCGCTGGCCACGAACTCCAGCGCCTGCTCAGGGCCGACGACGGGCCCGGCCGACGAGGTCTCAGAGCCCGTCATAGGGGGGAGTGCTTACCAGGATCGCGGGACGCCATGTCGGACGCGGTGCGAGCTCGGGGGCTGGGCGGCCAACCAAGCGGGTACGGCCGCGAGACCATCCTCGACCGAAGGCGGCCGTCGTGCTCACCATCCTGCTCATCATCGTCGTGCTCCTCCTGCTCTTCGGCGGCTTCGGTTACAGCCGTCGCGGTCGCCGGCTCTGAGCGGGCACGCCTTCGGGTCGGGCCAACCCTTCACGGTCGGCGTCGAGGAGGAGCTGTTCCTCGTCGACCCGGCGACCGGGGCGCAGATCAACGCGTCGACCGCGGTCCAGGAGCGCATCGGGCCCGTGCGGGGCACGGTGGAGCGAGAGCTTCACGCCTGTCAGCTCGAGCTCATCACCCACGTCTGTGTCAGCGTCGGGGAGGCGGTCGAGACGCTCGACGGCCTGCGCCGCGCCGTCGTCGGCGCGGGCGCGGGCCTGCTCGGCTCGGGCACGCACCCTTCGGCCGCCGAGGGCGACGCCGAGATCACCGACAAGGAGCGCTACGAGCGCATCCGCGACCTGCTCGGCGACGCTGTCGCCACGCCGGTCGGCGGCCTGCACATCCACGTCGGGATGCCGGACCCCGAGACGGCGATCCGCGCCTTCAACGGGTTGCGCCGCCATCTTCCGCTGCTGCAGGCCCTGGCCGCCAACTCGCCCTTTCGCCACGGCCGCGACACCGGCCTGGCCTCGGCCCGCGAGGTGACCATCCGTGGCTGGCCGCGCTCGGGCGTGCCGCGCGCGATGCGCGACTTCGAGGACTTCTGCGCCTCCGCGGCGCTGCTGGCACGCGCGGCCGACGTGCCCGACTACACATGGTTCTGGTGGAAGCTGCGCCCGCATCCGCGACTGGGCACGGTCGAGATCCGCGCGCTCGACGCGCAGGCGTCGCTCGAGGACGCCGCCGCCCTCGTCGCGCTCACGCACTGCCTGGCCCACGACGCCGCGCAATCCGATCCCGAGCCCGATCCGCCTGCCGAGGTGCTCGAGGAGGGTGCCTTCCGGGCGGCGCGCTACGGCGTCGCCGCCGAGCTACCGGACCCGGACGGACAGCTGCGACCCGTCACCGAGCTGCTCGACGCCGCGCTGGCGGTGGCGCGCCGTCACGCCGACGAGCTTGACTGCGCGGAGGCCCTCGACGTCCTGCCGGCGCTCATGCGCCGCGGCGGGGGCGCCGGACGCCAGCGTGCCGCGCACGTGATCGGCGGCATGGGCGCGCTGCTGCGCGAGCTGACCGCGCTCACCGCCGCCGGTGTGGAGGTGCCGGGCGCGTCGACGTGAGCGTGCCGTGTGCCCGAGGCTCACCGATGCTGCGGCTGGCTGCC
>Ga0307502_10000458_pt1 | contig 10620 bp, 6 predicted proteins | sample 16_S_MG_FD_201364 | JGI IMG/M metagenome (GOLD analysis project Ga0307502, IMG submission 201364) | Soil microbial communities from Populus trichocarpa stands in riparian zone in the Pacific Northwest, United States - 16_S | ecosystem: Environmental > Terrestrial > Soil > Riparian zone > Trees... | reverse complement strand
GGCCTGGCTGGTCGACGCGATCGAGCCTCAGCCCGGGCATCGCGTGCTCGAGCTCGCGGCCGGCCCGGGCGACACGGGCTTCCTCGCCGCCGAGCTGATCCAGCCGGGTGGGGAGCTCATCAGCTCCGACGCGGTGCCGGAGATGGTCGAGCAAGCGCGTTTGCGCGCCGCCGAACTGGGGATCGAGAACGCCGACTTCCGGACGATCGACGCAGAGTGGATCGACCTGCCGACGGCCTCGCTGGACGGCGTCCTCGGGCGCTGGGTGTACATGCTGCTCGCCGACCCGGAGGCGGCGCTACGCGAGACGCGGCGCGTCCTGCGCCCCGGCGGACGCGTCGCGCTCGCCGCGTGGACCGATCCGGAGGACAATCCGTGGGCCTGGACGCAGACGGCGCAGCTCGTCGCCATGGGCGCCATCGACCCGCCGGATCTCGACGCGCCGAACATGTTCGCCTTCCGCGATCCCAACCGGATCCGCGAACTGCTCGAGAAAGCCGGCTTCACCGACATCGAGATCCAGCAGGTCCCGGTGGTCTGGCGCTACGACGACCTCGACGCGTGGTGGGACACCGAGCTTGACATCTCCACGAGCTTGACCGATGCCGTCGGAGCGCTCACGCCGGCGCAGCGCGACGATCTGCGCGACGCGGTCGACGCGCGCCTGGCGCAATACGTGCAGGCCGACGGGACCGTCGCCCTGCCGGGCCGCACGCACGTGGCTGCGGCGAGCGCGTAGCGGCTCTCGGCTCAGCCCGTGAAGCGCGGAGCCCCAAGCGCGATCCCGCAGCGGTCGAAGCGACGCGTCGTCACCGACCGGTTGCCCGCGCGGTCATGCGCGACCACCCGGATGCTGTGGGGACCGACGCGCAGGCCCACGACCTTGATTCGAAGCGAGAACCGTGTCAGGGATGTCCGCTTCACACGCTTGCCGTCGAGGTAGACATTCACCGTCCGGATGCCGGCTCCGTCACGAAGCCTGATGCGCGCGGTGAAGTTGCGCGCGGCGCAGATGGTGCTGGCCGGCGGCTGACGCTTACCGGGCTTGCGGGCCGGTGGCTTGCGGATGCCGGGGAGCCCGAGCAATTGCACCACAGGACCGGCAGCGTCCCCGCCGGCGCCGCCACCCGGCCCGGTGGACGTGCCGCTACCGGGCCCTGTTGTGGTCCCGGGGCCTGTCGTTGTCCCGGGCCCTGTGATGGTGCCTGGGCCCGTGGCGCCGGCACACTGCGATCGCTTGATCGTGTCGTTGATCAACGTCACGGCACCGACGCGGGCCAGGAGCCTGCCGTCGACAGCCGCGCCGTCGTTCGCCGAGATCGATAGCGCAGCCAGGATCGTGCCCTTGAACGCAGTTCTTGTTCCGAGCGTCGCCGAACTGCCCACCTGCCAGTAGACGTTGCACGCCTGGGCGCCGTTGATGAGGCTGACGCTGCTGTCGGTCGCCGTCGTAAGCGTCGAAGCGATCTGGAAGATGAACACCGCGCTCGGGTCGTTTTGCGCGTCAAGCGTGAGGTTCCCCGTCAGCCCAAGCGAGGGGACCGACCCGGTTCGGTAGACGCCGCTCGTGAGCGTCTGGCCGCCGACGTCGGGCGGCGGCGTCGTGGAGAACGGGCGTCCAGCAGCGTCCTGGTACGCGGTCGCGAGGTCGGTCTTGGATTGCTGGGCGACAGCATCGGTTATGTGCATTGCCCCGTTGACCGTCCCAGGAGGAAATCCCGTCACCGCAGTGCCCGGATGCAGGCCCAGGTCGCCGTTTATCACGGAGTTGCCCGTGTTCGTGATCGTGCTGCCGCCGAGGATCGCGAAGCCGTCGGCGCTGCCGAGGAGCACGGGGGGCGGGCCCGCGTGGGCAGCGCTTGCGAACGCCAGCAGCGCGAGCGAAAGCAAGCTCACACAACTCATCCGCCTCGCGACGCGATAGTGCCGGCGCGATGCAGAGCTGCAGCTGTGGATCTCGCAGAGCTGGCGGAGGCTGGAGGAGCGGCGGGGGGTCAAGGGTTTCACCGCAATAGACATCGACACTACCAGTATCCGACGGCGCGCTCGGCCGTGCGTACGTCCCAGCGCTCGGCGAGCTCCTGCGGGATCCGGAACGGCGTCCGATCGCCGCCGCGCGCGACCCAGCTCAGGCCCTCGAGCAGCTGCTGTGAGAAGTGCGCGGAATGCGCCCGGCGAACGGGACGTGGTCGGCGACGGCGTCGGAGTGCGACGCGAACAGCCGCAGCGGCCCGGTAAGTAGCGACGCCCAGTTGTGGCTCTCGACGCCAAGCATGTCGGCGAGCTCGTCGCCACAGAGAAAGCGGACCATCTGCGCCGGAAGGCCGTCGAAGACCGTTCCCGGCGTCCGGTGCTCGATTGCGTCGACTGCAACCGGTCCGGCGGCGACCTGTCAATGCTCGCGTTACCGCGCGAACCGTGCAATCAACCATCTAGGATGCCCCGCCATGTACTACGACGACGACGCCGACCTCACGCTCCTCGACGGCAAGACCGTCGCCATCATCGGCTGGGGCTCTCAGGGCCACGCCCACTCGCTGAACCTCAAGGATTCGGGAGCCAACGTCGTCGTAGGCCTGCGCGAGGGGTCGGCGTCGGCCGCGAAGGCCGCTGAGCACGGCCTCGAGGTGCTGCCGGTCGCCGACGCGGCAAGCCGCGGCGACCTGGTGATGATGCTCGTGCCCGACGAGCTGCACCGTGAGGTCTACGACGGCGAGGTGAGCGACGGTATCGCCGTGGGAAACATGGTGCTCTTCGGCCACGGCTTCTCGATTCACTACAGCGAGGTCGAGCCGCCCGCCGGCGTCGACGTCGCGCTCGTCGCGCCCAAGGGTCCGGGCCACCTTGTGCGCCGTCAGTACCTCGAGGGATCAGGCGTTCCGGGCCTCGTGGCGATCGAGCAGGATGCGACCGGAAACGCCAAGGCGCTCGCGCTCGCCTACGCCAAGGCGATCGGCTGCACGCGCGGGGGCGTCATCGAGACGTCGTTCAAGGACGAGACCGAGACGGACCTCTTCGGCGAGCAGGCGGTCCTCTGCGGCGGCGCGTCGGAGCTCGTCCAGGCCGGCTTCGAGACGCTGGTGGATGCCGGCTACGACCCGAAGATGGCGTACTTCGAATGTCTGCACGAGCTCAAGCTCATCGTCGACCTCATGTACGAGAAGGGCCTGGCGGGAATGCGCTACTCGATCTCCAACACGGCCGAGTACGGCGACTACACCCGCGGCAAGCGCGTCATCACCGACGACACGCGGGCGAGCATGAAGAAGATCCTGGCCGAGATCCAGTCCGGCGACTTCGCGCGCGAATGGATCGCCGAGAACCGGGCCGGCCAGGAGAATTTCAAGCGCATGCGCGCCGAGCAGGCCGCGAGCGCCGTCGAGGGGACCGGCAAGGAGTTGCGCTCGATGATGGACTGGATCGACACGGACTTCCGCGAGTAGCGACCGCGAGGCGACGCCCGGCCGGAGACGAGATCAGGCGGGGATGTACGCGAACCTGTCGGGGTTGGGGCCGAAGCGGCCCGCCTCGCCCTTGTCAAGCGCGTCCATCTTCTCGATGTCGTGCGGCTCAAGCCGGAAGTCGAACAGCTCGATGTTCTCCTTGATCCGGGCGGGCGTCGTCGATTTCGGAAAGACGATGTTGCCGCGCTGGATGTGCCAGCGCAGGACGATCTGCGCGGGTGACTTGCCGTGCTTGGCGGCGATGGCGGTGATCGCCGGATCGTCGAGCACCTTGCCCTGCGCGATCGGAGACCACGCCTCCGTCGCGATGCCGTGCGCCTGGCCGTAGGCGCTGACGTCCTCGTTGCGGAAGTACGGATGCAGCTCGATCTGGTTGACCGCCGGAGCGATGTCGGTTTCGGCGGCGAGGCGCTCGAGATGCTCGACTTGGAAGTTCGAGACCCCGATCGAACGCGCCCGGCCGTCGCGCTGGAACTCCTCGAGCGACTTCCACGTCGACACGAAGTCCCCGTCGTAGAGCGTGGGCAGCGGCCAGTGGATGAGGAACAGGTCGACGTAGTCGAACCCCAGCTCGGAGAGGGTCGCATCGAAGGCCTTGCGGGCGTCGTCGGGACGGTGGAAGCCGTTGTTGAGCTTGCTGGTGACGAAGACGTCGGCACGGTCCAGTCTGGAGCTGCGGATCGCATCACCGACGCCCTTTTCGTTGCCGTACATCTGAGCGGTGTCGATGTGCCGGTAGCCGGTCTCGAGGGCTTCGCTGACGGCACGCGCAGTGTCGTTCGGATCGATCTGAAAGACGCCGAACCCAAGCTGGGGGATCCGCCGGCCGTCGTTGAGCTCGATCGTCGGAATGGCGTTCTCGCGGTCTGTGCTGACAGGGTGCATGGCTTCATTGTGAAGCACGAGCGCATGGCATCGTTCGCGGGCCGGCGTGGGCTGTCAAGTCGTTTCGCTGAGCCTCTCGAATGCGTCGAGGATGAGGTCGAGTCCGATGTCGAACTCGTTGCCGTACTCGTAGCCCGGCTGGAGCACGTGTTCGACGGTCAGCTCGGCCAGGTCGGGATACCGTCGGCTGGAAACTGTTCGAAGATTCTCGCGGCGACGTCGGCAACTTCGTCGGCGTTGTCGAAGGGCAGGCTGATCTCTTGGAGTGCGAATCCATAGATGTAGCTGTCCAACAGCGATAAGGCGTGCGCGGTCATCTGGATCGAGAAGCCGCCCATGCGTAGGCAGCCGATGACGGCGTCGTGGTGCTGCAGCGTGGCCGGACCGGGGGCTGCGCGCGATTGCAAGCCGCGCTCGTGGCTCGCGAGGCGTGTCGGTCGGTCTCGCCATTCGTGTTGGCCGCGCGCGGCGAGGTCATGGGTGTCGTCGCAACTCGGCAAGCAGCGCGGTGACGAGACTGCCGTGACAGATCCTCGTCGTGACCGAGACTCCGGGCGGCATCGACCGGGCAAACGACCGTAGGCGTTTGCTCAACATGGGAGTGATCGCGCAGAGCCAGCATCGTCGCGCATTTCAGGGCGTGGATCGCTCGGCCAGCGGGCTGACCGCGACGAGGATGTTGCGATAGCCCGTCATAGGAGGATGCTCCCGGCGCGGCCGCGTGCGCCGCGGTCGGTGCCGGCCCGGCGGCCCGGCGGCCGGTTGCTGAGTGGACTTGTATCAGAGCATTGGCGTGCCGCCTCTAATGAGCAGCGTCCCAGCCGCGCATCCGTGGACTCACACGTCCTGATTTCGAGTGAGAGAGAGCAGCTTGTGCAGGAGCAAGCGAACGTCAATGGCGTGGAGCCGGAGTACGAGCTATCCGGTAGCGAGGGCGGCGCGCGGGCGGTCGGCGACCTCGATCTTGGAGCACGACACTGGATCAGGACTTGATCGAGGTAGTCGCCATGCAAGAGCTCCAGACCACGCCGCACCACACACGGCGCTGGCTGATCCTGTTCGTCATCGCGATCGCCCAGCTGATGGTCGTCCTTGACGCGACCGTCGTGAATATCGCGCTGCCTTCGGCGCAGGAGGCGCTTGCGTTCAGCAACGACCTTCGCCAGTGGGTCATCACCGCGTACGCGCTGGCCTTCGGCAGCCTGCTGTTGCTCGGCGGCCGGATTGGCGATCTGTTCGGGCGCAAGCGCACGTTCGTCGTCGGCCTCGTCGGCTTTGCGGGCGCAAGCGCGCTCGGCGGCCTCGCGCAGAGCTTCGAGGTGCTCGTGGCCGCTCGTGCGCTACAGGGCGTGTTCGCGGCCCTGCTCGCGCCGGCGGCTCTCTCCATCCTTACGACGACGTTCATCGACCCGGAGGAACGGGCGAAGGCGTTCGCCGCGTTCGGCGCCGTCGCGGTCGCCGGCGCTGCGATCGGGCTGATTTTGGGGGGTGTGCTGACCGATTACCTGAACTGGCGCTGGTGTCTGTGGGTGAACCTCGCGTTCGCGATACCGGCGGCGCTCGCGGCGCTGGCGCTGCTGCACGACGAGTTGCCCGAGATCAGGTCGCGCGTCGACGTCCCCGGCACGATCACCGCGTCGACGGGGCTGTTCGCGATCGTCTATGGGCTCGCGAACGCTCAGACGCACAGTTGGGGCGACTCGGTGACGGTCGGCATGCTCGTGGCGGGCGTGGTCCTGCTCGCATGGTTCGCACTCATCCAGCGTCGCAGCCGCAATCCGCTGCTGCCGCTGCGCATCGTCCTCGATCGCGACCGCGGGGGATCGTTCGTCGCGGTGGGCTTGTCGGGAGCCGGGCTTTTCAGCGCCTTCTTGTTCCTGACGTATTACCTGCAGCAGACGCTCGGCTTCTCCCCGATGCAGACCGGACTGGCGTTCCTGCCGATGACGTTCTCGACCATCGTCAGCGCAGCGGCGGGATCGACGAAGCTCCTGCCGCGTTTCGGTCCGCGGCCACTGATCGGCGGCGGCATGCTGATCTCCGCGGCAGGCATGCTGGCCCTGACCGACGTCGGCGTGGACACGGCGTACGCCAGCCACGTGCTGCCCGGCCTGATGATCATCGGCGCGGGCCTTGGGCTCGTTCTCAGCACCGGGTTCGCGACCGCGACGCTCGGTGTCCAACAGAGCGACGCCGGCGTCGCTTCGGCGATGGTCAACACGATGCAGCAGATCGGCGGCTCGATCGGCACCGCGCTGCTCAGCACGCTGGCCGCCACCGCCGCGAACAGCGATCTCGCCGGTGTGGTGGGCCGCCCGGATCCGTCGCTCGTGGCGCATGCCGCGGTGCACGGCTACACGACCGCCTTCTGGTGGACGGCCGGGATCTATGCTGTCGGCGCGATCGTCTGCGCAGCGTTGTTGAATCCCCGCAGACGCCTCGCGACGAGTGCTACGCCGGCGACGCTCAGATCAGAATCTGATCGACGGCCGGCCCAGGAACCGAGCGAGCGCGCTCTCGACCGCGCCGCCAGCCCGAGAACGGTTGAGCGCGCGCGAGAGGGGGATCCGTCACAGTCGCTGCGACAGCCCCACGCGGATGCGATACAACCGAACGATGGCGCGTCATCGATGCTCAGTTCGGGGTATCGGGTGTCGCGCGGCTTGAAGATCGCGTTCTCGCTGGCTGGGCTCTGCGCCGTCGTCGGTGTCGGGCTCCTGATCCTCCTACGGGCTGACTCGCGAGAGGTGACGATATATTCGAGCCTTCCGCTGCAGGGTCCAGAGCGCACGCGATCGGAGGACACGATTCGTGGCATGACGCTCGCGCTGAAGCAGGCCGGCAACAAAGCGGGGAAGTTCGACGTGAAATTCGTGTCTTTGGATGACTCGACAGCCGAGACCAGGGGGTGGGACTCGTCGGCGGTCATCGCGAACGCGCTGCGGGCGGCGGACGACGGCAGCACCGCCGTATACATCGGTGAGCTCAACTCGGGCGCGAGCGCGCTGTCGATCCCGCTTCTCAGCGGTGCGATGGTGCCACAGATCTCACCGTCCAATACCGCGGTGGGCCTGACCACCGACGAGTCCGGTGCTGACGCGGGCGAGCCGGGCAAGTACTACGTGGGGGGCTTTCGCAACTATGTGCGGCTCGTGCCACGGGACACCATCCAGGGGGGCGCGCTGGCGACCCTCATGCATGACGACGGATGCAAGCGCTCTGCGATCATTCACGACCGCGATCTCTACGGGGAGGGCCTTGCAGCCAACATCAGGCTGTCGATGGAAACGCAGCGTATGCGGCGCGTCCTCGACGAGCCATTCGAGACGCGCTCGCCCACCTACCCCCGCACGCTGGCCAGGCGCCTCGTCCAGCAGCGCGCCGACTGCGTCGTCTTCAGCGGGGGCACCAGGAGCGGGGCCGTCCGGATCTTCAAGGAGTTGGACCGCGCGCTGCCGCAGGCGCGCTTGTATGGCTCAGACGGTGTCGCAGACCGCGCCTTCACAGATGTCAACCGAGGCGGACTGCCTGAGCCCGTCGCCGCTCGGGTGAAGCTGACGGTGCCCGCGCTCGGCCCGGAGGGGTTTGGTGCTGCAGGGAAGACCTTCTTCGCGCGGTTCAGGCAAGAGTATCCGGACCACAAGAACCCCGACCCGTACGCGATCTACGGTTACGAGGCGATGAGCCTGGCGCTCGACGCGATCGAGCGCGCGGGGAGCGCCGACCGCCAGGACATCGTCAAGGCACTCTTTGACACTAAGGATCGCAGCAGCGTCATCGGCAGATACTCGATCGACGAGAACGGCGACACCACGCTGACCGATTACGGCGTGTTCGGGATCCGGGACGGAGCGCCGACGTTCAAGCGCACGATCAAGCCGCGCGCGACTAGTTGATGTGCGATGTGCTCAGCTCAGGAAGGTCGTGAGCGGCTACGCGTCGTCCGGGCCGCTCCTACGGAAGTCAAGAACAAGGTAGGCGGAGTGGGCTGGGTTAAGTAGAACTGCGGGGTGCGTGCTCGATGAGCGCGCGATCGGACGCGGCCCTCATTGCACGCCCGCGGCCGAGCATCTCGCACAGGCGGTCGTGATCAGCCAGTTCAGGGCGTGCGGCGATGAGGACCTCGAGGCGCTCGGCTCGTCCGTTGCCGACCGCGCGCTCGGCCACGACGGTCCGGTTGCGTTGATGCGACACGCCGTCGACTGGCTGCGCCGGGAGCGTGTTGTGCGTCCTGGGCTGAGGGGTGCTCGAGCGACTTGTCGCCCGGGCCCGCCACACGGCGAGCGGGGAGATCCACCGGCGCGCCGGTCCGCTTCGATGGGCAGCAGGGGCGACTGTTTTGCGAACGCCGCGATAAGCGCTGTCACGCGAGCCTGAAGAAGGACCTGATCCACCGGCGCTCATGTCGACCAAGGCGCAGGCGCGGACCGCGTTTGGCTACATCGAGACGTTCTACAACCGTCGCCGGTGCCACTCGACGCTGGGGATGCTCAGCCCGGTCGATTGCGAGGCCCGCCACGCCGTCGCCGTGGCGCTGACCTCGCGCGCGCCCGCCCGCGAAAACTCCACAGCTGTTGCGTAACCCGTGCGGCTTACGCACAGCACGACTACGACAACAACCCCAGTGTGGTGCGCTCCTCTTCGATGCATCAATCGCTCGAACCGCACCCATTCACCGGAATCCATGGTGCTGCGCCTGTCGTAGATCGGAAAGGCGCACGGATCGCGGAGATCGTCGGTCTCGACGTCGACGACGTGCGCCTATCCGTGCGCAAGGGCGTCCTGCGCATCGTCGGCAAGGGCGAGCAGGTCCGCGAGATCCCGATCTACCCCCAGCTGCGCGCCACCCTCCACCGGCTGGATGGACGAACGCCCCGACTGGCACGGCGCCGAGACTGTTTCTCAACCAGCGCGGCGCCCGGCTGTCGGTCAAGGGCGCGCACGACATCATCACCAAGGTCACCACCGCCGCCGGCCTGGAGGACGACACTGTCACCGCCCACGTCCTGCGCCACACCACTCAAGTAACTCGAGTACGACGATCTGAGCCACCGGCACCCCCGTGTGGATCGCTTCGCGTTGAGCGACGCACACGACGTTAGTCCCATATTGGCTGTACTGGTGTGATCCAGTTGACGAGGTTCAGCGCGCCGCGCCGAAACCCGAACTCGCGAGCCATCGCGTCAGTGGAAGCGACGCGTCCGCGGGCTGGCGGTCCCGCGGCACCGTTTGTGTGACGTGGGTCACAGGTTCGGTTTGCCGCACCGATTGACACGGGTTGGCTCCAATGTCCCGCGCGCGGCACCTGCGGAACATTGTGCACATCGCCTGACGATGAACCTTGGTTCACGCGGTCAGGCTGCCCACCGCGGCATCTAAGCCTGAGCCACCGAAACCCGAGCTTGCAAAGGAACGTTCATGCGTATTGCCATCACTGGAGCCTCCGGCGTGCTCGGCGTCCGCTTAACTCACCATCTATGCCGCATTCCCGACATCTCGGTTGTCGGAATCGATCGCCGCTCCACGGCGGCGAGCGACGACAATCTGCTGCTTGGTGACGTACGCGACGAGCGCCTGTTGCGCCTCGCATTCGCCGGATGCGACGCCGTGATCCACGCAGCTGCCGCGCTGCCCAGCGAACGGGCGAGCGAGATCCGCTCCGTCGACGTGGACGGCACGACCGCCGTACTTGCGGCGCGGCGCGCCGCCGGCGTCGAGCAGTTCGTGCACATCTCGTCGGCCGCAGTGTACGGTCTGCCCCGGGTCGTGCCGACGCGCGAGGAGCACCCACGGGTGGGCGTGGACCCGTACAGCCAGGCGAAGATCGAGGCCGAGCTCGCCTGCGAGGCTGCTCGCGTGCGTGGTGAGCAGGTAACGATCCTGCGTCCCAAGACGTTTCTGGGACCGGGGCGTCTGGGCATCTTCGCGATGCTCTTCGACTGGGCGCAGGACGGTCGTGATTTCCCGTTGCTCGGTGCGGGCACCCAGCGCATCCAGATGCTCGACGTCGACGACCTCTGCGACGTCGTCGTGCGCTGCCTGACGGGGCCACAGGACCTCCGAAACGATACGTTCAATGTCGGCGCGCGCCGGTTCGGCACGCTCGCCGAGGACTTCCAGGCCGTCCTGGACGAGGCGGGGCACGGGGGGCGCATCAGGCGGCTGCCGATCCTCGCGGGCGTGCCGGCGCTGCGCGCGCTCGCCGCGTTGCGCCTGTCTCCGGTGTACCGGCGCCTGCTGCACAAGCTGTTGCGCGACTCATATGTCAGCG
>Ga0307502_10000457_pt1 | contig 10635 bp, 7 predicted proteins | sample 16_S_MG_FD_201364 | JGI IMG/M metagenome (GOLD analysis project Ga0307502, IMG submission 201364) | Soil microbial communities from Populus trichocarpa stands in riparian zone in the Pacific Northwest, United States - 16_S | ecosystem: Environmental > Terrestrial > Soil > Riparian zone > Trees... | reverse complement strand
GCGGAACACCTGGGTGAAGACCGCCAGCAGGACGCCGAAGAGCATCAGCGGCCGCGCGAGCGACCACAGGTAGCCGAGCACCGTGCCGAAGTACGTGCGCTTGAACTCCGTGACGGAGATGAGGTAGAGCAGGTCCAGCGCGCGCCGCCAGCCGCCGCCCAGCGCCGAGGGGCCACGTACGTCGCGCAGTTCGAGCGCGGGATCGGTCATGGCGATGGCGCGCGCCGTGGCTCCAGGGCGGCGTCGACGTCGGCGTTGACGGACACGCTCCCGGGCCCCGGCCGCGTCCCGAAGACGACGAAGTCGAGCAGCCGGACCACGTGGAGGGCGAGATCGCCCTGCGCGCGGTTGCGCGAGATCCAGCAGTTGACGAGGTAGCGGCCGGGCAGCAGCGGGTTGTCGATCGTCCCTGCGATCCGCACGCGCTGGCCCGCGGCGATGCGGTTGGGCTCGCCATCGGGCACCGTCAGCGTCCGATTGAAGCCGAAGACGGTCTCGCCGTTGGCGTTGAGGAAGTGGAAGCCGAAGACGGGGTCCTCGAGGTCGTGGCGCGCCTCGAAGACGACGTCCAGGCCGATCGACTCGCCCTGCTCGACGTTCTCGACGCGCGCACCCGCCTCGTTGTGCAGCCCAGCGTCGACGATGCGCACGTTGACGTCGGGGACGCCGCCCGGACCCGCCCCGTTGGTGCGGTCGCCGCCGAAGTTCAGGCGGTAGTAGCGAAGCGCGGCCTCCTCGGCGTCACCGGTGTAGAGCCGCTCGCCGTCGTGGATCAGCATCGCCCGATCGCAGAAGCTCTGCACGGTCGCCATGTCGTGGGTCACGAGCACGAGCGTGCGGCCCTCGCTGCGCTTCTGGCGGAAGACGTCCATGCACTTCTGCGCGAACGACGCGTCACCCACAGCGAGCACCTCGTCGACGAGCATGATGTCGGCGTCGGCCTCGACCATGACCGCGAAGGCGAGCCGGACCATCATGCCCGAGGAGTAGTTCTTCAGCCGCAGGTCGACGAAGTCGCGCAGCTCGGCGAAGTCCAGGACGGAGTCCAGCCGACGCGCCGCCTCGCGGCGCCCCACCCCCATCATCACGCCGTTGAGCACCACGTTCTCGCGCGACGTGAGCTCGGGGTTGAAGCCGACCCCGAGCTCGATGAACGGCGCGAGCCGCCCCGCCATCCGGATCCGCCCGGCGTCGGCGCGATAGATGCTCGACATGATCTTCAGCAGCGTGCTCTTGCCCGAGCCGTTGCGCCCGACGATCCCGAAGAACTCGCCTTTGTGGACCTCGAAGGAGACTCCGCGCAGCGCGCGCAGCTCGCGGTAGTCCCCCTTCGACAACGGATGCAGCGCGCGCTCCTTGAAGCTGTCGACGCGATGCTCGGGGATGCGAAAGGTCTTCTCGACCTCGCGAACCTCGATGACCACCGGCGCCGACATCGTTCGAAGCGTACGCGCCCGTCAGGCGCCGGCCCGCCACCGGCGCAGCCGCTTCTGCTCGAAGCTCAGCGGGTCGGGGAAGGCGGCGTCGCACGGCAGGCGCCCGGGCCTGCGCACCGCCTTGGTGAGCAGCGCCACCACCCAGCGCCACACGATCCCGTGCACGAGCTCGCTCTCGCTGCCCAGCGTCTCGTTGCGCCCGGCCAGCAGGCGCAACGGCCGCGCGACGAGCCACGCGAAGGCCACGGGCGAGCGACCGCTGTCAACGTAGCGCCGCAGCGCGCGGCGCTTGGGCTCGCTGAGCCTTCCCGCGCAGCGCACGAGCAGCGTCTCGGCCTGGACCTCGCGCGGCAGATGGCCCAGGAAGTAGGCCCCGCGACCGCCGCGCAGCAGTCCACGCGGCCCGCGCCGCGCCCGGCCGCCGCTGACCTCGCCGAACACCGCTCCCGCGTGCTGGACGTAGTCGTAGAGCGGGCGATCGACATACGCGATGTCACCCGCGGCCAGCGCGACGAGCCCGATCCAGTGGTCGTGGAACTGCAGGCCGGGCGTGTCCGGGAAGGGCAGCGCCAGCTCCGCCACCTCGCGGCGGAAGAGGGTGGCGGCGCCGGTGATCGAGTTCGCGATCAGCAGCGACGCGAGGTTCGTGTGGTTGTTGCGCCGGCCGCGCCAAAGGGTCTCGCTGCGCACGTGCCCGTCGACGTCGACCAGGCGCTGGTCGGAGTACACGAGCTGGGCGCCGCCGAGCGCCTGGCGCAGGACCTCGAGCTTCTCCGGGCGCCAGCGGTCGTCCTGATCGCACAGCGCCAGCAGCCGCGCCTCCTCGGGCGCCATCCTCAGCGCGCGCTCGAAGTTGCGATAGAAGCCCAGCCGGCGCTCCGAGCGCGAGACGACGAAGCGCTCGTCGCCCGCGATGACCTCGTTGAGCGCCGCGAAGCGCTCGGGGCTCGAGCAGTCGTCGCTGATCACGCACTGCCAGCGCCGATCGGTCTGCGCGCGCAGCGACTCGACCTGGACCCGGAACAGATCCATATCGGGGTCGTAGGTCGCCATGCAGACCGCGATGACGTCCGCGTCGGCAGGGCTTTCGCGGCGCGGCGCCGGCTCGCGCTCGGCGACCGCGATCCGTCCCAGCGGCGCCACGTGCTCGCTGCCGTCGGCCAGCCGTGCCGCTAGCGACAATTCGACCGTCCCCGGGCGGTCGCGCGCCGTAACGGGGACCGTCCCCCAGAAGCCGCTGCGAAACGCCCGCGGCTCGGAGGCGAAGAGATCGGGGCGCGGCATGCCCGCGGCGTCCGGTCGGTGGCGCTCGCCGTCGACGAGGAGCTCGAGGCTCGTGACGGTCTCGTTGCGGTGAAAGCACGTCCCGCAGCAGAACACGCCCGTCGCGACGCCGACCGGCAGCGACGCGGGGAGCGGGCTCTCGAGATTGGCCACAAGATCGGCGCTCACCAGCGTGGGAACCTATCCTTGCGGCGACCATGAGGGCCGCTTCCCCCAACGACCCCGCGCCGATGATGGACGCGCAGGCCCACTTGGCGGGCGCCAGGGAGCCGCGCGCGGCCGGCGCGGCGGCGGACGTCGAGGCCCTGCGCGCCGCCTATCTCGACCTGCTCAAGCTGTGCCTGTGCGACCTGGCGGGAACCAGCACGGTGTCCGTCGGCGCGATGGCGGACGGCACCGTGATGTCGCGCGAGCTGCGCGGCGACGGCCTGCGCCTGCGCGCGGCCGGAATGGACTGGCCGCTGCAGGGACTGACGATGGTCGGCCTCGGCCGCCTCGACGATCTCCAATCCTGCGTGGAGTCGGTGGTCGCCGATGGCGTCGAGGGCGACCTGATCGAAGCGGGCGCGTGGCGGGGCGGGGCGTCGATCCTCATGCGCGCGACTCTCGACGCGCTGGGCGACGAGCGCACGGTGTGGGTGGCCGATTCCTTCGCGGGCTTCCCCGAAGCCGACGCTCCGGACGACGGCTCGCTCGATCTGCGCGACTTCGACTTCCTGGCGGCTCCGCTCGAGGACGTGCGCGCCAGCTTCGCGCGCCTGGGCTACGAGGACGGCGTGCGCTTCGTGCCCGGGTTCTTCGAGCAGACGCTGCCCCCGCTGGCCGACCACCGCTGGGCCATCGTCCGCCTCGACGCCGACACGTACGAGGCGACGCGGCTGGCACTGCGCTGCCTCTACCCCGGTCTCAGCGTCGGCGGTCACCTGATCCTCGACGACTACGGCTCCTTCGAGGGCTGCCGGCGGGCGGTCGAGGAGTTCCGCGCCGACCATGGGATCGCCGAGCCGATCGAGGTGGTCGACTCGACGTGCGCGCGCTGGCGGCGCGAGAGCGCGGCACCGATCGAGGTGGCGCCGGTGCGCGCTGCCGAGGCGGGCACGCCGCGCGCGGCCAACCCGCGGCCCCCGGCACACGTGCCCAGCGCGCGCGAGCTCGAGCTGGCACGCGAGGTGGCCGCCCTGCGCGAGCGCCTGGCCGCTGCGGAGGCGCAGATCGGCGCCCGGGCATGGCTGCGGCGCCGGCTCGGACGGGGCGCGCGACGATGATCGTCTTCGCCTCGTCGATCACCGAGCCCGACACCTACAAGCGCTGCGCGGAGCGCGGGATCCAGGTCGCCACGGCCGGAGCGGGCGGGGCCGACATCGAGGTCATGCCCCACTCGGCGGCGGGCTCGCTGTTTCGTTCCTACAACCTCATCCTCGACACGCTCGCCGAGCGCGACGACCTCGAGGCGCTCGTGCTCGTCCACCAGGACGCCGAGATCGCCGACCCCGGTTTCGTCGCCAAGCTCCGGCAGGCGCTGAGCGATCCGGAGGTCGGCGTCGTCGGCTGCGTGGGCGCGATCGGGGTGCGCAGCATCGCCTGGTGGGAGGGATCGGTGACCTGGGCGTCCTTCGTGCACCGCTACCGCGAGCTGGGCGGCGGCGAGCTGCCGGCCTTCGCGTGGAACGGCAGCGAGATGCCCGCGTACGCGCGCACCGGCGAGGTCGACACGGTCGACGGCTTCGTGTTGGGCCTGTCGCCGTGGACGGTGCGCAACATGCGCTTCGACGAGTCGCTGGGAGCGCTGCACGGCTACGACTTCGACTTCTGCCTGCAGGTCCGCGACGCGGGACACAAGGTCGTCACCGCCGACTTCAAGGTCATCCACCACCACTCCCTGGAGCTCATCGGCAACCCGGAGACCTGGATCGAGGCCCACATGCGGGTGGCCGAGAAGTGGGACGGGCGCATGCCGAACGTCGGCGTCGTGGCGGGAACGTGGAAGGAGCGCGCCCGGCGCGCCGAGGCCGAGGCCGCCGCCGCGCGGGCCCAGGCGGTCTCGATTCAGCTGCAGTCCGACGCGCGCCTGAAGGAGATCACCGAGAGCACCGGCTGGCGGCTCACCGAGCCCCTGCGCCGGATCAACGCGGCGCGCCGGCGGCTGCGGCGCCGCGCGGCGGGCTAGGGCTCGTCCCCGAGGGCCCGGCGGACGTCCTCGCGCGAGACGATCGAGGTGTCCGTCGCGATCCCTGCGCGGTGGCGCAGGCGCGAGAGACGCTCGGCGAGCGCGAAGGCGCGTGACTCGAGCAGCCGCCGCAGGACCGCCTCCTGGCGGCCGGCGCGATAGTTGGCGCGCAGCGTCGAGGTGAGGTGCAGGACGCGGTTGGCCTCGAGGCGCTCGAGCAGCGGATTGCGATCCCACGGCTCGAGGGTGTCGCCCAGCTCGTCGGCCCATGGCGCGTCGGTGTCCCAGACGACGCCGAGCCCGAAGAAGGCGGGCACGATCGCCAGGCGCAGGCCGCCGTGGCCCTCGACGAAGTCTTCGACCGCGGTCAGCACCCCGTTGCGCGGACCGCCCTCCCGCGCCGCCGGCCACCGGTAGGGCAGCCCACCCGTGCGCACGCCCGGCTCGCCGGGGAACAGGTTGCCGCCCTCGATCGTCGGCTGGCGGTGCTCGGCCGGGATCAGGTCCGGGGCGAAGTAGTCGTCGCGGCGCCCGTGCGGCCAGCAGACGTCGTGGAAGAGCAGCAGCGGCAGCGTCGCGCCCTGTGCCCGCTCCCCGATGATCCGCAGCTCCTCGCTGACGGTGAAGTAGTTGTGGTCGCCGTCGATGATCGCCGCGTCGGGGACCGGGATCGTCTTGAGCGCCTCGTGGCTCGTGGCACGCACCAGCTCGAGGTCGGCGCGGCTCTCGTCGAGGGCGATGAGCTCCTTCTGCGGCGACGGGTCGATGGCCCACACGCGCGCGCCGGTCGTGGCCGCCCAGTCGAGCAGGAGCCCGGTCAGGTCGCCCGCGTAAGCGCCGACTTCGACCACCGACTTGGCCTGCGCGGCGTCGAGGCAGGCGATCAGCATCTCGGCGTCGTTGAGCAGCGACGCGCCCCAGTGAGCTGGTTCGTTCGCGTAGGGGTCGAAGTCGAGTGCGAGCCGGCGCATGAGGGCGCGGCAGTCTATCGGCGCGTGCACAACGTCACGCGACGCGCGGGTGTGAAACGCACGTGCCACGCGTCCGCCGCCAGGTCGGGAGCGATCCGCAGCGCGGCCGAGGCCCCGGACGCGACGCCTCCGACCGGCTGGAAGTCGTCGCCGAAGCGCCTGACGCCAACGATGACCGGACCACCGTCGGCCTGGAGCCAAACCCCGGCCGCCGGCAACGTGATGTCGACGTCATGGGGAGCACCCGTAGCGCCGACGGTGTCCGCAGCGAAGACCGAGCATGCTCGGTCACCTTGGCTGACCAGCCCGCCGGTAGCGCGTTCGACCCGAAGACGCTCACCGCCGCCCGGCTGGCGAGCGCTGCGGGCCAGAGCAACGCGATGGATCGCGATCAGTTGGGCATCGGCCACCCGGCGCGCCGGCGCGGACATCGTCAACAGCTCGGTAGGCGACGCGGCCGGCGATCCGAGCGACCGTTCGGCGGAGAAGTACGGCCCCGCCTTCACGATGACCAGCGGGTAACCGGGCAATCCCGTCGCGACCGTGTCTGCCCTGGCCAGCGGCCGGGCAAGCTCCAGCGCGCCGAGGTCGGCCGTGGTGCCTTGCGCCGACGCGCGCAGATACCCGCTCCCGTCGCGGAAGGCGCCGATGTTGGACACGATCGCGGCGGCGGCTGCGACGGCGATCAGTGCTCGGATTCGCCCGGACACCTCGACCCCGCGCGCAAGCTCGACGCCCAGCAGGACGACGAAGACCCCGCCCACGTACAGATAGCGGTTCGAGTAAGGAGCCGAGAGAGTCGCGCGGTTCAGCGCCGTGAGGACCCAGAACGACGTGATGACCGTCACCAACGACAGCACGCGCACTGGGACCGGCCTCATGCGCGCGAGCCGCCAGGCGAGCAGCACGGACAGCCCGACCAGGAGCGGACGGCCCCAGTCCAGCAACGTGCCGGTGTCGTCGAGTGCCACCGGGCCGGCGAGACCAGCCAGCGCCGCGGTGACCGCGGCCGCCGCGTCCGCCACATAGGCCGGCGCCAAGAGGAAGTTGTGCCGTGTGAAGCCTCCCGTGTCGTGATACGGCACCCACCACACCGCGTAGAGCGCGAGGGGAACCGCGACCACCCATGCGTCGCGCCATCGGCGACGGCCCAGCCAAAGCTCGACGAGTATCCCCAGCGCGATGGGAATCCCCAGGCTGGAACTGGCCAGGGACAGCGTCAGCAACGCACAGAGGCAGGCGTCGCCGATGCGGTCGGCGCGGTCGCATGCCAGCAGGCAGCCGACGCCCGCAGCGAGCGATATGAGCCACCCGAGCTGGAAGGGCCACAGCACGTCGGGCCAACCCGGGCCGAAAGAGAGCAGGAGCGTCGCCGCGAGAAGAGCGCCTATGCCTCCTACGCGCCGGCGGGCATAGGCGAATATCAACGTGACGCACACGAGATGCGCCGCGATGGCAATGACGCAATAGGGCGCATGGTGCTCGAGGCCGGCGGTGGCGAAGAGCAGCTTGTAGATCGCGACGCCGACCAGCGACAGGTGCCCGTTGTGAGGTCGCAGGAAGGTGTCGACATCGGCGCCCCGCCGATCCAGGATCCAGCTCCAGTCGTCCAGCCAGAAGGTCGTCCCGCGGGTCTCGCGCAGAAGGAACGCACCGCCGAGGACGAGCAGCCCGGTGAGCGCGATCCAAGCACGCCGCTCCAGGGTCGCCACTATCGGCGCCTCAGGGTGAGCATCACCTGGTACAGGTCGCCGAGGAGCACGTCGACGTCGAGCAGCTCGAACATGCCCGACCAGCGCTCGCGGACGTAGGGCAGCGTGATCACGGCCTCCCCGTAGGTCATCTCACCGCCCTCGTACTGCGGGTGGCTGCTCTCGGCGGGGTGGGCGACGAAGAGGTGACGGGGCTCGCGCAGGCGCGCGTCCGGGTCGGGGCCGAGCGACTCGAGCGCGGGGCGCATGAGCGGCGACAGCCGCAGGTAGCTCGGCGGGCGCACGGTGACCACCAGGATCGCTCCGGGCCGCAGCGCTCCGTGCAGCGCCCGCAGCGAGCGCTCGTGCGCCGTCTCGGAGAGGTGGGTGAAGACCGAGAACGCGAAGGCGAGGTCGAACGGCTCCTCGAAGGGCAACCGCTCGGGCAGGAACTCGCTGCGCGCGAGCGTCGCCGGCACGCGGGCCTCCCGGCAGACGTCGAGGATCTGCTCGACCGGATCGCACCCGTAGAGGCGCCCGGGCGCGACGTCGCGCGCCAGCAGGCGGGTCAGCCGGCCCCAGCCACAGCCGAAGTCCACGACGCGGGCGTCGGCCAGGGCGCAGTCGCCGTGGCGCTCGAAGCGGCGGCGCAGGCGGTCGTAGAACGCCGCGCTCTGGGCGGCCAGCGCGACGCCGCTGGTGCCGTTCCACAGCTCCTGCAGCGCACTGTCGGGCACGCTGGGAAGCAGGGCGCGGATGTTGGGATAGGCGTCGTACTCCTGGGTGAGCAGCAGAGCCCAGACGTCGGCGTCGAGATCGGCGAAGAGCGCGAAGCACTCCGGTCCGCCGCCGGCGCAGGCCGCGTCGATGGCCGTCAGCCGATCGCCGTAGAGGTGCTCGAGCCAGGCGTCGAGCCGATCCGGTGCGAGGCTCGCCGGCCGGCTGCGTCCCGCCCGCAGCAGGCGTCCGATCCGCATGGCGGCAGGCTATCGGCGGTGTAGGGTGCCCCGGCGATCCGCGTGACCGCAGCCGGCGACCTGCACGTCCATCTCGACGCTCCCCTCCCTGCCGAGCTGGCGGTCGGCGCCGGCACGGCGTTGTTCATCGCGGGCTGGTGCCATCACCCCGGCTCGGCGATCCGCTCGCTGCAGATCATGGTCGACGGCGAGCCCCAGCCCGTGACCGCCCATGGGATGCCGCGCATCGACGTCCTGCACGCGGTCGGCGAGCCGCACGCCTATGCGAGCGGCTTCTGGGGCGTGGCACGCGTGGGCGCGGTCCCCTGCGAGCTGCTGCTGCGCGCCGAGCTCGAGGGCGGCGGCACCACGGTCGCGCCGCTGGCGCGCATCGCCGCGGCGCAGGCGCCCGCGCCGGCCGAGCTGCGTGCCCCGGCGCCCGACGACGGACCGCTGGTCGCCGTCTGCATGGCCACCTACGAGCCACCGCTCGACCTGCTCGCGCGCCAGCTCGACTCGATTCGCGCCCAGCGCCATCGCAACTGGGTGTGCGTCATCAGCGACGACTGCTCGGATCCCGCGCGCTTCGCCGCGATCGAGGCGGCCGTCGCCGGCGACGAGCGCTTCGTCGTCTCGCGCTCGCCGGTGCGGCTCGGCTTCTACCGCAACTTTGAGCGCGCGCTCACCCTGGCGCCGGCCGCCGCGCAGTACGTCGCGATGGCCGACCAGGACGACGCCTGGTATCCCGAGAAGCTCGAGACGTTGCTGGCCGAGCTCGGCGATGCGCAGCTCGTCTACAGCGACGCGCGGATCGTGGATCGGGGCGGCGCGCTGATCGCCGAGACCTATTGGGAGCACCGGCGCAACAACCACTCCGATCTGCTCTCGCTGCTGGTCGCCAACAGCGTCACCGGCGCGGCCTCGCTCTTCCCGCGAGCGCTGCTCGACGACGCGTTGCCCTTCCCGCCGGCCCAGTTCACGCACTTCCACGACCACTGGGTCGCGCTCACCGCGCTCTCGCTCGGTGACATCGCGTTCGTCGACCGCCCGCTCTACGACTACGTGCAGCACGGCGATGCCTCGCTCGGCCACGCGGCGGCGAACCGGATCACGGCCCTGCGCGACCGCCTCGGCCGGCTGCGTCGCGATCCGCGCGAGCGCGTGCGGATGTGGCGGATGCACTACTTCGTCGACGTCGCGCGGCTCGTGCAGTTCGCCACCGTGCTGTGCCTGCGGTGCGGCGACCGGATGACGAAGCCCAAGCGGCAGGTCCTCGAGCGTTTCATGGCCGCCGACCGCTCGCTGCCCGCGCTCGGCCGCCTGTGGGCGCGCGGAGCGCGCGAGCTCCTGCGCCGGCGGCCCGAGACGCTGGGGGCCGAATGGACGCTGGGCTACGCGTTCGCCTGGCGCCGCGCGGTCGCCGCGACGGCCGGCGAGCGCCCGCGGGGGCTGCTGCGCCTCGACGCACTACCCCCCACGCGCCTGGCCCCGCGCCCGGGCCGGCGCGGCCCCGAAGGCTCGCCGCGGGTGATCGCCGAGAAGGTCGCGCCGCTCGAGCTGTCGATGCGAGACGACGCGCCGCAGCGGGTCAACCTGCTCATCCCCACCATCGATCTCGAGCACTTCTTCGGCGGCTACATCGCGAAGTTCAACCTCGCCCGGCGCCTGGCCGAGCGCGGGCTGAGGGTACGGATCGTCACCGTCGATCCGGTGCCACCGCTGCCGCGCGACTGGATGGCGCGCCTGGAGTCCTACGAGGGGCTGGCCGGCCTCTTCGACCGCGTCGAGGTGGTGTTCGCCCGCGAGAGCCAGGGCCTCGAGGTCAGCCGCGCGGACCGCTTCATAGCGACCACGTGGTGGAGCGCGCACGTCGCGGCGCACGCGGCGCGCGCGCTCGGCGGCGAGCGCTTCCTCTACCTCATCCAGGAGTACGAGCCCTTCACCTTCCAGATGGGCACCTACGCGGCGCTGGCGCGCCAGTCCTACGGGTTTCCGCACTTCGCGCTGTTCTCGACCGAGCTGCTGCGCGACTACTTTCGCCGTCACGCGATCGGCGTCTACGCGGACGGCGCCCAGGCCGGGGATCGCGCATCGGCCGCGTTCGAGAACGCCATCACGGCCATCGATCCA
>Ga0307502_10000456_pt1 | contig 10645 bp, 9 predicted proteins | sample 16_S_MG_FD_201364 | JGI IMG/M metagenome (GOLD analysis project Ga0307502, IMG submission 201364) | Soil microbial communities from Populus trichocarpa stands in riparian zone in the Pacific Northwest, United States - 16_S | ecosystem: Environmental > Terrestrial > Soil > Riparian zone > Trees... | reverse complement strand
GCGGTAGAGCCGAAGGCGGGCCGTGCCGGTGACGCGGTCGGGGGTCCATTCGCCGATGCCGGCGCGTACCGACGCCCGGGAGAACACGCCCAGCCCGCGCTCCAGACCCGCTTCCTCCACCAGCCCCGCCCTCGCCTCGATGTACACCGCCTGCACGATGTTCGGTGTCGCGGTCGAGTCGAACGCCACGATCGACAGTTCCGGGCGGACCGCCAGGTTCGTCGAGTGCTTGGACTCCGGCGACGAAACCCAGTACAGCTCCCGATAGTCCTCCGTCGCGAACCACACCGGGGTGGCCCATGGGGCGCCGGTCTCGTCCGCGGTGGCCAGTGTCATGAAGGACTGCGCGTCGATGATCGCGCGTGCGATGTCTGCCCCGGTCATGGGCGCAGGCTACCGGGCCGCACCGCGAAATTCCGGCGCTGCGAAAAATCGTCGGCCAAGATCGTGCGTGGGGTTCGTGGCGGGGCTATCTTGATCGTGCTGAACCCCCGTCCCTGCTTACCTAGGGGTGTTTCCATGGTCATCGCCGACTATCAGCAGGACTACAGCCCTGTCGCGGACTCGTTGGGGCTCTCCTCCCTCATCGCCATCATCCCCTTGCTCGTCTTGTTCGTCCTGCTCGGTGTGGTCCGGATGAGAGCCTGGCTCTCATCGCTGATCGCCGTCGCCGTTGCCGTCGTCCTGGCCGTCTGGGTGTACTCCATGCCGGTCCTCGACGCGCTCAACAGCGGCCTCTGGGGCGCCGCGTTCGGGTTCTTCCCGATCATGTGGATCGTCATCAACGCCATCTGGGTCTACAACCTCACCGTCGACACCGGCCACTTCGACGTGCTCCGCCGGTCCTTCGTCTCCATCAGCGACGACCAGCGGGTCCAGGCGATCATCGTCGCCTTCTGTTTCGGGGCGCTGATGGAGGCCCTGGCCGGGTTCGGCACACCGGTCGCGATCACCTCGGTCATGTTGATCGCCTTGGGTTTCCGGCCCATCAAGGCCGCCGCGCTCGCCCTCGTGGCCAACACCGCGCCGGTGGCGTTCGGGGCGCTCGCCACGCCGATCGTCACGCTCGCCGGTGTCACCGATCTGCCGCTCGACGATCTCGGCGCCATGGTCGGGCGTCAGACCCCGGTGCTGTCGGTCGTCGTGCCGCTGGCCCTGGTGTTCATTGTGGACGGACGCCGCGGGGTCCGGCAGATGTGGCCGACCGCCCTGGTGTGCGGCGTCGTGTTCGGCGTCTTCCAGTTCCTGGCCTCGAACTACTGGTCCATCCCGCTCGCCGACATCGTCGCCGCGCTCGCGTCGGCGCTCGCGGTGCTGCTGTTCACCCGGGTGTGGCACCCGGCCGAGAGCTACACGGAGAACACCGAGACCGGCGGCGGTGGCGCCACCAAGGTCGAGACCAGGACCGACAGCCGGGTCGAGGTGTTCCGCGCCTACGCCCCCTACCTGGTGATCATCGCCGTGTTCGTGCTGGCCACCCGCATACCGGCGATCACGGGCAAACCACCGACCAAACCGGGCCAGTCCGGCACCGGCCTCGAGGCGGTGACACAGATCATCAACTGGCCCGGCCTGCACATCTTCAACGACGCGGGCGACAAGGTCGCGACCACGTTCAAGCTCAACTACCTGTCCACACCCGGCACGTTGCTGCTGATCGCGGGCCTGTTGACGCTGCCGATCCTGCGGGTGAGCGCCGGCCGGGCGCTGCGGGCGTACGGCAAGACGCTGGACCAGCTGAAGTTCGCGATCCTGACCGTGATGCTCGTGCTGGCACTGGGTTTCATCATGAACCAGTCCGGCGAGACCACCACGCTCGGCCTCTGGGTCGCCGGCGCGGGCGCCGCGTTCGCGTTCCTGTCGCCGATCCTCGGCTGGCTGGGCGTGGCCGTCACCGGGTCGGACACCTCGTCCAACTCGCTGTTCGGTCTCCTACAGGTGACCGCGGCGGATCACGCGAACCTGTCCGCCACGCTGATGGCGGCGGCCAACTCCTCCGGCGGCGTGCTCGGCAAGATGATCTCGCCACAGAACCTGGCGATCGCCGCGTCCGCGGTCGGCATGCAGGGCAAGGAAGGCGACCTGTTCCGCCGGGTGCTGGGCTGGAGCCTGATCTTCCTGCTGTTCATGTGCGTGCTGGTGTTCCTGCAGAGCACGCCGGTGCTGAACTGGATGGTCGTGCACTGACTCCTGGCATCATGGCGCGCGTGTGCGCGTATGTGCTGGTAGCAGAGGACGATCCGAAGCAGGCCGAGCTGGTGCGCCGGTACCTGTGCCGCGAGGAGCACACGGTGCGCGTCGTGGGCGACGGGCGGTCGGCGATCGACGAGGTCCGGCGCAACCGGCCCGACCTGCTGGTGCTGGACGTGATGATGCCCGGCGTCGACGGCCTGGACGTGTGCCGGGTGCTGCGCCGCGAGTACGACCTGCCCGTGCTGATGGTGACCGCACGGGCAGGCGCCGACGACAAGCTGCTCGGCTTCGACCTCGGCGCGGACGACTACCTCACCAAGCCCTACGACCCGCGTGAGCTGATGGCCCGGGTGCGGTCACTGCTGCGCCGCGCCGCCGGACCGGCCGACGCACGGCTGCGCATCGGCGACCTGGTGCTCGACCCCGTGCGGCACGAGGTGCGGATCCGCGACCGGCAGGTCCCGTGCACACCCGCCGAGTTCCGGCTCCTCGCCACCCTCGTCGCGGCGCCGGACCAGGTGTTCAGCCGCGGCCAGCTCGTCGAGCAGGCCTACGGGCTCGACGGCCACATCACCGAGCGGACCATCGACGTGCACGTCATGAACCTGCGCAGGAAGATCGAGGCCGACCCGCGCGACCCCGAGTACCTGCGCACGGTCTACGGCGTCGGCTACAAGGTCACCGATGGCCGGCGACTCTGAGCCGCACTGGCGGCACGGGCTGCGTGCCCGGCTGCTCGCCGGGACGGTGCTCGTGGCCATGTGCTCGATCGGCGCGACCGCATGGCTCTCCGTGCAGAGCACGACCGGCACGATCCAGGCCCAGCAGGGCCAGAACCGGGCCAGCGTCGCACGGATCTACGACGGTGTGCTCGCCTACGCCGCGACCCACCCCAGCTGGGACGGCGTCGCGCCGGTCCTCGCGAACCTGAGCCGCGCGACCGGGCTGCGGATCGGCCTCACCACCGGCAACCGGGTGCCGATCGCCGGCGCGTTCGGGCCGGACGACCCGCCGCTGCCGGCCAAACCGGCCGCAGTGGCCGACCCGCTCGCGGTCGACGTGACGCTGGACCCGCGCGTCCCGGACGACCGGATCGACACCCGCGCCGTCGGTCCGCTCCGCCTGCTCCCCGAAGAGGCCGCCGGCGTCCGGGAACAGGCCGAGACGGCAGCGAACTGCATACGTGCCAAGGGGTCCACCGCCACCGTCGTCGAGACGGCGACCGGCCGGTCGTTCGTCCGCTCCCCCGGCGCCGCCGACCGTGACTGCTCCCGCGAGGGCGTCGTCGAGGGCTCCCTGGTGGTGAAGGCGACGCTCACCGAGGAGCAGGCGCTGCTGATCCTCAACGACTACCTGGGCACCTGCCTCAAGGACCGGGCCATGAACGCCTCCGAGGTGCGGCTCACCGCGTCCGGTGGCTTCGAGGCCACGGCCCCGGACGTGGACCAGCAGGCCTTCTTCGACTGCCTCAGCTGGAGCCGGCACCTGCTGCTGACCCCGTACGTGACCCCGGCGGCGCTGCTGTTCGTCAACGCGCCGGCCGAGCCGGCGGTGGTCGGGCTCCCCGCGGCCGGGACCCAGCGGATCGTCATCGCCGCGGCGATCGTGCTTGTCCTCACCGTCGGGATCAGCATGCTCCTCGCCGGCCCCGTGCTGCGGCCACTGCGTGCGGTGACCGCGGCGACCAAGCGGATGCGGGCCGGCGACCGGTCCGCGCGGGCGGAGGTGCGGACCCGCTGGGAGGTCGCCGAGCTGGCGGCGGCGTTCAACCAGATGTCCGAGCACCTCGCGCGGGTCGAGCAGCAGCGCACGGACCTGGTCAACGACGTCTCCCACGAGCTGCGCACACCGCTGGGCAACATCCGCGGCTGGCTGGTCGCCGCGCAGGACGGCGTCGCGGACCTGGACACAGCACTCGTCGAGTCGCTGCTGGAGGAGACCCTCGTGCTCCAGCACCTCGTCGACGACCTGCAGGACCTGGCCGCGGCCGACGCAGGCGAACTGCGGCTGCGACCGGAACCCGTCGACGCCGCCGAGCTGCTCAACCAGATCGCCGCTTCCGCACAGGCCACTGTGGTCACCAGCGGCGACCTGCGGCTGCGGGCCGACCCGGTGCGGCTGCGGCAGGCGGTCGGCAACCTGGTCGCCAACGCCGTCCGGCACACCCCACCCGACGGCGAGATCACGCTGCGCGCCCACCGCGCCGGCGACGAGGTGGTCATCGAGGTCGCCGACACCGGCAGCGGCATCGCGCCAGAGGACCTGCCGCACGTGTTCAACCGCTTCTGGCGCGCGGACCGCTCCCGCAGCCGCGCCACCGGCGGCCGCGGCCTCGGGCTGGCCATCGCCCGGCAGCTCGTGGAGGCACACGGTGGCACCGTGTCCGTGGCCAGCACGCTCGGCGCCGGGACGACGTTCACGCTGCGGCTGCCCGGCACGATATGAAGGAACCCGAACAAGTCCCCAAGAGGATCTTCACACCGGCGGGCCACCCTTGGGCCACATGAACCCAGTCCTGCGTGTCGTCGGGCTCGCCTGCCTGGCCGTACTGGCCGGCTGCTCGACGCCACCCCAACCGGATGACCACGTCGCGACCCTGGAGACCACCGGGTCGGTCCCGACGAGTGTGACCGTCTCGAGCACGCCACCGGCCGCGAGCCGCCCGAGGGAGCGGCTCGACATGACCAACGACGAGATCAACGAGATGTACGAGACGTACAACCAGTGCCTCGGCGAGCACGGTCTTCCGAAGGGCAAGCCCACCGGCGGCGACGGCGCCGGGCCCGTACAGGAGCAGCGACCCGATCCGGGGGACGAGGCCGCCGCGGAGGCCGCGTGCATCGGCCAGAAACCGTTGCCGCCCTGGGAGTACGACATCGCGAACCCCGAGTCCGCGGACTTCGTGCACGCGGTCGTGCAGTGCCTGCGGGACAAGGGCGTGAAGTACGTCGACGAGGAGCCGGCCACGCCCGGTGAGGACCGGCGGGTGCTCTCGTTCGGCGGCCCGAACAACGACTCGGAGTCCATCACCAAGGGCCTCAACCTGGTCGGCACGTGTGAGAAGGAGCAGGCGCACAAGTGAGCGGAGCTCGCGGAGCGAACCAGCAAGCACTGCGACCAGCGACCGCCCACTCGGAGCCTGCGAGGAGTGGGCGAGGCGCGGTTGCGCGACGGTGGTTGCTGCCCGTTCTCGCTGCCGTGCTCGTGTTGGGTGCCGCGGGTGTGTTCGCGTACAGCAGGCTTTCCGAGCCCCCGGTCGATCCCGGGCCGACTCGGCCGGCAGCGGCGGACACCGTCGCGGTGCGGCGGACGGACCTCGTCACGTCGGTCACGATCAGCGGCACGCTCGGCTTCGGTCCACCGACGACGCTGACCGGCCGCAAACCGGGCACGCTGACCTGGCTGCCGGCGATCGGCACGGTCGTCGACCGCGGGGACAAGCTGTACGCGGTGGACGCGCAGCCCGTGCCGCTGCTGTTCGGCGACACGCCCCTGTACCGGCGGCTGGAGCTGGGGATGCCGCCCGGACCGGACGTGCGGGAGCTGATCGCGAACCTGCGCACGCTCGGCTACCGCAACCCCGGCCGCGGCGACGCGTTCACCGAAGGCACGCAGAACGCCGTGAAGCGGTGGCAGAAGACCAGCGGACTGGCGGAGACCGGGGCACTGGACGCCGGCGACGCGGTGGTACTGCCCGGGAAGGTGCGGATCGACTCGGTGACCGCGCAGCCGGGCGCGCCGGCTGACGCGGCACTGTTCGGGTACACCTCGGTCGAACGGTCGGTGTCCGCCGTGCTGGACCCGCAGCAGATCGACGTCGCGGTGGTCACGCCAGGCAGCAAGGTCACGCTCGTCCTGCCCGACGGCACCGAGACCGCCGGCACGGTCGGCGGCGTCACGACCCAGGCGGCATCCGGTGAGGACCAGCCGACCCAGGTCGCGAACATCGCGATCGACGACCAGAACACGGTCCCCGCCGACTCGGGACCGGTGCAGGTGCGAGTGGTCACCGAGACCCGGTCCGGCGTGCTCGCCGTACCGGTCACGGCGTTGCTGGCGCTGGGCGAGGGCGGGTACGCGCTGCAGGTCGTGTCCGGTGGGAAGACGCGGCTGCTCGGGGTGCGGACCGGGCTGTTCGCCGGCGAGCTCGTGGAGGTCAGCGGCGACGGGCTCGCCGACGGCATGCGTGTGGTGCGGGCGTCGTGACCCCGGTGCTGGCCGTCCGGCATGCGAGCAAGGTGTTCCCGGGCGGGGTGCGTGCGCTCGACGACGTGTCGCTGACCGTCGGGCCCGGTGAGCTGCTGGCCATCGTGGGACCGTCGGGCTCGGGCAAGTCGACACTGCTGCACCTGATGGGCACGCTAGACCGGCCCACCAGCGGAACGGTGGAGATCGACGGGCTGGCGGTGTCGACGCTGCCCGACCGGCGGCTGTCGGCGTTGCGGGCGCGGCGGATCGGGTTGGTGTTCCAGCAGTTCCACCTCGCCGAAGGCCTGACGGCCGTGGAGAACGTGGCCACCGGGCTGCTGTACGCAGGCGTGCCGCGCCGGCAGCGTCGCGGGCTGGCCGAGGCGGCGTTGACGCGGGTGGGGTTGGGTGAACGGCTCACACACCGGCCACAACAGCTGTCAGGCGGCGAACGCCAGCGGGTCGCGATCGCGCGGGCACTGGTCAACGCGCCGGCGATCGTCCTCGCCGACGAACCAACCGGGGCACTGGACACGACGACCGGCCGGAACGTGCTGGCGCTGCTGATGGAACTGAACCGCGCCGGCACCACGATCGCCGTGATCACCCACGACCGCGAGATCGCGGCGGCACTCCCCCGCCAAGTCGAGCTCCGCGACGGCCGCATCCGCGCGGACACCCATTCCCTCCAAGGAGTTCTCCCATGACCGACGAGTCCCGGCCGGTACGGCTCAGCCCCGTCGACCTGCTCGGGCTCGGCCTCGTCGGGCTGCGGACACGACCCCTGCGCGCCATCCTCGCCGCGCTCGGCATCGCGATCGGGATCGCCACCATGGTCGTCGTCGTGGGAATTCCGGCGTCCAGCCAGCGGGCCCTCGACCACCAGCTGTCCGCGCTCGGCACCAACCTCCTGCAGGCGTCGGCCACCTTCGACCAGGTCACACAGAAACTCGCACCCGTGCCCGAGGACGCGGCCGCCATGGCCGCACGCATCGGACCCGTACAACAGACCAGCGCCGTCGCCAACACACACGCCAAGGTCCGGCGCTCCGACCGCATCCCGCCAGAACAGTCCTCCGGGCTGACCGTCCTCGCCACACAGAGTGACCTGCTGCCGGCCATCGGCGCACGACTCACCTCCGGGCGCTTCCTCACCCAGGGCCTGCCAGTCGTCGTGCTCGGCGACAAGGCCGCCACCCGCCTCGGCATCACCGAGGTGAGACAGGGTGAGCCGGCACCGACCGTCTGGCTCGGCAACAGGTGGTTCACCGTCGTCGGCGTGCTCGCGCCGGTCCCACTCGCGCCGGACATCGAGCGGGCCGTGCTCGTCGGCTGGTCCGCCGCACGCACCTGGCTCGCCTTCGACGGCCACCCCACCGTCGTGTACGTGCGGGCACAGGAACCGCAGCTGGAAGCCGTCCGATCGGTACTCGCCGCGACCGTGTTCCCGGAGAACCCGGCACGGATCGAGGTCAGCCGGCCCTCCGACGCCCTCGCCGCCAAACGCATCGCCGAGAGCACGTTCTCCAGCCTCTTCCTCGGACTCGCCGGGGTCGCGCTGCTCGTCGGCGGGGTCGGCGTCGCCAACACGATGGTCATCTCGGTACTCGAACGCAAGCGCGAAATCGGGCTCCGCCGAGCCCTCGGCGCCACGAAAGGGCAGGTCCGGGTGCAGTTCTTCACCGAGTCCGTCGTACTGTGCCTGCTCGGCGGACTCACCGGCGTCGGACTCGGGGTGCTCGGCGCCTCCAGCTACGCCGCGGCACGCGACTGGCCAGCCACGATCCCACCCGTCGCCGCACTCGGCGGAGTCGCATCGGCCCTGGTCATCGGCGTGCTGGCAGGTCTGTACCCGGCCGTCCGCGCCGCCCGCCTGACCCCCACCGAGGCACTCGCCGCCCCGTGAATGTCGGTGCCCGGGTGCACCATGCCAGCATGCGATATTCGATCTACGTTCCGAACTTCGGGGAGTTCGCGGCGCCGGAGGTCTTCGCCGACGTGGCCCGCCGGGTCGAGGAGTACGGCTGGGACGGCCTCCTCGTCTGGGACCACGTCGTCGAACAGAAGGACCTGCGCCGGGAGATCGCCGACCCCTGGATCCTGCTCACCGCCGCGGCCCTGGCCACCCGCCGCATCCGACTGGGCACCGCCATCACACCCGTCGCCCGGCGACGACCGGCCAAGCTCGCCAGGGAGGTCACCACCCTCGACCGCCTCACCGGCGGACGCATGATCCTCGGCGTCGGCCTCGGCGCGCCGGTCAAGGACGAGTACGCCAGCTTCGGCGACACGACCGACACCCGGGTACTCGCCGAACGCCTCGACGAGGGCATCCACGCACTCGACCTGCTCTGGTCCGGCGAACCAGTCACCTACCATGGCAACCAGGTCACACTCGACGACGTCGCCTTCCTGCCCACCCCGGTACAGCGGCCGCGCGTGCCGATCTGGGCCGGCGGACTCTGGCCGAACAAAGCACCCATGCGCCGGGCCGCACGCTGGGACGGAGCCATCCCCGGCACGGCCGGAATGATGGAAGCCCGCCCGCCCGACGTCGACGAGGTCCGGGACCTGGTGCGGTTCCTCCACGACCACCGGGCCGAGAACGGACTCGCGGACAAGCCATTCGACATCGTCATCGGCGGCGCAAGCCCCACCGGGGCCGCCGGCCGCGACCTCGTCGGCCCACTGGCCGACGAGGGGGTCACCTGGTGGAACGAGTGCATGCCCTGGGGCGACACCCTCGAACGCACCGAGCCGATCCTGCGCCGCATAGAACAAGGCCCACCGAGAATCTGAATAGAGGGCTAGTTTGGGATGTGTCGACGTCCTTTGGGGGAAACATGGGACAGCTTCACACCAGCGCGGAATTCGACGCGCTCAGCCAGCGGATAGACGAGATCGCACCAATCCTGCGAGCCGAGGCCGAGGAAAGCGAAGACCTGCGCCAACCGACCGAGAAGTTGGCCAACGCCCTGAAATCCAGCGGCGTACTCAAGATCGGCATACCCCGAGAACTCGGCGGATACGAGTTCTCCCCGTCCCAGGTGGTGCGCACCATCGAGGCGCTGTCCTACCACGACGCCTCCGCCGGCTGGACCGTCATGGCACTGCAGATGGTCACCGGCGCCACAGCCGCCTACCTCGGCGCCGAAGCAGCGGCCGACCTGTTCCCGGACACCGCCGCCGGCCAGCACGCGCTCATCGCCGGCCAAGGCACACGCCTCGGCAAAGCAGTGCGGGTCGACGGCGGCTACCGGATCAGCGGCCGCTGGAGCTTCGCCTCCGGAATCTCCATGGCCAGCCACATCCACACCGCCGCCCTCTGCACAGAGACCGGTGAAGCCCTGGTGTGCACGTTCCCCAAAGAACAGGCGACACTGGTCGACAACTGGGACGTGATGGGCCTACGCGCCACCCACAGCATCGACTACGTCTGCGAGGACGTCTTCGTCCCCGCCACACACGTCTTCGACGCACCCACCAAGGAAAACCACCACGGCGGCGCGGTGTACCGACTCGGGCTGGTACTCCTCGCCGCCGCCGTGCACACCGGATGGGCGCTCGGCGTCGGCAAACGGCTGCTGGACGAACTCAAAGCAGTAGCCGGACGGAAGACCGGCACACACAACGCCACCGTCGACACCGGCCACTTCCACGCCGCCTACGCCCACGCCGAAGCCAAACTCCGGGCAGCACGCGCCTGGGCACTCGAACTCTGGACCGAGAACGAGGCGACCCTCGACCGCGGCGAGCACCTGACCACCGAGCAGGAGTCCCTGACCCTGCTGATGCTCAACAACACCACCTGGTCCGTGCACGCCGTCGGCCAGACCGCCTACCAGTGGGCCGGCACCACCGCCCTGCGCCGGGGCGACATCCAGCGGTACTTCCGCGACCTGCACGCGGGCACCCAGCACGTGACCTCCGGGCCAGTCGTGCTGCAGCACTGCGGCAAGTCGCTCGCCGGCCTCGCCCCGGGCGGGCGGTGGGTCTTCCTCGACCTGGTCGACGACTGACGGTCAGAACTCCACCGGCAGAGACTCGATCAGCTGCCCCATCGCCGTCGCCCGGACCACGGCCACCTGCCCACCCGACGCCGGACGAAGGTCCGGGAAACGGCTCAACAGCAGCCGGAAACACTCGTCCGACTCCACCCGCGCCAGCGCCGCGCCAAGGCAGTAGTACGACCCCATGCCGAAACCCAGGTGCCGGTTGTTCTTCCGCGTGATGTCGAACCGCAGCGGGTCCGGGAACACCGCCG